>Ga0247727_10011700_pt1 | contig 15237 bp, 19 predicted proteins | sample WisWelCaveWW1625_FD_202498 | JGI IMG/M metagenome (GOLD analysis project Ga0247727, IMG submission 202498) | Biofilm microbial communities from Wishing Well Cave, Virginia, United States - WW16-25 | ecosystem: Environmental > Aquatic > Deep subsurface > Groundwater > Cave microbial mat | place... | reverse complement strand
CGCTGGCTACATCGACGGCCGCCCGATGTCCGACCTCGCCGCGGTCTGCCGGGAGTACGCCGAGGAGAACCTCGAGCTCGCGCCGGCCACTATCAGGAACCGCCTCGCCTACCTGAGATCCGCCGCGCGTTACGCCTGGCGACGGCACAACCTCACGCCGAACGACCCGACTGGCCAGATGGAATTCCCCGCCGTCAACAACGTGCGGGAGGTCAGCCTGCCGGTCGCCGAGTACGAGGGCCGGATCCTCGTGCCGCTGCGCGCGATCGACCTGGAGTCCTGCGCGATCTTCACCCTCGCCTTCTACACCGGGTCCCGATGGGCCTCCGAGATCCTGCCGCGGCAGCCCGCCGACGTGCACCGCCTGGTCGTCAAGGGAAAGGTCCGCGTCAGGCTCGCCGTTGGCACGACGAAGAACGGCTCGCCCCGCCTGGTGCCCGTGCCGCCCAAGGCGCGCTGGACGCTCGCCTACCTGCCTTTCAAGCGCTCCGAGCGCTACTACTACGACCGCTTCAACCCCGTGCGCGACGCGGCCGGACTGCCAGACCTCGTGCCGCACGCGGGCCGGCACATCGTGGCGACCGACATCCTGCTCAACGACGGGACCCTGGCCGACGTATCGGCGGCCCTTCATCACAAGCACTGGGGGTCGAGCGCGAGGTATGCTCACTTGCTCACCGAGCACACCGAGCGGGTGCTCGAGGGGATAGGGCGCAGGAAAATGCACACCCCCCCTCGGAGGGCGGCGAAGAAGAAAGCAGCCTAACTCGCTGTTTTCCCTATGGTGCCGAAAGAGAGACTCGAACTCTCATGGTGTCGCCACCGGCGGATTTTGAGTCCGTCGGCGACCTTGGCTGCTCTATGAAACGAGGGGCGTCGACGTGCACGGAACACCGCTAAAATCACCCACGGATGGCGAGAAAATGCACACCACCTACAGCAGCGCAGCCTCGGCTTCCCTGCGCAGCACCAGGCCGGGGAGTTTCCGGCCGCCGCCGTTCACCCACTTGCGCAGCTCCAGCACGGCTTCCCCCCAGCGCTCGTCGTTCACGCGCCGGCGCAGCGTTGAGCCGCGCAGCGCGCCCAGGCCAAGGTTCAGCGCAAAATCACCTATCGCCGCGAGCGACTTCGGCCTGACTGCCAAGCTTGGACAGACGACCAGTGTTCCACGCAGGAATCGCAGTACGTCGGCCTCCAGCCTAGCTTCCGCCCATTCTGGACTGACGACCATGCCGAAACGAACATCAGGCCCGGTCGCGCCATAACCGATTGTCACGACCCCCGCTGGGCACAAATACGACTTGAGGCGAAGCCCCTCGAACTTACGGGCAAGCCTTTTTGCCGTTTCCACCGCTTCGGCCATATCGCTCACGGCGCGTATCCCAAACCTTCCGATAGGCGCTCGCTTTCGTGGTCTGGTCCTCGAACCACGCCGGAGGCTTCCCGCTGTGGCGCTCGCGGATAATTTCCTTTGTGCGCGCGCTGTGCAGCTTTCCGCTCATGCCCGCGCGTCCCTTGGCCGTTGCGTCTTTCATGTTGTCGTGATGTGTTCCAAGGAATAAATGCGCTGGGTTGACGCACCGGCAGTTGTCGCAGCGATGGAGCACGAACATCCCCGCCGGAATTTCGCCAACCCACAGGCGATAAGCGACACGGTGCGTCGTGGTTGCCTTCCTGTCCACCCGGATTGCTCCATAGCCCGATTTGAAGCGAGCGCGCTGCCACTCCCAGCACCCGCTGTCGGCAACCGTCATTCCGCTTCGTAGGCGGCACGACAGCGAGCAGTGAATCTCTCGATTCGCGGCCGGCCGGCTTCTTTGAAACGGCGCACCGCAGTGCTGGCAATTCATACAGCATCGTACAACCTCGGCCGTATTGCCTCAACTACTTTCCGCGCTTGGCGAGCTCGCGGTTGGCGAAATAGAAGCCGACGATTACGGCGAGCAGGCTCATGTCGAACTCGTCGGCCTTGAAGCCCTGGTTTACCACCTTCAGCAGCCAGATCACAAGGCACACCGTCGCGAAGGACGGCCGTACACAACCGTTCCAGGCATCGACCCATGTCACGCCGGTTTTCGCGTTCGCCGAGCGCATGGCCTCGGTGAATGCCTTGTACTCTTCCTTCGCCATTTCGACATCGCCCTGCACCGTGATCTTTTCGATGCCGAGCTGGTGCTGCAGCTGGATCGTCTTCTCCTGCCGCTCGGCCCTGCGGTCGTCCAGCTCGGCCTGGAGTTTCAGCATTTCCTGCTCGTGCTGATGGTCTTGGCGCTTTTGAACGAAGGAAGCGACCTCGCCCCAGATCATCCGGAAGACCGAGCCACCGAGGAAAGAAAAGAGTGCGGAAAGCATTTAGACCTCCTTGCCTGGATTCGAGGGCTGGCAACTTCCCTCAGAGAGCCCGCGGTAGGTCGCCACCGCACGCGTCCAGTTCGCCTGGTCGAAGACGTAGAACTTACGGCCCTCGACCTCGATCACCTCGATGCTTGCGATCGGGCACTTCGGCAGCGGCGCGCAGCCAGAGAGAATCAGGCCCGCTAGCACCAGCACAGCGAGCCACGCGACGATAGCCCACGGTCGCATCCTCGCCCGTTCATCGCGTTCTTCTATCGAGCGAAGCGGCGGGAGCGTGTCCTCGTCGTTCAAGTGCGCCCCTCCCGGCTGCGGATCTCGCGTGAGAGCCGCTCGAAGCCGTCGTGGAACTCCTTGCGGATCGTATCGAACTTGTCGTTGAGCATGTCCTTCATCTTATCGTCGCGATTGAAGAGTTCCTTCACATCATCACGCAAGTTCTTCCGTTCTTCGAGCGAGCGCACGAGGTGCGTGTCAAAATCGTCCTTCGATAGCTTCGCATCGGCCACCATCTTTACCTCCTTGATCCGGTCGTGTACGTCCTTGAACATCCAACTGAACATGGCGGTGATCAACGCGACGAAGACGGAGATGATCTCCCTCCAGAAACCGGGATCGTTTGGTGCGCTCACTGTTTCAACCCCTCGTGCTCGGCCGAGCCATTGCAGTGCCAAAGCTGGATCACGTCGAGCAGCCGGCAGAGGAGTCGGCAGAACGCGCAGCCCGCCTGGCGAGAGCCGCACTCGGCGCTCACCGTGTAGCGTCCGCCCCAGCCGAGGAGCGCCGCGGCGAGCTTGTCCTGCGCCCGCAGCACGTCTTTTGCGTAGGGCCGCTCATCGAGGAACACGGCGACCAGCGCGACGAAGATCGAGGCAAAAGCCGCGAGCGCGAACGGCAGCCAGAGCACGAAGATCACCAGGAGGAAGGAGGCTATTTCTTTCACCTACAGCGCCTTGTAAATCGCAGCCACGCGAGCGCGGATCGCCGCAAGCTGCGCCCCCGTGAGCGCACTAGGAGCTACGCCGAGCCGGTAGGCTTCGCACGAGATGACGTGCGCGATGAAAGCGCGGTGCAGATCGAAGCCGAAGCGCGGGGCAAGAGGAGCGCCCGCGCCAGCGATGCAGGCAGCTTCCAAATCGTTCTGGCTCGGTACCGCCGGCGTCTGGTAGGGCGCGATCACCCCGCCCGCCTGCGTCCAATCCTGCACGAGATCGGTCAGATAGGCGTCGGCAACGGTCTCGGGCTCCCCTTGCAGCTTGACCGCGAGCTGCGTCTGCTCGGGGTTGAGATAGCGCGCCGAAACCACCGCCTCCTCCGCGATCACGACCTGGCCGCCGGCCTCGTAGATCGTGCGCAGGATCTCGTACTCTGGGAAGGGAGCCGGGACACCCTCCGTCAGCTTGTGCGCTTCGCGGGCATTGTTGTAGGCCGAGAGCTTCGCGAGAAACTCCGCTTTTCGGCACGGCAGTTGTCGACAGTGCAGATTCATGTCGCGTCCTAGAACTTGATGATCGAGGTGACCACGGCGGCCGGATGATAGGTGTTGTGCGCCGTGCCGCTTCCCGAGCTTGCGGTGCTGCTCTGCTCGGTCACGCTGTTCGGAAAGTTGTTGCTGGCGGTGTTGACGACATCGCCACCGCCCCCGCCCGCGCTGGCTCCTTGTTCAACGTGCGCATGTGGTCCGTTCTCTCCGCTAGTCAAGGCATGGCTTTCCTCGCCGCCGGTGTTGCCCACGGCGTTCCCGAGCGTTCCCGTGCCAGATCCACCAGAGCCTACCCACGAGCGTCGCCGATCGTCTCCGACACCGAAGGTCGTGGCTCCATCGCCCACGCCCCAGGTCGTGCCGATTTCGTTGAAGAGCGCCGCGTAGGTCGCGCGGCTCACGTTCGAGCCGTCGCGCCCGAGGTAGCCATCGGGCACCGTGCCGCCGCCGAAGGGCTTGATCGTTCCGGCAAGATCCTCTTTCGCGGTACAGCGCCAGCGCGCGGTCGTCGTGTCGTAGACGATCGTCATCGAGTGCCCGCCGCTCAGGGTGTGTCCGAACGCGAAGCGATTCGCTGCGCTCGAGGCGCCGTCCTGGAACTTGAAGACGATCGGGAAGGTGCCGACGTTGTGAAGGACGATGGTGCGACCGGCCGCACCGCCTTGCAGCCCGGTCAAGCTCCGACGGGCATCGCTACTCAGCCGCAGGACGCTCGACGTTGTGATGCCGGTCGGGTTGTAGTCGTTTTGGTTGCCCGTGATCTGCGAGGGCGTACTCTCCCCGGTGAGAGAGAGCGTGCCACCGAGCGAGCTGCTGCCCGACACCGTCAGCGTGCCCAGCGCGAGCCCGACCGAGCTCAGTGCCCGGTAGACGTGCGCCGCGATTGTGCGGAGATCGATGCCGCCGAGCATTACGTAAAGTCCCCGCCCTCACCGGCGATGTAGATCGTCTTCGCCGCGGTGACCGCGACCTTCGCCTGGAGCGAGAGTGTCGTGCCGCTCGCGACGTCGATCCACTTCGAGATGCCGTCAGTTTGCAGCCCCTTGAGCCTCGTGCCAGCGAAGAAGTCGACCGCTGCGGTTGCGCCATCGGTACCGGCGCCGACCGGGATGTCCACCTCGCCGAGGATGTAGTCCACGGCAGCGACCGTCTTCACGAGCTGCAGCGTGCGCTGGCTCGTGTCGTCGCTACACACGATCAGGGTCTTCAGGCGCGTGCCCGCGCCGACGGGCGTCACGATCGTCTTCTTGCCAGTGCCGTCGGCGTTGACAATTTTCGCAACGAAGTCGCGCACGTTGCTGATCAGGGTCGGATTTGCGCTCATGGTCTTATAGCCCGTTGAAGAGTTCACGTACGAGGATGGATTGAACAGGCCTGACTTCGCTGTCGAGCTCGGCGATCGCGGCCTGCACGTTCGTCGAGGAAAGAGTCGAGATCGCCGCGAAGCTGGTGGTCGCGGCCGTCGCGTTCGCTGTGACCTGGCCCCAGTTGCCAGCGGCAAGATCGGTCGCGAACGTGCCGGAGACGTGCGCCACCATGCAGACGTAGACGATGCCGCCCTGGAGGACCACGTCGCCGACTTTGTAGGCCGTCGTCGTGACCCAGCCGCCTTTCACCGCCCAAGCCGTGCTCGAAAGCAACGCGAGCACCTGAGTGCTGAGCGAGGCGATCGTGACGCGCTGATCGAGGATCTGGCCGTCGTCGCGCTGGATCAGCGCGAGGTTGTCGCAGATGCCGTCGGTCGTCGTCTTCAGCGCCGCCATCAGCGCGTCGAGCATCGCCGTGCGGACGGTCGAGCGGCCTGCTACGCCGGTTGCCTCATCGTCCGAAAAATCGACCGAAATCGTGAAGCGCGTCGGTTGCATTTACCTTGTCCCCTGAGTGGCCGAACCACTATAGGATTTCTTCGCCGCCTGATAAAGCAGCGTCTGTTCCTCGGCGATGTCCTGCATCTCGGCGTTCTTCTCGTTGACCGCCTCGCGCTTCTCCGCCGGCGTCATGTCGCGGTCCCACTCGATTGCGCGGATCCCGAGGAACGGCACCGAAGCCGCGGGCATTGCCTTAGCGGGCTGCACGGCGGCTGCTGGCGCGCCCCCGGGCGACAGGCCGTGCGCCGTGATCCGCAGCGCCGTCCTCGAGAAGGTGCGCCGTTCATTCCTTCTTCTTGCCGTAGCCGAGGCCTTTGTCGATCGCGTCTTTCATGGTGGGCTCTTTCTCTTCTGGCTCGTCTTCACCGCCCTCGACCGGGTAAGCCTCGACTTCACGTAGTTCGATCTGCAGCTCATGCCGGCCGCCCTGCTCGCGGGTCTCGGCGGTGAGCCCGATGATCTTGCCTTTGAGCGTGACGATAGCAGCCTCGCCAACCTCAAGCGCGTCGATGATCTCGGGCGAAGCCTTCACATAGACGATCGGGTATCGCTTCTTCTTCTGCGATTCGGCCGCGACCGTCGCGTTGTAGTCTGGCTCGGGCTTGACTCGGTATGTCGGCATCGTCACCTCCAGCGATTGAACGATTGCGCCCTTGCAGCGCCGTGGCGGTGACGAACCGCTGTTCAGTCTGTGGAGGCGAACCCACTTACAGCCAGCGAATCGGCAGTAAGAATAGCTTTTCCGGCGTGGTAGTCAACCGGCAAAAAGAAAGGGCACCCGAAGGCGCCCTCTCCGTCCTGCTCCTCGCCACGCCCAGCCTTGCCTCACCGCGCCTGACCATGCCTCGCCCGACCAGGGCGGGCCTTGCCAAACCCTGCATTGCCACACCATGACTCAACCTTGCCTAGCCGAACCGTGCCCTACCGAGGCAAGCCTAGCCCGACCACACCGCTCCTCGTGCTACTGCTTCTTGAACGCGACGATATTGAACCTTCCGAACGTCGGGCGGAAATCACCCACGCCGATCAGGCGCCCCACCATCCCGATCACCTCATTGAGATCGCTCGCGTCGATATATTCCGGCAGGCCGACCATCAGGTCGAACCTTGCCTGCCACCCCACCTTTATAGCCGGGCGGCTCCTATTCACGCCGTTGCGCTGAATCAGAACGCGACGGCGATCCTCGTAGTCCCATTTCTTCACGCCAAGCGACGCAAGTGCGGTCAGGCTCTGAACCCCAGCCTTGAAGAGGTCCATAGCCGATTTGCGCGGCGAGCGTGGATCCTGCTTGAACTTCGCCGCCATGATGATCGACTGCCGAAGGTATTCACCAGGAATGGCGAGCATGCCGCCGTCAGTGCGATACACGTAGCTTTCGAGGTCGTCCGACTACGAGCTCGGCAACATCACGCGGGGCCAATATGACGAGCGCTGGGCGCGCGCTCGAGCCGCCTACCAGCAGAACGCCGAGGCACGCGAGCGAGCAATCCTTGACGAGATGCGCGCCGAACAAGCAGCAATGGAACGGCGCACGGGTCCGTCCTTCGGCGAGCGCTACCGTCAGCAGCGCGGAATAAACTGCACCAGCACGACGGCATTCGGAAGGACCACGACTACCTGTCGGTGAGGGTCATGCGCAACGCCATCGAGATCATCACCGGCCTGCTGATCGCCTACGGCGCGATCGGGCTTCTCGTGCTCGTTCTCTCCGGCGGCCAGGTGAACATCCTGCCAGGGCCGCTCGTCGATCGACCTACTGAGGCCGTGCCTCAGGGCTACTCGAACGACTGAGCAGGCCGGAGCACCCGCAGGGCTCCGATCGCCCCTTGCGCCCGGCATGACGCGTGGACTAGACTGCTTCCGCGTTCCGGCGTGAGTCGCGGCAAGGCACGGCATGGCTGAGTTGGGGGCGAGGCACCGGAGCGTATCGCCCGCCGGCTCCTTTTCAACCAACGAAAGGAGTGAAGCCGTGACCAGGAAAGTGATGAAGCTGCTCGACAGGAGCAGCGGCCTGATGGAATGCCGGAGATGTGGTCGTAGGCACTTCGCGCGTTTGCGCACCGGTGGCCACTACCACCGCGGAAACTGGCAGTGCTTGAACGGCTGCAAGCTACCGCGTCCGAAATCCTAGGCTGACGGAGCCCCGCTTCGGCGGGGCTTTTTCTTTCGGGACTGCGCTACTCAATCTACGCTCGGCGAGCACTGGATCTGCGTGGCTAACGACTGAGCTTTCGCTGCAGGGCCCCGAGCTTCTTCTCGGCCTCCGCGATTTTCTCGTCGCGGAACTTGCCGAACGCCGCCTCGCTCATCTTCCCCGCGGTGACGCCGCCGTAGGCCTGGCGGATCTGGGCCTCGAGCGCCTCCACGTCCTGCTTGGTCTCGAACATGGCGCGCAGCTGCATGGCGTTCAAGTCGGCGGGATGGATCTTCACACCGAACGTTTGCGCGAGCGCTTGCCAGACCGGGAGCTGGTCGCCCATCGGTGAGGGCCTGCCGTAGATCGACCTGATCACCTTGTCCTGCGCGTGCGAGCCAGGCACGACCGGGTTGTTCGGCAGGAACTGCTCGGCAAGGTAGGAGGCCTTGATGCGCGCGTCGTCCGTTTTGCTCGCGCCGAGCCCGGGCAGGCGCTTGCCGCGGAACGCATCGACGCCGAAGCCGGCCTGCGCGATCGAGCCCGCTGCTCCGAAGGAGGGCTGGATCGGCGCCGGCGCACCGGGGATGAATTGATTTTCGCCGGAGGTATCGAACACATCGCCACCGGGGATCCAGCGCGTCACGTCGAGGTACTGCGGCGTGTCGCCGATCCCGAGCTTGGCGCGGGCCTCCTCCGAGAGCAGATGCGCGGGCAGCTTCATCTGCTGCGGCGGGAACATCGGCAGGCCGAAGAGGTTGTCCTTCTGGTTCTCCGGCATGAGGGCGCGCTCTTTCTTGGTGTCGCCCCCGCCCTTGCGCTCGCCTACCTCGTTCAGCGCCCAGCCGATCGCCGCCCACTTCGCGAACTTCCACGGCCGCAGCGCCGCCGCCTCGGTGAGCAGCGGCACCGCTCGGTAGGTGTAGGCGAGGAACGGCGTCGCGGTTGCGCGCAGCACGTTGATGCCTGGCGCCTGGATGTCGTAGTCGATGAACCAGCGCCGCGCGTCCTTCGCCGCTTCCTCCGGTGTCGCACCCTTCGCGAGCCGATCCTTGAACACGCCCAGGCGGAACACCGAGTCCTCGTTCCGATACCAGTCGATCATCCGCCCGCCGGTGTGCTGCCAAAGCTTCTTCGTGAGATCGAGTGCGCCCTGCACCGGGTTCAGGTCGGCGGTGCGCGCAAGAGCATCGTAGGCGTCCGCCTTCCCGGAGATGCTCTGCAGCTCGCGCGACACCATGTCCGCATCGAACACGCCCAAGGCCTGCGCCTGTTTGAATGCCGCGCCCTTCCGGACGAACTCGCCCGCGGCGGACGCGAGGTGCCTGTAGTCGGCGTCGGCCAGGTCATAGAGCACGACGTTCGAGAGCACGTTGTTCGTGTGGACCACCGGATTCAGCGCGGTCTTGCTGGTCTTCCACCAGGCGTTAAGGCGCTGGTAGGAGCGGAAGGCCTGCGCGAGCGGATTCTGCGAGGTGCGAAACGCGCGCGCCCAATCCATCACCGTGAGATCCTTAAGCACCTCCGGCGGCACGTACTTGCCTTCGAGGTTGCCGAAGCGCTGGACGCGCGTACCCGGCAGCCGGCCGCCGTCCACCTGGAGCCAGCCAGGCACCGGTGCTTCGCTCGCAAGCTTCGGTGCGCGAGCCACGTCGTCGAAGAACTTGAACGCCGCGATGTCGTTCGACATCAGCTGCCCGGTGCGCGCGAGCGCGAAGGAGGCATCCTCGATCTCCCCCATCGCCGAGCGCTGTTCTTTCGTCAGCTGCCAGCGCACGGTCTGCCGGCCGCCCTTCGATTTGCCGAACAGCTCCCAGCCCTTGCCGACCCATTCGTCGGCCTCGCGCGCGGGGACCTCCTTCAGGACTCCTCGCGGCCGCAGCTCCTCGCCAAGCAGCCGCACCTGGCGCGCGATCTTCTGGCCGGTCTCGCTCGCCGGGTTCATCTTCGCGGTGTACTCGCGATGCAGGTACGTCGCCATGTTCTTGCGGTAGGTATCCGCATCGAGCAGGCCGTAATCGACCATGCGCTGGCCCCATTGCGTGATCACCTGGCGCGAGCGATCGTTCAGCGGTGCGAGATCAGCTGTTTTCGGAGCGTCGCCCTGCATCATGTTGTAGAGCAGCTTCCGATGCGAGGGGCCGAGCTTCTCGGCTTCCTTGGCCACGTCGAGGAAGTCGGAAGCAATCTGGCTCGTCAGTATCGCGCGCCCTTTTTTCGCCGCCACGTACTCCGCCGGCAGGCCGTGGTTGTCGATGAACCACCGCGACACGACCTCCGCTGCGCTCCCGCCTGAAGTCGGGATCCGGCCAGCCGCCTTCGCGCCGCCCACGCCCAGGGCAAAGCCCGCCGCCGCGCGCCCAAGCTTCTCGGTCATCGGCGCATCATCATCGGCACTCTGGTAGCCCGCCGCCGCACCGCCGACGCCTCCGAGCGCGCTGCCCGGGTTGCGCTGCGCGAGTTCGAGCATCGGTGCGCCCGCGTAGCGCTGGTACATGCCGGCAACGCCTCGCGCCGCCCGCGCGATCTGACCGGCACCGAGAAAGGACACCGTGCCCGCCTCGCTTCCGGCGCCGCTTGCGGCTTCCGCTGCTGCGGATCCTGCCCGCGCTTCGCTTGCTGGCGCACCTGCAACTGGTGCGCGTGGCGCGGCCGGAGCCTCCATGGCTTGTGAGGTACGTCCGGCGGGCACTGCCGCGGGACCCGTATTTGGAGCTGAGTCAGGCAGCGCCGATCGCGCGCGCACCGCGGGGACCGGAGCCTCTACCGCAGATAGGTCGAGCGACCCCTGCTCAGCAATGGGCTCACCCTGGAACCGAGGCTTCGTCGCACGCACCTCCACCGATGGCACCGGCACCACGCCTGCACGGATCGCCGCGTCGGCGTCCACGCGATCAACGAGGGGGATCAACTCTTTCCCGCGGAGCTTGCGGGCCGCGTTCACACCACCACCGATCAAGGTTCCGGCGCCTGCCCCGAACGCTGTACCCATGGCGGCATTGCCGAGGCGCGTCTGCCCGGCGTCCTCGTCGACGTACCCGGCGCCGCCGGCCACCGTGCCACCTACCGCGCCCCGCCCGACCATGCCTGCGATCGACGTTGCCCTGCCTATCGGAATCAGGCCGACCGGATCGACCACGTTGCCGACCACGCTGCCTGCCGTCGTTGCGACAGGACGCTCTGCACGAAGCGCACGGATCGCGTCCGCGTCGCCGCGCATGCCCTCCTCATCGATGCCGAGGATCTGCTTGATGCCGCGGTAGGTGGAAGTCAGGCCCTCACCGATGCCGACAAGCGCGGCCTCGCCAAGCCCGGTCTCCCGCGCCGTGTTCATCAGGCCTTCGGTGAGCGGGTCGAGTTTGACCGGTACGCCAGCGAAGCGTGGTCCGCCTCGCGGTGGTGACTCGATCAGCTCTCCATCGAAGCGCGGCATCGTGTCCCTCGATCAACGCTTGCGATAAGACTTCCCGTCGTCCGGGTCGATGTAGACCGCGCCGCGCGGGAGAGCGTCGAAATCGGCCTGCGACTTCGGCCTGGCAACTTGCTGCGCCGGGGCTTCGCCAGGACCACGGATCTTGCCCTGCGCGTTGCGACCGGGCGCATCAGGCCTCGGCGTGCGCTGCCCGCCCTCCTTGAGCTGGACGTACTGATCCGCGAAGTCGAGGAAGTTCGGTGCGCGCGGATCGCGCTGACCCATGAGGGTCTTCGGGTACTGGGTCTCGTAGACCTGCCGCGCCTCCTGCATCAGCGCATCACGTTTGCCGCCGCCCGACGTGAGGCTGACGAGGTTCTGCACCGGGTCCATGCCCTGCGCGTGATTTTTGAGCCACGCGAGCCGCACCTCTGGTGCAAGGTCCGAGAGCTTCGCGCCGGTCAGGGATCGGAACGCCTGCGCCGGCAGGCCATCATCGGCGCCGCTCGCTTCCCTGGTCAACTTGTCCGTCTGCGCTCTGTAGAGTCCCGAATGCGCGCCACGCTCGCCGGCCTGCGCTCGTTCGGACACAGCCCTTGCTTCCGCGAGTGAGACGTTCCCTTGAGCCAACGCGCCGCTCTCGTCGCGCGCGCCGGTCTCGACGTTGGTGGTGATGCCGCGCTCATTCGTGCGGAACGGCGCGCGCAGGTGGCCGCTGACCGCCGACATGAGGCGGTTGCCGGTTTCCACATCCGGCGCGTTCGCAGCCTGGCCGATGAGGTCTTGCTTCTGCAGATGGCCTCCCGCTTGGGCGAGCTGCTCGGCGTTCGTTTTGCCTGTCGCGAGTTGGTTCGCCTGGAGCGCGGCGAGCGAGCTGCGAAAGATCCGCTCGGCACCGGCGGCTAGATTCGTGGGCTTGGCGAAGGTAACGTCGGGCATCACGTTGCCCTCGTCGTCCATGTCCACGCCGCCGGATTGCGACGGGCGCTCGCGCGCGCCGGAGATCGCCTTGTAGAGCCGAGTCGCATCGGGCAGGTCGATCCCGGCCGCGTGCCCCGCATACTCGGTGCGCGCTGCAGGGTCGGCGCGCCGCGCCTCGGCGGCTCGATCGCTCTCCAGTTTGGCGCGCATCTGCTCGATCAGGCCCATCTTGTGCGCCTGGTCCGCCGCCATCGAATCGGCCTGCATCTCCTGCAACGGATTCAAGCTGCTGCCGCCCGAAGCCATCAGCCTGCGGATCGCGCCTGTCAGGTTGCCGCTCGGCTGAGTCCGAAATACCGGCATCTATCGTCCCTTCGTCCCGAAGATGCCGAGGCCGTACTTGAGCCGGTCCGCGATCGTCGGTTTTCTCAGGGTCTTGCCGACCGCAGCCGCATCCTCGTAGTCCCACGGAGACGGTTCCCCTTCTCCGGTCCACGGGATCGAGTTCGGATCGCTGCCCGCCATCGAGCCGCCGACGGCCATGCCAACATCACCCGCGAGCGAAAGGAACGGGTCCGGCACGACGTTGCTGATGTCGGTCATGTAGCCGCGGCCGACGTTCTCGCTCGCGCGATTCGCCGCATCGACCGTTCCTGCGGCCCTGCCGAATCGGAGCCCGAAGCGCTGCTGCTGCTCGCCTGGCGCGCCGATCGAGGAGAGTTGCTCGATCGCGCGGCGCGTGCGCTCGGCGATGCGTGCAGCGTTTGCTTCCTGCGTAGACTCGTAGTCGCCCGAGAGCTTGCCGGCGATCTGCGGCGCGTCGAACGCCTGCGCGGCGCCGACCGTGCCCTTGAGGGATTGCTCGCGGTCCTGTGTCACCTGCATGAGCTCCTCCGCCCTCGCCTTCGGCGTTTGCTTTTGGAGCAAGGTCTCCGTCGCAGCTTCGGTCTCACGGGCTTTCGATTTTTGATAGGTCTCCATCTGGCGACGCAAGGCTTCGCGCTGCCCGGCCGCGTCCTCGTTCGCTTGCATCTTCATGAACGCCGATGCGGCGAGAATTGCTAGCGAGAATGGATCGAACATGGCTCAGGGAGTCTGGGTGATTTTGCCGGAGGTCGTTCTGATTTGTTGGAACGGAAATGCGCCCAATTGCCTGTAGTACCGTTCCGCGAACAACCGCTGCTGCGCGCTGAGGTTGTTTCCTGTGGCCGCGTCTGCAGTGTTGGTGAAAAGATCACCGAACAGCGACACCTTCTGCGCCGCGTTCGCGTTCTCGAAGGTGTTCTTCAGCCCCGCTTGCGCGGCGCTCACTGCGCTATCCCCCGCTCCGCTGTTCACGAGCTGCACCGCGCTCAAGCGCTCCTGCTCGCGCTGGGTCTTCAGTTGCCCCACCGCCCGACGCACCGCTTCGTCGACGCGCGTCGCGCCGAGGTCTCGATCAGATCGGACATCACCCTGCTGGTAGATGTCCTCGCTGCCGCCCATCAACCCCTGGCGTGCGAGCTTGAAGCGCGTCTCACGCTCGGCTTTCGTGTAGTCGCGGCCGAGTTGGTCGGCGTAGTAAGAGCGCGTGGCGTCGGCGAGCTTCGTGTTTTCGCCCTCCATCGCGGTGCGTGCGCCCGCAGCTTCCTGATCGAGCGCGTTGAAGTCGGCGACGGCCTTGTTGTAGGCGTCCTCGTCGAAGACATCCACCGTCGAAGCCGGCGGCGGTCCATAGGACACGCTTTCGGAACCTTCGCCACCGACCAGGTGCCGGCCTTCCTGCGGCTCCCCGGCTCTTTGAGTCGTAAAAGTCTTGCGCTCGGGCGCGGGACCTCTATCAGCGTCGATGCCGTACATCCGGTCGATACGCTTTCTCAGGGCGCCCTTGCGTGCTTCTTCGGCCTCGAAGTTGCTGCCCGAGCCGCCACCGCCATCATCACCACCGATACGGCAAACGACGTGCACGCCTGGAAATAGGATCCACTTCAGTAGATTCGTCATGTCGCCATCCGGTAGTGCACGAGGTCGCCTTCGTTCTGAATCTCATCGAACCCCAGCCGCTCGGCGAAACGCCGCGCGGTCAGGTTGTCCGCGACGCACTTGCAGCGCAGCGCCGTGTAGCCGCCGAAGCCCTTGATCACGTCGAAGACGCGCAGCGCGTGGCGGATATGGCGCCGGGCCCAGCCATCGCGCCCAGCAATCCAAAGCACGCCCTCCTTCGCCGAATTGGTGATCACGCCGCCGACAACGATCACCTCGCCGTCGATCACGCCGGCCCATGCCGCGCCGCCCAACTCGATCCTCGAGCGCGCCCACGCTTCGAGGTCCGGGTACATCCGCAGGATCTCCGCTCGGTCACGAGCCCCAAGGTGCGGCAGGAGCGCGTGCAGATGCTCAAGCGTCAGGGGTTCAGGCTTCATACCACGCCCAATTTATCGTACAAGAGCATCAGCGCCGACAGTTCTGCCGCCTCGTCCTTCTGATGCACGAGATGCGGCGCGATGCGCTCGGCGAGCAACTCGACCGGATGCGTCGCGCCCATCTGGCTGACCGCCGGCAACTCGTACGCCTGCGACTCGAGCGTCTGGTTCTCGACCGCGAAGAGGTGGCTGATCGTCCACTGCCCCTCGCCGATTACCTTCATGCCCATGAATTGCTTCGTCACGCCTGGGGCCTTGCCGTCCTGGAAGAACATCTGCACGTCGACGAGCGGAACCGAAGACACGCCGTCCTTGTAGACCGTGTCGCTCACCCTGTAGACGTCATTGCCCGTGCGCACGTAGAGATCCTGATTCAGCACGGTCGCATCGTCCACCGAGAAAGGCAGCGTGAACTTCGACCAGGCGCTGATCTTCGAGGTGCGGCTGAAGGTGTAGACCCACACGGTCGAGCCGTTGATGCACCAGAATTGCCCCAGCTTCGGGTAGTACATCGAGAGGGGGTCGTCGGTGGACAGGATCTGCGCCTTGACCAGCTTGTCGATCGCGCTGCCCACGTCGTTGTCCTGCAGGTTGTCCGTGATCGAGATGAGCGACACCGACCTGAAGCCGTTCTGCGCGAGGAAGAAGAGGTCGCGCGAGACCG
>Ga0247727_10011699_pt1 | contig 15237 bp, 15 predicted proteins | sample WisWelCaveWW1625_FD_202498 | JGI IMG/M metagenome (GOLD analysis project Ga0247727, IMG submission 202498) | Biofilm microbial communities from Wishing Well Cave, Virginia, United States - WW16-25 | ecosystem: Environmental > Aquatic > Deep subsurface > Groundwater > Cave microbial mat | place... | reverse complement strand
CTGCGCGCGGTCGACGCCGGTGCTCACGGTGCGCCACTCCTTCCCGTCCAGTGACACGTCGATGCGATACGCCGTCGCGAGGCGATCCACATATTGCGGCCGTTCGCCGGCCGAGTCGCGCGACCACACCACACGAGAGATCATCGCTGGCGCGGGCAACTCAATCTGCGCCCAGCCGTGCCCGCGCTCGTTGGAAATCCACGACCATTCGTTGCCGTAGCGGCCGTCATTGAGATGCGCGACTTGATGTATCGCGTAGCCGGGCAGCAACGAGGAGGCGGTGGCCTTCGCGCCCCGCGACGCAAGCGCGAGGTTCTCCCCACTGACACCATAAAGCTCGAGCTCATCCAGACACGGCTCGGTTCCGTCTTTCGTCTCGATCACATAGAAACGGATGAACTTCGCGCGCGTCGGCGTAAAGTCGTCGAGGTTGAGACGCCCCGTGACGGCAGGACGCGGAACCGGGTCGAGTCCTTGCGATCGCAGCACGGCGGCGCGCGCTTTGTGGTCGATTTCGGCAAAGCGGATTTGCAGCGCGCGGATATCGCGGGCGAGGCTCGCGGCGTCAGTGCGTTCCGCAGCCGCCGCCGTTGGAATCGACTCGCTAAGGGCGCGCTCGCCGTGCCGCACGCCGGCGAAGACCGCTGTCATGCGGTAGTAGTCGCGCTGGGGAATCGGATCGAACTTGTGGTCGTGGCATTTCGCGCAGCCGACGGTGAGGCCGAGAAACGTCGCACCCACCGTGGACACGATGTCGTCGAGGTCGTTGCTGCGCTGCTGGCGCGTGCCCTCTTCGGTCTGGTTGCCGACGGTGTCGTGAATGCCGGCAACCAGAAAGCCGGTGCCGAGCGAAGCGTCGCCGCCCAGCGCATCGCCCGCGAGTTGTTCGGTAATGAAATCGGTGTAGGGCTTATCGTCGTTGAACGCGCGGATGACGTAGTCGCGATACGGCCAGGCATTCGGCCGTAGATGGTTCTGCTCGTAGCCGTTGCTCTCGCCGAAGCGCACGACGTCGAGCCAGTGCCGCGCCCACCGCTCGCCGTACGCGGGCGAGGCCAGCAGCCGGTCGACCACGCGCTCGTACGCATTCGCCGCCGCGTCGTTGACGAAGGCATCGACTTCCTCCGGCGTCGGTGGCAGGCCGGTCAAGTCGAACGTCACACGGCGAATCAGCGCGAGCTTGTCGGCCGGCGGCGACGGACGCAATCCCTTCTCGGCCAGCTTCGCGAAGATGAAGCGGTCGATGGGCGTGTGCGCCAATGCATCGAACGGAGTGCACGGAGCAGCCGGCGACGACAGTGGCTGGATTGACCAGAGCGGCGGTCGTGGCGCGGCGGACACGGAAGCGGCAACGACGAACAGCAAGCTCGCGCAAAGCCGCAAAGACGCAAAGCACAAGGCTTGGCGGCTTGGCGTCTTGGAGCGAGACGACTTACCCCTTCGCATGCAACTCCTCCATCTTGCTCATTACGACAATCGCGCCAGCGCGTAGGCGGCATTCCGCACGTACTGCTGGTTCGGACTCTTGAGCAAACGCCGCAACGCGGGCGCGGCGGACTTCGCCGCCGGGCCGATGAGTCCCAGCGAATAGGCGGCGTTGCGTACGACGCCCTCATCCGATTCCTCGAGCACCCTGATGAGCGCGGGCACCGCAGGCCGCGCCGCTCGCGGCGGCTTCATCTCGCCGAGCGCGAATGCGCTCCAGAAGCGCACTTCGGCATTCTCATCTTTAAGCGCTGCCGCCAGCGCGGACACCGCCGCCGCGCCCATCCGCGCGGCGGCCGTCATCGCCTTGGCGCGCGCGACCGGATCGGCGGAGCGGAAGGCGTCGAGGTGACGCGCGAGCGCAGGAGCGGTCGCGCCGGCTGCGGCGACGACAAAGGCAAGCAGGACGATGAGCAACCGTGCGCGCTGCATGATGGGCAACGGCATGGCTCACCGCGCTCGTGCCGCGAGCCGCTTGGTCACCGCCAGACTGGTCAGCTCCCGCAGCGCGTCCTTGCCCGCCCATCGCGGCGCAGCGTCAGGTGAGGCCGCCAGGCGCCTTGCCACTGCAACCGCTGCCGCGTTGAGCGCGGGATTGCGTTTGCCGATGGCGCGCAGTGCCATGTTCACGGCCTTCTTGACGTAGTGCCGCTCGTCGGTGGCGGCGCACTCAACGAGTGGAAGGCAACGGACGAACGCATCGTCGTCCGCCTGTTTGTCGTGCACGGTCAGACCCCACAGCAGCGCAAAGGCCGCGCGCTTGACGAACTCCTCGCTTCGACGCGACCACTGCTCGACCTTGCGCCAGGCGTGCGGCGTGCGATCGAACAGCACAAAACACACCGTGTCACAGATGCCCCAGTTGTCGAAGTCGCGGCACCAGCGGTCCATTTGTGCGTGCGTGACGCGCGCTGGCTCGTCCACATACGCCGCCAGCATGCGAGCCTCGTACCATCCGGTGTCCCAGAGCGCGACGGCGAGCTCGTGACTCCGCCCGAGTTGCTTGGCAAGTTTCTGCAGGTCGCTCACCGTCACACCGAACGCGTGGTCCGAGGGGAGGCCGTACCGCGCCATGCCGTCGAGGGTCTTCTTCGTGCCCATTCGCTTCAGCTCGGCGACGACAGCTTCGGCCTCGGCGTCGAGTGGGCGAGGCAAGGCGCTCTTGTTGGTCGGCATACGTGTTCTCCGTGATTCTTACTCAAGGGGCAGGAAGTTCACGCGGGTTGAGCAACCACGGGATAGACAACGTCAGCGCGAATGGCCTGCGCGCCGAAGGCAATAGCCGCTACAACAGCTTGTCTCGTGAGGCGCGGGTGTGCCTCCAGTATCTGGTCGATCGTTTCATCGGCCGCCAGCTGTTCAAGAATCAGCTCGACCGTGATGCGCGTGCCCGCGACCACCGGCTTGCCCATCATCACGCGAGGGTCCGACACAATCAACGTGTCATTCATGGCTCACCTCCAGACAGGAGCCTACCTCATCGGTCATTGGCTGGCAACGTTCGTCTACCGAGTGCTCCGGCGAGTGCGGTTCTCCGCAATCCGAGCCTTCACCAGCTTGCGCACCAGAGTCGCGGGCAACGGCTTGCTGGCTTGAAAGCGGATGGTGCCCTTGCTGGTGTCGTAGTTCTTCAGCAGGTCCTTGTGCGCCGCCACGGTGGAGCCGTTCATGGGAAAGAAGGAGCAGTGGTTCGCTGACGCGCCGAAGCCGACCAGCGGCTTGCCGTCGAGACGGAAGGCCGCGATCCCGTAACCGATGTACTCTTCCGCTTCCGGCGCTGCGGCCTTGATCGTCTTCCGCAACTTCTCCAACGCGACGCGCCGCTCGGCGCCTACGCCTGCGAGATATTCATCGATGGTTGTTGGTTTGGCCATTGTTAGCGCACCGGGACTACGATTGGTGATACGCGTGTTGCAGGGCGGCGATATTCAGTTTCTGCATTTGCAGCATCGCTTGCATGACCCGATTCGATTTCTCGGCATCCGGGTCTTGCAGCAGTTCACCCAGAATCGTGGGGATGATCTGCCACGACACGCCGAACTGATCCTTGAGCCAGCCGCAATGCTGCTGCTCACCACCGGCCGAGAGTCGCTCCCAGAGGTCGTCGACTTCGTCCTGTGTTTCGCAGTTGACGAAGAACGAAATCCCGGGTGAAATGGTGAACATCGGCCCGCCGTTAAGCGCATGAAACTGCTGCCCCGCAAGCTCGAACGTCGCGAACAAGACCGAACCGTTCGGCCCGGGGCCGTGGTCACCGCACCGAGTGATGCTCACGACCTTCGAGCCTTTGAAGATGCCGACATAGAAATTCATCGCCTCTTCGGCCTTGCCGTCGAACCATAGGAATGGCGTGATCTTTTGCATGGTCTTGCTCCTTGGGTTTCGATGAGAACGTTTCGCCGCCGCGGGAGGACGAAACTCCGGCTGAGCCAACGAAACCGCGACGGTCTTTCGTTGTGGCTCGGCGGGAGCCTCGCCCTCCCGTTAGCCCAATTCCACTTCTACTTCGCCGCATCAACTCCTCCGTCAACTCCAATTCGTCTCGCTCCTCCGAAAAACGCCACGTTGACTTTGCCGCTCACTTGCGCCGCATTCATCATCGGTGTATGCTTCGGCACGAGGTGATGCGTCATGCGCTTTCTACGAGGCGTGATTTTCGTTTTTGTCATGTCGACGATCTCCGCTGTCGTTGCTGGTGGCACTGCACGCCAACAGGCGGAGGCAGAGTGGAAGAAGTGGGAATCGCAATCGACGCCGCTAATCGCCTTGAGCGGCGCGCAGAGCAAGATCGAGCGCAGCGAGTTTCTGCGGATCACGAACAGCAAGGACTGGGTTGCGTACTGGTGCCGTCATGTCGGCAAGTCCGAAAAGGAACATGACGAGTATTACAACAAGCCCGGCGTTCCAGAAGTCGACTTCGATTCATGCCTCGTCGTCGCCACCACGCTGGGCAAGACGTCCAATACCGCAGGAATTCGCGCCCGCTATCACGAAACGCCTGACGGCACGATTCAGATGCGCTTGGCCCCAAAGAGCTATCAAACGGGACCGAAGGCCGACGCAGTGCAACCGTACGGCTTCTTTGTGATTCCACGCTCGAAACAACGCCTGGTGGTGGAATTGGATACAAACCACCTCATGGGCGCCCCACCCAAATGGGAGAAAGTCGCAAGCTTCGCAAACTTGAAATAGTCGCCCTACTTCGCGTACAGCCCCTCCAGCGCCTTGATCTTGCCCTCCAGCACCGCGAAGGTGTCGCCGACCAGCTTCGGGTCGCGCAGGTCGAGGCCGAGGAACTTCTTCAGCAGCGCCGGCGGCGAGTCGTTGAAGCCGTTGTTCACCAGCGCGAGGTATTTCGGCAGGAACGACTGCTGGTCGCGGGTGAACATCTCGTAGTACTTGACCGCGAGGAAGTTGGCGAACACGTAGTTGACATAGTAGAGCGGCGCGTCGTAGTAGTGGTGGATGTTGATCCACTCCATCTTCAGCTCGTCGTGCTTATCGAAGTAGATGCTGTAGCGCTGGCCGTTCTTCTTCGCGAGCGAGTCGAAGTCATCGGCGGCTTTCAGCGTGCCGGCCTTGACGCCGTCGTACATCGCCTGCTCCAGCGCGGCCTGCCGCGTGATCGGAAACACCGCCATCGCGTTGTCGAGGAACTTCTCGAGGAAGAACGTCTTGCGGTAGGTGTCGGTCGCGCGAGCGAACAGCGCGTCGGCCAGCAGCAGCTCGTTGAACATGGCGAACGATTCGAAGAAGTAGCCCGGCCCGTCGGTGAACACGGGCATCACTTTGTGCGCGCCCATGAGATTGAAGTGCACGGCGTGGCCGGCCTCGTGCGCGAGCGTCAACACGTCGTCGAAGTAGCCCTCGTAGTTGAAGCTGTAGAAAATGCTGGGCGTCCCGCCGGGAAAGCCCCAGGCAAACGCGCCGGGCACGCGGTTGTCACCGGTGACCAGGTCGAGCCGGCCGTTCTTCGGATCGAGCAGCGCGGCCAACTCGCGCGCGTACTCTTCGCCGAACGGTTTGAGCGAATCGGTGATGACGTTGGTCGCTTCGCCGATGGCGAATCGCGGACGCTCCTTGCCTGGCGGGACCACCGACAGGTCCCAGTAGTTGACCTCATCGTAGCCGGCGATTTGCTGGATGCGTCCGGCGCGCAGCCGCTGGTAGCGTTTGTTGAAATCGGCCGATTGTCCAAGCCGCTCGAACAGACCCTTCACGTCGGCGGATGGCAGGTGCAGTCCGAAGTACACCGCCGCCGGGCTGTCGTCGTAGCGTTTGATTCGCGCCACCTCATTCTCGGCCTTGAGCAACCGCGTCAGCGCGAATGCCTGCAGGTCGCGGTGCGTGCGGTAGCCCTCATACAGCTTGCGGAAGCCGGCCTCGCGTCCCGACCTGTCGGGACTGTTATGGAGCGCGCCCTGGTCTTTCCAGACATCGAGCTCGCCGCCCGCTGATTTCACTTTGCCGAACGCCGTGCGATCGAGCGACTTCTGATACAACTCGGCCTGCCACTCCGTCATCAGCGGCCCGAGCGCGCTGAGCAGTTCTTCTTCCTTGAGCGAGAGCGTGTGCGGCTTGAGACGGCGCGCGGCCTCGACCGCGAAGCGATATGGCTTCAGCGCCGGCCGCTGTGCGGCGAAGCGCTCGAACGTGCGCGCCTCGATCTTCATCAGTTCCTGCTGCAGGAACGAGGTACGCTGCGTCACCTCGGCGCCCAACTTCTGCTGCGTGTCGCGACTGTCTTCGTCCTTCGTGTTGACGGCGTAGCGCAAATACAGATAGATGTAGTGCCGCGTGAATTGTAATTGCAGGCGGTCGTTGAGTTGCAGCGCGCGCAGCAGGGTGTCCGCCGACACGCCGACCTTGCCTTTGAGCGCCTCCAGCTCCTTCAACGTCGCGGAGTGTTTCGCGCGCTCCGCCATTTCCACTTCGGGCGACGCGAAGAAGTTGCGCGCGAAGTCGAAGCGATACTTCGGCGCGAGGTCGGGAGGGATGGAGGTAAATTGCCCTTGCGGAAAGGTCGCGGTGATGAGTGCGACGGTGACAGCAATCAGCAAGATGCCAACGGCGGGTTTCGTGCGATCGTTCATCCGGCCAACCCCAGGTCCGCGAGTTTCGCGGCGGTCGGCTCGCCGGCGGGGGTCCAGCCGCGCAGGTTGTAGTAGTCATTGAGCATCGCCTCCAGCGGGACGACGACGCCTTTGCTGGGGCCGGACTCGAACGGAGTTTCGAGCAGGCGCTTGGGCAGCGAGTCGTCGGCGCGGGTGAGGCCGGCGTGCAGGTTGAAGAGGCGCTCGAGATTCCAGATGCGTTCGCCGACCTGGTCGAGGTCGGCCTTGGTGTAGTTGGCGCCGACGGCGTGGTTGAGGATGGGGACGAGGTCGTCGAAGGTCATGCCGCTGGTGATGAAGAGGCAGCAGCCGGTGGCGTCGAGCCAGGTGGTCTCGTGCTGGCTGCCGATGACCCAAGCGGCTTTGCCGTCGGCGACTTTCGGATCCATATCGCCGAGAATCTCCACCGCCGGCGTCCACGCGCGAATGTGGCACGCGCCGCGATTGCACGTGGCATACGCGACGCCCATGCCGACGACGCCACGCGGATCGTACGCGGGAAACTCCTGACCCTTGCTGCCCATGTGGACTTCGGGATGATCGTACATCGCGCCGAGGCGCTTGCTGCCTTCGGCGAGTTTGTCGCCAATGCCTTCGCGGTAGGCGATGGCTTCGGTCAAGCGCACTAACGCCTCGCCGTTCCCGAATCTCAGCGGAATCGGAATGTCGCCACCGCCCGGTGGCAGCTCGTCATCCTTGATGATCCCGCGCTCGTACAGCTCCATCGCGGCGGCGATCGTCGAGCCGCACGAGATCGGGTCCATGCCGAGGTCGTTGCACATCCAGTTGGCTTTGATGATCGCGTCCATGTCGCCGACACCGCAGTCGGCGCCCAGGCTCCACAGGTTTTCGTACTCGGGGCCTTCGCCGTGCATCTTCCAGTTGCGCGGGTGCGTGTTGACGAGGTACTTGGTCGCGCCGTCGCCGGGCAGGTGCGTGATGCGGCCGCACGCGATGGTGCACGCGAAGCACGCTTTGTTGCGGACGAGCCATTTGTCGTTGATGGCGTTGCCGTTGATATCATCGGACTTCTCGAACTGCCCTTGCTGATGGTTGCGCGTCGGCAGCGCGCCGGCGGCGTTGATGAGGTCGATGGTCGCCGCCGTGCCGAACTCGCCGAGTCCTTGAATTCCCGCGGACTCTGCCATCTTCTGCTTCACGTGCCAGACGGCTTCGCAGAACTCGCGCGGTCGCGCGACCGAGACGCCTTTCGTGCCGCGCACTGCGATGGCTTTTAGATTCTTCGAGCCCATCACCGCGCCGACGCCGCTGCGTCCGGCCGCGCGATGCTTGTCGTTGATGATGCAAGCGAACCGGACGAGTTTCTCGCCTGCGGGACCGATGCCGGCGATGATGGCGTCGGGCTGCGCCAGTTCGGAGCGAATCGCGTCTTCGGTCTCCCACGTGCCCTTGCCCCAAAGGTGACTGGCGTCGCGAAGCTCGACTTCGTCGTCGAACACCCAGAGATAAACCGGCTTACTCGCGCGGCCATGGACGATGACGAGATCGTAGCCGGCGAACTTCAACTCCGGCGCCCAGTGCCCGCCCGAGTTGCTGTGCGTGATGGCCCCCGTCAGCGGCGACTTGGTGACCACCATGTAGCGCGCGGCCGAAGGCCCGTTCGTTCCGGTGATCGGTCCGGACGCGAGAACGAGGACGTTCGCCGGCGACAGCGCCTCGACGGTGGGATCCAGGGATTCGTACAAGTACTTCGTCGCTAATCCCCGCCCGCCGACGAAGTCGCGCGCCCACTGTTGGTTGAGCGGCTCGGTGGAGATTCTGGAATCAGTCAGATCGACGCGAAGAACTTTGCCTGCGTAGCCGTGCATCTTGAAAAACTCCTGCTTGAACTGGTTGGTAAGTTTGACAGTCGTCCGCCGCTTCCTCACACTCTGGCCATGCCGCGCGTCACCGTCCGCCGAACATTCCTGGAGATGACCTCGCTGGCACAACTCAACGGCGGAACGGTTGACGACTCCGCCGTGCGCATCGAGCGCGTCGAGCAATGCCCCGCGCATTTCTTTCGTTATCTCTACGCCGAAGTCGGCCGGCAGTGGTTCTGGTACGAACGTCTTTCGTGGACCGATGACGAATTGCGCGCGCGGCTCGCGTTGCACGGACTTTCGTTGTGGGTGATGACGGTGGCCGGCGCACCGGCGGGCTACGTCGAATTGCTGGCGGACGACGACGGTTCCACCGAGATCGCCTACTTCGGCGTGATGCCGGAGTTCATCGGTCGCGGGCTGGGCAAGCACTTGCTGACCTTCGCGGTCGACTGCGCATGGCGCAACGGCGCCTGCCGCGTGTGGCTGCACACCTGCACGCTCGACGCCCCGCAAGCCTTGCCGAACTATCTCGCGCGCGGCTTCCTGCCGTTCAAGGAAGAGACCTACGAGGCCGAGTTGCCGGAGGAGTAGTCACGGCAGCGTGAGCGACTCAGTCTTCTTGATGCTGCCACGACCGCGAATTCGATCAGGCTGACTTCGAGTTCTTGGTGTCTGCGCATGATTGGTTCCTTTCGTGTTGGAGCGGTCTATGACCGCGACTCTGCAATCGTCGCATAGAGCGCTCCAACAGTTACGTGATCCGCACTATCATTACGATCCCAACGGGCGCGCAATCGTCGCGCTCATAGAGCGCTCCAACAGTTACCCTCCGAGTTGCTTGAGTTGCTGACTGATGCTTGCGAGTGTTTCGGCTCAATCCGCACCACGCATCGTCCGAATAGGCTTCGCCGTCGGTCGCATGGTTGACAAGCGAACAGAAAAGGCACGATTGCCGGCTTGTCACCCGACTTCGTTTGTGCGACTATTTCGGACAACTCGCAAGGAGTGATCATCATGAAATGTCGCGCATTGCTTTGTGCCGTCGCGCTGGCGACAGCGGCCCTCGCCTTCGACGAGAGCGGACCCCCCGTGGACAAGCCGTTGCCGTCGATGAAGATTTACGATGTCACGGGCCCAGACGCGGGCAAGGAGCTCGACGCCGCCACAGTGCTCAAGCAGAAGCCCGGCCTGGTCGTTTTCATGACCCGTTGGGAGCGTCCGCCGGCCCGATTCCTGAAGCTGCTCGACACCTGGGCCAAAGGGGACGAAGGCAAAGGGCTGACCGTGTTGAGCGTTTTCCTCACGGACGATCTCGAAGTGCAAAAGGGCTATTTGCCGAAGGTGCAAACCTCGCTCAAACTGGAGGCGATTCCGATGACGGTGTTCCTCGGCCCGAAGGTCGGGCCGCCGGAGTATCAGCTCAACGACCGCGCCGATGTCACCGTGGTATTCGTCAAAGGCGGCAAAGTGGTGGAGGCGCGCGGGATCGTGTCCTGCAACGACACCGACGTGCCCAGGGTCGTGGAGTCGGCGAAGAAGCTGTTGGCGAAGTAGCCGATGGCCGACCTCCGCAAGCTGGCCCTCTCCACGGGCGGTGGCGACGCGCCCGGACTCAACGCTGTCATTCGGGCGGCGACGATTGCCGCCATCGAGCGCGGCTGGGAATGCTACGGTATCCGCGAAGGCTACAACGGCTTGCTGCAACCGGAGCGCTTTCCGACCGGCGGATTGATCCCGCTCACACGCGATTCCGTGCGCGGAATTACGCATCTCGGCGGGACGATTCTGGGGACAACCAATCGCGGCAACCCGCTGCGCTTTCCCACCCTCGTGAACGGTCAGGCCGGTGAAGTCGACCGCACCGACGAACTGGTCGCGCGCATCGAGGCCTGCGGCCTCGATGCCTTGATCGCGATCGGCGGCGACAGTTCGATGGCGATCGCCGATGTGCTCGGGCAGAAGGGCGTGCGGGTGGTCGGCGTGCCGAAGACGATTGACAACGATCTGGAGCAGACCGTCGTCACCTTCGGCTTCGACACCGCGGTGGCCTTTGCCACCGAGTGCCTCGACCGGTTGCACAGCACGGCGCAGGCGCATCAGCGCGTCATCGTGGTCGAGGTGATGGGGCGGAATGTCGGCTGGATCGCGCTCAATGCGGGTGTGGCCGGGACCGCCCACGTTATTTTGATTCCGGAGATTCCGTACGATCTGACCAGAGTGGCGGCGGCCTTGCAAGCGCGCTTCGCGCGCGGTCGGCACTACGCACTCATGGTGGTCGCCGAAGGTGCCCGGCCGATCGATGGCGCTGTGGTCGCGCGGGCGGCCGAAGCCGGCCACGCCGAGAAGCTCGGCGGGGTCGGCGAGCAAGTGGCAGAACAACTCCGCGCGTTAACGGCCTTCGACCTGCGCACGGTGACGCTGGGACATCTGCTGCGCGGTGGCACGCCGACCTCGTTCGACCGCTTGTTGTCGTTGCGCTTCGGCGCCGCCGCGGTGCGCGCCCTGGCCGACGGCCACACCGGGGTGATGGTCGCGCTCGACCCGCCGACGGTGAAGCACGTACCGTTTGCCGAAGTTTCGGGCCGCCTGAAACGAGTCCCGCTCGACAGCGACACGATGGTGACCGCGCGGGAGATCGGAATCTGTTTTGGAGATTGAAACATGACTCTGCCCGCCCCCCTGTCCCGTCGCGAGGTTCTCACCACCGCTGCCACGCTCGGAGTGACGGCGATCACGGTCGTGCTCGGCGAGGGCGAGGCCAGCGAGGCGGCCGCGCGAGTGGCCTTGCCGTTCGCCGAGAAGTCCGGGCTCATCACCGGCCAGTTGAAGCCGATGAAGTACACCGAACTCCCCGGCCTGTTGAGCAAAGAGCAGTTGGCGCCGCACTACATCGCGCATTACGGCGGCGCGTTGCGCAACTTGCTGAACGACGAGCAGCAACTCGAGGCGATGGTGCGCAGCGGCAATCCGCTGTCCGGGCCGGCGCATGCGTTCCTGCACAAGGACAAGCTCGCGCGGATGAACTCGGTTCTGCTGCACGAGTTGTACTTCGACGGACTCACCGTCGCGCAAGACACGAAGGGCGAATCGCTGCGGGAGGCGATCATCAAACGGTTCGGCTCTTTCGACCGTTGGCTCGCCGATTTCAAGGGCTGTTGCATGGCCGCCAACGGCTGGGGACTGCTTGCGCGTGAGCCGATCTCCGGCAAACTGTTCAACGTGCCGAGCGACGCGCACGAAGTCGGCGTGGTCTGGTTCGGCCAGCCGCTTATCGTCTGCGATGTCTACGAGCACGCCTACTATGTCGATTACCAGAACAGCAAGCGCGAGTACGTGGATAAGTTCGCGCAGTTCCTCGACTGGGACGAAGCCGAGCGGCGCTTTCAAGTGCTGTCGAAATGATGGAGTGACGAAATGAAACTGACCACCTTGCTGATTCCGTTGTTGATTGGGAGCGCCGTCGCCATCGAGACGCGCTGGAACTTCGACAAAAACGAGGCCGGCAAACCGCCGAAGGGCTGGACGGCGGCCTCGGGAATCTGGACAGTCGTCAAAGACGCAACAGCGCCGAGCAAGTCGATGGCGATGGCGCAGCAGGCCAAAAGCGACAGCGAATTGTTCAATGTGATCGTGGCCGACACGCCGAGCATTAAGCACGTCGAGATCGCCGTCAAACTGAAGTCGGTCGCCGGCGAGGTGGATCAGGGCGGCGGCGTGGTGTGGCGCTATCGCGACGCGCAAAACTACTACGTCTGCCGGTTCAATCCGCTCGAAACCAACTTCCGCGTGTACAAAGTCGTTGCCGGCAAGCGAACCACACTCAAAGCCGCGGCAGACATCAAGGTGCCAACGGGCAAGTGGGTTGAGGTGAAAGCCGTCATGTCGGTAGATCGCATTCGCTGCTACCTGAACGGCAAGTTGCTGCTCGAAGTGAAAGACGCGACGCTCACCGAAGCCGGTAAAGTCGGACTCTGGACCAAAGCCGATGCGCAGACTCTGTTCGACGATCTGATTGCGCGAGAAGCGCCGGTGATGTCCGACGCCCGCCCCCACCACCAGCCAAAGTTGAAGTTGGAGGAGAGGTTGGAGAAGAGAGAGTTGTGGGAGAAGCGAAAGAGATGAAACCGCGCCATCTATTCGCTGCCTTCGGCGCGAGCCTACTCGCCGCCGCGCTCCTTCCACTCGCGGCCCAAACAAAGAAAGTCTCCTGGAAGCAGGACATCCTGCCGCTGCTCAACCAGAACTGCACCGGTGCCGATTGCCACGGCCAGGGCTTCAAGGCGGAAGGACTCGACCTCGAAACCGAGCCCTACGAGGCGCTGGTCAAAGTGAAGTCGCAGCAGGTGCCGAAGCTGCTGCTTGTGAAAGCGAAGTCGCCGAAGGAGAGTTACGCATGGCACAAGCTGGCCGGCACGCACAAGTCGGACGTAGTGAAAGGCCAGGGCGAAACCATGCCGCTCAGCCGTGGCCCGCTTGAGAAGAAAGAGCTGGAGCTGATCAAGGCCTGGATCGAGCAGGGAGCAGAGAAGAATTGAATCAGAAGGGGATGAGGGGGATGAACAGATGGAGATGTGGAGATTGTGGTCATCCCCCTCATCTCCCTCCGTCCATCCCCTCATCCCCACCAATCTGTTGCCGTCAGGAAAGGTTTCCCCATGTCCACCGCCTACACCCCCGGTCTCACCGTTGTCCCGCTGTTGGTTGTGCTGTTCGGCTCGTTGCTGCTCGTGCGAGCGGCGGACGAGCCGGGGCTGCAGTTCCTGGCTTCTGTCCGCGCCCGCGCGGTTGAACTGCGTGCGAACGACAAACCACCAGCGTCACGCGGGGAGTGGGCGCGGCGGCGAACGGAGCTGCGCCTAAGACTTCAGCAAGCTTGGGGGCCGTGGCCGGTGCAGCCCGCGCCGCTCAACCCGCGCAAGCTCGGCGAGTTCAAGCGTGACGGCTATCGCGTAGAGAAACTCATCTTCCAGACGCTGCCTGACGTATGGATGACAGCCAACGCGTACGTGCCGGACCAGCCCGGCCGACGGCCGGCGGTGCTCGCCGTCCACGGGCACTGGCGCGGCGCAAAGCAGGATCCTGTGGTGCAGGCTCGCAACATTGGCCTGGTGAAACACGGCTACTTCGTGCTGGCGGTGGACGCCTTCGGCGCGGGCGAGCGCGGGCTGGGCAAGGCGCTAGGCGAGTATCATGGCGAGATGGTCGGCGCGACGCTGTTGCCGATCGGCTTGCCGCTTTCGGGATTGCAAGTCTACGAGAACATGCGCGCGGTGGACTACCTGCGCACCCGGCCCGAAGTGGACGGTAGCCGCATCGGCATCACCGGTGCGAGCGGCGGCGGCAACCAGACCATGTACGCAGCGGCGTGGGATGAACGCTTCGCGGCGGCAGTGCCGGTCTGCTCGGTCGGCACCTATCAGGCCTACCTCGGCGTCGCGTGCTGCATGTGCGAGGTGGTGCCCGGCGCGCTGACGTTTGCCGAAGAATCGGACGTGCTCGCGCTGACCGCGCCGCGCGCCCTCATGGTCGTCAACGCCACGCGCGATGGCATCCAGTTCTCGGTGCCCGAGGCGAAGAAGTCGATTGCGGGCGCGCTGCCGATCTTTAGCTTGATGGGCAAGCCCGACGCGCTCAAGCACGCGGTCTTTGAATCCGGCCACGACTACAACAAGGAGATGCGGGAGGCGGCCTACGGCTGGTTCGCGAAGCATCTCAAGGGTGAGGGCGATGGCAGCCCGTTGCCCGATCCCGCCATCGAGACCGAAGACCCTGAAACGATGCGCTGCTTTCCGGGCGCCTCGCGGCCCGACGATTGGATGACGATTCCGAAGTTCGCGGCGCGCGAGGGCAGACGCCTGGTCGAGGCCTATCGTCAACGTCCGTGGCCGGCGCCGATCAAGCCGCGCCTCGACGCCGACCGTGCCCGTCTGCGCGACCGCGTGCTCGGCGGCTTCCCGTCGCCGTCACCTCTCGACGCGCAGATGAAACTGGTTGAGGGCGTTCCCCGCGAATTGACCTTCCGTTCCGAACCCGGCATTTCACTTGTCGCGCAGCTCGAGGTGAAGCAACCGCCCACGAAGCTCGCCCTCCTCATCGACCTCGACGCGCCGGAGCAAGCACTGACGACGGCACTCGCCACCGAACTCCGCGCCGCAGGCTGGAGCCTGGTCGCCCCGGAGTTGCGGGCCACGGGAATTAGGGCGTACAAGAGCGATCGCATCGGCCGCGCGCCCGACCACACCACCGCCGAGTGGGCAATGTGGGTAGGCCGTCCGCTGCTTGGCCAGTGGACGTGGGACGTAAAACGCACGCTCGATGCGCTCGAAGAGAAGCTCGGCGCTTTGCCGAAGGAGGTGGCCGTCATCGGCATCGGGCCGGCCGGACTGGTCGCGTTGACCGCGGGCATCCTCGACGCGCGCCTCTCCGCAGTCGTGATGAGCAATACGTTGCAGACCTTCGTGACCGACGCGCCCTATGTGAACCAGCGACTCGGCACGCTGGCGCCGGGAATGCTACGCGAGGTCGGCGACGTGAACGACCTGGGGAAGCTGGTTCAGGGTCGGCTTGTCATCGCCGACACGCCGAACGAGATCGTGCGGCAGTTGCTGCCACGGTGATTTGCGAGTTTCCCCCAGGGGTGCTCACGTACGGCGTGGGTGTGCAGTCGTATCCTGTAGATTGCGTTCGTACGGCGTGGGTGTGCAGTCGTATCGCATACGAATGCGTTCTAAGTGGATACGAGTGTAAAAGCTGTGGATTAGCTGTGGAACGACGATGTCCTACGGCTTGCCTTTGCCTTTGGAGGCTGGAGA
>Ga0247727_10011698_pt1 | contig 15239 bp, 13 predicted proteins | sample WisWelCaveWW1625_FD_202498 | JGI IMG/M metagenome (GOLD analysis project Ga0247727, IMG submission 202498) | Biofilm microbial communities from Wishing Well Cave, Virginia, United States - WW16-25 | ecosystem: Environmental > Aquatic > Deep subsurface > Groundwater > Cave microbial mat | place... | reverse complement strand
AGGAGCTCGCACGCGAGCTCGACCTGCCGCTCCTGCGCGGCCCTCGTGACGCGATGCGCGCGCTCGCGCACGTCGCGCGGCGGCAGCCGTGGAGGCCGCTCCCGACGGAGAACGAGGCGCCCGACGTCGGCGATCTCCTCGCTCCCGGCCGACTCTCGGAGCATGAGTCTGCTCTCGTTCTCGAGCGCTACGGCATCCCCTTCGCGCCGCGGCTGCGCGCGACGACACCCGAGGACGCAGCCACGGCTGCGGCCGAGCTCGGCCCGCCTGTCGTCGTCAAGCTCGACGGCCCGGCCCACAAGAGCGCGGTCGGGGGTGTCGTGCTCGACGTCGCGTCGCCGGAGGCCGCCGCAGAGGCCGCGCGCAGGCTCGGTGGCCCGGTTCTCGTCGCTCGCCAGGTCGAGGCCGGAACGGAGGTGCTCTGCGGCATGACGCGGGATCCCGACTACGGTCCGGTGCTCGCGGTCGGCGCCGGCGGACGCGCGGTCGAGGAGCTCGATCGCGTCACCGTGAGCGTGCCGCCGCTCGACCTGGACATCGCTCGCGAGCTCGTCCTCGAGGCCGGAGTGACCGACTCCTCGGACGGGGTGGCGAGCACGCTCGTCGCCCTCGGCCGGCTCGCGCTCGCGTACCCGGAGATCGAGTCGATCGACGTGAACCCGCTGATCCTCGCACCCGCGGGACCCATCGCCGTCGACGCGCTCGTGGTCGTCGCTGGAAGAATTAAGGATTGATCAACCGGCTCCGCTGTGGTTGAGTGAGTGGACCTGGGAAGGTAGAAAGCGCCCGTTACTGCCGGGGGGCAGAAGGGAGCGATGGGGATGGCGACGTTTCACCCTCGTGAGTGGAGGTACGCTCGGCGAGAGTTCCTTCAGCGCGGTGCCGCCGGAGCGTTCGCGCTCTCGAGCATGGGGACACTGCTCGCCGCCTGCGGCGGTGGCGGCAACGGAGAGTTCAAGCCGCCGGAGCTCCTGCTCGCGCGGCCCGACAACCCGGTTACCCACCCGCTCTTCGACGACAACCCGCTGATCGCCTCCGGCCTCGAACCTGAGAGCGGCACCCTCCGCATCTACAACTGGAACGGCTACCTCTGGCCGAGGGCGATGAAGAACTTCGGCAAGGAGTACGGCGTCAAGGTCGAGCTGACGACGTTCAGCACTATGGACGAGGCGATCGCGAAGATCTCGTCCGGCGCCGTCGACTTCGACGTCTTCTTCCCGACCCCCGACCGCATGTCGAGACTCGTCGTGGGCAAGCTGCTCCAGCCCCTGAACCACGATTACCTCCCGAACCTCGCTAAGACGGTCTGGCCTTCGGTCCAGGACCCCTTCTACGACAAGGGCTCCCGCTACACGGTGCCGTACACGATCTACACGACGGGGATCGGCTACCGCGCCGACAAGGTCACCACGACTCCGGACAAGCTCTCGAACCCGTACGACATCTACTGGGACGAGAGCTTGAAGGGGAAGATGTTCCTCCTCGACGACGGCCGCGAGGCGCCGGTCCACATGCTCTTCCGGAACGGGATCACGGACGTGAACACGGAGAATCCGGATCACCTCGAGCTCGCCAAGAACGAGCTCAAGTCGCTGATCGACGCGGTCAACGTCAAGCTCTCGACCGACGACTACTCGCACGTTCCCGAGGGCAGGGCGTGGGTGCACCAGATGTGGTCCGGGAGCGCCGTTTCGGCGCCGTCCTACCTGCCGGAGGGCACCGGCACGGAGGTGCTCGGCTACTGGTTCCCGTCGGACGGCCGCGGCTCGATCGGGAACGACACGATCGCGATTCCTCGTGCGGCGAAGAACCCCGTGCTCGCGCACTACTTCCTAAACTACCTGCTCGACGAGAAGCACGGGTACGACAACTTCGCGAACTACGTCGGATACCAGCCGCCGTTCGTCACGCTCGATCCGGACCGGCTCGTGACGGACGAGATCGTGCCCGCGAACCTCAAGTCGGCGGTCGTCCGGGAGAGTGACTTCGACACTGGGTACTTCCAGCTCGAGCTGACACCGGAAGGCCAGACGCTGTGGCAGGTTGCCTGGGCCGAGTTCAAGGCGGGTGGCTAAGCCCGAACGCCGCCTAGGGGGCCGCCGCCGGGAGGCCCTCTGGGCTGCGCTGGCGCTGCCGGGAATCGTCTGGCTCGCGCTCTTCTTCGTCGTCCCCTTCTACGTGATCCTGGGCGTCGCGTTCGGGACGGTCGACCCGACCTTCCAGACCCCTCGGCCCACATGGAACCCGCTCGACTGGAACACGCAGGCATTCGACTTCGTGATCGACGGGCTCGTCTCGCGCGGAGGCGTGTTCCGGCACGTGTTCCTCCGCACGCTCGTCTACGTCGCGATCTCGGTCGTCCTCTCGCTCGCGATCGCGTACCCGGTCGCCTACTTCGTCGCACGCTTCGGCGGGCGCTGGAAGGGGCTGCTCCTCCTCGGCCTGATCGCACCCTTTTTCATCAGCTACCTGATGCGGATGCTCGCCTGGATCAACTTGCTCCAGGACGACGGCTGGGTGAACGATGTGCTCCTCTGGATCGGGATCCTCGACGCGCCGCGGAACTGGCTCGACGGGCGCGCGTCGAGCGTGATCCTCGGGATGGTCTACGGCTACGTCCCGTTCATGATCCTGCCGCTGTACGCCTTCCTCGACCGCATCGACCGGAGCCTGCTAGACGCCGCCCGGGATCTCGGCGCCAGCCCGCTCCAGGCGTTCCGTCTCGTGACGCTGCCGCTCTCGGTGCCGGCGATCCTCGCCGGCTGCGTGATCATCGCGCTGCCGATGTTCGGCGACTACTACACCCCTGACCTCCTGTCCGGCTCGCCCAAGACATCGCTCGTCGGCAATCAGATCAACCTCTACATCCGCGGCGGCCAGCAGATCCCCGTGGGAGCGGCGCTCGTCATCGTGCTGATGCTGCTGCTCGCGTTCCTGCTCGCGTACTACGTGTTCGCGACCGCGCGGGCACAGCGGAGGCTCAGCGGATGACGGCTGCTGCGGCTACGGCGGAGACGCGCCGGGCGCTGCCCGCGGCGCGTCGGTTTCGCGACTGGTGGTCGAACCCATGGGGAAAGCCGAGGTTCCTCGTCTTCTTCACCCTCGTCTACCTCGTGTGGTCGATCGTCCCGATCCTGATCGCGATCCGGTTCTCGTTCAACGAGGGACGCTCGCGCTCGACCGCCCAGGGGTGGTCGTTTCGGTGGTACACGGAGGACCCCGATCTTTCGGTCCTGCACGACCCCGACCTCAGCGCCGCCCTCCTACAGAGCCTCAGGCTCGCGGCGCTCGCGGTTGCGATCACGGTCCCGCTCGGCGTCGCGCTGGCGATCGGGCTCACCCGCTGGCGCGGGCGAGCCGCGAGCACGTCCCGTTTCGTGTCCCTCGTTCCCCTCGTGACGCCCGAGATCGTGATGGGGGTCGCGCTCCTCCTCGTCTTCGTGCACGTCCTCAGCTTCATCCCGCTGGGCACGCCTGCACAGGCGATCGGCCACGTCACCTTTTCGCTCGCGTTCGTGCTCATCATCGTCAGGAGCAGGCTGCTCTCGATCGGTCCCGAGTACGAGGAAGCGGCCCAGGACCTCGGCGCCTCGCCCCTCCAGGCGCTCCGGCTGGCGCTTCTCCCGCTGCTCACTCCGGCGATCGTCGCGAGCGCGATCATCGTTTTCGCGATCTCCATGGACGACTTCGTCGTCAGCGCGTTCCTGTCGTCCGGAACGACGACGGACACGGTGCCGGTGAGGATCTACTCAACCGGCCGCACCTCACCGACACCCGCCCTCAACGCGCTCGCAACCGTGACGCTCGCGATCACCCTCGTGATCGCAGCTCTCGCTTTCGGGCTCTGGCGCTTCGTGCGCGCGGCACGAGGGCAGACCGGCTCGGCGATCGAGGAGTTCGCGCGAGTCGAGACCGATCCGACCCGCTGAGAGCCGGCGCGGAACGTGGGAACTTGATGCTAGTTCTACGCCTTGGTGTTCCTCTGAACGCAGAGGCTGACGCGTGCGAATTACCGGTTCCGTGGAACTTCCTGCGGACGTCACTCCGATTCAGCGGGGAGATCCAGATGCAGCTCTACGCGTCTCGCAGCGGGAAGATCGGAGGCGCCTCGCGCGCTCGGGCGGCGGGGCGGAGGTCAGCCTCGCGCTGCGCGCACGACGACGCGGCCGCGGATCTCGCCGCGCAGGATCGCCTCGAGAACGGGCTCAAGCGCGTCCAGCTCGACCTCGCCCGCCATGATCGCGTCCAGGCGGCGCGGGCGAAGGTCGCCGGAGAGGCGCTGCCAGAGCTCCGTTCGCAGCTCGAGCGGGCATTGGACCGAGTCGACTCCAAGCAGGGCCACGCCGCGAAGGATGAAGGGGAGGACGGTCGCGGCGAGCCCTCGCCCCCCGGTCATGCCGCTGGCAGCGACCGCGCCGCCGTAGCGCAGGGACCTGAGCACCCCGGCGAGCGTGCTCCCGCCGACGCAGTCGACGGCCGCGGCCCACTCCTCCTGCTCAAGCGGTCGCGCCGGCTCGGTCGCGATCTCCTCCCGGTCCAGCACCCTGGCTGCGCCGAGCTCCCGCAGCCACTCCCGAGCATCTTCCTTCCCCGTGCTGGCCGCGACCTCGTAGCCGCGCGCCGCCAGGATGGCGACGGCGACGCTTCCCACGCCGCCGCTCGCGCCGGTGACGAGGACAGCGCCGTCGGCGGGTGAGAGACCTCGCAGCTCGAGCTGATGGACGCTCAGCGCCGCCGTGAAGCCAGCGGTCCCGATCGTCATCGCTTCCCGGGTCGAGAGCCCATCCGGGAGTGGGACGATCCACTCGTCAGGAAGCCGAGCGTACTCGGCAAAGCCGCCGTGGTGGGACGTTCCGATCTCGTAGCCGTGAGCCAGCACGAGATCGCGCTCCCGGAACCGGGGCGAGCGGCTGTCCACAACCTCTCCGGCGAGGTCGATGCCCGGCACGAGCAACGAGATCCGAGCGACCCCTCCGTCCGGGCGACACGCAAGCGCGTCCTTGTAGTTGACGCTCGACCACTCGACCCGCACCGTGACCGCGGCGTCGGCGAGCTCGTCCGACGGGAGCTCGCGCACGCCGGTTACGACGCCCCCGCCTGGCCGCTCGGCGACGAACGCGCGGAAGCGCTCGGGGACGTTGGGGGTATGTGTCGCCCGTCCCATCGCCCGCCGACCCTCAGCGCGGCGACGCGAGCGAGCGGCCTACGCCCGACGGCGCGGCCGCGGCGAAGCAACCGTCGCTCGTTCGGGACACGCTGGGCATCCTACCGACGCGGCGGTCTCTTGCGCCCTTTCGCGGGCGGAGGCAGTCCCGCGCGCACGAGGGCCGCCAGTCCTCGCGTGAGGGGGTCGACATGCCGCCCGAGCTGCTGTCGCTCCTCCTTCCGCCGGAGCGCGGCCCGGACGACATGGCCCCCCAGTGTCCGGAAGGGCTCGGGGGGGAAGAGCGCGCGCGGCCCGCCGACGAGGCCGCACCGCGACCACTCGTCGCCCTGGCCGAGCGCGAGCGAGGCGAGGATCCTGCCGGCCACACGACTCGGTCCGACTCCGTTGCCCGCGAAGCCGGCGCCGTAGACGATCGGCCCCTGCGCGCCGAGGCGGCCGAAGAAGGGGAGATGGAGCCCGCCCGCGGTCCAGTCGACCGGTCCGGCCCAGGAGTGGGTGAAGCGCACGTCGGCGAGGTCCGGGAAGAGGCGCCGGAAGGCGGCGACAAGCTCAGGGACGACGCGCTCGTCCCGGTGCATTCGAGCGGAGATGCGTCCGGCCGAGCCGATCGCGCGTCCGGGCCCGCCGAAGGCGATGCGGCCGTCTCGGGTGACGTGCGCGTAGTGGAGGAGGATGCGAGCGTCGCAGAAGAGCTCGCCCCCGGTCCACCCGACCTCCGCGATCCGCTCGGGAACCGCCTCGGTGAGGACGATCTGGCTCGCCACGGGAACGATCGCGCGGCGCAGTGCCCGCAGCCGCGCCGTCCAGGCACCCGTTGCGAGCACGACCGCCGCGGCCTCGACCCGGCCGGACGGAGTCACGACGCTCGGGGACGGGCCGGAGCCAAGCCGCCTCATGGCCGACCCCTCGTAGATGCGGACTCCGCGGGCCAGCGCCGCCTTTCGCAGTCCGCGGGCGAGGAGCGCGGGTTGCAGTGAGGCGCCGGTGGCCATGAAGGCTCCGCCGAGGAGCACGGGCGAGCCGATGCGCCACCGGCACTCCGTGCCGTCCACGGGTCGAAGGGCGTCCGCCCGGCCGAGAGCGGCGCAGGCCGCCACGGCCCGGTCGTAGACGCCGAGCTGGGCGGGCCCAGCCGCTGCCCAGAGGTAGCCGCCGGGGCGGTAGTGGGCGTCGATCCCCTCCGCCTCGCAGAAGCTTCCGATCTCCTCCACGGCCGCCTCGCTCGCCTCGGCCAGGAAGAGGGCGTGCTCCGGGCCGAACGCCTCTTGGAGCTCGGGAAGCTCGTCCCACCAAGTGGTCACGAAGCCGCCGTTGCGCCCGCTGGCGCCGGCGCCGCAGACGTCCGCTTCGAGCACGACGAGCTCGAGCGCGGGCTCTCGTTCCGCGAGCTCGATGGCGGTCCAGAGCCCCGTGTAGCCGCCCCCGACGACGCAGACGTCCGCCCGCGTGCACCCCGCGAGCGGCGGGCAGGGCTCGCCCGGGTCGGCTGCGAGCGCCTGCTCGAGCCACCACGATCGCAACGGCCTCTTGTCGCTGACTTCGCGCGCACCCTTCTTCGTCGGATCGCGTAGTCTCTCCGACCGGAGAGGATCGCGCATGGCGACGAGAGCGAGAGCACAGATCGACCGCGGGCGGATCGGGGAGCTGACGAAGCGCGAGCTCGCGCGGCTGAACGACGCTACGCGGGAATCGGAGCGGATGTACGAGTGGGCGCGGACACACCTCGCGGGCGGCGTCGCCTCCACCTACCAGGCGCGCGACCCGTGGCCGATCTACCTCTCGCGCGGCCGGGGCTCGCGGGTCTGGGACGTCGACGGCCACGAGATGATCGACTTCCACAACGGCTTCGGCTCGATGGTGCAGGGTCACGCCCACCCCGCGATCGTCGATGCGGTACGCGAGCGAGCCGCGCTCGGCACGCATTTCGCGGCACCCGTGGAGGACGACATCGTGGTCGCCGAGGAGCTCGCCCGCCGCTTCCGGCTGCCCAAGTGGCGCTATGTCAACTCCGGCTCCGAGGCGACGATGGACGCGATCCGGATTGCCCGCGCCTACACAGGGCGGGACACGATCGTCAAGATCATGGGCTCCTACCACGGCCACCACGACTGCGTGATGGTCTCGATCGGCGTTCCCAGCGACGAGGTCGGCGACCGGGAGAGCTACGCCTCGATCCCCTACGGCGCCGGGATCCCGAGCGCTGTCGTGGAAATGACGATCGCAGTGCCCTTCAACGACGCGGGGGCTATGGAGCGCCGGATCGAGCGCCTGATCGAGGAGGGGCGAAAGCCGGCCTGCGTGATCATGGAGGCGGCGATGATGAACCTCGGGGTGCTCCTCCCCGAGCCCGGCTACCTGGAGGCCGTGCGGGAGCTGACGAGAAGGCACGGCGTCGTCCTCGTCTTCGACGAGGTCAAGACCGGCCTCTGCGTCGCCGCCGGCGGCGCCACCGAGCGCTTCGGCGTCGAGCCCGACATGGTCACGCTCGCCAAGGCCCTCGGCGGCGGCCTCCCCTCCGGCGCGATCGGCGCCACCGAGGAGATCATGGAGGTCGTCGAGAACGGCTCCGTCTACCAGGTCGGCACCTACAACGGGAACCCGCTCTCCATGGCGGCGGCCCGCGCCAGCCTGTTAGAGGTGCTAACGCCGGAGGCCTACGCCCACCTCGACGCCTTGAACGACCGCCTCCTCGGGGGCTGCCAGGCGGTGGTTGAGCGCTACGGGCTACCCGGCGACGCCGTCGGCATCGGCTCGAAGGGCTGCGTGACCTTCTCGCCGCGGCGGATCGTTGACTACGAGACCTACATAGAGCACCAAGACGCCGATCTCTGCGAGCTCTCCTGGCTTTACAACATGAACCGGCGCATCTTCATGACCCCCGGCCGGGAGGCGGAGTGGACGCTCTCGGTGACACATACGTTCGAAGACTGCGATCGCTACGTCGCTGTCTTCGAAGAGATGGCCGCCGATCTCACCCGTTAGTCTAGTCCGGTGACCGGGCGGTAGGCGCACGGGAGCTGCGACCGAAGGAGTGCAACATGAGACACCCGCGTGAAAGCCGGCTCGACCGGCGAGAGTTCCTCTTCAGGACGGGCGGCGCGGGGGTCGCCTTCGCGGGTCTGGGCCCGCTGCTCGCCGCCTGCGGCGGCGGTGGCGGTGGCCCGACCGGCGAGGGCGGCATTCCTCTCGCGCGACCCGACGCACCGGTAACGCTGCCGCTCTTCGATGACAATTTGCCGATCGAGTCCGGCCTCGAGCCCGAGAAGGGTCCGCTCAGGATCTACACCTGGGCCGACTACATCTGGAAGAGGAAGCTCAAGGAGTTCGGCACGGAGTACGGCGTCGACGTCGAGCTCACGACCTTCACGACGATGGACGAGGCGATCGCGAAGCTCTCGACCGGAGCCGTCGCCTTCGACGTCTTCTTCCCCCAGCTCGACCGGCTGGGGCGCATGGCGGTCGGGAAGGTCATGCAGCCGCTCAATAAGGACTACCTCCGGAACCTCGCCCCGAACGTCTGGCCCGCCCTCCAGGACCCCTTTTACGACCAAGGCTCTCTGTACACGGTCCCCTACACCATCTTCACGACCGGGATCGGATTCCGGCGGGACAAGGTCGAGCCGGAGCCCGGCGAGCTCGCGAACCCGTACGAGATCTTCTGGGACACCGCCTACAGGGGAAAGACGTACCTTCTCGATGACGGTCGCGAGGCGCTCGCGATGGCGCTCCTGAGGAGCGGGATCACCGATCTGAACACCGAGGACCCGGCGACGATCGAAACGGCGAAGACGGAGCTCCTCGGGCTGATCGACCGCGTCGACCTCAAGATCGCCTACGACGACTACGTGAAGATCCCGGAGGGGACGTCGTGGGTGCACCAGGCCTGGTCGGGCGACATGGTGCTCGCGCAGAGCTACCTCCCCGAAGGGACGACCGCGGACGTGCTCGGCTACTGGTATCCGCCGGAGGGCGGGGGGGCGATCGCCAACGACACGATGGTCGTCCTTCGCGGTGCGAAGAACACCGTCCTCGCCCACCACTTCCTCAACTTCATGCTGGACGAAAAGCACGGCTACGAGAACTTCGTGCAGTGGACCGGCTACCAGCCCCCGTTCGTGTCCATCCAGCCGGACCGGCTGGTCTCCGACGGCGTCATCCCCGCGAACCTACGGGCCGCCGTCGTCCGCGAGAGCGACTTCGAGAAGGGCAACCCCCTGCTGGAGCTGAGCCCTGCCGGCGCCGCGCTCTGGCAGAACGCCTGGGCGGAGATCAAGTCCGGCGGCTAGACGCGTGGCGCAAACGCTGCCGCGAGAGAGGTCAGCGATCGAGTTGAGTCCGAGTTCGAACGCACTGTCGCGGTCGACGAGTCGCGGCAAGCTCGTGCAGGCGGGGGAACGAGGGTCGAGGCCGTCGACACAAACCCGCTGACCCTGAGCGCGGACGTCGCCGTCGACGCGCTTGGCGTCGCAAGGAGGAACGCATGAGCGAAGAGGCAGTGCTGTACGAGCGGCGCGGCCCGGCCGCGTGGCTGACGCTCAACAGGCCGGAGAAGCTGAACGCGCTGAATGACGCGACCGTCGCAGGGCTGCACGAGGGCATCGACCGTGCCGGTGTGGATCGCGAGGTGAAGGTGCTCGTACTCACCGGGGCGGGCCGCGCCTTCTCGGCGGGCTTCGACATAGAGCGAGGCCCGGAGGACAACAGCGCCGAAGCCTGGCGGGAGGCGCTCGAGCGGGACATCGCCGTGACCATGCGCCTGCGGACGTTTCCGAGACCGACGATCGCGGCCGTCCGCGGCTGGTGCCTGGGCGGCGCCTGCGAGCTCGCGATGGCCTGCGACATGGTCGTGGCAGCCGAGGACGCGCGTTTCGGCGAGCCCGAGATCCGCGTCGGCTCCGGGCCGGTCACGCTCCTCATGCCCTTCGTACTCGGGGAGAAGAAGACGAACGAGCTCCTCTTCACCGGGGACGCGATCGAGGCGGTAGAGGCGGAGCGACTCGGGCTCGTGAACCGCGTCGTCCCGGATGCCGAGCTCGAGCCGGCGGTGGACGAGCTCGTCCGCAAGATCGCTCCAACGCCTCTCCCGGTTCTCGAACTGACGAAGCTCGCGCTTGGACGCGCCTACGAGGCGATGGGGCTCTCCCAGGCCGTGAGCGCGAACCTCGACCTCTCGGCGATCCTGAACGCGGTCGACGTACCTGAGAAGCGCGAGTTCAACCGGATCGCGAGGGAGCAGAGGTTGAAAACAGCCCTCGGGTGGCGCGACTCGCGCTACGGGAGCCTCTAGATGTCCTACCCACAGCTGCGTCCGCGACCTACTCACCCGAGGACGACGACGTCAGCGCCCCCGCGCGCGAGATCGCGCGCCGCGGCAAGTCCTGCGAGGCCCGCGCCGAGAACGGCGACATCGGTCATGCCGCCCCGTCCTCGGATATCGGGAGCGCCCGCAGCGCGTCCGCAGGAAGGTGCGCCACCACGCTGTCTCCGCGCTTGTAAGGCAGCGCGCGACCGGTGTTGGCGAAGAGCGCCTGCAACGTCGCGCCACTCGCCGTTCGAACGATGACCTGGGTGGTGGACCCGAGGTAGACGAGCTCGGTCACGGTGGCCTGCAGCCGGTTGGGGCCGGAAGCCCCCGCCGGCTCGACCTCGACTCGCTCGGGCCGGATGGTGACACGGATCTCGCCCATCGCGCTGACGTCCCCTTGCTGCGCTTCGAGCACGGTCCCGTCCACTGTGACGCGACCCGCGCCGTCGCTCACGCCGGGCATGAGATTCGAGACGCCCAGGAAGTCCGCGACGAAGGCGGTCGCCGGCTCCTCGTACACCTCCCTGGGGCTGCCGAGCTGGCGAATCCGGCCGCCGTGCATCACCGCCAGCCGGTCGGACATCGTGAGCGCCTCCTCCTGGTCGTGCGTCACGTACAAGAACGTGATCCCCACGTCGCGCTGGAGGCTCTTGAGCTCTACCTGCAGGCCTCGCCGGAGCTTCGCGTCGAGTGCGCCGAGCGGTTCGTCGAGCAGGAGCACCGACGGGGAGAGTACGAGCGCCCGCGCGAGCGCGACCCGCTGCTGCTGGCCACCTGAGAGCTGATGCGGCCTGCGCCGCTCGAAGCCTCCAAGCCGGACGAGCTCGAGAACCTCCTGAACGCGGCGGCGGCCTTCGTCCTTGGAGACACTCGCGAAACGGAGCCCGAACGCGACGTTCTGCTCGACGCTCAGATGCGGAAAGAGGGCGTAGCTCTGGAAGACCGTGTTCACCGGGCGCCGGTGTGGGGGCGTCTCCGTGACGTCCGCGTCGCCGATGAGGATCCGCCCGGCGTCGGGCCGCTCGAAGCCCGCGATCATGCGCAGGCTCGTCGTCTTCCCGCACCCCGACGGGCCGAGGAGCGAGAAGAACTCGCCGCTGCGTACCTCCAGCGAGACGTCGTCGACCGCAGTCACGGTCTCGAAGCGCTTGCTGACGCCCTCGAGGGTGACCGCTTGCGAGCCGGCCGTCACGAAGCGAGCTCCCGCTCGACACACGACGAGAGGAGAGCGCGCGCCCGTACGGGATCGAGGAGACCGAGGTAGAGGATCGACTCGAGCCCGTCCGCGGTGGCGGCAAGTCGCCAGCCGGCCTCGTCCGGGTCGACGGAGCCCGGGACGGATCCGTCCTCACGGCCGGCCTCGAGCAACCGGATGATGCGTGCGGCCCACGCGCGGTAGCGCTCCCGAACCAGCGGCCCCAGCTCCGCGTCGTCGCGCAGGCTGCTCCAGACCTCGTTCCAGAGCGCGGGGGTCGCCTCGAGCGCGGGCTCGATCGTCCGCAGGAGGGCTCGCGCCGCCCGCTCGGCGCCGGTCTCGAGCCCTGCCAGTTCGGCCTCGAGCGCTTCCTCGCGGCGGTCCTCGGCGTAGGCGAACGCAGCTCTCAGGAGCTCCTGCCTGGTCGTGAAGTAGTAGTGGACGAGCGTCCGGGAGACGCCGGCCTCCAGCGCGACGGTTCCGATACGAAGAGCGTGGGCGCCCTCGACGACGACGGCGCGACAGGCTGCACGCAGGATCTCGTCGACGCGGTCACTCACAGGCCGGGCCGCTGCTTGCTCGATTCCGGGCATCACGGGTATACTGACTGACAAGACAGTCAGGAGGCAAGTGGAATGCAAGCAGCCGGGACGGACACCATGTCGATCGCACCGATCGAGCACCCGCTCGAGGACGGGTGGACGCTTCCGGCGCGCTGGTACTCGGACCCCGCGGTCTTCGAGCTCGAGCGCGATCGCATCTTCTCGTCGTCGTGGCAGTACGCCGGCCCGGCCGAGTCAGTCGCCGAGCCGGGATCATTCTTCGCCGCGCACGTCGGCCACGTGCCCGTTGCGGTCGTCCGTGGACGGGACGCGACCCTGCGAGGGTTCGTCAACGTCTGCCGCCACCGTGGGCACCTCGTCCTCCAGGGCGAGGGCTGCCGCGAGACGATCCAGTGCCCGTATCACGCCTGGACGTACGACCTCGACGGGACTCTGCGCCGAGCGCCGCGCTCGGAGCGCGAGCCGGGGTTCGACCCTGCAGGGTTGTCCCTGCTCCCTGTCTCGGTCGGGACGTGGGGACCGTTCGTCTTCGTGAACCTCGATCCGGACGCCGAGCCACTCGACGAGGCGCTCGGAGAGCTGCCCTCGATCGTCGGCGAGAGCGGACTCGACCTGGACGCGGTCCGCTTCCACTCCCACCACGAGTGGCCGATCGCGGCGAACTGGAAGGTCGTGCTGGAGAACTACCTCGAGTGCTACCACTGCCCGACTGCGCATCCTGGGTTCAGCAAGGTGGTCGACGTCAACCCGGATGCATACCGCCTCGGCGTCCATCCCACGTTCTCGAGCCAGGTCGCCCGAGTGCGGGCGGCGGCCCTAGCAGGCAACGGCAGGCCGCCGTACGTGCCGCGAGGAGACGTGGTCCAGGCCCAGTTCCACTTCCTGTTCCCGGCGACCACGGTCAACATCGCCCCAGGTATCCCGAACATCTCGCTCGAGCGCTGGATCCCGGACGGTCACCGGAGCACGATCGAGGTGACCGACTACTTCTTCGATCCCGAGACGTCCACGCGCGAGATCGAGGAGCTCATGGCATGGGACAACCAGGTCGGCGAGGAGGACACGTCGCTCGTCGAGTCCGTGCAGCGCGGGCTCGACTCGGGCGCCGTGCCCCAGGGCCGGCTGATGCCCGAGAGCGAGCAGCTCATCGCCGACTTCCAGCGCCGCGTCCGCGACGCGCTCGCCTAGTTGGCGCAAGACCGGAATCCGCTAGCGCGGATCCCGGTCGCGCGAGGATCCCTAAAGGCGTCCGCTTCGCGGCCGCTGCGCTTGTGTTCACACGGCGCTAGAGGTTGTCCAGAAAACGGTGACGCGCCTCGGCGAGCGCGTCGCGGATGCCGCCGGGGCCCGGCGCGGGGCGACCGAAGGTTTTCCGCGGACGCCGAAACGTCCCTTCCCGGACACGCGTCGCGACCTCTTCGTGGGCGTCTCGGAACGGAACTCCCTTTCGTACGAGCGCCTCGGCCGCATCAGTGGCCAGGAGCAGCGGATCGGACGCGGCCTTGGCGAGCCGCTCCCGATCGACCTCGAGCCCACTGACGAGGACGGTCAGCGCTTCGAGCGCGAGCCGCACGTCGCGCCGTGTCGCGAAGACGGGGGTCTTGTCCTCCTGAAGGTCGCGGTCGTAGGCGAGCGGCAGCCCTTTCACCGTCGCGAGGAGCCCGGTGAGCCGTCCGATCGCAGTCCCGGCCTTGCCACGTGCGAGCTCCGCGACGTCCGGGTTCAGCTTCTGGGGCATCATCGACGACCCGGTCGCAGCCGTCTCCGGAAGCCGCACGAACCCGAACTCCGCCGTTGCCCAGAGGACGATCTCCTCACCTATCCGGGAGAGGTGCGTGAAGAGCACCGCTGCGGCGTACAGGTAATCGAGCGCGAAGTCGCGGTCTGCGACGGCGTCGATCGAGTTGCGCATCTGCCGCGGCGACGGCGGTAGCTCGAGCGTCGAGCCGGCCAGCGCCCCAGCGCCGAGCGGACTCTCCGAGGCCGCCTCGGCTGCGGCCGCGAATCGCGTGCGGTCGCGGTCGAGCATCTCCACCCAGGCGAGCAGGTGATGGCCGAGCGTCACCGGCTGCGCGCGCTGCAGGTGTGTGTACCCGGGCATCACGGTGTCCGCTTCCGACTCGGCGAAGGAAAGGACGACGAGCGCGAGAGCGTCGATCGCCTCTCGCGCCTCGGCGCAGGCGTCGAGCACGTACAGGCGCATCGCCGCGGCGACCTGGTCGTTCCGCGAGCGGCCGGCGTGGATCTTGCGTCCGACGTCACCGAGCAGGCGTTCGATCGCCGAGTGCACGTCTTCTGAATCGCCCAAGACGGCAGAGCCGTCTTGGGCGAGGGAAGCGAGTTTGGTCTCGACCTCGGCGAACTCGTCCTCGGTAAGGAACCCGGCATCCCGCAGGCGTTCGGCATGGAGCGCGGTCGCCTCACAGTCGTACGGGAGGAGCTCCGCGTCGTCTGCCCGGAGAAACTCCCAGACCTCCGGATCGAGTTGCTGTCCAACCCGCCCTGCCCACGTTGTCACGCGGCGGATTATGCCCGGCTCGTGGCGCGGGCTCTGGCAGCGTGCAGCTCGGTCTCGAGCGACGAGATCTTGATGAACCCTTCGGCCGCACCGTGCGGGAAGGTCTCGCCGGTCCCGTACGAGGCGAGGTCGGCCGCGTAGATCATGTGCGGGGACCGCCGCCCCGTGACGACGGCGGCGTTCGGGCGAAGCTCGAGTCGCACGTCCCCGGTGACGAGCTCCTGGGTCGAGTCGACGAAGGCGTCGATCGCTTCGCGGGCAGGGCTGAACCAACGGCCCTCGTACACGAGCTCCGTCCAGCGCTGCTCGAGCGGGCGCTTGAGCCGCGCCTCGTCCTTCGTCAGGACGACGTCCTCGAGCGCAGAGTGCGCCGTGATCAGCGTGATCGCCCCGGGTGCTTCGTAGACCTCCCTGCTCTTGATGCCGACCGCACGGTTCTCGATCATGTCGATCCGCCCGATCCCGTACGCGCCGGCGAGACGATTCATCCG
>Ga0247727_10011697_pt1 | contig 15239 bp, 13 predicted proteins | sample WisWelCaveWW1625_FD_202498 | JGI IMG/M metagenome (GOLD analysis project Ga0247727, IMG submission 202498) | Biofilm microbial communities from Wishing Well Cave, Virginia, United States - WW16-25 | ecosystem: Environmental > Aquatic > Deep subsurface > Groundwater > Cave microbial mat | place... | reverse complement strand
TAAAGCCGCCAGATTCCGGCTGAGTCTGGAGGGTGCCGAAGGCGATGGTGGCCACACGCGGGTCGGTGCCAAAGCCGCGGCCCGAGAGGGTTACGCGCTCGCCGACCGCGGCGCTACTCGGAGAAACGCTTTCGATTCGAGGAGCAGTCGCCTGCCCACCGATGGAACTCAGGACGACAAGCATTGCCGTCCAAGTTATGGGATGAAATGTCATAGACTTCATCGTGATCACGCTCACTTGCGAGGTATTTCAGTCGCAGTCACGGACTCACAGTCAGCGGAGAACCGGGCTGCCTGGTCACACTGCGGGCGTAGAATAGCCTCGCAAGATACATGAGGGTCAGCGTTTGGATGCGTGGTGTCTGAATCCGGTCAGTCATCTCCCTCGCCTTTTCGAGGTCGATTTCCGGCACTGTGGCGGCGGTGACGACGATAGCGGCAGTCAGGCTGTCAATAGCAACGGCGTTCGAGGCCCAAGGGGGCGCCTGAACTGTCTCGGTAGCTATGCCGAAAGCGACTTGATCGTCTGCAGACAGAATTGCGGACAGTTGAAGGGCCAACACTTCGCGGAAGGACTGATCATCGCTAATATCCACGATCGATTCGTCTCCCGGCTGCGGTTCCGGATTGGTGATCTGTTCCAAAACAGCCGCAAAGTCGCGCAGAAGCGACGGGTCAATCTCCAGAAGGCGATAGGCTTCGGCAGCGTCGAATGCGCGATTTGCTTGAATTAACCGCTCTCCCACTTGCTCAACGGTCAGCTGCGTGTCCGGCCGCAATCCCAGCCGTTTCAGCAACGCGGGTTTGCTGATCACCGTTGCTGCTGCGTATTGCCGCATGGATTGATTGATCGAAGCGATGCCTGCATTGAACCGAGTCAGCCCGAGATCCCGTTCCCATTCGCTGTCATATCTCGCAGCTGGTCCCGATAAGATCTGTTGGAGGGCATCGAGCCGGACTGGATCTAACTTCCCCTTTGCTCCCATCCGACTGATGAACTTGTACAACTGTCTGTCGAGAATATGCCCTTGAATCTCTGGGATTTCAATTGGTTTCGGACTCTTCGAAAGATACTTCTCAAAGTACTTGTTCAAGAAATCAAAGTTCTCTGCCTTATCAAGTTCCTTTGAGAAGCGAAAGGTATGATACGCAGCCTTTGCGTCAAGCCGTTTCAGTTTCTCGCCCCCCACGAATTGTAGGTACGGATTGCTCGACAGTGCTTGCCGATTCTGCTCTATTCTGGTTACGAGATCACGGAGAAATCGGATTGGCGCAAAGAACCAGCTTAGAGGCCCGCCGCCTCCGCCGCTCGGGCCAATGAACGATGTGATATCAGGTGGTGTGTACGGAAGTGAGCTGGCAAAATCTTGGTCAACCAGGGAAACACATTCGTAGATCAGATCCGTGCAGACACCTGACCTCTGACATTTTCCAAGCGTGATGAATGCTAGCGTAAGAGCGGATTGACGATCTCCAATCTCATGGTAAGCAAGCGCTGCCTGGGACGTCACCAGTGCTTGAGAAAGGGGATCATCGAGCTCTTCCACTCTTGACACTGCCTGACGGATCAGTTGGGCGGCTTGATCTCTGGCAATCTCGACTGGGTCGCGCTGTGGTTGCCGCCTCCGGGCTGCTGGATTTGCGCTCGCCGAGTAGGTCAAACTGAGGCAACAGAAAAGGACGCTAATGGCGCATCTCTTCATGTCGTTTCCTCCAGATCGCCGCTTGCAATTCAAACGCCCACGAGCCGTGACGCTCGCGGGCGTTCTGATGATTGTGTAATCGCTTCGTTTTGGCGCTCTTGGCGCGCAGACGAGTTGGCTTGTAGCCTCTTCCAAGTTCAGTTTCACGAAAGGGATTCCTCCTTCTCCGAAGAAAAAATCTCCGGAACCAGCTTCGGGTAACGCACCAACGCTTTGCATTTGGGGCAGCGGATTTCGACGAGGCCGAAGCCGCCCATCCGCAACAGAAGTCGGTTGCAATTGGGGCAGCGAACCTCAATCAACTCGATAACGGGCATGAGTGATGACCCCACCTGCGTAGACATTCTTTCCGCGACTTTCTATCGGCCCGATAGCCGCCGGGGCCCTGCTTGTCTTACAATACACGGGGCAGCCGAGGCCGGGCTGACCCGGGATTGGTGTGCCGTGGATCTGGACCATCGGGAACCGCAACTCGTACGCCAGGCGCAACAGGGCGATGAGCGCGCCTTCGAGGAATTGTTCGAGGCGTACAAGTCGCGCGCGCTTCGGGTCGCGCTCAGCGTGCTGCACAATCACGAAGAAGCCGAGGATGCAACGGTCGAAGCGTTCCTGCGCGCCTGGCTGAGCGTGGATTCGTTGCAGGGCGAGGCCAGCTTCTGGGCCTGGTTGCAGGCGATTACGGTGAATCACTCCTTGAACGTACGCCGGCGGCGCGCGCGCCGAGCGCAAACAATTACAGTAACCGATCGGCTCGCCGAAGGAGATGAAATGGACGCAGTAATCGATGCCCTGTTCGGGGCGGACTCCAGTCCGCAGCCCGAAGAAGCGCTTTTGCGGCAGGAAGATGTTCGCGCGGTGCGCGCGGCCCTGCGCGCGTTGCCGGAGCGTTGGCGGTCCGTGATCGGCGCGTTCTATCTGGCGGAGATGACCGAAACGGAAGTGGTCGAGCATCTGCGGCTTCCGCTCGGGACCGTTCGGCGACTCAAGCACGAAGGCAAGGAGAAACTGCGGGAACTGCTACGAGCCCAACCGACCTTCGCCAGCGGAGAACAGCCAGCAACATGAAACTGTCATTTGAAGACTTGCAACGCCGCAAGCGCGAGCGCGAACAACAGTCGCAGTCGGGCCGCGTGCGCGCAGATGATGCCCGCGCCCAGTTGCGGCGCGAGTGGCAGGCCGCTCGCGGCTGTCCCGGCGAGGTCGAATTCGGAGCGTATTGCGAAGGCACCCTGGGTCTCGTGCGCAGAATCAAAGTCGCGCGTCACGTGCGGCGGTGTCCGTTCTGTCAGGAGGCGCTCACGGTCGTGCACACCCTGGGAACGGATCTTCAAGTGATAGCAGAAGGCGAAGCGCCGCGCCGCATACTGAAACGCACTCGCAAGCTGGGCTGGGCGTTCGCCGGAGTTGCGGCAGCGCTCGTGCTGGCGTCACTCTGGTCGATACAGGACCGGGTTGAGAGAACGCTGGTGCGCTTTGCGTTGCAAGACGTCCGCGAGCTCCGCGTCCGCTCACGCGGTCCACGAACGACCGTCGTGTGCGACCTGCGTGGCATCGGTCGCGACGGTCGGCCAGTGCAGGAGCGCGGTCAGTTCCCGGTTCGGCCCGACGGTTCCGTCGACCTGGAGATGCGCAGTCGGCCGGGTGCGTTCGGCGCAAGGCTGCGGATCCTGGAAGGAGACATTGCCGGCGGTCGCGACTATGTCGGGGCCGCACTGGTTGACAATGCCTCGAACGAGATGCTGCTGGGTCGGAACGAACGCGGCTGGGGCAAGGGGAGCGCACCCAAAGCAACCTATGACAGCCTGATGCAGTTGATTGCGCATCCGGAGCTTGCGCAAGAGTTGTTCGAGCTGCCCTCCGGCAAGTTGGAATTGATGCTTGCCGAGCTCGCACGGAAGACGCCGGAACTCAGATTCAAAGTTCCCTCAGTCAACCTGTTCGACGATGTCAGGGTGTACTCAACGGAGAAAGTCTTCCTCGATCAGCGATTCGACCGGGAGGAGCATGGGTTCAGCTTGCCCGATGATCTGCAAGTGATCTGGGCCGGACGGCTCATGCAGACGATGGATCTTACCTCGTCCCTTCCCGGTCGCTCCTGTCTGCTTACCGAGGCCTATCCGAATTGGAATGGACATGCCGGGATACCGCTTGCTCCGATCGACCTCCCCTCGGGCGAAGTAACTTATGAAATCTCCTTCTACTTGACCGACCCGCGCAAAGGAGTGAGTTTCGGACTCAAGTTGGTCAAGGGAGTCATGGCCGAAGACAATGCCGGCATGTTGGAAGCAGACGAAGGGCAACTGAAGGTGGACCACGCAGTACTGGATCCAACTGATATGCAGCGTGCCAAGGTTGTTGCGCAGGTTTCAGCAGACCGCTGGCACCGTGTCAGAGCGACGGTTCATCTGGCCGATCACACCATGGACCTCTGGCTCGACGGCAAGCAAGTGGGTCACCGTGTTCAATTGCTTCCTTCACCGGGCAATCCCAACTTCGACTTCACACACTTCTCATTTGGCGGTGTGAACTTCTTGAACAGGCAGTAGCGCGGAGTCCCTCCTTGGCGAATATCCAAGCGTGAACTCCTCGCTTCCTCTCGCAGAACGCCTCGCCTGCTGGTCCGCGCAGCAGACCTTCGAGCAACTGCCGTCGGAGGTTGTCCATGAGGTCAAGCGCCGCGTGATCGACTCTCTGGGCTGCGCGCTGGGAGCGTGGGACAGCGACACCGCGCGGGTGGCACGGGAGTTCGCGTTGGCTTCGCCGCAAGCGAACGGTGCCACGGTGTTCGGCACCGCGCAGCGCTCGGCGCCCGACGCGGCTGCGTTCGCCAACGGCGCGATGGTGCGCTATCTGGACTTCAACGACACCTACCTGTCGAAGGAACCCGCGCATCCGAGCGATAACATTTCCACCTGCCTCGCAGTGGCCGAGAGCGAGGGACGGAGCGGCCGCGATCTGATTCTTGCGATTGCCATCGCGTACGAGGTGCAGTGCCGGTTGTGCGACGCTTGCAGCATCCGGGCGCTCGGCTGGGACCATGTGACCTACGGGTCGTACTCGGCGACTCTGGCTTGCGCGAAGCTGATGAACCTGAGCGTCGAGCAGACTGTGCATGCGCTCGGCATCGCCGGCACCACCGGCAACTACTTGCGTCAGTCGCGCGCGGGTGAGCTGTCCATGTGGAAGGGGGCTGCCTTCGCGGCCGCGGCGCGCAATGCGGTCTTCGCAACCCAACTCGCCAGGCTGGGCATGACGGGACCGGCGCCAATCTTCGAAGGTCAGTTCGGATTCTTCAACGAAGTGAGCGGTCCGTTCGAGCTGCCCCCGCTGGCCGGCGAAGACCCATCCCGCCGCTGGATGATCCTCGATACCTATATCAAGAAGTGGCCGGTGGAATATCACGCGCAGAGCGCGGTGGACGCGGCGCTGGAGTTGCGGAAGGAGCTAACGGACAAGGGGTTGACCGAGCAGGAAATCCGCGACCAGGTTGTCGTGTTGGTTGACACCTACTCGCCAGCCTACGTTGAGATTCGAACTTTCGATGCCTGCGCAGACATCATCGCCGACCCGCCGAAGTGGAACCCGACGACGCGCGAGAGCGCAGATCACTCGCTGCCCTACTGCGTTGCTGCTGCGTTGCTCGATGGCGACGTGACCTTGGAGACCTTTGACGAAGCACGTCTTGCCGATCCGCAGTTGCGCGCGTTGATGCAAGTGATTCGGGTCAACCGCGATGACGAGTGCAACGCCGGCTATCCAGCCGGAATCCCGAACGAGGTTGAAATCACGCTCTCTGACGGAGCCACTTTGCGTCGGCGCGTCGACTTCCCGCGCGGCCATGCCCGCAACCCGATGAGCGATGAGGAAGTGGAAGCCAAGTTCCGTCAGCTTGCCACGCGCTGGATGAGCGAAGCGCGAATCGCGGAGGCACTGGAAGGACTGTGGCACCTGGATGAAATCGAACGCGTCTCGGCTGTGTTAGCCTTTTTCGTTGAGATCACAAAGGTGGGATGAAGATGCCCGTAATGGAAGCGCCCCTGCGCACTCAACCCGTCACGATTCAGGAATACCGCCTCATTCCCGAGGGCCGGCCGTTCTACGAGCTCGAGCAGGGAGAGTTGATTGAGATGGCATCACCGAAAGGCGAACACCAGACAGTTCTAATGAGATTGTCGGCCGTATTGGATGCGTACATTCGCCAGGGACACTTGGGCAGGATTTGGCTGGAACTGGACACCGAGCTTCCCAACGGCAATGTCTACATTCCCGACTTGGTCTTTTTGCGCGCCGATCGCGTTCAGCTCTATGACGAAGAGATTGGCAACCTCATCGGTGCGCCCGATCTGGTCATCGAGATCCTCTCACGGTACGACCACACGCGTGACACGGTACAGAAGTTTCGCTCGTATCAGGAGTCCGGCGTGCAATGGTACTGGATTGTCAATCCGCGCGAGTTGACTATCGAAGAATACGAGTTGCGCGACGAGGGCTATCTCTGCCGAACGCGCGTGGGCAAAGGCGAGTCGTTCGAATCGAAGGCATTTCCTGGCTTGAGGTTCAACCTTGCCACGCTGCTTGAGTGACGTGCGGAGAACCACACAACTTCGCCAACTGCTCGCGCAACGGACCGTCGCACTGCCCGGCGCGTTCAACGCCGTGGTGGCGAAGCTCATCGAGCGCGAGGGCTTCTCGGCATGCTACATCTCCGGCGCCGGGCTGGCGAATGGCGCCGGCTTGCCGGACGTTGGCCTGCTGACTCTGACCGAAGTTGTGGCGGCGGCGAAGTTCATCGCCGAGGCGGTTTCGCTTCCCTGCATTTGCGACGCCGACACCGGTTTCGGCGAAGCCGACAATGCGGCGAGAGCGGTGCGTGAGTTTGAGCGCGCTGGAATTGCCGGAATTCACCTCGAAGACCAGGAGTTCCCGAAGAAGTGCGGTCACCTCGAGGGCAAGCGACTGATCAGCGTGGAGGCCATGTGCGAGAAGCTGGCCGCAGCCGCAGCCGCGAAGAGCGATCCCGATTTCCTGCTGATTGCGCGCACCGACGCACGCGCGATCGAGGGACTGGCCGCGGCCGTGGATCGTGCGCGTCGCTATCTTGCCGCCGGCGCGGATGCCATCTTTCCGGAAGCGTTGACGACGAAGGACGAGTTTGGCGAATTCGCCGCTGCTCTGCAGTCCTCAATCGTCAATCCTCAGTCGCCAATCCTGCTGGCCAACATGACCGAGTTCGGCAAATCGCCTTACCTGGCAGTGGAAGAGTTCGAGGCGCTCGGCTATCGGATGGTCATCTTCCCCATGACCGCCTTCCGCGTAATGCTAAGGGCCGTTGGCGAGGCACTGGCGGAACTGCAAAAGTCCGGGACGCAACAGGCAATGCTTGACCGGATGACTACGCGCCAGGAGTTGTACGAGATCCTCCGCTACCAGGGTTAACCCCCTCAGGCGTGGATGCCAGCGTGAAATTCGAGGAGTCAACCGGAAGCATGAGTGAGTACCCCTACAGTCCCGGACTTGAAGGTGTTCCCGCCGGAACCACGGCCATTTCCGAAATTGACCCGAGTCGTCAGAAGCTGGCCTATCGCGGCTACGACATCGAAGACCTGGCCGACCACGCCACGTTCGAAGAGGTCGCTTTCTTGCTGCTGGAGGGAACCCTCCCCACGACGGCGCAATTCGAGTTGTTCAAGGCCGACCTGGTTGCTGAGCGCTCCATTCCCGATTCGCTGATCGGACTGTTCCGGGCGATGCCCAACGACTGCCACCCGATGGACACGCTGCGTACGGCGGTTTCGTTCCTGGGCCAGGTCGATCCCGACGTGAACGACAACTCGCACGCAGCGAACCTTCGAAAGGCCAAGCGGCTTACCGCGAAAACCGGCACCTGCATCGCTGCGGCACATCGCATCCGCCAGGGGCAGGAGCCGATCGCGCCGCGCGCTGACCTTGATCACGCGCAGAATTTCCTTTTCATGCTGACCGGCAGTGTGCCCGAGGACTTTTGCGCGAAGTGCTTCGACACTTCGCTCATCCTGTACGTGGAGCACTCCTTCAACGCGTCTACCTTTTCGGGTCGGGTTATTGTCTCGACGACGGCCGATTTGCATTGCGGAGTGGTCGGCGCCATCGGCGCTCTGAAGGGGCCGTTGCACGGCGGTGCCAACGAAAAGGCGATGGCAATGTTTCTCGAAATCGGCACGCCCGATCGGGCCGAGGCGTTCGTGCGCGACTTGCTGGCGCGAAAGCAGCGCATTATGGGCATCGGCCACCGCGTCTACAAGACCGGTGACAGCCGCGTGCCGACGCTCAAGCGCATTGGGCAGCAGCTCGGCGAGCACTTCAACGACCTGAGGTGGGTGCAAATCGCCGACACCATCGAAACCATCATGCGCGAAGAGAAGAACATGCACCCCAACGTGGACTTCTCGTGCGCGTACGTCTACTACTACCTCGGCCTGCCGATCGAACTGTACACACCGATTTTTGCGGCCGCACGTGTGGTCGGTTGGTCGGCACATATCATCGAGCAGCTCGACGATAACCGACTCATCCGCCCATCCTGCCTGTACAATGGCGAACGTGGACGCGAATGGGTCGCGCTCGACCAGCGGTAATCGCGTTTCCCACCCGCCGAATCGCGCCCGGAGGCGATCCCATGAGCATCTTCGAGATTCTAAAAGAGAACGTCCAGCTTGCGAAAGAGTCGGTCCACCAGGGGGCCGACTTCGTCAGTGCCAAGGCCGCGATCGCCCGCACCGAGGCGGAAATTGCAAAGAAACACCTAACACTCGGAACGCGAGTCGATGCGCTGCATCGCGAGCAGGGCCTACAAATCGAAGGCGTGGCCGATTTGCTGGAGGAACTGGACAAGCTGCAGCAGGAACTCCGCCTTCACCGCGCCAAAGACGATGCCCGCGGCTCAGGTGATGAGGTGGTCAACCATCCGATTCCCGAAGGCCGCCTGGAATCGGACCGCCGCCGCCTGGACCCCTGATCGGCCCCTCCGCTTCCAGCACGCAACCCACTCCGGCGATGGCAACAATGAAGCCCCAGTAGTTGTCGTGAAATGCGCGTGCGAAGTACTGCATGACGAAGAGCAGTAGCGCATAGCCGATCAACACCCGACCCAGCGTGGCCCGTTGTTTCAGCCATGCCAGGATCAGCGCCAGTAGCGGTGCGCCGACCAGGAGCTGCGGTAGCCAGAATGGGAAATAGTCGTTCTCGTGGCGCACCCATCCATGAAACAGCACCCAGCTCCCAAAGCCGAATCCTTGCAAGCCACGAATCGGAAACGGATGCGCGACCGTGCCGGTTTGATAACGAATAGTGTCGTCCAGAAACGCGGTGGGATTCCACAGAAAGAACGGCAGCATGCAAGCGGCGAAGGGAACGAAGCAGGCAAGGAGGCAGGAGGCAGGGGCAGGAGGCAGCGAAGGTCTTGGTCCTTTGTCTGCCTCCTGCCCCTGCCTCCTGCCTCCTGAACTCATCCATAGCCACGCGAACCACACCGGCACGAGTGGCCACGCGCTTTGTTTGCTGGCGCACGTCAACCCCAACAGTGCGCACGCCGGCAGTACCCGGCCCCGTTGCACGGCGACGACTGCGGCCAGCAGCCAGCAGAGCGTGAAGATGTCGTTGCGTCCCTCCGGCAGGTAGAGCGCCAGGCTCGGGTTCAGCAGGCCGAACATGACCGCGCACAGTTTGCCCTCGTCGGTGCGAGCCAACTTCGGCAGGAGCACGAGGCAGCCAATCGTACACAGGATGAACACGAAGCGAACATCGAACCAGCCGACCGTGGCATTGGCGAGCAGATGAAACGGGGTTGAACACAAGAGCAGCCAGGGCAGGTAGACGAAATGGTAGAGCGCCGGGTTGCCTTCATAGCCCCATTTCGCCAGGTCGGTCGTGCGGTAATCGAAGCCGTACGGATTGCGACCGTTCAGCAGGAGTTTGATGGCCTCTTCGACTTGCAGCGCGCCATCGTGAATGTGTCGCCACGGCGACTCTTGCTGGCGCAAGTCAATCCACGTGACGGTCGGCCCGAGGTCGAGCAGGAACACGCACAGCAGCACCACGAGCCATTTGGCGAGTCGTGTCCAGCGCTCGGCCGTCGGCCACAACTGGCGGATGATATCGGCCACGACATAGCCCGCCACACCGAGCAATAACAGGCTCATCACGAACCACTTGGTCACGAACTCGGAGTCGCTCTTCGCGCCGGCCGAGTCGGGCGGCACCGGCACCAATCGTGTCATCAACGACAGGCGCGTCCAGCTCGACATCAAAGCGAGCAGCACCAGCGTGTCCAGGCCCAGCGGTAGGGCGACCGCTAATTTGGATTGAGGAGCCTCGTCGGTTGACCGCCTCATCGCTTCAATCCTTCCAGCCTGGCACGAAGCGTAACCGCTCGCGCGGAAGCTCGAACCGCTCGAAAACTTCTTCGACGTGCTGCTTGCCCTCTTCGCCGAGCGCCACCCACCTCGCGCCGAGTCGATTCGACTTGGCAAGGAAGAATGCCGCTGCCAGCGCCGCGGCGGCGCCGGCCAGCACGGAGCGCGTCCGCGGAAGTTGCCGACGCTCGGCCACGAACCAACTGCAGAATCCGAGGAGCAAGGGCAAGGTCAGGTCCAGTGGCAACTCGTCCGGCGCGCGCGGCAACGCGACGGCATACCAATCCAGCAGCAGCAACGCTCCGGCGAGTTGAAGTTGATCGTGGATCGGCGAACGGCCCACGGTGAGTGCGATGACACCGATCAGGAGAGGAATGCACAATGCCGAGACGACCGCCGGCACTTCCAGCAATGCGCCGCCGGCCTGGGCGAATCCACGGACGAAGAGCACAGTTCCCAGCGCGCCCGGCATGGTGGTTACGATTCGCGCCAGTGTTGGCTGCATTCCGTCTGGGCGCGTGATCGCGACGGCAAGCATCCACAATGGTCCGAGTACCAGTCCCTCGAGCGGTATCATCGGGGTCAGCACTCGGGGGAGGTGTCGGGTAACGACGAGTCCGACCAGTGTGGTCCCGAGAGTCCAGCCGATGAGACCGACGCGCTGCGCCTGCAATCGAACCAGGACGAAACCGCACAGCAACATCTGCGCGACAATACTCAAATACCAGAAGCGCGACATCCGGACTGCGTACGCTCCAACCGGCAAGGATGGCATCAAGGCGGCGAGCACGGCAAAGAGAAGGGCAAACAGCAAAGTGCGTTCGCGGTTGCGCCACAGCCAGCACGCCATGCCGATCAGGAAACTGGTCATCAGGACGACCCGGGCTACGGCCTCGACGCTGATTTGTCCCGTCACGACCGCCGCACGCAGCGGCTCGAACTGCGTGGCCGCGACGAACTGTAGATACGCCCATGCTGCCAGTTTCACTCCCAAGTCGTCTTGAAACGACACGCCGGTGGAACCAAAGCGGGCTTGGTCGCGGTAGGCGAGGTGATTGAGCACTGCGAAGACAACCATGATGAGAACGGCTGTCAGCAGCGCCGGCCATTCCCGCCGGGCAACGCGGCGCTCGCGTTCTACCAGCAACCAATTCGCGAGCGGCAACAGGGCCAGCAGAATGAAGGCATCGGGCTTCGAGGCGAGGGCCAGCGCAAAGCAGGCAATGGTGGCCGCTGCGCGCAGCGGGCTCGGCTGCTCGCGCCAGCGCATAAAGCACGCGAGCGTCAGCAGCACAAAGCCAGCGGCAAGTTCGACGTGCTGGGAGGCGAGCCAGAAGATGGTCTGGTCGGAGGCGGGATTCAACACGAACAGGACACAGATCGTCCACCAGACGAGCGGCGCGCGGGCGACCCGATTGCCCAGCGCGAACAGTGCCGCTGCCACCAGGCCGTGCAGCGCCGCCGAGACCAGGTGATATCCGAAAGCGTGGAATTGAAAGGCGGCTCCCTCCAGCAGGTAGAGCAAGTGCAGCAACGGGCAATAGTAGAAATGATGAAAGTGATCGCTGGGCGAAAACGCGTGGAGCAGATGCTGCGCATCAAGCGGGAATCCACAGGCGCCAAAGACGTGCAGGAAGTCATCCGGCCCGACGGGCCAGTCCTGGTCCCAACCGACGCACGGAAAGAAGCGAGCGGCGAATCGCCCATGCGTCAGTAGCGAAAGGGCGACGAGCCCTGCGCACGCCGCGAGCGAGGCTCGGCGATTCACTTGCTGGTCGTCCGCAACTCCAACGGCGGCCTGTTCTCATCGTACAGCCTCGCGACCTTCGTCGCCCACCCCCACTTGCCGGCTTCGGTATCGTAGAGTTTCACCGGCCGTGGGTACGCCAGCGCTAGGGCTTGCGGAACATCGAGAACGCGCAACACGTTGAGGAAATACGGGCCGGTCATGTGCGACGTCGTCGGCTCGTGGAGGTCGAAGCGTTCGACGCTCGGCTCGAACAAACCGGCGTACAGCGCGAGTCCCGCACCGGTGCCCTTACCCTGGAGCCACAATCGCGTCTTCTCGTACTCCGTGGCGCGCAGCGCTTCGATTGCGCGTCGCACGTCCCACACCCGGGCGCTGTCGGCGGTCGCGCCCAACAGCACAAAGCGGCGCTGAATCTGGGTGTCCTTGCGGGGGTCGGGGTTCCACTGATTCGGACCGAGGCCGCGCGGCGCGACGACCGCTAACGCCCACGGGTTGGCGTTCAGCAGACGCGATTGCGCCGCGAAGGCTTCTCCATTCGGCGTTGCGTCAGAGGCGCCAGGCAACGCGTCGGCGAAACCAGCGGCGTGCGTGTCGAGCCATTGGCTCCACGCAGTCGAGTCGGCAACATTGACGACCAACAAGTTCGGCTTCTGCTTCGCCCCGCTGACCACGTAGGTCGTGAACCGCAGGTTCTCTTCGCTCGCATGCTCGATGACCTGCAACCGCAGCCCGCCCGCTTCGCGCTCAGCAACGACGCGCGCGTCGATTGCCGGCGGGTCGTTCGGCCACGCGCGGAAACATTTGTCCCTTAACTCTGTTAGGAGGCGCGCCCCCTGTGCTTCCCATTCCGTCTTCGATTTCGGCAACGGCACGTCGGCCGGCGGCACGAAGGTCTCGTGGATTTTCGTGTTGATCTGGTCGTTGGGTAGCTCGTCGAACACCTTCAACTGTTGCGGGGTGAACGGCTTGTCGGCCGGCCGCGTAATCGGGTCGGTCGTCCCTTTCAGCCAGCGGTTGAACCAGCGGAACGCGGGCACCTGCAACTCCTGGGTGTCGCTATGCGGGCCTTCGGTGATGAGCAGGCCCAACTTGTCGCTCGCGCCCAGCAGGTCATAAATGCGTTTGACCTTCGCGTGCGTCCGCACCACGCCGTCGAGCGGGAAGATGTTGTCCTTATCGGAGTTGCTGAACAGCAGCGGGCGCGGCGCGGTCAGCGCGGCCAGCGCGCCGAAGTCCCATTGATAGGTGTTGACCATGAACATGCAGTCGCAGTGGCCCTCGATCGTGCCATCCACGACGTGATTCTGGAGGTCGGTGACGCCGGCCACCGGCACCGAAACCGCGATGCGATCGTCAATGGCCGCCGAGAACCAGGAGTAAGCGCCGCCGCCGCTGCGCCCGGTGACGCCGATCTTCGTCATGTCGACTTCGGGCCGCGTGGCCAGATAATCGATTGCCCGCACGCAGTTCCAAGCCTCGACCCCCTCGGGCGTGTACCCGCGCGCCGGCCACCACCACAGACCCTCGCGGTAGGTGCCGTGATGCAGGCCCTCGATTTCGCCCATTTGCAGCGTGTCGATCACCAGGCAGTTGTAGCCGTGCCTGGCGAACCAGGCCGCGTGATGCTGGTAGGCCGCCTTCGCGCCGCAGGCGACACCGTCGACGACGACGCGCGAGTGGCCGCACACGTACAGAATCGTCGGCAGCGGGCCGTTCGCGTTTTTCGGCCGATAGAAGTTGCCGGTGACGTAGAGCCCGGGCCGCGATTGGTAGTGCAGCTTCTCGACGACAAATGTGTCGCCCTCGATCATGCCGGTTACCTTCGCGTTGAGCGGCGTCTTCTTCGGCAATGGATCGAGACCGAGCATGTAGAGCAGTTGCCGGCGCAATTCTCCGCGCGAGCCTTCCCAGTCTTCCCTGGTCTTCACGCCGTCCAGGCAATCGTCGGCCAGTCGTGCGGTGACACGGCGGAAGTATTCCGTGATATCGGCGGTGGCTTTGGTTTGCGCGGACGTGAGCCGGGGGGCTTCGGCCGGCATGGCTTGATGGACAAGCAGCAGACCCAGTATGGCGGGAAACACTTTTGCCCAGTTCATCGCTTGCCTCCATTTGTTTTGTCTGCGGCTACTCCGGCCGCGAATATGCGGGCGAGCACATCGAGGACTTGCGTTTGAACGTCGGTCTCCAGCCTGCCCATCTTCCGAACCAGCCTCGGCCGGATGACCAATTCGCGCCGGCGCATTTCCAGCTTCACGCGGTCTCCAGCCCTGCAGTGCTCCAGGAACGCTCGCGGGATTCGAATCCCGCGCGAATTCCCGATGCGAACCAGTCGAGTGGTCATGGACGAAAACTCCAGGATGAGATAGGCACAATGTAATTAACGCAACGGCCCGTTGTCAAGCAGCCGGGCAGCGCTGCCGGCCGGCGTTACCGGCGCTCATCCGCGGTTCAAGACTTGCGCAACCGCCTGCTTCACGACCAGCAACCGGACGGAATCGGCGCGTCGGTGCTGGTGACGGTCGCTGTGACGACCCAACGCGACTACCTGCGCAGCGGCTCTTCCTACCTGTCACAGAGCATGTGAGGGGTGCAGACTGGGCGAGGCGAAGGCAGTGGATGCGGTGGAAGTGCGCTGGCCGGGCGGGCAAGTAGACCGATTGCACCATGTGACGGCAAATCAGGTATTGCGCATTGCCGAGGGGCAAAGTGCGACGCGCGCAGAACGAACGCTCAGCGGTGGCTGACCGCCCGTCTCGGTCTTGTTGACGGAGGAGATGTATGCGGCGGCCAGCCGGGAGATGTTGTCGCTGCGTGCCCCATACTCCGTGTCCCCGCGTCTCAGTTAATCTCCAAATCCTTCGTGTAGTGCACGAGGAACTCGCGCCACTCATCCACCTTCACTGCCTGCATGAAGCGCGGGTACGCAGTGTATTGGAAGAACACACCTTGCCTCCACAGGCGGACCTAATCGCTTTGGCTTCGAGGCGGACCTTTTCCTTTGGCGCGACATTCCCATCTGACACCTTGTCACCTGTCACCTTAACACGCAGGTTTATGTTATAGCAGAGTCTACAAGTCGTGCAGACGTTGGGGAACTCGAGTCGTCACGCAATTGTTCAATCGATTCAGCCGAGTTGTCCGGCGCAATCCTCTGGAGGTTTCAGATGAAAAGTCGAGTTCGCGGATTCACCCTGATCGAACTGTTGGTCGTCATCGCCATCATCGCAATCCTCGCCGCGATCCTGTTTCCGGTCTTCGCGAAGGCGCGAGAGAAGGCGCGCACCATCACGTGCACCTCGAACATGAAAAGCCTGGCGCTGGCGATGAACATGTACTCGCAGGATTACGATGAGACCTATCCGTTCAGCGCCGCGCTGATGACCAACTCGCTGGGAG
>Ga0247727_10011696_pt1 | contig 15239 bp, 12 predicted proteins | sample WisWelCaveWW1625_FD_202498 | JGI IMG/M metagenome (GOLD analysis project Ga0247727, IMG submission 202498) | Biofilm microbial communities from Wishing Well Cave, Virginia, United States - WW16-25 | ecosystem: Environmental > Aquatic > Deep subsurface > Groundwater > Cave microbial mat | place... | reverse complement strand
GGTAAGGACGCCAGGGTCGTCATCCTGGTTGAAGGCGAGACGCTGACGCCGGTGGTCGTCGAGATCGGCGCGACCGATGGCCGCCAGGTCGAGATCGTCCGGGGCGTCGAGGCCGGTCAGACGGTCTACCTCGGCCCGGCCCGCACGACGCCGGGCAGCGCCGGGCAGCAGCGGAACGTCAACCCGTTCATGCCGCAGTTTCCTCCCCGGCAGCCCGCGCCGAGGCGGTAAGTGCATCGATGCCCCTCATCGCGCTGCGCGACGTTGAGAAGACCTACCAGATGGACGGTGTGGAGGTCCGGGCGCTGCGCGGCGTTTCGCTGACGATCGAGCCCGGCGAGTTCGTGGCGATCATGGGGCCCAGCGGATCGGGCAAATCCACCTGCATGAACCTCCTGGGCTGCCTGGACCGGCCGACGGCCGGGACATACCTGCTCGACGGCACCGACGTGGCGACACTCGACGACGTGGCGCTGGCCCGGCTGCGCAACCGGCGGATTGGATTCGTCTTCCAGTCGTTCAATCTGCTCCCCCGCACACCGGCCATCGAGAACGTCGAGCTGCCGATGATCTACGGCGGGGTTCCAGATCGCCGGGCCAAGGCACTGACGGCCCTCGACCAGGTGGGTCTGCGGGATCGCGCCGACCACCTCCCGACCCAGCTCTCGGGCGGCGAGCAGCAGCGTGTCGCGATCGCGCGGGCGCTGGTGATGCAGCCTGGGCTGATCCTGGCGGACGAGCCCACGGGCAACCTGGACTCAACGACCGCCGGAGAGATCATGGGGCTCCTGGAAGGCCTCTCCCGCCAGAGCATCACGATCGTGCTCGTCACCCACGAGTCCGACATCGCGGCCCACGCGCGCCGCCATGTGCAGTTTCGCGACGGCCGCATCGTCCGCGACGAGTCCACGCGCGCCGGCCAGACGCTGGGAGGCCCCCGGCGGTGAACCTCCAGACGAGCTTCCGCATCGCGATGCGGGCCCTGGCGAGCAATCCCCTGCGGTCGCTCCTCACCATGCTCGGTGTGATCATCGGCGTCGGCGCGGTCATCGCCATGATCGCGATCGGGCAGGGCGCGCGGCAGGCGACGACGCAGCAGGTGCAGTCGCTGGGGAGCAATCTGCTCTCGATCTTTGCGAGCACCGCGCAGACCGGGGGCATCGCCCGGGCCGAGGCGGTGCAGACGTTGACGCTCGAGGACGCCGAGGCGATCCGGAGTGGCGTCCCGCACGTGATCGGCGTCAGCGCCGAGATCAACCGGGCGGCCCAGGTTGTCTACCGCAACGAGAATACGAACACCCGTGTGGTAGGCGTGACGCCGGAGTACCCCACGGTGCGCAACTTCCACCCGGTGCGGGGGGAGTTCTTTGGGGCCGACGATATGCGGAACCGCTCCCGTGTGGCGCTGGTGGGGCAGACGGTGGCGAACCGGCTCTTCGCCGAGGGCGATCCAATCGGCCAACGGATCAAAGTACGCGGCGTGACCTTTACCGTCATCGGTGTCATGGAACCAAAGGGAGCCACATCGTTCAGCGACCGCGATGACGTGGTGCTCGTCCCGCTGACGACCGCGCAGCGCCGGCTGTTCGGCACGCGGAGCGTCGGGTCGATCCAGGTGCAGGTGGCCACCGAGGAGGCGATGCCCGCCGCGCAGGAGGCGCTGGGGCAGCTCATGCGCGACCGGCACCGCCTGGGGCCCAACCGCGACGACGACTTCACGATCCGCAGCCAGGCCGACATCTTGCAGGCGTTCACCGGCGTCTCACAGACCATGACCGTGCTGCTCGGCGGCATCGCGGCCGTGTCCCTCATCGTGGGGGGCATTGGGATCATGAACATCATGCTGGTCTCCGTGACCGAGCGGACACGGGAGATCGGCATCCGGATGGCCGTCGGCGCGCGCCGTCGAGACATCATGCTGCAGTTCCTGGTCGAGTCGGTGGTCCTCAGCGTGACCGGTGGAGTGATCGGCGTGGGCGTTGGTATCGTCGGATCGCGCCTGATTAATCAGCTTGCCGGGTGGGCTACGCTGCTCTCGGCGCAGGCGATCGTGTTGGCGTTCGCGTTCGCCGTCGCGGTCGGCGTCTTCTTCGGGCTGTATCCCGCGCAGCGGGCCGCCCGACTGGACCCGATTCAGGCCCTGCGGCACGAGTAGACGATTCACCGAGGGTGGGAGGAGTCGCGATGCGGCGCACACGGGTGTTGATCGGACTCGCCGTGCTGATTGGCCTGGTCGGGGGCGGGGTCTACGTGGCTCGCAGCCGACCGGCTGCAGAGCAGTCACAGCAGCCGCAGCGCGCGCGGGATCCCGGGTTTGGCGTGATACTGGCGATCCGGACGCTCGAGCGCAGCGCGGAGACGCGCCTGAGCCCAGAGCAGGTCGCGGCAATCCTTCCGTTTGTCAAGGCGTTGAAGGACGTGCCGCCGACGGATCAGGCCGGCGAGATCATCGCCGGCGCCGTTCGGAAGACCTTCACGCCGGCACAACGGACGGCGCTGGAAGAAGCGCGCCGGCAGTTCCAGTCGCGCCAGCGCTCAGGCGGCGTGCGGGCGGGGAGCGGCGGTGACGATGGCGGATCCGGGGCACCGGCTGGTGCCCCGCGCGGGCCGACCGAGATCTCCGATGAGCAGCGGGCGCAGTTGCGCGCGCGCACGTTCGAGAGGATGATCCGCTATCTCGAACGCCGAACACAGTAACGCCGAGTCCGTAGACCAAATCCCAGGCCCGACACAGGAGGCGTCAATGCGCGCGTGGGTGCTACTCGTGGTGTCGCTGTTGACCAGTTCGCTGGCCCATCCGACGACCGTCTTTGCGCAGGTGCCGCGCACGCTGGGTATGACGGAGCTGATCGCCGCGGCGGATGAGCGCAACCCCACGATCACCGCCGCCCGCCAGGCCGTGCTCGTGGCTGAGGCGAACATCGCCGTCGCGCGCAGCGGCCGCGGGCCCACGGTGTCGGCCACCGGAAGCGTGGGGCAATCGGGCGGGGGGACCACCACCTCGACGTCGGGGTTCTCCTCGTCCGCCGGGATCTCAACCAGCTATGTGATCCATGACGCGGGGCAGACGGCGCTGGCGGTCCGCCAGGCCGAGGCCAATCTCAGGTCCGCACGCCTGGCGCTGGAGGTCGCGCGCCAGGATGTCGCCCAGACGGTTGGTCTCGGGTTCATCAGTGTGCTCCGCGCGGACCGGGCGGTGGCCCAGCGCGAGCAGGTGGTCCGTCAGAATCAGGAGCTGGTGCGGGTGGCCGAAGGGCAGTTTCGTGCCGGGGTCGTGGCCCGCGCGGACGTGGTGCGCGCCCAGGCCGGGCTGGCCGCGGCGGAGGGCGAGTTGATCGCGGCGCGCAACGGCGTGGACCAGGCGCGGGCCTCATTGAACACGGCGATCGGCTTCGCCCCGACCGCGCCCCTCGTGGTGGCCGCGGCGCCTCCCGTCGTCCCCCAGGTTCGGGTGGCGGCCGCGGACCTGGTCGGCCTCGTCGAGCAGCGTGCGGAGGTCCGGCGTGCCCAGGCGGACGTCGAGGCAGCCGAGGTAGCGCTGGCGCTGGCCCAGGTCGGCAACGGGTTGCGTGTGACTCTCAACGGCGGCGTCACGCAGCCATTCACCGGCACCGGCAGCACCTCGTACTCCGTCACGTCCACGATCAGTCTCCCGGTGTCCGATGCGGGTCGGCTGCAGGCCAACGTGGCGGCGGCCACCGCCAATCTCGCGGCGGCGCGCGCCCGCGTCGAGGCGGCGCGGCTGAACGCGCAGCAGCAGGCGGTCGCGGCGCTGCTGGGCATCCAGAACGCCCGTGCGCGCATCACCAGCGCCCGCGCGGGACTGGCGTTCGCGCAGGAGTCGCTCCGGCTCGCCCAGGGACGCTTTGCCGCCGGGGCCGGTCCGCTCCTCGAGGTCACCGATGCGCAGACCGTGCTGGTGCAGGCGGAGGTGGCGCTGGCGACCGCCGAGTACGACGAGGCGGCGGGGATTATCTCGCTGCGCTACGCGCTGGGCCGCTCGGTGATCGACGGCGCGCTCTGAGCATGTGGCTCAGACCATCAACAGCCCGCCGTTCACGTGGATCGTCTCGCCCACCACAAAGCCGGCGGCATCGGTGGCCATGAACGCGACGACCTCACCGATCTCCTCAGGCCGGCCAATGCGTCCGAGCGGGATGCCCTGCCGGAACTGCTCCAGCTGCTCGGGGCTGCTCTGCGTCCGCTGAAACTCAGTGTCGATGGTGCCCGGTGAAACTGCCAGCACGCGCACGCCCTTGGGCGCCAGGTCCCGCGCCAGCGCACGTGTGAGCGTCGAGAGGGCGCCTTTGGCCGACGAGTAGGCAAAGACCGTGTCCGTGCCCCCCAGGTCGGCCGCGGTGGACAGGATATTGATGACGACGCCTTTCCCGCGGCGGAGCATGGCCGGGACAAGGTGCTGGCACAGGTAGAGGGGCGCGCGGTAGTTCAGGCCAAAGACCAGGTCCAGAAACGCCGGGTCCAGGTCCGTCCAATGCACACGGCGGATGGGGGTGCCGGCGTTGTTGACGAGGATATCGATCGGCGAGAATGCGCTGGCCTCCCTCGCGAGGCGTCGAACATCGTCGGCCAGGGTCAGGTCGCCCTGGACGGCTCGGCTCCGCCGCCCGAGCCTGCCGATCTCCTCGGCGACGGCCGCTGCCTTCGCGGCGTTCCGATGGTAGTGGAAGACGACGTCCGCACCCCGCCGGGCCAGCGCGCGACTGATCGCCCCCCCGATGTCGCTGGTGCCGCCCGTGACGAACGCGGTGCGTCCGGCCAGGTCCATCTAGTCAGGCACCGACATCCCGAGCTCCTGCATGACCTCGCGTTCCGCCCGCGCGAAGAGCGTCTTCTTGAACGCCTGCTCCATCGCGGCAAACTGTTTGTAGCCGCCCGCTTGCTCCGCGCTCCACTCACGCGCGAAGCGGTCCGACTGGATATAGGTGAGGACCCCCTGCATCGTCTTCTTCATCTCGGGTGACGAGAATTGCGACAGGCGGCTCTTGGTCCCATAGCGGCTGGTCGGCGAATGCAGGCTCGTCTGACCCACCCAGCCGTGCTTGGCGGCCTCATGCAGCACGTCGCCGATCTCACCGGAGAGATAGAGCTCCAACACTGCGGCCACCTGAGGGTACCCCGCTTCAACGGCCACCTCAACGGCCGTCGTGAGCGCCACGGACAGGGCCGGCACCAGGGCCTGCTCGGTAAACAGGTCGAGCTCGGTCTCATCTTTGAAACTGACCTGCATCGCGTAGGACTTCAGGGATCCGATCGCCTTGGCCAAGGCCAACGTGATGGCCCAGGCGTGCCGGTCGGCGTCCTGGTGCACATCGACAAAGCTCAGAAAGCCCTCCCCGCGACGGTAGTGCTCGCGTACCGCAACGCCCACGGTGCGGGGCGCGACCATGATGACATTGACGTCGGGTGGGAAGGTGATCTGTTTGAAGCAGACACAATACCCTGAGGCGAAGACCAGCGTCTTCCCTGTCGTCAGACCAGGGCGGATATCGGCGTTGTAGATCCCGGGGGTCACCTCGTCGGGCAGGAGGGACATGACAATGTCGCCGCGCGCCGCCGCCTGGGCGATGGAGGAGGGATCGAACCCGTCCGTCTTGGCCTGCGCCGCGTAGTCGTCAGCGGCGTTGCCGACGATGACGCTGAGACCGCTATCGCGCAAGTTCAGGGCCTGCGCCCGACCTTGATTCCCGTAGCCAAGGATGGCGATGGTCTTGCCCTGGAGGGGCGTGAGGCTGGCGTCGGCCTCTCGGAAGATGCGTGTCATTGGAATGGTCCTTTCTGGGTTGTATTGGTCCAGTAGGAGCTGGCGCCTGTCTGGTTGTGCACCGCGCTCCGCGCCCAATTCTCTGTACCGCGCGAATATCCTGTGCGGTAAGGAAGCTTCACCGCCCTTCAGGGGTCGATGACACCCCACTCCTTCCACTCCGCGATCGTCGCCACGCCGTCTCCGCCACTCACACAGCGAAGTCCCATCTTTCCTCCGCTTTCGGGGTTCCGATAAAAGAGGACGTCTCCTTGGTTCCCCGAAGGTGGGTTCCCCGAAAGTGGGTCGGGCCGATCGATGACGTCAAATCGTATGGAGTTGGCGAGCCACGTCGGTCCCCCGGTGTAGCCTCCTATGTGGAAGCCCCTGGGCACCCAGAAGTGCCCGGGGCCCACGGTGGCGTCTGAGTCCGACCATCCGAACGGAAACGTGTAGGGCTGCCCCATGTACTGGTGCAGGTACCAGCCGAGCTCGCCGTCGCCCGCGGCGCTCTTGCGGAAGTCGTAGTCAACGACGCTCGTCGAGTGGCGGTAGCGCTCAAAGTACTGCGTCGGGTCGAAGATGCGGCGGTGCGAGGAGAATGCGGCGCCCCCCTCGACCTCCCCAATCGTCACGCGGTTGATGACTTGGCCCGTCCACGCGTACCCACCAGGGTGGAGCGGCAGCGAGCCCACACTGCCGATGATGTTCGTGCCCAGGCCGAAGGCGCAGTACGTGCCTGACTCGACGTAGGTACCGAGGAAGACCGAGCGGTGTGCGGACGTGGCGAGGGTGATGATACCGTACCCGCTGGTCATACTGCACGCGACGTACGTGTTGCCGAAGGACGTATCGATGATGGACCATGAGTCCTGCCCGGCGCAGAAGACTTGATCGGCGCAACCGCCATTGACGTTGTTCCCTACGACGACGACGCCGTATCGGTTGTAGAGGCACCCCACGTCCTCGAGACGCCAGTGGTTCGCGTTCGCAATGAGCGGCGCGTTCGCCCCGGCGGCGATGAGGACAGCCGCGCCCTGATGGAACCCGTTCACCCCGCCGTCGCCTCCGCCGATCGTGCAGTGCCGGACGGTGGCCCGTGTCAGCATGTGAATGCCGCAGTCGCCGTGCGAGACAACCGCAGCCGTCACCGAGCGCTGCGCATCGAGATCGATCTTCAGCGTCGTCGTGCCGCCGCCTGAACGGATAAATGCGAAGTGGTCGTGGACGACGTCAATGGCGGTGCCGGCCGGTGCGGCGGCGACCGAGTCCGCAGCCATGGTGACCCCGACAACGATCGTCTGGTCCATGTTGTAGACGATCCCGGTGACCATCGTGGGGTTCAGAAACGCCGGTGCGATCACCAGGTATTGCCCGACATGCAGGCCGTTCGACCCATACGGGTAGCCGGAGATAGCGACGTCGGGCGAATTGGGGCCGACCGAAGCCGTGACGTTATGCAGCGGCGTCATCTGACCCGCGCCGTGGATGCGGATGGTCTGGCCGTTGCGGAAGTCCCCTGGGCTATCCAGCGTCACCGTGTCGAAGATCAGCATGTCGTAGGAACCCATGACGCTGGCTGCGGCGCTCGCGACGGCGCGGATGGCCAGATGCTCGATGACAGCGCCTTGGGCACCGTTGCCCGAGGGGGGCGGAGGGGGGCTGGGTTGGCCCAGGACGAGCTGCGGAAAGAGACGAAACGCGGTGACCCCAGCGTCACAGTACAGCACGGTCGCCGGGTAGGTGTCCTCGCCGCCATGGCCGCGGATGATAACCGGACGGTCCACCAGGACCTCGCGGGCCAGACGGTAGTTCCCGAACGGCACTTCGACGATCCCGCCACGCAGGGGATCGAGCGATTCGATGGCCGCCTGGAAAGCTCCGGAGTCGTCGGTGCCACCGCCCAGGCCTGCGGCATCGGGGAGGCCCGTCGCGTCAGCCCGTGCGCCGAACAGGCGAACGTTGAGGACCCGCGGCGCGCCCGTCCCGACCTCCGAGTAAGGCTGGATCGTCAGGTCGCCATCCGCGTTGCAGATGCCGATGATATGGTCGCCTCCCATCGGGAAGGCGACTCGCTCGCACCGAGCGGCCGAGTTGACCCGGACCAGTGAAACCTGCCCGCCACGCGCTCGCGGTGGCCAACCACGCGGTCCCAGGCCGGTCACGCTGGCCGGGACAATGCCTACATCCGCCACTTGGACCTGGATCCCTGGAGAAAGAGCGGTGACGATGCCAACGATCGCCTTCGCTGAGGCCAGCGCCTCCGGAAGCGCCTTCGTGACGCGGGCTAGGACCACCGATGACGAAGCGAGACACACGACATCCCCGACCTCAATCCGGGGAGTTCCCTCCGCGAGATCGTACCAGGGCATACGCTCCCTCCTCTCTTCATGTCTTCATGCGCGTTTCGGCCGGCGAAGGTCTAGATTTCCAAGACACCTGCTGAAGCGGACGAGCTCATCCGGCCAAGATCAAGGAATTGGACTTCTGGACACTGCGAATATGATAGCCGTCCTCGGTAGTCCTGCTGGAGACATGACAGAGGAGAAACGAGGCCTCACAGCGTAGGTGCGCCGCGTGAAAGCCTTCCTCGTGCGACGCCTGCTGTCCACGTTGGCAGCCGCGTTTGCCCTCTCTGTGCTCATCTTTCTCCTCATTCGGCTGGTGCCGGGCGATGCCGTCACCATGTGGGTCGGGCAGGAAGGCACCATGACGCCCGAGGTGCGCGCAACGCTGCGCAAGATGTTCGGGTTGACGGACCCGCTGCCCGTTCAGTATCTGCACTGGCTGGCAGACGTGCTGCGGGGCGATTTCGGCTACTCGTTTCGTTCGCGGTTGCCCGTCACCCAATTGCTTCGGCGTTCGCTACCCATCACGATCGAGCTGGCGGCGTTGGCCATGCTGACCTCCGCCGTGGTGGCGCTGCCGCTTGGGATTGTCTCCGCGGTCAAGCGGAACACGCCAACGGACGTCCTGGCGCGGCTGGTGGGTCTGGTGGGCCTCTCGATGCCGAGCTTCTGGTTGGCCGTGCTCCTGATCCTGATCAGCGCGACGTACTTTCGCTGGCTGCCCTCCCTCATCTACGTCAGTCCGTGGAAAGACCTCGCGGCCAATCTCGGTCAGATGATGATGCCCGCGTTCTCGCTGGGTCTGCCGCTCATGGCGGTGGTCATGCGGATGACGCGCTCAACGATGCTCGAGGTGCTGAGCCAGGACTACGTGCGTACGGCGCGGGCCAAAGGCGTGGCGGAGCGCGTCATGCTGGCGCGACACGCGTTGAGGAACGCGTTCATCCCGATCATCACGATCATGGGCATTCAGCTGGGACGACTGCTGGGTGGGGCCGTGATCGTGGAGCAGATCTTTGGCATGCCGGGCGTCGGCACCGAGCTCGTGTCGGCGATTGGCGAGCGCGACTATCCCATGGTTCAGGCCACCGTGTTGATGATGGGCCTGCTGTTCATCCTCGTGCAGTTCCTGGTCGACCTTTGCTATGGATACCTCGACCCCCGGATTCACTACGGATGAGGTGGGCGCGCCGCAACCTTGTCGCCGCCCTGGGGCTCGCGGTCGTCTTGTCTCTGGTGGTGGTGGCGATCTTTGCTGAGCCGTTGAGCCCCTTCGACCCGAACGCGCAGGTGGGGAAGCGGCTCAGCCCTCCGAGCCACCAGCATCTCCTGGGGCTCGATCAGCTGGGTCGGGACGTGTTGAGCCGGCTCATCTTTGGGGCGCGTGTCTCCCTGGTCGTCAGTGTCGTCTCCGTCGGATTGTCACTGGTCGCCGGCGTGAGCCTTGGGCTCCTGGCAGGGTACTACGGCGGCGTCGCCGACAACGTGATCATGCGCGCCATGGACCTGATGTTCACCCTGCCCTCATTTGTGCTGGCGATCGCGCTGGCCGGCATCCTCGGGCCCAGCCTGACCAACGTGATCATTGCCGTGGCCGTCGTGACGACGCCGACGATTGCGCGGGTGACGCGGGGACCTGTGCTGGCGGTGCGCGAGTCGGAGTTTGTGGCGAGCGCGCGAGCGGCGGGCGCTGCCGATCGGCGGACCATGTTCCGACATGTGCTGCCGAACGTTGCGGCCCCTATTATCGTCCAGGCGACGGTCAGCATCGCCGACGCCATCCTGATCGAAGCCGGGTTGAGCTTTCTGGGTCTGGGCGTGCAGCCACCGCACACCTCGTGGGGGAACATGCTGGGGACAGGGCGAAACTTCATGGAGCTCGCCAACGGCCTATCCGTCTTTCCAGGGGCCGCTATCATGCTGGCCGTGTTGGGGTTCAACTTCGCGGGCGACGGCCTGCGGGATGTTCTTGACCCCCGGTTGCGGGGGGGTTGACAGCGAGCAACGCGATCACGCCGGGCGTCGCTCGAGGGGCGTCGCCACTCGGAAGAGGGGAGAGGATCATGGGGAAGCGCAGTACCAGGAAGCGGAGCGGCCGTGGCCTGACTCGCCGCGAGCTGCTCAAGGTGGCTGGCGCGGCCGGCCTGACCGGTCTCACCGGCCTCTGGCCAGCGCCCGTCATCGCCGCGCCGGCAGCGATCATCAAACGCGGGGGCACGTTCAATTTGGCCGAGGTCAACGACCCCATCAGTTTCGACCCGCACAACCGCGTCAACGCGTCGGCCACCGTCCTCCAGCGGATGGTCTACCAGTGCTTCACACGGCACAATCCAAGGACGATGGCGGTCGAGCCGGCCCTGGCGACGAAATGGGAGTACACCAAGCCGACCGAGCTCGTCTGGACACTGCGCCAGAACGTCGTGTTCCACAACGGCCAGCCCTTCACGGCGGAAGACGCCAAGTGGAACGTCGACCGCGCGCTGGATCCGAGGACCGGCAGCCCCTTCGCCGTCTGGTACGAGGCGGTCGAGAAGACCGAGGTCGTCAGCCGGTATGTCGTCAAGATGACGTTGAAGCGGCCCGAACCCCTCCTGCCGGGCAAGTTTGGCGCCATGCGGGTCGTCGGGTTTGCCCCTGGGGGCTCTGATCCCAGGAGCCTGGCGTCGAACCCCATCGGTACGGGCCCGTACCGGCTGACCGAGTGGGTCCCGAATGACCACTGCACCTTCGCCCGCAACGACCGGTACTGGGAGCGCGGTGTTCCCTACATGGACACCCTGAGCGTCAAGTTCATTACGCAGGAAGACACCCGGATCGCCGGGTTGCGCGCCGGCGCGATCGACTTTTCCATCGTCAGCGCCGACGGGGCGCGGCGGCTGGCGAACAGCCCAAACCTCAAGTTCATCAAGGGCGTGCACGGGGTCTTTACCGTCATCAAACTCCACCAGCGCTTCGCGCCGTTCAGGGACAGGCGCGTGCGGCAGGCCATGAACCTGTCGATCGATCGGAACGAGATCATCGAGAAGGCGCTCGGCGGCTCGGGTGTGCCCATCGGGCCGGTCGTCCACGGCTGGGAAGACTACGGCATCCCGGCCGATCAGTTGGGCTTCAAGGTGGACATCGACCGGGCCCGGAAACTGATGGCCGAGGCCGGGTATCCCAACGGGTTCGAGGTGACCGCCATCAGCCTGCCGGAGGGCCATCCCGCGGCGTTCTTTCCAAGCATCGCGACGGCGGCCGAGCAGTGGAAGCGGATCGGGCTCACCGTCCGGATCCAGCAGTTCGAGCTCGGCGCCTGGCTGCAGCGGAACAACACGCTCGATTACGACATGCTCATCGGCAACCGCGGCTTCCGCGGCGACCCGATCGATGTCCTGTTCCCGCACTACCATCCGAAGGGTAGCGACAACCCCCTTGGGTACTCCAACTCGCAGGTGCAGCGGTGGATCGAGCAGGCCGCGATGGAACCGGACCGGCTCAAGCGCAAGGACATGTATCTGAGCATTCAACGCAAGGTCCTGGAAGACGTGCCGTGGCTCCTCCTGTGGGCCCCCATTGAGAACTATGCCATGCAACGGTATGTCATGGGCTACGATCACGTGCCGTTTGACAGCTTCAAGGACCCGTTGTGGACGACATGGCTGGATAAGTAACGGTGTACATGCGGCGTGCCGGGTAGCGTCGATGGCCATCCGGCACGCCTGAGCAACACGCGGCCATGAGTGATCTCCGGGTCCACATCGCCAGCCGCCTTTCTGACGCGCACCTGATGCGCATCCGGGAGGTCTCCAGGCGCATCCACCTCAGCTACGATCCCCACTCGCCGTACCAGCGGCCTGCCGGGAGTGATGCCCGCCTCGAAGACGTCGAGGTGCTGCTGTCGCACCACGCGTATTTCGAACTCGCGTCTGCGCCGCGCCTCCGATGGCTGCAGCTGCCGGGCGATGGTGTGGATCACCTCCGAGAGGCACCGGTGATGAAGAGCGACGTCATCGTCACCAACGCGCGCGTGTTTGCGACACCGATCACCGAGTACGTATTCGCGTCCATCATCGCGTACTACCGGTACTTTCCGCAGATGATGGAGCGCTTCCAGAAGGGCCGGGCCTGGCCCCGCAGTCAGTGGGAGGAGTACGCGGGGGATGAGCTGGCCGGCAAGACCATGGCCATCATCGGGTATGGGGCGATCGGTCGCAAGCTGGCCCGCGTGGCGCGGAGTTTCGACATGGCCGTCGTGGGCACGCGCCGCAGTGTCGCGTCCGTCGTCCGCGAAGACGGTGTCGACGTCCACCCCGCCGGAGATCTGGGCCGGGTCCTCTCGCTGGCCGACATTGTGGTCGTCTGCCTTCCGCTCACGCGTGAAACGGAGCGCCTGATCGGCGAGACTGAGCTCAGGGCAATGAAGCCGGGCGCGTACCTGGTCACCGTCGGGCGTGGCAAGGTCATCGAGGAGTCCGCGCTGCTGCGTGCCCTGCGCGAAGGGTGGATCGGCGGCGCGGGGCTGGACGTGCACGCGCAGACTCCGCTACCAGCCGACAGTCCATTTTTCGATCTGCCAAACGTCATTCTGACGCCGCACATGTCTGGCGTGAGCCAGGGTTACTATCAGCGGATCACGGACCTCTTCTGCGAGAACCTGCGACGATACATCGCCGGGGAGCCGCTGATGAACCTCGTGGACAAGCAGAAGGGATACTAGGCGTGCCCACGTTGCGCGCCGGGGTCGCCCGGCGCGTCATCAATCCGCCCCTCGGCGTCAAGACGGTCGGGTTCTCCTCTCGTGAGGGAGTCGCCGAGGCCATTGAGAGCGACTTGACCGTGACGTGCCTCGTGCTCGCGTGCCACCAGGAGGGACGCGTCTCGTCAAAGGTGGCGATCATCGCCTTGGACCTGGCGGTGATCCCACTGCACCGTGTGAACGAGTGGCGCCATCGTGTCGCGGGCGCGATCGGGACGACCCCCGCGCACGTGATGATCAACCTCAACCACACGCACAGCGGTCCGGGGCTGCCCGACTACCCGCCCGAGTTCAGCTTTCAGCGCCCGGTGCTGGAGGCCTACCAGGACATGATGGTGGCCCGCATGGTGGAGGCGGCCGTTGACGCCGACCACGGGGTGCAGGACGCTCGGGTCGTTGCCGGCTGGGGGCAGAGCCGGATCGGGGTGAACAGACGTGAGATGGGCACCGATGGCATGGTCTTCCTCGGCGAGGCGCTGGATGCCGAGATCGACCCGGCGGTTGGGGTCGTCCGTGTGGACGACCTAAATGGTCGGCCGCTCGCCATCATCTTCAGTTATGGCTGCCACCCCGTGGTCGTCGGCCCGCGCTCGCCGGTCATCTCGCCCGACTTCCCCGGTGCCGCGCGCGAGGTCATCGAGAGGGTCTGCGGTGCGACACCCCTCTTCCTGCAGGCCTGTGGTGGGGACATCATGCCCATCGGCGGGATGGGGTACGAGACCGACTGCCGCGATGCCAAGAACCGGGTCGGCACCATGCTGGCCGGGGAGGTCGTCAAGGTGGCCGCGGAGCTGCGGTCACACCTCACGCGTGGGGAGCGCACGTGGCTCCGCTCGCTCCTGGGGAAGGGGATGACCCTGACGCCGTGGGTGCCGGTGGAGGGTGAGACGTGTACGTTCCTGGGGGCGGCCGCGGACACGATCGACCTGGATCTGCTGGACTTGCCCTCACTTGCCGAAGCGGAGGCGATCCTCGACGAGCGGCACCGGGAACTGCGGGAGGCAACAGCGGGCGGCGAGGAACGGAGCATTCAGGTCACGACCCGCTTCGCCGCGTGGGCCGATCGCCTGGTCGAGGCCGTTCGCGCTGGCCGGCCGAAGACCTGGGAGTTCGCGATTCAGGCGATTCGAGTCAATGATGTCGTCCTGGTGGGTCTGAGCGCCGAGACGTTCGCGGGAACCGGCCTGGCCATCAAGGCGCGGTCGCCGTTTGTGCACACACAAGTCCTGGGCTACACGAATGGGTGCGTCTGTTATCTGCCTCGAGCCCAAGACTATCCGCCCGGCGGGTGGAACGTGCGCGCCAGATATCAGATTCCTGACCTGGTGTTCCAGTCATATCTGCTGCCGACCGGGCTTCATCCCGGGTCGGAGCAGCGCGTCGTCGATCGCGCGGCCGATCTAATTTCGCAGTTGGCGTAGCCTGCGTCTGGAGGTTCCCATGGACCGCGTACAGGTCGATCACTGGCTTGACACGTATGCGGCGCAACGGCCGAAGAGCCGGGCGCTCTACGCCGAGATGCGGGAACGCGTCGCGGGTGGCGTCGGACACGATTTGCGACACAGTCCGGTGACGCCGATCTACATCGAGCGCACCGCCGGCGCCCGCAAATGGGATGTGGACGGTAACGAGTACCTGGACTTTGGGATGGGCAACGCAGCGCTCCTGTTGGGTCATGCGCATCCCGCGGTTCTCGACGCCGTGCGCGAAGTCGTGGGATACGGCCTGCATTTCGGCAACGACCACCCTCGTATGGTCGAGTGGGCGCGGCTCATCCGTGACCTAATGCCCTCCGCCGAACAGATCCGGTTCGTCGGCTCAGGGACAGAGGGGACGATGCTCGCCCTGCGTTTGGCCCGCGCCTTTACAGGCAGGACAAAGGTGCTGCGCTTCGAGGGACATTTCAGCGGCTGGCACGACTACGTCGGCAAGGGTTCCTCCCCGCCATTTGACATGCCGGTCTCCCTGGGGATTCCACCGGCCACCCTGGCGACCATCGTCGTCGTGCCTGCTGACCTGACTGCGGTGGAGGTTGTCTTGGAGCGAGACCGGGACATCGCGGCCATCATGCTCGAGCCGTCCGGGGCCTCGTGGGGCACGGTGCCGTTGACGGTCGCCTTCAACCAGCAACTGCGTGAGCTGGCAACCCGGTACAGCGTGCCGCTGATCTTTGACGAGATCATCACGGGATTCCGCTACAGCCCCGGCGGGTATCAGCGTCTAGCGGGCATCACGCCGGACCTGACCGTCCTCGGCAAGATCGTGACCGGAGGGCTCCCGGGTGGGGTCGTGGCGGGGCGGGCCGACATCATGGGGTTGTTCGCCTACACGGGTGAGCCACGGCACGACCGCCATGAACGGGTAATGCACCAGGGTACGTTCAATGCGAATC
>Ga0247727_10011695_pt1 | contig 15240 bp, 13 predicted proteins | sample WisWelCaveWW1625_FD_202498 | JGI IMG/M metagenome (GOLD analysis project Ga0247727, IMG submission 202498) | Biofilm microbial communities from Wishing Well Cave, Virginia, United States - WW16-25 | ecosystem: Environmental > Aquatic > Deep subsurface > Groundwater > Cave microbial mat | place... | reverse complement strand
GAAAACAAATATGGCATTCTGATCGCCGATGCGGCGGGTCATGGTGTTGCCGCGGGCTTATTGACGGCCATGTTGAAGGGCGCACTGGCATTGATTGCGGATGAAGACAAGACGCCAGAAAGAGTGATGGCCGAGCTGAATCACGCCGTGTATCGTCTCGCGCCACGCAACATGTTTGTCACTGCCTGTTATGTGATGCTCGACAAAAGATCCGGCGACATCACTTACGTTACTGCAGGGCATGAGCCGCTCTTGCTCATAAAAGACGGCGACCAAGAGGTAAAACAGCTTCGCACCTCGGGCATCGCGCTCGGATTGCAAGCCGAAGCATCATTTCAATCACAGCATACTTCGATGGCAGCCGGCGATACGTTGCTGCTTTACACCGACGGTTTGGTGGAAACCGAAAACACGGCTGGCGAGGAGTTTGGCATCTCGCGGCTTGAATCTCTCTTGCATTCTATACCCGCAAGCTCGCTCCAAGAGTTTAGCGATTGCATCCTATCGGAGATCGTCGTCCATCGCAATAAAAATTCACAAGCCGATGACATCAGCATGGTCATCATTCGCCGCGCAACAAACCTCGTCACCAGCTAACCGTAGCGATCATTCCATCGCACAATTCTAATCGGAAAATATTTCGGTGGAAACAATTTTGTTTTTGATTTTGTGCTCACAATCTGCGATATTGGTGCATCAAAATCAGGATGAAGGAGACCATGAATGAAAACTTTCAGAATTCTGGCAATCGGAGCGTTGATCGTTAGCATCGCCGGATGCGGCGGCACGAACAAAGAAGGTGTGTTCAAATACGACCGGCCGCAAATTTCAGCCGTCAAACGTCTCGCCGTGATGGGCTTCGTCGGCGAAATCAAATCCGGCACCAGTCGGATTTCCGTGCGGCAGATTTTCCAAACCACGCTCTCGGATTTTCGGCGCTATTACATCATCCCGGATGATTCAGTGCGGCAAATGATTATCGACATGGGAGTGAAAGAAACGCCGCAAGGATTCGACATAGCGGCGCTGCGCCGGGTGGCGAAAGAATTAAAGGCCGACGCGGTTTTGTACGGAGAAAATTTTTCGACCTATGCAACCGAGAAGCAGGGCAAATACATTCTCGGCGGCAAAGACTTACTGCCACATTTTCATGCCATGCTGATGACCGGAGAAGGTTTGATTATTTGGAAGGCATGGGCCGAAGGCATCGCCGGTAAAGAAACGCAGCTCAAGAAAAAGCTCACGCTGGGACTGGCAGGAGATGAAGATCAACAACGCGAGGCCGTGGAGAATGCGCTGCAAACTCTCGCGGATTATCTTGTGCGCGGTGAGCTGCCTTCAGCAGTGGATACCAATCCCCACGCGCCTGCGCAATTGTGAATATTAGGCAGATGTAGAAGCTGTCCGCATTTTCTTTAAGATGGCGTGATACTTTTTCGGCAACTGCTCAAAATCGATCTTATCCAGAAGAGGTTTTATCATGCTCTCGTATTCAAGATCGATTTTAGTTTGCGCGCTTCCAGCTTCGAGATAAAGCTCAAGAGATTTTTTGTATTTGAGAGCGGCTTGTGTTGGGTCATCTTGAAGCTCACATAACTCGCCTTCTTCTTTTAGCAATCTGGCCAGCGCCTTGGTCTTCTCACCATCACCAAGCAACTGAGCGAGAGATTCGGCGCTCATCACGCCAACCAACGTTTCATTCAAACCAAAAAGCTCGCCGTACGCTTCATCAATGGCATCCTGCGCATCGTCATATTTCTCTTGCTCTCTGGCTCGCATAATCCGAGCTAACACGTTGGCAAGTTGCTGAAAAAGGCGCATCAAGTAATCGCGTTCGATCATGGAAGTTCTCCATGGCAAAATCTCGTCTTGGCTGAACTGTAAAAAACGGCAGTTTATTAATGCGTTTTTATGAATTATTCAAGCAGGGTATTTGTTTTAATCTTTCTAGTAATTTGGACTATCATTTGTCGAATAACTTTCAAAAATCGCGAAATTTCTCTTGACAAATTACTTTTGGGGGGTATATTGCATCGATATCGGAAGTTATAACGAGTATCATATAAAAAAGCCTAAGGGGATGCACATGACGGCAAGGCATAAGGGGACTTTGAGAATACAATACCCAAATTTCATATACTATCTCGATTAGAGAAGATATGCGGTTTGGGTTTTTGTTTTAAATTTCCAACCACTTGTTGTTTTTTTCATCCACAACACTCGCTTGAGAAACAAATGCAACCAGTAAGAAGCAAGTTCTTTCGAGGTCGTTGCACATTTGAATAGCAAGATACTGCCCAAAAACAAAATCACCTCGAAACAGAAAAGCTCTGGCAGCCCGCGAAAAGACCACCAAAGCTTTCCTTAAAAATACAGCAACCCAATGTACATTGGGAAATTTAAGTAAGCAAGTGCTTTTTGTGGGCTGCCTTCTTGAATCTCATGAAGGAGGCTCCTATGTCGAGTACGAAACTCAAGGGGTTGCGCAGCTTGTTGTTTTGGTCATTCATTATCTCCTTAACAGGCTGCACACGGAATCCCCAGGAACCAAACCAGGGACTAAAAGCTCATGGCTTTGGAATTGAATCATCTCGCAGGCTTGCACGGCAGAACATCAAGTCGGAATTTGTGGAACTAACCAATATCGTTGCCGAGCGGGCTCCACGTGTTATTGCGAAAATGCTGGCAAATGACAGGATTCTGGCGAATACCAAATTTGAAGTGGGCTTTGCAGAATTGCGCTTGGACGCCGATCTACCGCGGTTTTTTACTACGGACGATAACCGAGTTTTGGAAGTGACTTTGGAGCAGGCACAACCATGTAACGTAAAACCGCTAACGCCGTCTTCTCCGATCATTTTCGCTGCCGATCCGGACAGATTTGAATCGGATGAAGAGGACTATGTTTGCAAAGGGTTACTCGTTGAAAACGGCGTGGTCAAACCGATTTCTTTTACACTGGCTGAATACGTAAACAAGCTCTCGCATATTCCACTCTACTTTGTGGGTTATCAAGAGCTGAACTCTACGGCAAAAGTTGAATCAACATCCAAGGGTTCATTGAGTCAAAATCTGGTAGCGGCACCTGGCGGATCTGTCGCTTGCCACAAGATTCACATGAAGAAAGATCACGATCCATGGAACAATGAGGAATGTGAAGTTTACATCCATCCTCCAACCACAGGGGGAATTTACAACAACACAACGGACTTCGTTTTTGACGGCGAAAGACACCCTGATGCACGTAATAGGAATGTCATTTTCCCCGACGTAAACAACACAAGCACGATTTATATATGTGCAGATTTGCCGGTTTTCTTCACCTTGCTTGGAGCTAACCAAGGATTCGTCGCTATTGAAGATGATGAAGGGGAGGGCCGGCACAATCGTGATGTATGTCAATATGGTGGATGCACTCCGTACAATCCGTATTTTTTTGATGCAGCCGTTGATGTGAGAAAAGCCGATGGTAACGCTATTTGGGGAACATCAAGGAGGTTTATCTATGACTATATCCCTGGAATTAATAGCGATGACATCTTGCAGAGTGGGTGTTACGAGCAATTCAATTTGAATTGGCAACCCGAACCCGGAGTGGATGTACAATTTGCTCTCAATCATAACGAGTTCTGGCTGCAGAGGGTTTTTTTCTGATGAGAGATTCCCAATTGTTGTTGATGTAAGGGTGGGCAACCGCAAGCAAAGGGCGGCGAGCAAGGGCGGTCGCCCTTTGATTTGTGAATATGTAACGAACTTTTAATGATGTGAATGAATTCAATTCTCAGGCGTGGAAAAACGCTGACTCGAGGAAACTTTATGTTCATGAAGAGTCATTTACGGCTTTGTAGCCTCATGCTCTGCATTCTGCCCACAGCTACCAAAGCGCAAACTGTGATTGATCTTGGCAAGTTTGAAGAAGATTTGCGCGTTTCAAGTCATGTGGCTTTTGCAAGCTTGGGGCGTTCCCTAAGCGCCGGAGATGTAAATGGCGATGGCATCGAAGATATTATTGGTGGCGCCGAACATATCCCGCGCTATTATCTCGGAGGCGGTGGAGCTTTTTTGATCTTTGGGAGCACTACTCTGCCGCGCTTGATCGGTCTTGAAAACCCAGATCAGCGAGTAGCATTTTGGGGTAACGGCGCGCAAGATTTGACCGGCGATTTTGTAGATATCTTCGATTTTTCCGGTGACGGAATTGACGATTTATTCCTTTTTGCACCTCAGTGGATAGGTCCAGACGCAACACATCATGGCGAAGGAAAAATTTTCTATTTACAGGGCAGGCAAACATGGCCGCCAGATATTACTTTGGAAGATTATCCGGATGATACTTTCTCTGCAACATTGCACGGCGAACGTCCCGAAGCACATCTTGGGCTCAATCACTCAGCGCATGGAGACTTTAATGGCGATGGTATTGCAGACTTGGCAACTTGCAGTCGGCTCGCAGGCAGAGATGGGTCTGGAGAACAAGCATCAGTGTATCTCCTTTGGGGCGGGCAGCGCTTGGTCAACGGCCCTATTAATAACCCAGCTACTCGCCACTGCACAATCATACCGCCTCCAGTAACTGGTGTGCCTATAATGGTACATGCTGCCAACCTTGATGACGATGACTGTGATGATGTGATCGTAATATTGCAGAACCAATCAGTCGATGGAGAAACAGTCAGCGCCGGATTTGTTCTGTGGGGAAGACAAATGTGGCCGGAGATCATCGATTTGGCAAATTGGCAACAATATTCACAAGTGACACGCTTGGTGAACAATCGCAAGGCAACCCACATTGGAACAACCATCATTACCGGAGACTTCAATGGAAGCGGCAAGCCGGACTTGGCGCTCACGTGGCGTGTTGCAGGCTTGAAACCTGGTTTTGTTTATATCTATCGTGATGTTTTCATAAATAATCGACCACAAGTTTTTGATGGATTCGACCCGGCGTACAAGCCCGTCATCGTCTCGGATCGTCATCTCGCTCATTATAATTTCCCATACACGATCGCGGGCTTGGATTGGAATGACGATGGCTTCGATGACCTGGTGATCTCGAATAGCCATGCATACCGGGACATCAGTAAAGCCAGCGAAGGCATTGTCTATGTGGTTTATGGCAGCGCCTCGCTTCCCGATAGCATCGATTTGCGAACGAACAATGCAAAATGGGACATGATTTGGGGAGGGTTTGACAATGTGGATTTAGGGCATTCTATGACACGCGCTGATCTCGACGCGGACGGCAAAGACGATCTGGTCTTGGGCGGGTGGACGGCGAGATCAAATGGAGGGTTGGCCTCCGGCGAGCTTTACGTTCTTTTGAATCGAAGCAAGGATAGAACTCAAGTGCCGCCGAAAGATTTTGCGATTCTGCCGATTGCGCCCAACCCATTCAATGCGCAGACGGTTATTCGATTTGATTTGCCAAACAGTGAAAACATCCAACTGGCGATTTACGATCTGCTCGGGCAACGGGTGCGTATGTTGCGCGACGGCCAGTTCCCGACCGGGAGACATTCGGCTATTTGGAACAGTCGTGACGAGATGGGTAAGGTCTCATCATCAGGAGTTTATTTTGCCGTGTTGCGCGTTGGCAGCCGCATTTACAGCCGCAAGCTCTTGCTCATTCGATAAACTGGAGAACGACGATGAAAAATCAGAGCATCTTAATAATTTGTGTGATATTCATGAGCATTCTCTGCGAAAGAGCGCCCGCACAATACGTTCATTCGGCCTTTGTTGAGGCTTCAACCGCGTATGTTGCTTTATCTGAGCTGGGCAATAACTTCGCTTTTGCAAATCCAGCGACCTTACGGAACCTGCCCGAGGGAAGCCGTCTTGCCTATTCTCTCCAGGTTACAAACAACAACTTCAAATTCGCCTTCAAGAACGAGCTGCCGGATTTTTCTTTGCAATTTCAGATCACAGATAGAATCACTATTGGAATTGGCAAGTCAGAAAACAGTCACTTGTCCGAGGCGACGGCGAATCGATTTAATGATGACACAATGCCCCAACATCCGCTCGAGTACCTGATATTCAGCTATCAACAAGACTGGGGCATTGGGCTAGGGCTTCAACTCAAACGAAACTTCAGCGCCGGCATTACAATGCGACACGAACAATATCGTATCACGCCAGCAGCGTTTTTTCCATTCATCCTAGGTCAAGATTTTCGGACATTTGATATTGGATTCAGAAAAACTTTCGATCGCCTTTTTTGTGGTCTTGTTCTGCGAAATATTATCAGCAACCGCACGACAGATGCCATCGATCAACCGATCGAGATATTCATTAGCAATGGTTCAACGATTACGTGGCATCCCACCGACTTTCCGGGAATAGCCTTTAAGCCCAAATTCGCCGCCGAGATCGGACTGCAATGGGTGGCAAACTCGCACTGGCAGATTCTTGGAGATTTTTCATCGCGGAAGGAACATGGATTCGGAATTAAATGGCGGGTGTTCTCCAAGTTTTTCATCACTGCAGGAAGCGGCAAGAGATTTGACCGCGTTTATACCGATAAGGCGGTCAACTACATGACTCTGGGCACCCAACTTCGCTGGCAAAAATTTGCCTTTGCCGCTACCTGGGTCATTCCGTCTCGCAGCGGAAGAAATCAGTTTGTCGATGATTCATCAGGCGCGTACGAATTGCAACAACTTACAAATCACCAGTTACTCATCGGTGCTGTATTCTCTCTATGAAAATCCGAAAAGAGAGACTCAAGTATTTTTGAGATCTATATTTCTCCGAGTGTGTGTACTCGCCCTTTATTCGCAGCTTGCAAATACGCCATCAGCGGCTCGAAATATTTCAACATCGCTCTGGCGCTCAGGTCTTCGCCGGTGGTTTCGCGCAAAACCTCCCGCCAGTCGCGGCTGGCGCCCGGCTTCATGATGTCGCGCAAAAAATCTCCTATTGCCGTGCTGCCGTAATAATTCGCGGCGTGCACGTCTTGCTGCAAAATCTTCGTGGCAATGTGATCGTGCAATTGAAAGAGTAGAACGAAAGAGAGCGCATAATCATAATACTGCGCCGCATCGTCATTGATGTGAGTTTTGGAAGCTGCGTCGCAATATTCCTCGCCGCGATCAGACGGCGGCGCGATACCCTGATACTTCTTCGCCAGCTCCCACCAGCGCTGATTGTATTGATCCTTCGGAAGATTCTTCACATACAGGTCATGCTCGAAACCGCTCATCACGCCGGCGGAGAACGGTATGAACACGACATAATTGAGCGCATCCTTCAACAATAATTTCCGTTGATCAGCCTGCGCATCCTGAGGCAACAACTCCTGGTGTTTAAGAAAAGGCCCCTGCGTCGCTGCCAATCCCATCAAGCTGCCGATCGCTTCGTGGTAAGCGCGATTCGCGCCGTTGCGCAGTAGCAGCGGCACGTCGGGATTGGTATAGCTCATGAAATAGTAAACATGCCCAAGCTCGTGATTCACCGTCTCATACCACTCGGCATTCGGCTCGACGCTCATCAAGCTGCGAAGATCATTCTCAAGATCAAGATGCCAGGCCGAAGCGTGATTGTTCTTTTTGTACTGCGCATCAGGCGGCAAAGGATAGAGACTGGATTTTTCCCAAAACCCCGGGGGCAGCGCAAAGAATCCCAAGCTCACATAAAAGGCTTCCCCCTGTTGCACCAGCCATTCGGCGGATTTTTTCTTCAAAACAGAGTCGAAGTCGAATCCTTCAGCAGTGACCATCGCGCTCCAATCCTGCGCCCAGCGATTCGGCAACCAGTGCGCCGGAAGCGTTTCGGGAACTTCGCTCACGCCATATTTTTTCGCCAGCTCATAGCGCGCATAAGTGTGCAGCTCGCGATACAACGGTCTCAGCTCGCGATTGAGCTTCTCCATCATCGCCATCATCTCTTCGGTGGCCATGCCATAGTCTGAAACTTGATAGGTGAAGTAATCATTATAACCGAGAGCTTGCACGGTTTGGTTGCGCAATCTCTGCAAATTCTCCAAGCCGTCTTTGAGAACTTTTCCAACTCCCTTGCTTGCTTCCCAAGCTTTCAGGCGTTCAGGCAGTTTATTTTCCGAGCGCAAAATCTCATCAATAGCGTTGGTCGTAACCGACTTGCCGTCGATCTTGAAATCAAAGCCGAAGAGTTTTTCGGTCTGCTCGGTTTCGGCTTTGATGCGCGCTTTCACCACATTGGCGACGGTTTGAGGATTGTTCGCCGCCTCATAAAGAACTTTTTCGAGCTGCTTCACCTGCAAAGGCAAAAGATTTTGTTTTTGATTGAGAAAAGCTCTCGCTTTTTCGATATTCTCCACACTACCAGTAAACTCGGCAAGCGCCTCGCTGGTTTTGCGCGCGGCTACCGCATTGGTCGAATCGCCCTCGATAATTTTAGTGTTCAAGTCCCATTGCGCCAGCGAAGATGCATAAGAGAGCTCTTTGTATTTCTCGGAGTATTCATCGAGAAAAGCTTGAGCATCCTTTTGCAGCTTTTCAGGTGACGAGCAGCTCATGGCAAGCATCATAACAAATACGATCTCCCAACCTCGTTTCATTTGCAGCCTCCACTTTTGATAAAAATCAGAAGCGCACAACAACATCAAACAACTTCCAGCCAACTTGTTATTTGTGTTCTTCCTTGCGCTCTTGTTTACGAGTCCACCAAAGCATGTAAAAGCCGGCAAGCGCGACCATCGAGATCATAATGGTAAAGGCAATTTCATTTGTCATGACTTCTTCTCCTTCTTGTTTACATCTTTCGGCAAATACCATATTCTGAGACTGAGAAACATCATCACCGAGCAAAGAAGAAAGAAAACAAACAACCAAATTAGGACAAGAGCAAATGAATAATTCAATTGACCAACTACTCTTGGTATTATTATCACAGCAGAGATAAGCACGGCAATTTTCTCAACGAACCCAAGCCAAAATTTATATACTTCTTTTCGGTTTTCTGGATAGCTCATGCGGCGCTTTTCCATTTTCCCTCCGAAATTTTTTCAGAATATCGCTTTCCTGACGATGTATCATTATAATAAAGCTGGTCATCATTAGCCAATAGAAATTTTTGGTTGCCGCAATCAGCGCATGTGATACAAATTGCTCTTGAGTTTCTCCGCTCATTTCGTCAAATTCACTCCGACGTTATGAACTTCTTGAGGAGATACTTGTGAAACAAATCGTCGAATGTGTGCCGAATTTTTCCGAGGGGCGCGATCAAGCCATCATCAAAGAAATTACCGATCTGATTGAAGCCGTAAAGGGGGTGAAGCTGCTCGACGTCGATCCGGGAGCTGACACCAACCGCACGGTGGTCACTTTCATCGGCAACCCGGAAGCGGTGCCAGAGGCAGCGTTTCGAGCGGTAAAACGCGCCGCGGAGTTGATCGACATGTCGAAGCATCACGGCTCGCACCCGCGCATGGGCGCGACCGATGTGCTGCCATTTGTTCCGGTCTCCGCTGTGACGATGGATGATTGTGTTGCGATTGCAAAGATCGTAGGAAAACGAATCGGCGAAGAATTGCAGATTCCAATTTATCTCTACGAATATGCGGCCAGCCGTCCCGAGCGCCGAAACCTCGCAGCAATCCGCAGCGGTGAGTATGAAGCATTGCCGTCAAAATTAACTGATCCCAATTGGCGACCGGATTTCGGACCGGCTACATTCAACGCACGAACCGGCGCAACCGTTGTCGGCGCGAGGGATTTTCTCATCGCCTATAACATCAATCTCAACACCACGGACCGGCGCTACGCAACAGACATTGCTTATACCCTGCGCGAGCGTGGCCGCCAGAAACGCCGCGGCAATATCGATCCATTTTATTACAAAGGAAAAATAGTAAAATATGAAGCCGGAAAATTTCCATGCGGACCGTGTGATTTTGTCGGCAGCACGGTTGCCGAGTTGGCGGCGCATTACCGCGAAGCGCATGTCAAAGACTTATATGCGCGCCTCAAGGAATTGGGTTACGATGATAATAACCTGATTGGCAAGGAAGTATATGATGACGGCTTATTCACGCATGTCAAAGCCGTTGGCTGGGTGGTGGAAAATTACAAGCGTGCGCAGATTTCCATCAACCTTACGAACTTCAAAATCACTCCAGCTCACGTCGTTTTGGAAGCTGCTCGCGAGCTGGCTGCCAAACGCGGCATCGCAATCACCGGCTCGGAAGTCGTTGGCGTGATTCCTTATGAAGCAATGCTTGCCTCCGGAAAATTTTACCTGAAGCGCATGAAAAAATCGTCCGGCACGCCGGTGGAGGATGTGATCGAGACGGCGATTCAGTCAATGGGATTGCGCGATGTGGCGCTCTTTGAAACCGAAAAGAAAATCATCGGCATGCCGGAGCGCGCAGGTATCTTCGTTAATAAAAAGATGACTGGCTTTATCGATGAAGTATCGCGTGATAGCCCAGCGCCGGGAGGCGGATCGATTGCCGCGCTGGCCGGTTCGATTGCCGCAGCGCTCGCCTCGATGGTCGCCAATCTCTCCATCGGCAAAGGTGAGTTTGACTCGAAGTATGATGAGCTCAATGATCTGGCAGAAAAGGCGCAAGACATAAAAGATCAGTTGCTCAATGCAGTTGATGAAGATGCCCAAGCTTTCAATACCGTGCTTGAAGCGATGCGATTGCCCAAAGACACGGATGAACAAAAAGCAACGCGCCAGCGGGCACTGGAAGAAGGCTATAAGCACGCGACACAAGTGCCGCTGACAACAGCGCGTCTCTGCCGTTTAGCGCTCGATCTATGCCTTGCTGCTGCGAGAGCAGGAAACACCGCAGCAATGAGCGACGCCGGCGTTGGCGCCCTGATGGCCCATGCGGGTTTGCAAGGCGCGATTTATAACGTGAGGATTAATTTGCCCAGCATTAAAGATCAAAGCTTTGTGATGGAAATACAAAAACAACTGGACGAGCTTCTTCAAGAAGCTCACGAGGTGGCCGAAGCTGTAAAAGAAGAAGTGGAGAAGGCTCTATTATCGATGAAAAGGTAAGATGATATTTTAGTGCCCGTCCGAAGAATGTTTCAACTTCGGCTTGGCCGAGGTTTCGATGATCATCATTGTCATGTGAATCGAACGCAATTAATGCAACGGCCAAGCCGTTGCGGGAGCATTTTCTAAAAAAGTCGCTTTCGGGGGGACGGCTCAACCGTTTTCTTGCGAGAGCTTTTTGAGGAAGACTCTGGCGGGGTGAAAGTTGGGATCTTCCTGGAGGATGCCGACAAGAATCTTTCTGGCGCTTTCAAAATCTTTGGCGTCGGAATAAAATCCTGCTAGATAGAAAAGCGCGTTCTGCCGTTCACGATGATCCAAGTCTGCATAATTTAATGCCGCGAGCATGGATTGACAAGCCTCCTGAAACCTGAACTGCCGCCATTGCGCAAAGGCGATTTGATATTGAATCATTCCTTTTTCATTTGATAGCGGCAGCGTCTTCTTCAAGTATACTTCACGTTTATCCCACATCCCTTCCATCTCATAAGTTCTTGCAACTTCCTGATACGGGTACGGATCATCAGGCGCAAACACGGTGACAGCAAGATATTCCTGCCGGGCGCGCTCAAACGCTCTTTGCTCTAAATATTCTTCGGCCATTTTGTAGTGGGCTCGCGACCATACATTTTCAACAAAAATGTAGTGGTTAGCAATTTTCGCCGCCGCCGGATCGCCGTAGGGTTTGTAATCCGCGAATGTCACGGATTTTTCCTCGAACGGCCAGCGATGGATCATCTCGAAAATTTTGAGCAGGCCAATGTCCCAATCGAGATCGGTGACATAGTACGGTAGCCCCCCCGCCGTGAAATTCATATCACGATTTTCTAAGAAACCGGCTTCAACAATCCCATCATAAAAAGCTTTCGCCATAAGATAGTAGCCATTCGGATTCGGATGCAGATGATCGACCATGATGTTATCGCCGATCAAGCCCTGGGCCGATTTTTTTCGAAATGCGTCAATCATATCGACAAAATTTGCTTTCGTCGAATTCGCCAAACTGATGATAAGCTTGTTTATCTGCTCGCTGGCGCGAAAAGGAATTGTGTCGCGGTCTTTTGCGCCATAAAAATAGTATGAAGCAGCCAGCGAATCACTCATTGCAGCGCAAGCCAGCCCGAGCCTGTACCAAAGCATCGCCGAACTTGAATCGATCACAAAAGCTTTTTGATACGATACCATGCTGGCGCGAAAGTCGTTTTGCGCAAAAAGCTGATCGCCTTCGACGATCGTTCGTTGATACTCACTTTTATCGCCTGCTTCAAACTGCGAACTGACGAACGGCTTCAAGTCGCGCACATTGCTCACGAGATTGCTGATCATCACCGGAACGTTTTTCTCGGCGCATTGCTGTAAAATAATCTCAAGATTGTTCTGAAAAGTTTGCAGCGTCTTGCGGTATTTCTCAGACTCATAAGGAATCGCTTGATCTTGAATCACACTCGCCATGAGCGTGGTTTTGGTGGGCTTGCCCTTCAACGAGCTTAGGGATGACACAAAGCGTTTCAACATTTGCACAACATGCAGCTTCTGCAATCTCAAGTAGAATCGAATAAACGCATCGTTCTGGCCGAGCGACACCGTCGAAGCGCTGCCGTATGCACCGTAGAATTCGTTGTGGCCGAGATAAATCAAAATGAGATCAGGCGAGTGATTGAGAATTTCCGGCAGTATATCGACGACGGTGAAGCTGTTGATCGCCGAGATACCGGCGTTGATGACTTCGAATCGATAATCGGAATAGGCTTGGGTAAGAAGATATTGAAGCTGCTTGGGGAACGGAACCTGACAGTCAAAGGGAAAACCGGCGGTGGTGGATTCGCCGAGGCAAAAAATTCTAAACGTCTTCTGGCTTTTATACTTCTCAAAAACATCCGGGCTGAGACCCGGTACACTCACTTTGTTTGGATCAAAATATCTTTTTGCAACCCAGGTGTTGAGCTGATAAAAATCTTTTCCGTGTTTGTTGATCTCGCTGGTGAACGGCTCTTGCAGGAAAATGCCGAAGCCTCTCAGGCAGAGCTCCAGCGCAAGAAAAAACACCGGCGGAAAAACCGCCAGAAGAATTTTGAAAACCGTTTTCTTGTTCAGGGTCATTTAAGATAAACAATTTTTTTTGCTTGTTGTCCTCGCTCACCGACTTTCATTCTAACAAAATACATTCCAGCGCTGAGTTGCGCCGCATCAAGAATGTGAGAATGCGTTCCAGCCTGATGAAATCCTTCGACAAGCTTTTCGACGAACCGGCCGGTGATGTCGAAAAGAGAAATTTCAACGCGATCAGATTTATCCAAAGTGAACACAACTTTCGTGGATGGATTAAACGGATTCGGATAAACCTGCAAATTGAATCTTTGGGGAACGGGGTGTTCCGATTCAACACCGGTCGTCACCAAACGCTCGATCTTCAGTGCGCTTAGGATTGGCAGGTCACTTTGTGATTTGAAATAAAGGTCAAGAACGCCGTCGGCTACTTGAAGATCAGAGATTATTTTTTCAAGCGCGGTATTCATCCCAACTTCGGCAACAATATCGAGATTATCGAGAATTAAATTTCCCTCGGCATAAACGTCGAAAGTGCGATGTCCTGCTGCCTCGTGCTCCGAGTCCGCTATCATGAACGTGACGCGGTATTTCCCGTCCGGCACACGCACGCGATAGAAATTAATCCCCTCCCGTTCGGTCTGATAGAGGGCAGGCTGGTCAGTTCCGGAAATCGTCGTGCCGGGATCTCGCTGCCTGCTCGCGCCGCCGCTAGCGCCGTACTCCTGATAATAACCCCAATTTTGATCAGGCAAAAAATCAAATTCTTCATCACCGCCGACTTTGATTTTGATGGGCAGCGGCAAGTTGTTCGACACGGTGGTGAACTGAAGCCCCATCTGCAACGCTGCAGGCGAGCGATCTTTGATGCCGGTGGCAACCAGCACATATTTTTTTGCAAGATCGAGCGTGTCGGTTTTCAACTCGACAACTTTGTTGCCGGGCAACAAAGTCGCCGATTGAATCGTCTCGCCCGCAATCGTATAATTGGAAATCGCCTCGGCGGATGTCTCTTGAACTTCTTCAGAAAAAAAAACTTTGAACTTGTCATCTTCAGCTCTTGCCCAAACCAGATAGGGCGCGGTGATGTCCAGATCGAGAATCGTACTGCCGCGATAACCAGTTGCCTCCGGCGTGGTCAAACAAAGAATCATGTAGCCGTTTCGAAAGACGATATTTTCAGGAATGAACTGAGAATTATTGCCGTCAAAAGTATGCGTTGCTTTGTCCCAACGGTTTTGATCCCAACTGTCGAAGTTGTCTGTCCATTGCAAAGTGAAGTTGTCGCCGGCGCCCGGGGTGTAGGCGTAGTATTTTACCCAATCATAATATCCGTAGAACGGCAGCGTCGCCGGATCGAATGCGCCGGCCCACCCAACAGAAGCGGGCTGCCACATGTTCATCATGATCTTCTGCTCGCGCGTCAGGGTGGCGATGTGCGCTCCGGTCTGGCGATGGACCTCATAACCATCGACAAACCACGCAACATAATCCGCAGTCCATTCGAAGGCATATACATGAAAGGATAAATGCGGGTTGAATTTCAGCGTGTCTTCATAGACGTGATTCACTTGACCCGGAGTGATGGTGTTGTACTGCGCCTCGTTGGAATATCGCCCCATGATCTCGATGTCGATCTCGTTCCAGTTGGCCACTGAAAAAGGAGGAGTATCATGAAAAGTGAACAGTGTTGTCAAGATGCCGCTGCCGGCCGCGGATTTCATGCGTACCTCAAAACGGCCGTAGGTGTAGGATGCTTTGGTGCGATACTCCGCGCCGCGATAAGGCTTGGACTGAGCGAACGCATCTTGAAGAAAAATCAATAGTGCCGCCGTAATGTAGGCAGCACTCGTTCCGCTAATTTGATTGGGCTTGAGCATAACGATTCCCAAAATAGATTCTTGTTGGAAGACGGCCCATCTCTTTTTTATATTGCAGCACCAATAAAGCGGAGTTCCATCATGGCTGAAATGTTGACGCTCGATGGCATCATCGAAGACCTACAAGCCGTCGCTCCACTGCTTTTGCAATTTGAAAAGAAATACAAAATGCTGAGCCCATTCTTTTACAAGCTTTATCACTACTGTCCGGTAAAAATTGTGAAGCTGGTCTGTAAGCTGCTGAGAACGTAAATTTTAGAGATCGCTTTTTTCAAAATCGATTTGAAAACTTGTTGTACCTTTTTGCCATTCCCCGACTCTC
>Ga0247727_10011694_pt1 | contig 15240 bp, 18 predicted proteins | sample WisWelCaveWW1625_FD_202498 | JGI IMG/M metagenome (GOLD analysis project Ga0247727, IMG submission 202498) | Biofilm microbial communities from Wishing Well Cave, Virginia, United States - WW16-25 | ecosystem: Environmental > Aquatic > Deep subsurface > Groundwater > Cave microbial mat | place... | reverse complement strand
CCTTCCACTCCACGATTGAAACCCTGCAGACTGGAACATAGCTCTGGTCAAGCTTTGAATCCAGCACGCTTGCTTGGAATCCCAGCGGTCCTGGGCCCTTGATGCCGTTTTTGAATTGGTACATTTCTGAAAATGCGCTTGACGATAACACATTGGAAAGCTTCTCTGATACGGGAACCCCCATTATACCAGCTGGGCCTTTTGGCGTGGCATCGGTAATTATGTGGTAAATGGTCCTGCCGTCAGCACCCCATACTCTGTGCGCAACAAACGTCACCTTTTTTGAATCCTTGTCTATTTTCAGGACTTGGGCGCTGTCAAACTCCTGTGAGGCTGTTCCGTTTTTTGCAACGAGCTCGCCTCCAGGCCATGCAATTTGAGGAGCATTGATCGTGACATTTGTCGTGGTGATCTTTATCCTGCTTTCTTTTTCCGCCTTGAGGATTTCGTCTGCAGAATTCAAGACCTGCGGCTTTTGGCCTGCCTTCCATGAGGCCAAAACCAAACTGCGCAGCGGACTGTAGGATTCTTGCTCCGGACTGCTAGCAAAGACGTCACTCTGGTATCCGTAGATTCCGTCGCCCTTGTCGCCGTTTGTAAACACGTAGACTGGATCCTGCGATGAGGTAGGTGCCCACCTAAGCTTCGGCGAAAACTGAACATTCCAGTCCTTTGACGCCTTTTCCGCAACTGTCTGGTTGCTTGAATCCGTGACGATATAGTAGACAGAGTCTTTTGCAAAAAAACCAACCCGCATCGGTATTGTCACCGGGACATGCGGATCTTGCAGGAAAAATGAAGACTCTTTTTGTTCTAGCTTTTGTATTACTACCTCGGTTGGCTGGCCCCTTATCCATCCATCAATACTTGCTGTAACTGAAAACGAGTTTTTGCTCCTAAATGCCAGCGCCGCACCTGTAAACTCTACCGAGTCTGCCTTTTTTGCAGGCTCGATAACACTCATTGCGTAAATGGTATTGCCGTCAACGCTCCATGTTGGCTGGCCCTTGGCATCAGACTTGTCAAGATCATGCAATATTACGACTTCTACTGGGGCGGTCGCAGCAAATGTGACTGATCCATCGTAGAGGCTTTTCTGGTTTGGGGACAAGACCAGTGCAAACTGCCCTGCCTGGCCGATCCCGGGGTCATCTGAGGATGTAATTGTTTTTGTAAAGTGAACCTTGCTTTGCGGCTTTGCAACGGCGAGATCGGAAAAATGTACGGATGCGATGATTATTCCGGCAAACACAACTGCAAAAACCAAGAATTTCTTTTGCACTAGTGATCGTCCCTTGGCAATACGTTTAAGCGTTTTTAGCCGAGACCTGTTCTGCCAGATCAAACTCTTCATGCAGCGCTTTCACTGCAGCTTCGCAGTCACCGTCTCTTACAACAAACGCCAAGTTCAGCTCAGACGACCCTTGAGCAATCATGATTACGTTTACCTTGTTTTTTGCTGCGGCGCCAAACACCTTTGATGCGACGCCGACGGTTCCGCGCATCCCGGACCCGATTAGAGCAATTATGGATACGTCTGCGGTAACGTCTATCTTCTTTATCATTTTTCCAAGAAGGTTCATCTCTAGCGTGTTTACTGCCTTGTTCAAATCGTTTTTCTTTACCACAATCGAAATGCTGGACTCTGACGGGCTCTGCGAAATCATCATTATGTTTACCCCGGCCTTTGCCAGCGTGGAAAATATGGTTGCGGCAGTCCCAAGCGCGCCCACCATGCTTCCGCCCATCATGTCGATTAGGCCATTGTGGCGAATGACGCTTACGCACTTGACTGTTCTATCGGTAGCCTCGTCTGGGGACGCGGTGACTAGCGTTCCCTTGCTGTTCACGTTTAGCGTATTCTTGATTCGCAATGGAATTTTCTTTGAAAGCAGCGGCTCAAAGGAGCGCGGGTGAATCTGCTTTGCGCCAAAAAGAGCCATCTCCATCGCTTCTACGTATGATACCTCTGGTATGACAACTGCATCTTTGACCATTTTTGGATCCGCAGTCATCAGGCCATCAACATCGCTCATCAACCAGACCTCGTCTGCCTTGATGCAAGACGCAATTATTGTCGCGGAATAGTCAGAGCCACCCCGTCCAAAAGTAGTGATGTGCCCGTGCTGGTCTGCTCCGGCAAATCCGCCTATCACTGGGATCACTTTTTTTGCAAGCAGCGGCTCTAGATTCGCAGAAACCCTGAGCCTTGTTGTGTCCATGAGCGGCTTTGATGAGCCAAAGTTCGAGTCTGTGACAATTCCGACATCCTTGCCGGAAAGTGCTATGGACTTGGCTCTAAGATCCATTATTCCATGTGACACTATCTGGACTGAGAGCCTTTCTCCAAACGAAATGAGATAATCAGAGGATCGCGGTGTAACCTCGCCAAGGAGCAGCATGCCGTGGAGCAGCCCTTGCAGTTCTGCCAGATCTGCCTCGAGCTTTTGCAAAAGATCTTTTCTTATCTTTGAATTTGAGACGGAGTCCTTGGCAAGCTTGATGTGCTGTTTTGAAAGCTTTGCCAATCCTGAACTTACGGCATTCTTGTTTGCCTTTTGTATTGATTCTGAAATCTGGATAAGCTGATCGGTTACATCATTGACAGCAGAGCAGACAACTACTACCTGGTTCTTTTTGGAAACCGAGGTCACGTACTTGGCAACGGACTTGATCTGCTTTGGCGAGGCAAGCGACGTGCCTCCGAACTTTAGTACTAGTCTCATAGCCGTCATCTTGGACTAAACCATAAATTAACTTTCGACTCGAGGCGCCAAGTAAAAGTGAATTCTGCCCATGTTTGCCACCTTGAACTCTATCCTGAGTGGTTTTGCAGACGAATACTCGCAGATAATCGAGCCTGATGCCGCGCCGACTGCCTTGACTATCGGGTTTAGGTACTCGAGGCTGTAGGTTCCAGCGCTTTCCTCTTTTACCGTTATTTCTGAGAGCTCGTCCTGCTGCTTTTGAAGAGAGATGAGGGCTTCTCCGGAATCTCCCTTCCCTGAAAACTCGGCCTTTACCGCACTTGTCTTTATGGTAAGATAGTCAGATACCACCTGGATGTCGCCCAGGATTTTATCAAACAAGGTATTTGCAAGACTAATCCTGGTATCGTATGGTATCTTTGGCAGGGGAGTATCTGTAGCTGAGCTCTCGATTAGCCTCATTTTGTATTGCTTGTTTTTTCCAATGGAAATTAGGAGCATATTATCTGAAATGCTTATCTCAATTGCCTCGGTTTTGTCCGCCCTTTTGATAAGCTTTGAGAACTCGTCGATTCGAACGCCGAACTTGATGTCGCCATCGGACTCGTATTTTTCAAAGGCCGAGTTTGGCCAAGAAATATCGATCAGCGCAACGTGTGACGGATCCATTCCCCGAAACGTGATTCCTTCTGCTGTGGCCTCGAATGTGGCCTCTTCTACCAAAGTAGATATCGCAGAAAGAATTGCCTTCCACTCATCTGAGCCACTAGTTTTTGCTGAGAACAAAGCTAAATGTGGTTTTGATATGCTGCCAGTTAAACGTTATGAGTAGCTATGAATAGTTGCGCCATGTATGACTGCACTTGCTGCAACGATAAAACTGAGTCGTTGGTTCGTCTGCACTTCTTGTCTGAAGCATCCACCAGACAGCTTCGTCATTGCCGCATTTTTCACAATCAATGTTTATGGTTGAAAGAGTTTGATCTGCTTGAGATTCATCAAAAACGGTAAAGTCTTTGTCGAGTTGCGATGTTGCTTTTTTTGTCTCTTGTTTTTCCTTAGCTCCGGCATAGCCACATTTCTGACAAGTACCTTTCTTTAGACGTACGCCGCACTTGGGGCAAAATTGCATCTAGACACCTTTGAACTTTGAGTGTATGGTCTGCTTTAGGTCTTCTGCAAACTCGACTGCCGAGGAGGTCGCCTTTTCTATCTCCTTGATTGGATTGCCCTTTGAGGAATTTACGCGCATCGAATACTCGTTTGTGAGCGGGTGTCTTAGAATTACACCTGCAAACTCTACCTGCTGGTCCTTTAGGAGCTCGTGCTGGACAATGTATAATGTACCGATGTCGGATCCATGGATCGTCAAGTTTGTCTCCTTCGAGGAAGACTTGACTATTTCGGCATTCATTCTATCGGAAAACAACTTATTGTGGATATAAATCATCGTGCAGTATGGGAAGCGAAAAATCGTACATCTCCGAGATTAGTCTTACAAAAGACAAAGACGAATATGCAAAAAACGACGACATTGTAATCGGAGTCACGTTCTCCATTCTGGGGAGCCTGAGGGAGGCATTCAACGAAAAAAACTGGACTGATTCTTACAACAAATATGACAATCTGTTTAAGCTAAAATACGGAATCAAGCTGGCCTCAGGCGGGCTAAGAAAGCACGCGCTCAAGGAAATAGACACCTACAGAAAGGCCTCGCTCTTTTGGACGCGAAACCCAAAACTAGTCAACCCACACCAGGAAAAACGTGTCTGGGTCCAGGTTGCAAAAAACTTTGAACCATACATCAGACTAACAGAAGATGATGTGCGGGCCGAGTTGTTTGACTTTGATGAAAAGATAACAATAAAGGCGTCAGAGCTTGGGTCAGGAAAGCACAAAATCGGAGCCGAAGTACATGCTTCTTGGCAAAAACACCACTTTACAGAACCTGATAGCGTAAAGAACGACGCAAAAGAGATCGAAATAACAGTCAAGTAATATAAGCTACCTCCGAGGGAAAAAATTATGGCAAAATACGACGGGCTTTTGGGCCAGCCGGTACTTGAGGTAGAAGAGCCAGATGCAGAAGGCGGCGTTACCATCATTTTCAAGGACAACCGATTTCTGTTCGTCAAGCTAGTCGACGGAAAAATAGAGACGATATCCATTCCTGAATAAAGTCATTTTGTCTTTAGGAATTTCTCATACGTAGATATTGCAATTTCCTGAGACTCTGACTGGATGGAGCCAGGCCTTTCCTCTCGGACTTTTTTGATTGCCTCTTTTGCCGAGATTTTCTGGTATTTGATGAGGTAACATGCAAGAATCGTTCCTGTCCTGCCAATCCCTGCTGCACAGTGCACCATTACCGGCTCGTTGTTTTTTATTTTCTCGTCAATGAAATCTACTGCGGCGGCTATTTTCTCAATGTCTGGCGCCGAGAGATCCTCTGTTGGAACATGCAGGTATTCTAATCCCTGCACCCAAGAATCGGGTAACCCCCGCTCTGTCATTGTGAGAATTGATCTTACCCCTTGTTTTGTGATCCAGTTTATCTCCTCGTAGCTTGTCGGCATTCCAGAGCCTGCAAGCTTGTCTTTGAGCAACCACGAGAAATTGGTAGGCCTCTTTGCTATCCTTCCGTGAATTTTGCGCCAAAGATTTCCAGGCTTGCTCATTTGAAGTTTTGTCAGAATCTCAGATATTTAGATACTGACATTCTTTATATTAGAACGTCGCATAGTAATACGGTTTTGAACAAGGAAGCCATTCTGTATGACAAGCTGCCGGACAGCAAAGTTAGGTGTACAGCGTGTGCTAGATACTGCGAAATCAAACCGGGCCAAATCGGCCTTTGTGGGGTTCGAGGAAACGAGGGCGGCAAGCTCGACTTGTTTGTGTACGGAAAAGTAATCACGGGAAACATAGACCCAATAGAAAAAAAGCCTGTAATCCATTATAGGCCAGGCACGAAAATTTTCTCAATTGCCACGACTGGCTGTAACTGGCTCTGCAAATATTGCCAGAACTATGACATTTCACAGAGAAGAAAAGTAGAGGGAACCGACATGACCCCAGATCAAGTTGCGCAGATGGCAGTCGACTCTGGCTCGCATGGAATCGCATACACATACAACCAACCCTCAATTTTCATCGAGTTTGCGAGGGACTGCGGAATTGCAGCCCACAAAAAGGGCCTCTTTAACATCTTTGTTTCAAACGGGTATGACACCCCACAGACAGTAAAAATGATGGACGAATTCTTGGACTGCATCACAGTCGACTTTAAAGGAAGCGCAGAACCTGACTTTGTTAGAAGATACATTGGCGTGCCGGATCCAAAACCAATCTTTGATACTTTATTGGAAATTCGCGACAAGACGAAAATTCATGTGGAGATTACGGATCTTATCGTGCCGCAGGTGGGCGATAGCCTAGAGCACGCAAAGAAACTATCAAAGTTTGTGTATGACGAGTTCGGCCCAGAGATGCCGATTCACTTTTTGAGGTTTCACCCAGACTATAAGATGATGGAGTTTCCTCCAACGCCAGTCAAGACACTTGAAAATCACTACCACGTTGCAAAACAAGTGGGACTGGAGTATGTCTATTTGGGAAATGTCCCAGGACATCCATACGAGCACACGTACTGTCCCGGCTGCAAAGAAATAGCAATAGGAAGATACGGATTTGACATCACGTCTTGGAATCTTGATGAGCACAACAAGTGCAAAACCTGCGGGAAGCAAATCCCGATTACTGGTCAGCTCGACAAGGACTACAAAAAAAACAGATTCCAGTTTGTCATCTAAAAGGCGACTGCCCGTACTGGCGAGCCTGTCGCATTCTGCAGTTTTAGCGGCAGGGCAACAAGCCTGAACTTTGTGGATTTTATCTTGCGCAGGTTGCAGAGATTCTCCAAAATCAGGACATCGTTTGCAAGCAGGATGCGATGAACAGAAAATTTGGAATTGTTTCCTACATCAATGCTTGGCGTATCTATTCCCACTAGATTCGTTTTTTTTGATACGAGATATTTTGCTGCAGAATCGGCAAGGCCTGGGTTTTGATAAAAAAACTCCTTCCTATCCAGGTTGTCAGTCCAGCCAGTAGCAAACAACACGCTGGAATGCTGCGGAATTGTTCCGTGCTTTTTTTCAAATCTCATTATGTCGGATTTTGTGATGATGTGGCTTGGCTTTGATTTTATTTTAATGAGTATGGCATCACACAAAAAGCGGCCTGGGTCTATCTGGTGAAGCTTTTTTCCGCGTTTTACAAAATGATATGGCACATCAACATGGGTTCCAGTGTGCGTGCTCATAAAAAGCACCTCTAGGTTGTACCCGTCTTTTTTGAGCTCGTCCCACTGGATAAAGTGCGGCTGCGGTGATCCTGGAAACATCGGAATCTTTTCAGAAATTGTTAACGTCAGATCAAGTGGTTTCACAAAATTCTTCTAGTGTCACTTGTATTTTTTCGTGATCAAAGATATTAAATAGACCCCGCCCAGAATACATTCTACATTGCCTATCGCATTCATTCTTTTGAATTCCGATTTGGGTTCTGACCAAGAAATTGTCACAAAGATAAAAGAGATTCTTGGCGTAGAAAGGGGACTCAAATACGACGTACAGGGCGTATACGGAATCTATGACATTGTAGTAAAGATAGAGTCGGACAATGCAGACCACCTACGAAGCGTAATCACAAACAAGATACGAAAAATAGACAAAGTCCAGTCCACGCTCACAATGATGGTAATCGACGAGCAAGAAAAGCTATAGCCTTCTGATTGCCTCGGCTACGGCAAGAATTTCTGCACGCGTGTTAAAAAAGTGGGGTGAGGCACGCATGATTTTCCTGTCCGCGATTTCGCGCACGGCAAGAACTATCTTTTGTTTCTCTAAATATTCCACAGCCTGCTGCGGCTCTTTTTTGTCTAAAGAAAACGAAACAATGCTTGTCCTCTTTTCATTGTCATCAGGACCATAAAGAGTGACTCCGGGAATCTTTGAGAGCTCCTTTCTTAGCAGATCTGCAAGCTCGATTATCTTTTTTCGGATGTTATCCAGTCCAAGATGCAGCAAAAAGGAAACCGAGCTTTCAAGGCCGGCAATTGCCACGAAATTTCTAAAACCACCCTGAAACCTGTCCGGTAATTCCTTGTAGGCAATCCTGTCAGTATCATATAGCATCGCAGACTCGCCTGCAATCTGAATGGGCTCTAGCAGACTTGCAGAATCCTTCTTGCAGACAAATACCCCTATTCCCATTGGGCCGCAAAGCCACTTGTAGCCGTTAAAGGCAATATAGTCTGCCCCAGTTTTTGCAAAGTCATAATCACCTATGCAGCCGACAGTCTGGGCCGCATCCAAAAAGTATGGGATGTTTTTTTCCTGCAGGATTTTACCTACCTCTTTGGCTGGCAGGATTGCCCCAGTGTTGTACAATCCGTGGCTTAGTGCGACAAGGCCCGTGTTTTTATCAATCATCCTTTCAAGCTCGGACGTTTCAAAAAACCCGTTTTGGTCCGTTGTCAAACTTCGCAGTTCTACTTTGTTTGCTAGACGCAACCACGGATAATAGTTAGAGTGGTGCTCGTGTGTGGTTCCGCGAATTATGATGTTTGAATTTTTTTGAAATGACATTCCACCTGCGACTAGATTGATTCCCTCAGTCGTACTCTGGGTGATCACCACTTCCTCAGGCCTGCATTTTACAAGCTTTGAGATGGACTGCCTGAGCGCGACCGATTTTTCTGAAAGTAGAGACGCAAAGTCAAGCGAGTCTGGGCCGAGCATGTTATACCTGATGGTAAAGTCGGCCATTGTCTTCATTGTCTGAAGTGGAATCAGAGAAGATGAAGCGTTATTAAGATAGATGCGATCACTTTTTGCAAAAGAGTGCGAGACAAATTCTTCATCCAAATTCATTATTATATCTGAGAATCGATTAGTCATTGTTGGATAAAAACCAAGACGCAGATGAAATCCACAAGCTGATTTTTAGCAAAAACCTCGGATCGATTTCATTTGATGATGCAATAACAAAGACATACTTTTTTCACAAGCTCGGCCTGCTTGAAGAGACTCCCGTCATCTATCTGGACTTTGATCTGTTGTACAGTGGATACCTAGCAGCAAATATTTTGCCGCAAAACGAACGCCTCACAGTACATAACCCAAACGAAAACACATGGAAAGAAATACTGGCAGATGTTCTTGAACAAATATCAAAGAAGCAGCACCTGGTGGTAATCGACTCGCTAAACGGATTCTTTGTGACACTGGCAAACCAGAAAGACTCTGGAAGGCTGGTAAACAGTGTTCTCGTCCTGCTTGCAAGCTTGGGACAAAAAACAAACTCGGTTGTTCTTGCAGGAAGCATTTCAAAATACAAGGATGACGGATGGGTTTTGCCTGGAATTGGAAGACACATTATCCAAATAGAAAAGATGAATTTTTTTTCCGTTAGAAAACAAAACTCGCATTTTCAGCTTTTTCTAGTAGACAAACATAATCTGGAAAAATCATCGCTGCAAATTACTGATCTTGACTTGTGATTGTAAAAAAATGCGATCGGAATTTTATAACAGCGTTAAAAATTGTCTAACGCCGTTATAATTACAATTTTTTAGGTAAGTTATATTAAGATCTAAAAGGTAAAGAAATTCGATCAAAATGCCAGTAGCAATTTTACCGGACATTGGTGAACAAATGTGCATTGGATGCGCACTATGCGTAGAAATCTGCACAACCTTGGGACCAGATGTACTTAGAGTAAAACCAGTCGAAGGCTGGAAAAGAGGTAAGGCATTTGTCTTTTACCCAGAAAGATGCATCTCCGATGGAGCATGCATTGGCGTTTGCCCAACAAAGGCAATCTTCTGGATGAGACCAATGGACTTCACAGTAGGTCAACCAGTTCCTCTTTACAAAAACTCAGTCTTCGTTAAGGGCTGGACTGAACTTATCGACTAAGTTTAGTCATCAAAAATTTCTTTTTCCATACACCACTAGTGTTAACTGTATGATATCTGGATGTGACCTATGAACTCAATTACAGAATCGTGTGTTGTATCGGCTCCAAAATCTCGAGTCTTTGGGTTTCTCTCAAACATTGAGAATCTTCCAAAGTGGAGCACACAGTTTGTCAAAAAGATCACCAAAGCGGATGGAAAATACAAGGCGACTACCCCAATTGGTGAGGTTTTGATCAAATTTGAGACAGAACAAAATTCCGGCACAATCGACATCTATGCGGGGCCTACGGAAAAACAGATGACGGGGGCCTTTTTGCGGATTGTATTGCTTTCTGAAAATTCTACCGGCGTGACATTTACCTTCTTTCAGTATTCAGGTGTGGACGACAACACGTGGAAAATATTCTGCGACTGGATAAAAATTGAAGTGGGAAATATAAAAAAAATATTTGACAGCTCTAGGCTATAGCTATCTGCTGCTTCTTTGCAGGCTTTGCCTTGTTTATCGCATCAACTATGTCCTTCTGAGCTATCTTGATCTCTCTTACTGTCTTAACCTGGCCTTCTACATGACGCTTGAGGGCTGTAACTGCTGCTCTACTGCAGACCCCTGCAATTTCTGCCCCAGTAAAGCCATCTGTGATCTCGACTAGTTTTTCCAAGTTCACATCTGATGCGAGCGGCTTTTTCTTTGTGTGTATTTCAAAGATGTGCCTTCGTCCTTTTGCATCTGGTTTGGGGACCTCGATTATCCTGTCGAATCTTCCGGGTCGCAGCAATGCTTCATCAACAATGTCAAGCCTGTTTGTCGCGCCGATTATCACGACACCGTGGAGCTCCTCTAGGCCGTCAATTTCCGTTAGTATCTGCGATACTACGTTTTCTGATACGTGTGACGAATCAGCCCCGCTTCTCCTTGGAACAAGCGAGTCAATTTCATCAAAGAAGATTATGCATGGGGCTGCCTGCCTTGCCTTTCTGAAAATCTCCCTTACTCCCTTTTCGGACTCGCCTACCCATTTTGATAGTAGCTCAGGCCCCTTGACTGCAATAAAGTTGTATTCTGTCATCTTTGCAACCGCTTTTGCAATCAGCGTCTTTCCTGTTCCTGGAGCGCCGTGCAAGAGTATTCCTTTTGGAGTAGAGACATTGACGTATTCGAATGCTTCCTTGTGCTTTAGAGGCCACTCTATGGCTTCCTTGATCTCTTCTTTAAGCGACTCTAGGCCGCCCACGTCTTCCCAGGTTACATTTGGTATCTGGACTAGCACCTCCCTTAGCGCGGATGGCCTGACGTCCTTTAATGCCTCTCTGAAATCCTCGTCGGTGATTTTGATCTTTTGCAGAATTTCTGCAGAGATCTTTTCCTGAGCGAGATCAATGTCTGGTAGGATTCTCCGCAGCGATCTCATCGCAGCCTCTTTTGCAAGCGATTCCAGATCCGCCCCAACAAATCCGTGCGTTACCTTGGCAATTTGTTTTAGGTTTACCTTTTCTTCGACCGGCATGCCCCTTGTGTGAATCTGGAGCACCTCAAGTCTTCCGTCTTCATCTGGAATGCCGATCTCGATTTCTCTGTCAAAACGTCCAGGCCTTCTCAGGGCCGGATCGATAGAATCTGGCCTGTTTGTTGCCGCAATTACTATTACTTTACCGCGGGCCTTCATCCCGTCCATCAGCGTCAATAGCTGAGATACGATTCGTTTTTCGACCTCGCCTGTAACCTCGTCGCGCTTTGGAGCAATGGAGTCTATCTCGTCGATAAATATGATGCTCGGCGTGTTTTCCTCTGCCTGCTTGAATATCTCACGCAGCCTTTCTTCGGACTCGCCATAGTATTTTCCCATGATTTCGGGGCCGGAAATTGACGTAAAGTGGGAGTTTGTCTCTCCTGCCACTGCCTTTGCAAGAAGTGTCTTTCCCGTGCCTGGAGGCCCGTACAAAAGCACGCCCTTTGGAGCCTCAATTCCAAGTTTTTTGAACAGTTCTGGGTGTCGCATTGGGAGCTCTACCATTTCGCGGATCTTTTGGACCTCTTTTTTGAGGCCTCCCAAATCATCATAGGTTGTCCTTGGAACGGAATTGTCTACTGCCTTTGTCATCGAACCAAGCTTGAACTGTGTTTCCGGGGTAACAATCACCGGCTTTGATGGACTAGTAGAAGTTACAATTAGCTGGGTTTTTCCGCCAAGATGGGTGTTTACTAAAACGGTATCACCTGTAGTAAAGACATGGCCCTCGTACAAAGAGGACATGTATTCTTGTAGTCCCTCTAGTGATAATTTCTCAATTGGAGAAAGAACTATCTGAACAGCTGGAACAGAGTCTACAATTTTTAGTGAGACCTTTTCGCCAATTCCTGCACCAATATTATGTCTGGCCAAACCGTCAATTCTGATTACTCCGGAGCCATAGTCGTCTGCCGGGCCCGGCCAAATCTTGGCGTGTGTTTTCTTGTTTGCCAAAAGCTCTACAATTTGGCCTGTCTGCCACTTGTTTTCCTTGACTACCTTTGGATCAATTACCGCAATTCCCTTTCCAACGTGGCGTTGGGCGGTTTCATCGATTTTTAGTATAATTTCGCTCATGTTATCACCATAAAAAAAGGAGGTTAGTTAACCTCAACTGTTTTGCCTTTTGGTTTGTCTTCCTGTTTCAGCTTGAACTGTACCTCCAAGATGCCGTTTGTGTACACCGCTTTGACAGAGTCTGCATCGACTTTGTGTCTGATTGGGACTTGTCCGTGGTACTTTTTGTCGCCATGTTCTGCATCGACGTTTACTATGTTTCCTTCCACGACAACCTTGATGTCACTTTTTTCAACTCCCGGCATTTCTGCTACGAGTTTTAGGATCTTTTCTTTTTCGTCGACCATCGTATCAATGAGAGGCTCTCTTGCGTCTGCAGTTGGTAGCAATCCAGGTCTGACATTTCCGTATTCTTTTACTTGCGGCCTGCCGTCTGGTCCAACGGTCATTGAATAACCGTAATAGAATGGCCCAAATGTGCTGCCGTTATCGGTCTCCTCAAAGATTTCGTCAAGATTCATGAAAGACCTTGACATTTTTTTGAAGAGCCTATCGAATTCGTCATCGAAGAACATTGTCATATTACATCATGTAATATATATGACATTATATAAAGATTATTTAGTTTATCATGGAATTTGACATAAGGCTATTATATTTGACATCGAATAATAGGTTTTGTGAGGGCAACAAACCTTTCCGTTCCAGAAGCCGTGCGTGATATAATCACCAAAAACCGCTCAATTTACGACTGTATGAAAATGGACGTGATAAACTATACCGCGCTTGCAGTCAAGATTCAACCCGATGTGGAGCGACTGCTTGGCAGCCCAGCAAACCTGAACACCATAGTCGTTGCAATAAAGCGCTATGCCGACTCGTTCTTGGAAAAAGAGGACATCAAGTCAGAGTCGGCTCTAAAAAACGCAAGGCTTTCGCTTACGGACGGGATACTTGATATCAAGTTCTCCGCAAACGACATCGATAAAAAAGAGACGGCCTCGCTTTTGAACAAGTTTGAGCAATATGATTCAGACTATGAGTTTTTCAGACTGGCAGATTCCACGTTTCGCGTTTTGACTGAAGACCTTGTAGACATTAGAAGAATTTTCGAGTCATTTCCTGATACCAAGAACTTTTTCAGTTCCGGGCTGGCCAAAATAAAGATACGAATTTCGCAGGACCAGAACCGATCCGACGCACTATCCTATGTGGCAGAGATACTCCACAGCAACGGAATAGAGATGCAAAACGCCTTTTTCTCCCAGGATGACATCATACTTGTACTAAAAGAAGGGGACGCATCAAAAGCATACGAAGTGCTTAGAGCAGAAATTGCTAGATAGTTAGACGCCTAGTGATTCTGCCTTCGAGATATCCAAGTAGACCTTGTCTCCAACAGAGATGCCAAGCTCCTTGTATTCCCGCATGTCAAGCTTCAGGCTTGTTACCCCGCCTGGCGTTCCAAAGGATCCTCCTGAGAGCATTTTGTTTAGGCCCTTCATCATGTCGTCCATGTTTGAGAATCCCATGACGCCAGAGCCTAACGGCGATTGAGGAAATGACTGTGTTTCCTTAAAGTCCTTAGTCAATGACAATGACAACACCACATACGGTGCCCCGTCTGGCGCAGCATCGATTCTAACTATGACAAATTCTTTTTTCATGCGATTTTCCTTCCTAATTTGCGTTATTTTTACCTTATCTATGTCAAAGAAACTGAAATGTTCGTTTCAAAACCAATGATGGTATTACACTGAAAGATCAGGTTTTTGTGTAAGGAAGGGTATACTCATAATATGAAAAAACTGTTTGCGACAAAGCAAGATCTCATTGATGTTATTGAAAAAGAGGCCAAACTCAAAGTCGACAGCTTTATTGAGAGTGCCATTAGTACGGCTGAAGAAACACATTATGGCCTAAAAAGAGAGGACGGGGCATCGCCGTTTCTTGAGACACACATCTGGCCTGTAACAATTGATGTCATTAGGCATTATTTATCGGCAAACAAGCCACTAACAACGCTTCAGATAGTCTCAAGCATCTTGCATGATGTCATGGAAGACAATGAAAAGATCCTAGATCTTTATGCAGCAAAAGCATATGGTTTTGATGCATATTTTCAACACAGATTTGGCCATTATGTGTACAAAGTCGCAACAACTCTGAAGATACAACCACTTTCAAATTACTCTGGCAACACCGACGAGGAAAGACAGGAAGAAAGATTTAGAGACTATTGCAGCTCGCTTTCAAAAGCTGACTATGATGTCAAGATAATCAAACTTGCTGACAGAATCAACAACATGAACTTTATAGCTAAAATTCCATACCATGAAAAGGTAAGCCGATACATCAAAGAGGCCGAAAACTTTTACCTTGCATTTCCTCTAATGAATCCCAGAACCGATGAATTCCACGCAAAGATGCGAAAAGCATTTGACGAATTAAAAAAACTTAGTGAGAAAAAAGAAGACAAAATTATTGTAGAAAACTAGCCGTATCTGTACACTATTCCCTTTTCTCCACGGGGATGATTCCAGGCTGTTTCAAATGAACAGGTGCCACACTCGATACAGCCCTCATGCTGGAGCATTACTTGATCATTTTCTAGGCTATAGCATTTTGTTGGGCACAAGGTAACAAGTTTTTTCATAAACTCACTAGTGGCATTCAGGACTTTGATGTGTGGATTGCCGTCGTCGTTAAACTTTAGCTTTGCAATTCTGTCTGGCAGTGAAGGAATTGTTGGCTCGTAGGATTTTGAAACCTTTTGCCCCAGTCTTTCCGCTAGCTCAATTGGAACCTTGACATAGGTTTCTTCAGATTCGACTAGGGGTAGGAGTTTTTCATATCCCATAACGTTTGCAAGCTTTACTGCAACACTCCGCAAAGTTCCACTTGACATTAGCGTCATCACCACCCCATACCGTGCACTAATGATGTCTTTTGGGACATCCTTTGCCGCATCAAGAAAGATTTTCAGATAATTCTTGTCTATTTTCTCCATGTCCCTCGT
>Ga0247727_10011693_pt1 | contig 15241 bp, 13 predicted proteins | sample WisWelCaveWW1625_FD_202498 | JGI IMG/M metagenome (GOLD analysis project Ga0247727, IMG submission 202498) | Biofilm microbial communities from Wishing Well Cave, Virginia, United States - WW16-25 | ecosystem: Environmental > Aquatic > Deep subsurface > Groundwater > Cave microbial mat | place... | reverse complement strand
AACGCCGCGAGCTTCCTGTATCGAATCGTTGATCAGTTTCTTGATGTTTTGCACCTGAGGGAGAAGACCGGGCAGGTCGGCAGTGATTTTGCCTTCCAGGCTCATTACATTGAGTTTTGTAGCTGAAAGCAATTGTCCGATCCCGTCATGCAGATCTTTTGCAAATCGTTCCCGTTCAGATTCCTGTGTTTGAATCATGATTCTGGAACTTTCTTTTTGTCTGGCGATTTTTTCCTTTTCATACAAGATTCTCCAGGTAATGTCCCGGGCAAGGAAAAGGACTTCTTCATCCAGGAGAGGGGCAAGCCTGGCTTCATAGAAGTGTACCGATCCTTTCAGGTCCATCTGAAAATTGATCTGGTGTGATTCCCGGGTGGCAGCAACGTAGCCGATTGCCGCTTCTACCGATGCCCTGTTATCATATCCGATCAGGTGATATATGTTTGGAATTTCCTTATTTGTTTCCGCGTGGGTGTCGGGTTTTTGCGCCGTTCCCATGATTTCCGTGATGTCGCCATTGGCTTTCACAGCGAACAACAGGTCTGGAATAGCTTCCAGTAGAGCCTGGTTCCGGGCATTGGATCCTTGAAGCGCTTTTTCCAGCGCTACATTGATTCGCAGGATTTCATCCTGCTGTTTTTGGATTTTCGCAGTTCGTGATTCGACAATCTGTTCAAGCCTTTGTTTGTCTCGCTGAAGTCGAATCGTCCTGAACCGGATGGTGAATAAAATGAGAAACAACAGAAAGGTGATGCACAATCCGATGAACCAATACTGTTTCCAGAACGGGGTCCGGATCTCAATTGCAATGGTTCCGGGTGCAATGGACCATCGGCCATCGCCATTCGATGCCATGACTTTGAATGTATATTTTCCGTCACTCAGATTCGGATAAACTACTTCTCCGGAATGTGTTTCCGTTGACCAGTATTCATCATTCCCTTCCAGGATATATTTATAGCGGACATCCGCAGGGTTTTGCAATTCGATTCCACGAAAACGGATTCGGAGGCTATAAGTGCCCGGCTGCAACAATATCGAATCATACGATTCTGATTGCTTGCCACTGATTTCGAGATTTACAATCCGAACCGATGGAGGGGCGGTATTTTCAAAGTCCAGCATGGGAGAATACCGCAGGAATCCGCCGGCGGTGCCGAGCCAGAATTCGCCATCATTTCCTGCAAGAAAAGCTTCACCAATGACATCATGCGAGCGGCTCAGTTCACTGTATCGAATCGGCCTGTCTGAACCTTTCGGGTCGTATTGCATCCGGTACACCTCCCGGTCCCTTGCCGCCCAGATAATTCCCCGTCCCTCTACAAACAATACGGTACAGAAATTTGAAGGGACGCCCTGATGAATAGTCAGATTTACGGCGTCCAGACCATCGTAACGGATGATTCCCCTTCCTTCAGTACCCAGCCAGATGATTCCGTGTTCATCTTCGAAAATGGAATTTGCAACATGGTCTTCGATTTTTAGTTTCTGAAACTTTCCATTTTCCATTTTTCCGGCAACTCCTCCCTGGAGAATCACGAAAATATTTCCGTCTAAGGCCGGAGCGAGTTTCTGCACAGAATTGTGGGACAAGCCTTCCCGGACGGTCAGGATTTCGAAAACATCAGAACCTTTCCGCTGAAACCAAAGTCCATCGTGAGTGCCAACCCAAAGATTGCCGCGCATATCGGTGGCGATGGATTGCACATGATGGCTGGATGGAATTGAGGTAACGGGCTTTGGCTTTTGGTCAACAGGATCCAAAAGAAAGAGACCATTGTCTTGCGTCCCACAATAAATCTTTCCGTTACAGAATGCAAGTCCCGTTACATTCATGCCATCCAACCCTGAAATCGGTTGTCCGGAATTCATACCGGTGCGGAACTCCGTTTCTGTTGAAACATGCAATCCGTTTTCTGTTGCAATCCAAAATTCCTTCGAGCCGAATCGCATCAGTGCATTTACCTGACCAGGGTTCCGTTTGCCACTTGCAGTAAGTTTGTGGCAGGAAAAATATGGCCGTGGAATCTGAAACAGACCCTGTCCATAGGAGCCTAACCAAAGCGAGCCGTCCCCGGCTGTGCGAATGGTGTTGATAAATGATGGTATGTTCTGATCCCATCCTTTGATTTGCTGGAAAGATTTGAATGAAAAGTTTCTTCCGAATCTCAAAAACCAGGCTCCATGGCCATGAGAAGAAACAAGCAGTGTCGAATCGTCCCATTCAGCAAGATCCCTCGCCTGGAATTCTGCTGGCGCAATTCCGGAAGATGCATTCACTACTTCATGGAGAAATCCATTCTTCTCCATGTAATAAACGGAGAAATCCTCCATCATGATCCAATATCCGTTCCCATTTCTTCTTCCGGAAATTTTTTGGACTTTTGAATTTGGGACATTCGGCATCTGGTAAACAAAACCTTCTTTCACTTCTGGTTGGAAGACAAAAAGTCCTGATTCTGTACCAATGAGGAATGATGAATATGCATATCCGGCGAATTGTGTAATGCTTCCGGCATTCAATTCGGGATGATAACTGCGGACTTTTCCATTTGGCTCGATTTTCCGAACGAGTCCGTTTGCGGTTGCATACCAGGTCGTTGACAATGGACCTGATGCGATTCCCGTGATCTGACTGCTCACGGAATCACCATCTACAATACATAGGAATTTCTCTCCTTCCAATCTGGAAATGCCGCCATTGCGTTCACCTGCCCACAATCTTCCCTGCTGGTCTTTGTGGAAAATGGATACGAATTGTCCCGAAAGTCCTTCGGAGGTATCGAATACTTCGAATTGTTGCCCGTCAAACCGGAAGGCTCCATTGTCAGTACCCACCCAGAGGTATCCATTCTCATCTGTAACGAGGTCATATATATAGGAGGTCGGCAAGCCCTGATCAGCGCCAAAATACCTCACCTGGAATTCCTGAGCGTTAATGACCGGAAATACAAGCAATCCGGAAAGCAGAATGGCCAGGCCGGAAAACGGCATGATCCGGCTGTTATTTGGCCTTGAATTCAACCTGATTGCTTTCAGAAGGTTCTGGAATGAAATTCCCTTCAATTAAGGAATCGCCGGAGGAATGCGGATAGGTTCTTACGTTGATTTTCGGCTTTCCGCCAAAAGGCTTATCAGGCTGTAAAAAGGTCTGTTTTGCAGTGAGTTACGTGATTCAGCCTATAAACCAATATATGACGTTCGGCGGATAGGTTTCATTCAGGTTATTCCGTTCTTCGAGAAAGCTAAGGTAGCTGATGTACTTATGATAGAGACTGACCAGAATCAAATCAAAATCTTGCTTGTTGATGACCACACGCTGGTCAGAGACGGAATTCGTTCACTCCTCGCACATGAAACCAATTTCAAATTTGTGGGTGAGGCGTCAAATGGTCTCCAGGCCATCCATTTCCTGGAAGAAAATGAAGTTGATGTCATTTTAATGGACATCAATATGCCGGTAATGAACGGCATTGAAGCAACAAGGGAAATCACAAGGAAATTTCCGAAGGTGAAAGTACTGACATTGTCAATGAACAAGGACAAAGGGTACATTTCCAAGATGCTCAATGCCGGAGCAATCGGGTACGTTTTGAAAGACACGGAACATGAAGAACTTGTCGAATCAATCAAACATGTTTCTTCCGGCCAGCCGTTCTTTGGAACAGAAACTTCCCGGATCATGATGGAGAGTTTCATGCCCAATGTCAAGCTGCAACACAGCGGCAATGATATAGCTCCTGAGGAATTGACGCCTCGCGAAAAAGAAGTACTTGCACTCATCGCTGCGGAAATGACCAATCCGGAAATCGCTGAGAAATTGTTCATCAGCGTACGAACCGTTGATACTCACAGAAGGAACCTGCTGATCAAGCTGGGATCCAAAAATTCCATCGGCCTGGTAAAGTACGCAATCAAACACAATCTCGATTCTTATCAGGGAGCTACTCCTTGAATCCGTTGTGATTGAATCCGCAAAGCGGAAATGGCGGAACCAGAACCGGCGAGCCTGAAAAATATAATGATACGGTTTGCCCCTCCGACTTTTCGGGGGGGCATAGCTTTTTCATCGGGTGCATTTTGACGATTAGTATTTCCTGAGCAATTGTGTTTGTAATGGATAAGAGCCTTCTGAAATCTGAATCAGGTACATGCCAGGTGGAATTCCTTCCGCGAAAATTTTTGATTCGCCAGCCGGCAATGTAGTGCACAGCAATATTCTTCCAGAAAGATCAGAGATCCGGATTTCTGTATCATGCTTCGCACTTCTGCTGAACGCAATGGATTCCGAAATCTGATAGCAAAACAGGTTTGTCTGATTCCGGATTTTGCTGATTTCAATTTCGACGGCCTCAGACTCAATGAAGTTGCCGTTGATATCTCCCCATTGAAGTAAGTATTGCCATTTGCCGTTCTCCGGCGGATAATCCGGATATTTCCCTGAGGAGAAATTTGCAGGAAGAAATTCCAATTGACCATCAGGATTCTTATTTCGTGCGATTCGGAATGAATGAACCCCTTGAAATTCGGAAGGATTCCAATGGATTTCCGCAGAATTTCCGGATTCAAAGACTGTGAATCCGGGAGATCGCGGAAGTGCACAATTGCCAAGGACAGTTACATTGTCGAGCATCATCTTCTCGTTTTCTTCTGAATTGCGAAATTCAACGCGAATTCGGACCGAGTCGCCGGTTGATGGCGTATCCATTGCGGTTGTAAATACCCAATCGGAATCGTTGTAGGATCCGTTGACAGAATCACCGGACAAGGTGTGTCCGGATTCACCATCGCCGTTCCAATCTTCCAGCAGAATCCAGGGTCCTGTATTTACCTGGTGAAATACATCGAAATAGTCAATATTAATTGAACAATTGCAACCCGGACCTTCATGGTCCCCGGTTTCCGATGCATCAAGAGTGATGACAACATCGTCGCATCCGGCGATGTCAATCCAGCCGCTTTGCCAATATGCCCAATCATTCACGTCGTGGGCTTCAAATTTTCCGGATCGAACCTCCAGCCAATCTCCGGCCACGCAGCTTGTGCAGGCGCTCGTCCACTTGCCTGCCGATCCTGAAGTCGTACCATCCGCCAGGTTGAATTCTTCGTTCCAGATTACAGACTGTGAGTTCAGTTTTGCAAAGACGATGATCGCTAACAGGAGAATGGAAGATATTCGGAACATGATTGACCAATTCGGTTTGTTTGAATCCATGAGATTTCCGCAAATGAATCAATCGGTTTCCGGATTCGAAACGGAAATAAGTGTATCCTTGGTAACAGATGGAAAGCCAAAAAGGCAAGTGCCATTGGTATTTTCGAGATCAGTTTCAGAATTCCGGATTTGTTATTTAGACGGGAAAGGATTTTTCGCGATTTGTGGACCAGGAATGAAAGGCAGTGCAGGTAACAGGAAACAAGTGAGGGAAGGGAAAAAAATTGCCATCAATTTCCAGAATATTCAATCGAATCTGTTACCGGCGGTAGAGTCTGTTCCGCACATTTGCTGGCAAATCAGTAGAAATGGAAGGGGAGTGAAGGATGATGGGGCGAATTTTGAAGATCTGCGAGGATGAATTTTGTTACCTGGAATGTGAATTTTTCCGTTGACACATTTGGATTTAATTCATATTTTGCCCTTGGGGAGGCGGGTTTGGGGCCCCCTCCACGGCGAAATGCATTGCCCGCATTACACGCACAGTTCCTTGCCCCCGTTTTCGTATTTTTCCCCCTTCACGGCGAAAATCCACGCTTCATCACTCGCATTGTTCTTCGCTTCCGCTTTCCCGGGCACTGCAATCCCGGTTCCACCCGGAAATCTTTGATCGGAAATCTCTTAATTTTGAGCCTTTTGCTGACAATGTAAATCATGGAAACCCAAAACGAATACCACAGCAAATGCGTCATTATCGGCTCCGGGCCGGCCGGATATACCGCCGCCATTTATGCAGCGAGGGCGGCATTGCAACCGATTATGATCACCGGGATGGAGCAGGGGGGACAGCTGATGACGACTACTGATGTTGAAAATTATCCGGGTTATCCCGATGGCCGGACGGGCCCCGAAATGATGGACGATTTCAGAAAGCAGGCTGAAAGATTCGGAACAAAGATTTATTTCCAGCATGTTGACAGGGTGGAATTGCAATCCAATCCCAAAAGAATTTTTACGGATGCCGGACAGGAGTTCACTGCCGATTCCGTGATTGTAGCCACCGGAGCAACGGCCAAATGGCTGAACCTGGAGTCGGAACAGCGGCTTCGTTTGCAAGGTGGTGGCGTCAGCGCCTGTGCAGTTTGCGATGGATTTTTTTACAAAGGATTGGATGTCGCCGTGGTTGGCGCCGGCGACAGCGCTGCTGAGGAGGCAACCTATCTTTCCAACCTTTGCAAAAACGTTCACTTGTTGGTTCGCAAGGAGGAAATGCGCGCTTCGAAAATCATGCAACAGCGTGTCTTCAATTCTAAGAACATCCACGTTCATTGGAATTCCGTGACAAAGGAAGTTGTCGGCAAAGACCAGGTTACCGGAGTCAAAATTGAAAATGTACAGAACAGCGAAGTAACTGAAATTCCGGTTCAGGGATTCTTCCTGGCCATCGGACACAAGCCAAATACCGATGTTTTTAAAGGTCATCTGGAAATGGATGAAATAGGTTACCTCGTGACAAAAGGGAAGTCAACACGTACGAATATTCCCGGCGTCTTTGCTTCCGGGGATGTACAGGACAGTGTGTACAGGCAGGCCGTTACTGCCGCCGGAACCGGTTGCATGGCGGCGCTGGATGCCGAGCGATGGCTGAAAGAAGAGGGTCTGATTTGATAAATTTATGAATCAGGTGAATTCTGAAAACGTGTTTCCTGTTTCGGGTGAAACTTTGCCGAGATCAGCAAAAGAAAATCTGCTGGGTCAGAAAGGAATGATTCTTTGGCTGACAGGATTGTCAGGCTCCGGGAAAAGTACCATTGCGAAGAAAACAGAAATTCTATTGCATGCAAAAGGACTGCATACAAAATTGCTGGATGGCGACAATTTCAGATCCGGGCTGAATTCCGATCTCGGTTTTTCAGCAATTGACAGGAAGGAAAACATCCGCCGGGTTGCCGAAGTCGCAAAGATGTTCCTGGATAATGGGTTGATTGTGATTTGCACTTTCATCTCTCCGACGCGGGAAATCAGGGAAATGTGCAAGCGAATCATTGGCGAAAACGATTTTTTCGAAGTTGCTGTCTTTTGCCCGCTGGAAGAATGCGAGAAACGCGATGTAAAGGGATTGTACGCCAAAGCGCGTAGTGGAGAAATTCACGATTTCACCGGCATTCACCAGGAATATGAAGAACCACTCAATCCTCATGTCTTACTGAATACAGAACGACAACCGGCGGTTGATTCCGCAGGTTTTCTGGCGGAATTTGTCGTCAAGGCGCAAGGCAGACAAAATACCCGGGAAAAAGCGTAGCCCCATTCCTTGCACTTGACGGTTGTTTTTTGTAAATTCAAATCAGCCTCAGGTGAATTGGTGCTTCAGAGCAATCTGTAGCCCACCGACCAACCCGGTGCTTGCAACCAACCAAACTACTCGCCACGTGATAACTACACTGACCAGGACTGAACTTGCCGCTACGCTTCAATCTGCAGGACGCTACGTCGGAAATACTCCTCTTTTTCCGATCGAAAGAATGTTCCAAAAACCTGGAGTGAAGTTATTTGCCAAAATGGAATGGCAACAGATCGGCGGAAGTTTAAAAGCAAGAGCAGCATTCAATATTATTAGCGATGCCTTCAAAACTGGTCAATTGGGCAATGGCCGGGAATTGCTCGATGCCAGCAGCGGAAATACCGGAATCGCTTATGCCAGCATTGCCCGGTCACTGGGTGTGTCAATTACGATTTGCATTCCGGCGAATTCCAGAGATTCCATCAAACATGCCTTGCGCGCGCTTGGAGTAAATCTGATCGAAACTTCAAAATTCGATTCAACCGATGGCGCCCGCGAGAAAGCTGCAGAACTTGCATCGGATTTTCCGGAATTGTATTTCTATGCCGATCAGTTTTCGAATCCGGCTAATTGGAAAGCCCATTACTACGGAACAGCGCAGGAAATATTTCTGCAGTCGAAACGATCGGTTACTCATTTTGTTTGCAGCCTGGGAACTTGCGGTACTTTCACAGGTACAGCCCGCGGATTGAAAGCGATTGATCCTTCCATCAAAGCCATTGCATTGCAACCTGCAGAGATGTCTCATCCGATTGAAGGATGGAAGCATATGTCTTCTTGCATGATCCCGAAAAATTTTGATCCCGGACTTGCCGATAGCGAAATTGAGATTGAGACCTGGGAAGCATATGCAGTGATGCGGCAGGCTTCCGAAGAAGAAGGCTTGTTGCTGAGTCCTTCTGCGGCTGCCAACCTCGCAGGTGCGATTCACGTCGCCCGTGAACTTGAATCCGGCGTCGTGGTGACGGTTTTCCCTGATAGCATTGAACGGTATCAGGACCTGATTCCACAGGTTTTCTGAGAAAATATTCTCCCATTTCCTGAAAGCTGCCGAAAATCATATTTCGATGGCGGGCATTTCATAAATTGCTCCCGGATTGTGCAAATACCATGAGTCCCGGATTCTCCAAGGCTGAAATCGAGCGTTACAGCCGCCACATCATTATCCCCGAATTCAATGTCAGGGGACAGGAGAGATTGAAAGCGGGAAGCGTACTTGTGATTGGTTCAGGCGGACTCGGGAGTCCTTTGCTTCTATATCTTGCCGCCGCCGGTGTTGGAAGAATCGGCATTGTGGATTTTGATGTGGTTGATGACAGCAATCTGCAAAGACAGGTATTGTTTGATGTACATGACGTCGGCAAGCCGAAGGCAATGACGGCGGCAAAGAAAATCAAGGCATTGAATCCTCACATCGAGGTCGAAGTATTCGATACCCGGCTTGATCCATCCAATGCACTTGATCTCGTTTCAAAATTTGACATTGTCGCCGATGGCAGTGACAATTTTCAAACCAGGTATCTTGTCAACGATGCCTGTGTATTGTCCGGCAAATCCGTCGTCTATGGATCGGTTTTCCGGTTTGACGGACAGGTTTCTGTTTTCAATTATCTCCATGCAGATGGCAGCCGTGGTCCGAATTACCGGGATTTGCATCCCTTGCCGCCACCACCGGGAAGCGTTCCTTCCTGCGCCGAGGGCGGCGTGCTTGGCGTACTTCCGGGAATTATCGGAAGCCTTCAGGCCAACGAAGCCATCAAGCTGTTGTCGGGTATTGGCGAACCATTGTCAGGAAAAATATTTGTATTCGATGCACTCCGGTTTGAGTCGAGAATATTGAAAATTTCCAGAGATCCTGCAAACCCTTTAACCGGTACCCATCCGGTTCAAAAAGGATTGATCAACTACGAAGAATTTTGCGGACTGCCGAACGGTTCTGCCGGTACTGCGATTGGGATCAGGGAAATCAGCCCGCTGGAATTGGCAGAATGGCGCAAATCAGGCAAGGAGTTTCAATTGATTGACGTAAGAGAGTTGTATGAATATGAAATAGCCAACCTTGGCGGCGAATTGATTCCGGTAAGCACTGTCCTCTCCAAATACGAGTTGATCTCCCGTGAAGGGGATGTGGTCGTCTATTGTCGCACCGGTGTCAGAAGTGCCAAAGCGATCGGTGAATTGCAGAAGAATTTTGGATTCAACAACCTGTTCAACCTCCGCGGTGGTATTCTCGCCTATGCCGACGAAGTTGACAAAAGCATTCCGAAATATTGATGGCCTGACTGCCTCATATCCATTGGAAAGATGATGAGGAAGCATCTTTGAACGGGGAATTCAGTAAACTGAAATCTTGTACCCTTCAGGGGAAAGGATGGTCAGGTAGAGGGGCTTTCCGGGAAAAGGCGGAATGAGGACTTCGCACCTGATGGAAACTGCTGATAATCAGACTTGTATGTGGCATGTGGATAACCAATTTGAAAATTGGTCTGAAAATGCAAAATTAGGCCCTCATTGAACTTTAAACTTAAGTTTACGCGATGAAAAAATTTAAAAACTTTGTTGTTGCCGGAGCACTCGGTGCGGTTCTTGCCGGATGCTCGATCACGTTGCCTGTCAATGCTACCTCAGCAGAAACGGGTGGCAAAGTAGGACGTTCATCAGGTAGCTGCTACCTGCATGGATTGTGCTTTGGTGTTGATGCTTCCATCATGAGTGCTGCGAAAAATGGAAACCTGAAAACGATTTCCACCGTTGACCTCAAGATGAAAGACATTCTTGGCATCATCCAGACCTACGAATGCATTGTGACCGGTAACTGATTCCAGTCAACAAGAAATGAGAAAGGAGTAACCTGCGGTTGCTCCTTTTCTTTTTATTTTTGATTCTATCCAAGCAAATTCCTTTGATGACCGGTATTGTACGTTGGTTCATGTTCCTGCTTTTTGCTTCAGCCGGAATTGCGGCGTGCAAAACCCGCGAACAAATCCAATATGGTTATCGCAGTGGCTTCTGCCCTGAAGAAGGTGAGGTAAATTTACAGATCTCGAAAACGGACATGGATACTTTTGCGGATTGTTGCTTCACCGAGTTGAATCGCGGCATGCTTAACATGGCAGTGAACCGGGCAATCAAGGGCAAAGTAAGATCATACATTTCTCTGGTTCCATTGTTGACCCCCTCAGATTTCGGAAATATTCTCCGTGAAGATCCCGATACGAAAATCATTGACACCAAAGAATTCGGATCGAGGTTTACTTTGTTCCAATGTTACTTCGTGAAGAAAAATGACTACTTTGTTTGTCGCACCGCCTTTACCGAGTTTAAATACAATGAATTGGTAATATATGATATTGCGGATACGGACTCCATGGCCGTACGACCGGTCTTTGATAATCACGATTTATTGCGGGAAAAGCTGACCTGTGGGAAGAACAATTAGGCCATTGATTTCCGCTGTGATACTCGCATCCTTCCTGAGCGGGTGCTTCACCATTCCGATCATGTCGAAAACAAAGTCAGGTGGCCTCGTAGCTGTTTATTATCGCGGAGAGGGGCAAATGCTCTATTTTGTAAAACCGTTGACCTTTCGTCTTGAAGAAACGAAGCAACATTTGGAGATTGATTTCACCCTGGACCAGGGCGGCATTCATCCGGAGGAAGTAGTATGTAATTTCACAGTATATAGTGAGAAACCTTACAAAACCATCGAAAGCGCAGGTTTGATAGCAAATGGAGTGGAAATTGCACCCGATTCACTGAAGAAATTCTTCATCGAAAAGATCCCGAAAGGGAAGCTGTGGAGATCCAGGTATAGCTTTTTGATTCCATATGTCAGGTTCGGGGAATTTATCAGGCAGGAAAAAGGCACGGTGAAGACATTTTTCACTGGTGAAAAAGGAAAGGAAGTATATCTTTACGATCATCCGCTTTCCTGGAAAAAGGTACAGAAAGTCGTTGAATATCAGTTCTTTGCCGCAGTTGACAACAATTAACAATGAAGCAAATGGAAAGAAAATCAAAATGAGAAATTTTCACTTGAAATGCCTTGGAATTCTTGGCGCGATATTGATTCTCCGGGGATCTGCTTCTCCGCTTCATGCACAGTTGATGAAAGGGGATGTTCTTATCGAAGCGCATTACGGACTTCCAAATTTAATTACGAGCATCGTCAGGATTGCCGTACAGGTCGGAAATACCAATTTTACTGCTTCCGGTATAGGCCCATTTGGAGCCCGGATATTGTATCAATATGAGGAAAAAATTTCAGCTGGCTTCGAATTCAATTATGCAGATTCAGATATCGGGTATAGTTCGACAGGATTGGATTCACTTGGAAATACCGTTCTGTACGATTATCGCTTTGAATTGCCGCGCATGCGGTTCATGGCCCGTGTTGATCTGATTCTTTTCCAGGATGAAACTTTCGATGTGTATGGAACCGGGGGACTCGGTGTCAATTATACCCGTGTGAGGTTTACAACTAACGATCCGGATGCTTTCATCGAAGAATATGACCTTCCCTTTTTTTTGCCGGTTGCCTATCGCATCGGCATGGGTGGCAGGTTTTTTGTGGCTCCTTTTTTGGGAATTCATGGCGAAATTGCAATCGGCGGACCATTCATGTCCGGCGGCCTCACGATCAAATTGTGATTTGCTGCTTCCTGATTATTGGCCGTTGCCGGTCCCGGGCGTCTTGCCAATCAGGCTGTTCAATTCCTGTCCGGTTTTCAGAATTCGTTTATGATTCCATTCTGTTGCTGCAGCTTTGGCGAATCTCGCTCCGCCGCCATATACTTTCGAAAACCACGGAAATCCCGCGAACAATCCAAGGAAAATCCGGTTTGTAGCCAATCCACTAACGGTCAATGTCGCCAGTGACAATGACAATCCGGTGGCGATCAGTCCGTCAAGGGTCCTGCCTGCATAAACCAAACCAAGGCCTGGAAACAACAACGACAAGGCTTTTGCCGTTTTTGGATTCTTCATCCGCATAGAAACTGCATCCTCATATGCCTTTTCGAGTTCAGGATTCCCTTCGGCGTATTCCCTGTGCTCTTCGCTTGCAACCTGAAAATTCCCTGACAGGTTTAGCGAAAATATCCTCAAAACGCGGGCGGACTGGTTGATTCCGGTGAAAGGAGAAGTGGCGATGAGTTCACCGGCTTCCCCCGCACATTCTTCAAAACGATTCAGCATGAACAAACAATATGCATTTTTGTACCTGGCGGAATAATATATCCAATCGAAATCGGATTGGTCCATTGCCAACCGGAAATATTGCATCGCTTCATCAAAGTCTCCGGATGAAATTTCAATCGTTCCCATTTGGTATCTGACCTGAGCTCCATCATGCTTGTCTGTAGTGTAAAAAGCATACCTCTCCAGTTCCAGAATGGATGAAGCCGTGTCCCCGGAAGACAAAAGGCTGTCGGCTTTACTCAATATTTCTAACCGGTCCTGGCCATTCGTGGTCAAGCATGCCATGCAAAGCAAAAGAAACGTGAGCCAATAATGCATTGTGGAAATCTGTAGATATACCAATGTTGAATTTCTTTGCATGTTGGATGCTTCCAAATACAGAAGCGGAGTGAAGGACAATTCCTGCCCCGGCAAATACCCAGAATTGTCCCGACCGGAACTGGTTTTTGGTAAATCCTTCCACAGCGGTTGCGGCAACCAGTCCTGTTGAAAGAAACGTCGTAACGGCGTTGGCAGCATTGCCAAGGTATGCCTTGCCGGCTCCCGGAAAAATCGTTGCCAGAATGCCCGCGGCAACCGGAGACTTTGGTTTTGATTCACTGAATTTCTTCCAATCCATTTTCATCTGTTCCACCGCAAGCCTGCAATCTGCTTGAATGAATCCTGCCGTCTTTTCCCATTCTGAAAATCGTGAAGCCTGGCCGGATAACAAATACCATGCTGCTATTTCCAGCTCCCGGAATGGCTGCCACCTGTCACCTGCAAGAATGTTGTGATGGATATCCAATTGTTTCATCGGTTCAGATTCCGCCAAATGCCGGAAAATTATCGCTTCAAGATTATGAAGGCTGTCGCAGAAGGAAATACCTGATGGCAATTCCTCCATCGAAGAAATTTCCTTCAACGCCAATTCGAAGGAACCGCTGCGATAAAGATGTCGTGCAAATTTCAGACGATTGGGAAGCGAATATGGGTCCTGGGCAGACGCGCAACTCAACAGGTGGAAAATCAGGATCGTCACAATGGGTGCCTTATTCATTCCGGAAAAGGTATGCAGAGGGAGGGTCAGGAATCAGACTGCCTTCGGGCAAATTTCTGGCCCGGCTGATCCACTCCAGGCCATTGCATCGGCCCAATCGGTCCATCGCCAGAAGGAATCCGGCAACAATTCCACCTTCGCCGATTGCTTTTCGGGCAAATTCAGAACACGACTCCCGGTAAATGCAACGCGAATACAATTGGTAGGTAAGTCGCTGTTGGTATAAATCAAATGCCCATCTCAAAACCGGATTCATGGCTTCACCACGATAGGATTCCTTATTGTGCCAATGAAGTGTTTCCGGAGACAGTGATGAAGAATGGCGAATCAGCGAATTGATATCATTCAGATCCTGTGAAAAAATTGGGTAGGCGAAAATGACCAAGAAAATCAGAATGCTGAAAATTCGAAACCGGAAAAGGGCAAATCCGGGTTGGCTGCCGTTCTTGCTTACCTTACAAGCTGCACTTTGATCGTCCATTTTCCTGAATTGCTCACAACTTCAAGAAAATAAATTCCATCAGCAAATCCGTCAAGTTTGACAGACAAAGAGCTCCGGCGGATGATTCCGGCATCCAGTGATCTGAGTTCCCTGCCATACAAATCAAGGATGCGAATTTGTACCGGTGAAGACTGTTTCAGGTAAATTTCAAGGAAAACTTCCCCATTCGTTGGATTTGGAAATGCCCGGATTGATTCTTCCTCCAACCCGATTTCAATGGAAACAAAGGGATCTACTTCTACAGAATCGCAAAGAGTGTCCTTTCCGCAAGTATCGGTTACGCGCAGGCAGACCTCATATGTTCCCTTTGTTCCATACGTGTAAATCGGATTCTGGAGAAAGGAAATGTTGCCATCTCCAAACGTCCAGAACCAATTTGTGATTGCAGAGCCAGTGGTCGCATCGGTGAATTGGACGGTCAGCAGAGAATCAGAAAAGGAGTAGCCGGCGACGGGCGGAGCACATCCGACATTCAGGGTGTCACAGGCTGTATCTTTCCCGCATGTACCGGTAACGATGACACAAACAGTGTAGGTTCCCCATAGGTTGTATGTATGCACCGGATTCTGTGTGGAATCCAGGTCACCGTCTCCGAAATCCCAGAACCATGCTGAAACACCAACACCTGTAGATTGGTCAGAAAAAGTTACCGTCAGATTGTTTACAGAATTGGAAAAATTTCCAACTGGATTTGTACATCCAGGCAAGACGGTCTTGCAAATTGTTGCCGAGCCGCATACATCACCGGCCGTGAGGCAAACTGTGTAAGCTCCCGCTATGGCATACAAGTGAACCGGGTTTTGTAAACTGCTGGTTCCCAGATCGCCGAAGTCCCAGAACCATGATGTGATATTTGTTCCAAATGATACGTCAGTGAAGCTAACAAACAGGTTGCTGACAGCGGCGGAAAAGTTTGGAGAAGGAGAGGGGCAAACAACGGTTTGATTCTGACATACAGTTGTCGAGCCGCAACTGTTGGTTACCGTCAGGCAAACCTGATAT
>Ga0247727_10011692_pt1 | contig 15242 bp, 19 predicted proteins | sample WisWelCaveWW1625_FD_202498 | JGI IMG/M metagenome (GOLD analysis project Ga0247727, IMG submission 202498) | Biofilm microbial communities from Wishing Well Cave, Virginia, United States - WW16-25 | ecosystem: Environmental > Aquatic > Deep subsurface > Groundwater > Cave microbial mat | place... | reverse complement strand
GCCGCCGGAAGGCGGCTGAATCCTTGGAGGCCGTCATGGCCGATACCCTGGTCGTCGTGCGCGAGTTCCCGGAAGTCGGGAACTACCGTGTTCGCGTCGTGAAGTCGAGTCCTCGCGGTGCCGCCGTCGCGGATATCCGTGAGTTCGCGAAGGGGCCTGCGTTCGAAGGCTTCACGCGGCGCGGCATCCGCCTCGCGACGCTCGCCGAAGTGCGTCTCCTGCGCGAAGCGCTCGAGACGATCGAGAAGGACGCGCTCCTCACGGAGTGAGGTCCGCTACATCTGCCGGGCCCGCCCTCGCGGCGGGCCCGGCTTCGCATCGGAGAAAACATGACCGACCTGATCGAGGCGTTGACCGCGCGCCAAGCCAGAGGGCTCCTCAAGCGGATTCGCCGCGTGGTGTTGACAGGATTGCGACCTGCAGCGACGGACTCACCGATGGAACTCGCTGCGGATCTTGCCGAAGACTTCGTGGAACGGTGGGGCCGAGCGTTGAACGCCGCCGTATGGACGATCGACCCTGTCTCGGCTGATCGGCGCTTCACGCCCGAGGCGCAGGTGGTCTTCAACGACGTCTACGAAGTCGCCGAGCGCGTCGCGATCACCGATGGAGGTCACCGATGATCGATCCCATCGACCGGCTGACGCCTTTGAAATCCCGCGGTCTCCTCAAGCAAGTCCGCGAGATCCTCTGGCCGCACAAAGACCCTGATGTTCAGTGGTCGCCCGACCATCTTGACGCCATCGGCGAGGCGATGGAGGCGCTCCGTCTTCCCGGCGATGATCTTGCGATCGCCCGCGCGCCCGCGCGCGAGGCGATGGAACTTGTCGCGAAGGAGTTGAAAACTGGGAAACCCGTTCCCGCCCGCTTCTGGGTCTACCTGTCGTCGCTTGGGATTCCCGGCCACGGCCCGTACGCGCCCGTTTCGGAGCCCTGCCTTGCATGGGCAAACACGCTCGCGGGAGTCAAGGAACGCTGCTCCGGGTATCAGCGGGAGTGGAACCTCGGCGGCGGCAATTGGCCGGGCGCTCTCTTTGGCAGCGGGCGGACCGTGCTCGGTCACGTCTCCTACAACCTGCGGCTGTGGGAGGGACTGCCGGGCGACTTGTCGGCTCGCGAGATCGGCCGCTGATCCCGTCCGCCTCGGGCGGACTTTCCAATGAGGCTGCTCATGCAGCTTGTCGCTTCCCTTCCTCCCGCCTTGCGGGAAGGACTCCTCCGTCGCGTCCCGCTCGTCGAGACGCGCCAAGCGTTTGAGAACCTGTTCCGCACCGCGCGCTTCTCCATCAAGATCATCGCTCCCTACGTCGATCCGACCTTCACCGGCCTCCTTCAGGGCGTGGCGGCACCCATCTACCTCGTTACAACCGCCGCCAGCGGAAGGCCTCCCCGGCCCAATCCCGTGCTGGAGCGGTGCGCGGGCCTTCGCAACTTGCACGTCCGGTACTTGGAGGAGCAGAAGGACCACGCCCTCATGTACCAGGCGCACGCGAAGCTCGTCCTCGTCGATGGACAGCGCGCGTACATCGGCTCGGCGACCCTGATCGACACGAGCCTCCACTACAACCTCGAACTGGGCTTGCTCGTCGATGGCGACGCCATGTCCATCGCGCTCGATGCGATGTTCGAGTTCCTCTATGAGCACGTCGCCGTTCCGGCGAGCCGTCTCGGAGGCGCGCGATGAAGCGAACCGACTTCCGGGAGTTCCTCTTCACCGCGACGGGCCGCGAGACGCCGCTTCCGACGCTTTCCCTGCTCGACTTCGAGGACAACGTCAACGCGGAGCTGCGCAGGCTGCAAACGCTCGCGGAGCTGATGCAGGCTGCCAACCCCGACGAGGTCGACGGCAATCTGATGAAGGACGCTGGCGCAATGCTCTCCGAGGTCCACGCCCGCCTGCGCCGCATCGTGGCCATCGGCTTCGAGGCCAACCGAGCTCCGGCGCGGCGCGGGAAGCCGAAGCCCGCCCGCAAGTCCCGGTCCTGATCCACCGCCGCGCGCATCGCGCGGCTCACCTCCAGAGGCTTTTCGGTGGGAGATTACAATCTAGTTGTCATCGTCGGACGCGTCACCCGCGATCCGGAACTGAAGTACACGGAGAACGACGGCACGCCGTTCACGAAGCTCACGCTGGCGATCAACCGTGTTGCGACTGCTGCCGACGGCTCGTATGAGAAGTCGGTGACCCACGTCGACGTCGCGGTCTGGCAGCATCAAGCCGAACTGTGCTGCCAGTACACGAAGCGCGGCTCGCACATCCTCGTGAGCGGCTTCCTCGAGCTGCTCCGGTGGACCGACACGGATGGCGCGAGGCAGTCGAAGCTGCGCGTCCGCGCGCAGCGGATCCAGTTCCTCGACAAGAGCGCGGCTCCCTGCGAGCCGCCGGCGGCCGAAGCGGCCGCCTCGTAGTCCATGCATTACACGGCGGGCATTCTCCCTTCGCGGAGGATGCCCGCCGTTTTCGTCTTGGAGGCCACTCAGGACGATTCCGATGGGCGATGCGATGGGGTAGGCTGTTCCGATGGCGCAGATTCCGAGGGCCGCTCGTCTTCACGCGGCGCGACTGAGGAAGGAGCTCACGCCCTCCAGCCGCATTTACTCAAAGTACCGACGCTGCGCGGACCTCTTCCTGCACGCCCACGCGGAACAGAGACCTCTGTTCCGGCTTCGCGACGAGCGCGTGATGGCTTCGCACCTCAACTTCCATAGTTCGGTCCTGTTCCGCAGAGCCTACTTGGTGGCATGGGTTGACGACGACGCCTATCGCCGGGCAGTGCCGGGCGTTGACGCGATGGTTGCGCCGGTCGGGATCAGCGCGGAGAGTCCGCTCATTCCCTTGATCCTCGCACCCGAGTCACGCATTGTCAGCCGGTCCGAAGCGTTCGTCTCGATTCTCGAGCACGAAGTTGTGCACGTGAACCAGGCCCTCTACGGACACCCCATCCCGGAGTTCAAAGCCGACTCCCTGAGCGAGCTGTTCGACTGCTTCGGCGCGTATGCGAAGCGCGAGTACGAAGCGAATCTCATCCAGCTCGTTCGCTGGCCATCGGCCGAACTGCTCCGAACGACCGTCTCGTTTGACCAGTGGGTCCTGTTGCGCGCGTACACTCCGGCCATCGAATTGATCCTCCGCGAGACGGCCAGCGGACGGATACGCCGTGGGCTCCTGCCAAGGTTCCTCGACGGTGTTCCCACCTCGGCGCCGGCTCTCTTGCGGAAGCTCGGGTGCCCGCGAGACCTCACGACATGGTTCCAGAAGCGCTGGTCCGCCCACGTGTTCACGGCGCTGAAAATGCTGAAGGAGCAAGGGGTCGATCTCACCTGTGCGCCTTTGCGTCCGGCATGCACGTGGGTGATGCGCGAGGCCGAGAAGGCGAGACAGGGTACCGACTCCCAGCAGCCTTCAAACGAGCTTTGAAACATGAGCCTGCCTTCGCCTGATTCCACCGGCTGGTCTCCGGGCGCCGAACGCTGCGGCCTCATCAAGATGGTCGTCCGCCCGACCTTGGCGCCCAGCCGCCGCGTGGCGTGTAGCCTATGACGCGGGCAATCTCCCGTCGCGGAGGATGGTGTGCAGTGGACGGGGGTGAAGTGGAAGCGGAAGCGCGGATGATTCGACTCGCGACTCTGGCTTCAGGGCGCCAGCATGATAAGCCACGCCATCCCCGCAGATTCTTAGAACATCCGCGCGTCTTGGTCGTCTAGAACCTCGCGACGGCCACTCCTCCCCATGCGAAGCGGCCGCGACGCACGACCGAGCGCCAGTTTGACTCCGCCGGCACGCAAGTGCACGCCTCTGCTCAAGGCGACTCCACCACATGGAGGGGACGGGGTCCGGCTGGCGATGAGAAGGAGCAGCAGATGTCCAGCCGCGCGCCCATCCTGATCACGGGCTCCGCCGGCGTCATCGGCTCAGCGCTGACCGACGCGCTCGAGGCCATCGGCGAGACCGTCGTGCCGCTTGACCTCAACGCGCGCAACCGCGCGCATCGCGGCGACGTACGCAATCCCGAAGACGTGCGGCGCGCCATCTCGCCATGCCGCGGCGTCATCCACCTCGCCGCCTTCTCGCGCGTCGTCTGGGGTGAACGCGACCCGCAGCTCTGCCGATCGACCAACGTCGACGGAACGCGAAGCGTCATCGACGCGGCCATCGCATCACTCAGGAAACCGTGGGTCCTCTTCGCGAGCAGCCGCGAGGTCTACGGACAAGCGGCGAGTCTCCCGGCCACCGAGGAGACGCCGCTTTTCCCGATCAACGAGTATGGATGGTCGAAGGTCGAGGGCGAGCGCATCGTGCAGGGCGCTCGCGAGGCGGGTCTGAAGGCGTCCGTGATGCGCCTCTCCAACGTCTACGGCAGCTCCAGCGATCATAGAAACCGCGTGATCCCCGCGTTCGTTCGCGCGGCGATGCGCGGCGACACGCTTCGCGTCGATGGCAGCGATCGCACGTTCGACTTCACCTACATCGACGACACGATTCAGGGGCTGGTCGCGCTCATAGGCCTGCTCGATCGCAAGCCTGCGCCGCCGCCGATACACCTGACCAGCGGCGTGCCGACCAGGCTCGGCGACCTTGCTGCACGCGTCGTCGACCTCGCGCGTTCCAATTCACGCATGATCGAGTGTGCACCGCAGCCCTTCGACTGCCGCCACTTCCATGGCGATTCTCAACGCGCCCAATCGCTTATCGGTTGGAAAGCCCGAGTCACCCTGCGGGAGGGTCTCGCACGGTTCATCCAGGACCTCCGGAACAAGACCGACTTCACCCGTCGGGAGGCGACTGGCTCATGAAGATCCTCCAGGTCATCCACGGCTACCCGATGCGTTACAACGCGGGGTCCGAGGTCTACACCCAGACGCTCTGCCACGCGCTCGCCGACCAGCACGACGTACACGTCTTCACCCGCGAAGAAGACTCGTTCGCGCCGAACTACGCCATGCGGCAGGAGGTCGACCGCGATGACCCGCGCGTGAACCTGCACGTCGTCAATCTTTCCAACTCACGCGACCGTTACCGCCACGCTGGGGTCGATCAGCGCTTCGCGGAGCTGCTCGAACGGGTCCAGCCCGACGTCGTCCACGTCGGCCACCTCAACCACCTGTCGACGTCGCTGCTCATCGAGGCCGCCACGCGCGAAATCCCGATCGTCTACACGCTCCACGACTACTGGGTCATGTGCCCGCGCGGCCAGTTCATGCAAATGCACCCCGAAGATCCCAACAACCTCTGGGCGGCCTGCGAGGGTCAGGAGGATCGCAAGTGCGCCGAGCGCTGCTACGCGCGCTATTTCTCCGGCAACGCCGGCGAGTCAGACGCCGACGTCGCCTACTGGACGACGTGGGTCGCGAACCGGATGAAGCACCTGCACCAGATGGCGGATCTGGTCGACCTCTTCATCGCCCCGGCGCAGTACCTGCTTCGACGCTTTCGGGACGAGTTCGGCCTTCCGGACCGCAAGCTCACGTACCTGGACTACGGGTTCGATCGGAAGCGGCTCAGCGGCCGCGCGCGACAAGAAGGCGAGCCCTTCACCTTCGGCTACATCGGAACGCACACTCCCGCGAAGGGCATCCACGATCTCATCAAGGCGTTCGGACAGCTGCAGGGAGACTGCAGGCTGCGGATCTGGGGCCGGCCGCGAGGACAGGAGACGGAAGCGCTGAAGATGCTGGCACGACGTCTTCCCGGCGATGCGGCCCATCGCATTGAGTGGCTGAGGGAGTATCGCAATCAAGATGTAATCGCGTCGGTGTTCAACCGCGTCGATGCCATCGTCGTGCCGTCGGTCTGGGTCGAAGGAGGCAGTGAAACATGGTCTCCGGGAGGTCATTCCCTCCACCATGGGCGAGCCGCTGCTGTACGAGCACTTCGACGAGATCATCTACCTCTGCCGCGAGTACGGCCTGAAGCTGAACCTCACGACCAACGGCACCTTCCCACGGCGCGGGGCGCGGACGTGGGCCGAACGCATCGTGCCCATCACGTCCGACGTGAAGATCTCGTGGAACGGCGCGACGGCGCAAACCCAGGAAGCGATCATGCTCGGGGAGAAGTGGGAGAAGGTCCTCGACAACGTCCGCACGTTCATCGAGGTTCGAGATCGCGTCGCCGCCGCGGGAGGCAATCGCTGTCGCGTCACGTTCCAGCTCACATACCTCCAGAAGAACGTTAACGAGCTCGCCGACATCGTGCGGCTCGCCATCGACCTCGGTGTTGATCGCATCAAGGGCCACCATCTCTGGGCCCACTGGGAAGCGATGAAGTCGCAGTCGATGCGCCGCACGCCCGAGGCCATCCGTCAATGGAACGAAGCTGTTTTTGCCGCTCGTGCCGCCGCCTCCGAGAAGACGCTGCCCAACGGCCATTACATCCTCCTGGAGAACATGTTCACGCTCGATGATGGGGCAACAGAGGATCTGGCGCCCGGCGGAGCGTGCCCCTTCCTCGGTCAGGAGGCGTGGGTGAGCGCGGAAGGGCGCTTCGATCCGTGCTGTGCACCCGACAAGGAGAGGCGGACGCTCGGCGAGTTCGGCAACCTGCTCGACCTGGGATTCATGGAAGTCTGGAATGGCGCGGCCTATCAGCAGCTGGTCACGACGTACCGGAACCGCTCGCTCTGCCTCGGATGCAACATGCGAAAACCCCCGGGAGTGAAATGAGCGACTGGCATCGCACGGCCGTGGCTCCTGGGGGCACGTTTCATGTGCTCGATGGCCATCCTCTGTACGCCGAGCGCTTCGATGAGGTGCTGAAGTTCCACGCGCCAGGTCTCGCGCCGGTGCGGCGTGAGCAGCAGGCGTGGCACATCGACATCCGTGGCAAGGCGGCGTACGAGCGACGCTTCCAACGGACGTTCGGCTTCTACGAGGATCGCGCCGCGGTTGTCGATGAGACGGGCTGGCGCCACATCCGCCCCGATGGCGAGGACGCATGCCGCGAACGCTACGCATGGTGCGGGAACTACCAAGAGAGCAAGTGTGCCGTTCGCGACGCGACAGAGCGCTACCTCCATCTCGATCTTGCCGGTGCGCCGCTCTACGCCGAGCGCTGGCGCTACGTGGGTGACTTCAAGGATGGAATCGCCGTCGGTCAGGCGGATCACGGCCGGTCGACCCACCTCGATTGCGCGGGTCGCGTCCTTCACGGCGCGTGGTTTCTCGACCTCGATGTGTTCCACAAAGGCTACGCCCGCGCGCGCGATGAAGACGGATGGACGCATGTGGATCTAGGCGCGCGGCCTGCCTACGCTAGACGCTTCGCGGCGGTGGAGCCGTTCTACAACGGCCAGGCGAGGGTCGAGCGCTTCGATGGCGGGTTGGAGTTGATCGACGAGGGCGGCGTCACCATAAGGGAATTGAGACCCGACTGCTAATAGATGAACAGACGCCGACGCCAAGAGAAAGAGGGAAGGGAACAGAAGACGGCGGAATTGCGTGGAACAGAAGAGAAAAGCCCCGCCCTCGCCTCCGCTCGGGCGGGAGAAAGAAGAGGAAGCTACCGCTCGCGCACGGGCCGCACGACGCGGTCGCGGATGCCCTCGACGAGCTCGCTCGACACGCCGAAGGATCTCTTCCTTTTGCGCTCGCCTCCGCGGACGCCGTCTTTTCCAGACTCACGGTCGCAACTACGACTCCGCTCTTGATCCTGCGACCCTCCAGGACTAGCTTGAGTCTCGGCGAACGCGCCCTAATTCGTTGGCGCGGTCAGATTTCTCGGAGGCAGTATGATGACCCCCGGCGACTTTTATCCCCGCCCGCAGTACCGGCAGTTCGCGGGTCTCGGCGATGGCACGCTCTTCGGCAGAACGAGCACCCTGTTCGCAGCGCCGCCGATCGAGTACACGTTCGCGTGCGTCGACTGCAACTCGCGCTGCACTTACACGAACCGCCTGAACTTCGCGGTGCTTATCAAGGTGTGCTGGAACTGCGGCCGCGGCCACTCCATCCAGAAGAACGCCACCGACGGCAAGCTCTACGCAACGAGAATCCCGGACCCGGAGCTCGATCCTGCGCCGGCAACGCGGAGGCTCGATTTCGGCGAAGCGCTGCTCGAAGTGGCGAAGGATGCCCTCGTCGACGGCGCGAAGGAGTTGACGAAAACGCTGGTTGTCGAAGGCGTGACGTGGCTCGCGAAGGAGATCTTCGGCTCCAAGCCGAAGCCGCGCCGCTCGCCGAGGTGCCACCGCTGCCAGCACGTCCAGTGCCGGTGCCGCCGATAAGGCTCACCAACGGTTCCCTTGGCGGGTTCGCCCTGGTCGTGAACGAACTCACGACAGCGTCGCGCCCGCCATGGCGCCGGCGCGCTTGATGGCCTCCATCGTGAGCGTGAGGTGCCTGTCGAACCAAGCCTCGTCGAGATCGACGAGCGCCTCAACGAGCACTTGCCCGTTCTGCTCCCTGCCGAACTTGACGAGGCGCAACGGGAAGGTGGCGTCGCCGGAGCAGACGCGTCCATGCGCGAGCATGTCGCGGGCGGTGACGAGCGCATCGCGGTCGAGCTGATCGGCTCGTTTCACGAGCGCGTTGTAGCGGTCGATTACCCGGCCGAGCGAATCGTAGTCGCAGATCGCATCGGCGGGAATCGCGTCGCCAATGCGGATCTTGTGGACGTCGACGCCGGGTGTCGCGTCCTTGGAGAGCACCTTGATGGCGAGGCGCACGACGAACTCGAGGGAATGGAAGTTGCCGACGAGTTTGCCGAGCTTCATGACGTGCGTGGTGCCGTCCATCCTTAGTCCTTCCGACGATGATAGGAGAAACCGGACGAGCGAGAAGAAGTTGGCCCGAAAGCGACGACGGTGAAATAAGAGGAAGCTACAGCCCGCGCGCGATCCGCGCGACGCGCCCGCCGATGCGCTTCACAAGCTCGCTCGACACGCCGAACGACGACTGCAAGTTCGTGCTCCACGCAATGACCGGCACGCCCGCGATCTCCGCCCTCGTGAACCTGGTGCTCACGGAGCCGACGACAAGATCTGCGCTCGCGCGCCGGAAGGCTACGCCCGAGACCTGCTCCAGCACGTCCGCCACGCCCCGGCCGTTGGCGAGCACGACGCGGATGCGCTCGTTCCGCAACTGCTCGCCTAGGAACCAAGCGTCCGCAAGCAGCAACTCGAGCTGCTCCTGCCGCGCGAGCTTCGCCCATGTCGGATCGGTTGCCCACTGGACAAGCACTCCGGACGAGGTCACGCCGCTACGGAGTCCGCCAGCCGATGGCAGCGGACAAGCGAGTTCGTACTCGTGCGAGAATGCGCCCCAGGTCGGCGCACGCTATGGTAGCCTGTTAGCGTTGGACTTCTCGTGGGGGGCGTTGGCGTGCAAATCTGTCGTCGCATCGCGATGGCGGTGCTCTCCGGCGCTACGCGCTTCAAAGTCGGTGCGGTCGCTCGAGGTCCGACCCTTCGTCTGTGCTTTATCACGGGCATCATCGCGCTCTCGATGCCGGAACCCGCAGGGAATGCGTTTCTTTGCCACTTCGTAAGCGATGTCCTGCTCATCAGTCTCGTTTTGGAAGCGCTCTGGTCCTTCTCAAAGGACATCGCACCTGTACCTCAGGTCATGATTCGGGGCCTATTCCTAGGTGCAAGCGGTACGGTCTTCCTATTCGTGTTTCAGACGCTTTCCCCCATTCGAGTGCTACTCCTGCCCCTCTGCTTCGCCACTCTGCAGATTCAAGCTGCTCGCCTTAAGTGTGAGACTGAAGGAACCTATCGCACTGGATATCACGTTGCATTGCTCGCCTCTTTACTTGTTCTCATAGACATGAGCACGGGCTGGGGTGCATGCATCGGGCAGGCTTACGTCCACACGACCGCTTGGCTCAACGCCACTGTCAGCAAAGGCTTTTGCATTGTGGGAGGACAGGCTGGATTGTTATGGCCGATTCTCACGATCGGACTCTCGCTCGGCTATTGCTTGATCACCTCGCGGCCGCGACCATCTACCACGATTACACTGCTCACGTCCTTACTGTGGCTGGCGTCACTGCCGACGCAGTTGATATTGCAATCACCGCTTGCTGTAATGACGCTCGCACTGGCCGCCTTTGCACTTCTCAATCCACGGCCAGCGGCGGCAATCAGCCATCGCTCCACTTCCCTCGCAATCTGCGTTCTCCTCGTAAGTGCGATGTCAATACCCACTGCCATCCTGCTGCAGCGTCCAACAAGGAGCCCTGGAGGCGTGCTCCTGCTACAGGACGGTACGTTCGAGACGCTTGTCCCCTCGTACGAGTCGCTCGCGCATGCCAAGGGATGCTCGATGGGCTGGTTCGCGCGGCTGCTGGAGCTGGGCCCTAGACCATTTCGTTTGCACAGCGGCATCATTCGATCACAGGACTTAGATGCGTGCGCGGTTCTTGTGGTTTGCCTATTGAACCGCTCTCTGTCGGTCGAAGAGCAACACATAGTCACTTCCTTTGTGAAACGAGGTGGCAGCCTATTGGTACTTGGCGACCACACTGACATTGACGGTCACATGGTTCACACCAACCGTTTGCTGCAACCCTTTGGAATCGCTTTGCGCTTTGATTCAGCGATGCCCACGTCTGCTACTGCGGCATGGGGCGGGGGGCTTTCATATGCGTATCACCCCATCACGCTAGCCGCCCGAATCGAGTCTGATCCCCGCATTAGTGTGGGCGGTTCACTCGTCGTTTCTGGGGCCGCGAGGGCACTAATCGTAGGACGAGATGGCTATTCCGATCACGGCGATCACACGGCGGCTCAACGCGCGTTCCTCGGTGACTGGGCATACGATCGATTTACTGAGCAGAAGGGCGATTTGATACTAGTGGCGGAAACATCCTACGGTGGGGGCAAGGTGATGGTGTTCTCCGACACAGCCCTGTTTCAGGAATCATCACTTGTCCATAACTGTAGATTTGTGATGCGGGTTGTTGAGTATCTAGCGACTACGCGATCGGAGTCGCTTCTGGCATCGAAGGCGCTTCGATTCCTGTGCCTTTTGGTTATGGCATCCTGCGCAGCTTTTTGCCTGCTTACCGATCTTCGCGCTTCGGTTTTAATCGTCACGGCAACAACGGTTATCACGATTTGCGTGCATCAGGCAAACTTGCATTACTGGCGCGCGCAGGCTCCAATGCCATCGAAGTACGCCCTCATTTACAGTTGCCCTCCACCGCTCCTCGATCTGGGCGGCGCCACTGGCAAGAGCCTCTCAGGTTTGGAAGCGAACTTGATGCGCATCGGTTGCTTCCCGATTGTGGCACCTGACGCCCAGCATGATCTCGTCGGGAATGCGGCGTACGTGGTCGCGGTACCAGGCTCTACGCCGTTATCCGTAGCTGAGACCGATCTTCTCTTAAACTACGCCAGGCGAGGCGGAAGGGTCATAGTCAGTTGCGGTTACCAAGAACGGGACACGATTGCCATTCTGCTGTCGCGCTTAGAATTGGCAATAGATGGCACGCCGCTCGGCGTCGCCCCGGTGCTCGCGAATGCAGTTTCGCGCGCAAGAGTGCAGATGGTAGAGGCATGGCCAATAAGTGGCACCGGGGTGAGTCATTCGCGCGTCCTTCTGAGAGCTTGGGACTTTCCTGTCGCCATCGCGCGCAAGTTAGACAGGGGAATGATCATCCTCATAGCGGATTCCCGGTTTCTGACGAATGTCAACATTGAGTCTGACAATGCAGTGAACGAGAACAATGTCGAGTTTCTACGAGGACTGTTTACTCTTGAATAAGGGATTGCGCGGCCCGTTTGTGATTGCTTGGCTGCACCTGTCCATTTGGACGTATGTTTTTGACCGTGACATCGATGCTGCCAGCGCAATGACGATACTCCCACTATTTGCCGTGGTACTTGTAGCCTCCTGGCTGATGCGGGAGGACGGCAGCGGGCTTTCGGACTCACGCGTCAAGGGCCGCAGTTCGTTGATCCTTCTCGTTGCGATTTCGCTAGTAGCAGTTTTTATCAATCGCTGGATCCTCACGGTTGCATTGGCAGTCTCGTCATTCGAGATCATAGACCTCTTCCTCGTCCGCAATGCTGTCTACAGGCAGAATTGGCGAGCGGGCGTATTGCTGAACCAGCGTCTCACAATCGTCGGCTTGGGAGTCTATTTCGTCTACACGTCACTTGAACCCCTTGTACAACACTGGGACTGGCCAGCTACCCATGTACGCATCGTATTGTCCCTACTGGGCTACGTCACTGGCGCCAGGTCCGGCGAGATCAGCTTGCCCAGTGGCACGCACAGCATTGGTTATGGCGTGTCGCTGAACCACCTGGACGGGTATTGCGTGCTTCTGACCGTCACAATGACGATGATGATCGTCTGTTGGTTCGGCGAGCGCCGGTGGATATCGGTAGTCAAGGTCGCGGTGCTTACCCTGATATACAATGCCATTTACGTTGCGGGCATTATCCTAATTGTAGTTGTTGATGGCGGTCCGTTTGAGATGTCCGCCATATTGCCGTATCGCATACTTGCGTATCTCCCGCTCTTCCTGGCCCTGGGAACGGTGCTATCGAAGCGAAGCGGCGCTGTGCGGCAGGTCGACGAGGGGAATGCCGCGGGCGCCTTGCGCCTCTGCAGTGTGGCTATTGTGCTCGGGCTCTCACTTGGATTTGCGGTCAGCCACCAAGATTCCGGGACTATCAAGAACGGAAGAATCGCCATTGACGATTCGCACAGTAAGTGGGAATGGACTGAGCTCGAGTTGAATAAGAGCGTCTATGGCGTGCAGACCGTTTACAACTACTACTGGTTCAGAAAGACGCTGCAACGGTACTTTCCAACCGTGGACGTGCATCGCTCGGGGGTACTTAATGATGCCGAACTCAATCGTTACGACGTTTGGGTGTTCAAGACGCCCACTCTACCTTACAGCGTAGATGAAGTTGAGGCTATTCATCGGTTCGTCCGGAACGGCGGAGGCATCTATGTCATCGGCGACCACACCAACATCTTTGGCATGAATACGTATTTAAACCAACTCACCAGAGACTTGGGCATTGAGTTTGGCATGGACGCCGTCTGTCCGAGGGACAGCCGTATGCAATACTGGAAGAACACGGAACCGCACCCTCATCCCGTCACACTACATGTAAGAGACTTTCTGTGGGCGACGAGTTGCTCTCTGAAGGTCAACCCATTGAAGGCGGACGTAGCGTTTGCGGGAAGCAGACTGTACTCAGATAGGGGTGAATTTACCACTAACACATTCTTCGGGAACATGACACGCGATCCGAATGAGAGATTCGGACGATTTGCTCAAATTGCCGTAGCGCGGATCGGACGAGGACGCGTCTGTGCCATGTCCGATAGCACTCCATTCTCGTCGTTCACTATGGCGATACCCGGAAAGCCCGAGATGGCCGTGGGGAGCATTGCGTGGCTCAATCGCGCCAACCGCGTGAGAGGCTTGGCCAGCATTGCATTTCTGAGTGTCATCGGCTCGGTAGTGGTCCTAGTCGTGGCTCTTAGAAGAAACCAGTTCCTCATGTGCGGGCTAGGCCTGATCTTGGGCTCACTATGCGCCAGATGCGTTTGCCAAGTTGCGACAAGAGCCACCTACCCATATCCAGATGCGCAGGGTAATGTAACGCAGGTGGGTTTCATCCTCGATTCCCGAGATAGGTTGCCTCTGGAGGTCGAGCCGACTCATGACGACGTTGATACCGATTACATGCAGACATTCTATGTGTGGTTGCAACGTGCGGGTTTTTTCCCAACCGTGGTTGATGCCCGCCCGAATGTACTGCCGCACGTCGATGCACTTGTGGTGATGTCCTCAAGAGCGGCCGTGCGCCATCAGGGTGAGCTTCACCCCTATTTACTGCGGGGTGGAAAGGTCGTGTTGATGCTCACGGACGACAGCGGGGAAGACACAGCCCTTGCGAGTTTCGCCAAGGACTTAGCGATCGATGTAGCGGCGACACCCCTGGAGGAGCCGCCGTTGGCAGCAGCGGAGGCGTCTGCCGATCCAGACGCAAAGGTACAAAAGCGTATTCCTACTCTCTCCGCGACTTCAGAGCTGTTGGGGCTCGCACAGGCTAGCGTGCCCTATCCTCGCTATTCCATTTCGTCGAGTTCGGGTAGGCTCATAGAGAGCGACGGTGCAAAGCTGGGATTGGCGTGTCAATTTGAGGTTGGCAGGGGCAAGTTGATCGTAATCGCTTCTCACCGAATGTTCTCGAATTACGCGCTTGGAAGTACGAGTAATCTGCCCACGAAGAACCAATTGATGCTCTACGATTGCGAGTTTGCGATCTTTGAGCGAGTATTGGGCCTTGCTCGTTCGAAGTGATGAAGATCTCTCGATCCGGAATGTTGGCATAGCCGAGTAGAGGTACCAGTTTCATCATCGACGAGGAGTACCAGGAGGATACGGAGGGCAGAGCACGATGCAACGGACGAGCGGTGCGGTCAGTTGTTAGGTCTGTGACTCGCTTCGGGCAACTCGGGCCCGTGCGCCTGCGGCGATCCCCGCCGGTCACGGGCTACTACCCATATCCCAAGTAAGCGAACAGCACGATGCGATGCAGGTTACCGCTCCGGGTGCATCGAAAGATGCTGGCCCGCTAGCCAACTCGGGGGAGTAGAACGCACAGACTGCTGCCAATTAGTGTGAACAGAATCATCATCCAGATTTCCGAAGGAACTGCGGCAGCAGCCGAGAACGGCGAGGGGGCAAGTTGGCAACCAATCGACCTCGTGCACTGCAGGCCCTTGGAGCAGTTCTTGCCCTTCGTGCAACTGGCGCTGCCCGCAATAGTGCAATTGGTGCCGGCGGAGCAAATTCTTCCGTTCGTGCAATCCTTCCCCATGCTGCACTTCTTTCCCGTGGTGCAGTTTTCGATGACGGAGCAGAGCGTACCCGACGTGCAGTCATCACCTGAGGAGCAGACGTCTCCAATGGTGCAGTCCCTGCCTCCGGAGCAGCTGAAGCCACCTGTGCAGTGAGCTTCGCTGGAGCAGTGCTTGCCCGAAGTGCACTGTTCGCCGTTGGAACAGGAAAAGCCCGTGGTACAGAATTTGTCCTTGGTGCAGTCGTCACCAGTAGTGCAGTCCTTGTCACTTGAGCAGAGCTGTTCCGTAGTGCAATTCTCCTTGCTCGAGCACTTCTCCGCAGATGTATCACGCCGCCCGTGAACCTTGGCCGTGATTCTGTTGCGAAGGACGTTCTCCTCTCGAGCGGAGCCGCAGTCTGCGCATGGCACTTCGACTGTCACGGGGTAGGCGTCACCACGATGCCACAAGTTGTTGGCTTGACC
>Ga0247727_10011691_pt1 | contig 15242 bp, 21 predicted proteins | sample WisWelCaveWW1625_FD_202498 | JGI IMG/M metagenome (GOLD analysis project Ga0247727, IMG submission 202498) | Biofilm microbial communities from Wishing Well Cave, Virginia, United States - WW16-25 | ecosystem: Environmental > Aquatic > Deep subsurface > Groundwater > Cave microbial mat | place... | reverse complement strand
TGAGTTTCAGCAGGGCGCGGATGAAGCCGAAAATCGCGCTCGTGTTTTGGCCGCGCGAGTTGGTCAGCGGATTGCGGATGAAAGCGAAATACGAGCGATAGGCGAGTGCGGAGCCGTCCACGAGAAAGGCGCGTTTTTTCTGCGTTACTGATTCGGTCAAAGACAATTGCGTTTTAGGTGTTTTAGGCATTTTAGGCATCTATGCAATTTAAGGCAAAAAAGCAGAAAAGTCAACGCAGAATGTTATTGGAATTGTCAGACAAACTTTTTATTCTTATAGTGCTTTGAAGAAAAATTTTTGCGCCCCAACGGATAGATGAACCCAACGGATTTTCTAACAGTTGGCTTTATCTATCCGTTTGGGAATATAGTTTTTTAAATTTATCAGGAGAAAATATGAGCACCAACAATATGGCGCAACAACAAATCAACATCGAGCTGGGCGAGAAAGAGGCGGAGGGGATTTACTCCAATCTGGCGATCATCAATCATACGCCGTCGGAGTTTGTGATTGACTTCGTGCGTTTCTTTCCGGGCGTGCCGAAAGCGCGCGTGCATTCCCGCATTGTGATGACGCCACAGCATGCGAAGTCGCTGGTGCGCGCCTTGAGCGAGAATATCGAGCGCTATGAAAGCACGTTTGGCGAAATTAAATTATTTGGCGATGACAACAAGCCAAAGGAGTTTGGGTTTAAGCCGGCGATTGCCGGCAGCGGTTTGGGCCAAAATTAATGTAGCCGGAGTTTCAAGCGAATCAGAAAAGCAAGAAATATTCTCCGCCTACAGCACGAACATAAGCGAGTCAACTGGCGCTGAGAAATTGTTTAACGACGCTGGCATTGCGTTCGGTCAACGTAATTCGATTGCCATCCTGCCGTTCGATGGTGAGACTAATGCCTTGATTGGGAAAATTATTTTTATCGGATTTCTGTTGGCGATTCATGCGTTGAATCCAACGCAGCAAATCTTCGACGACTTGCAAACCCTCGGCAGTGACAATAATATCCTGAATGCCGGGTTTGGCATCTTTTTCAACCGAAGCCGGCGCCGGTTGGGTTGCGGCATTGCCCAGGGTCTCACGTAAATCCGTTTGCCATTTTGCCGGCAAGCGATTGGTCAAAACTTTGAAAGAAATCATGTCATTCCCTCCTTGATTGTTTTACAAAAATAGTTTTAGCAGTGATTTAAAAATCAAACCGGACGGGCGATAAAAACCATCTCGCCGCTGTGATAGTCATAAGGCCGGCGATCAAAATCGCCGTAAACGGTTTCCAGATGAAAACCGGATTGGCGCAGCAGCAATTCCATCTCATAACGAAAAATATAACGCAGATGAAAATGCTCGATAGCGCGTTTCAGCGTGCCATCGGGGAACACCGTGTCAAGGTGACGCTCAATATCGATACGCTGATCACGATGTGAATAACTGGCATTATCCAAAATCGTAATAATCCGGCCATCGGTAAGATGTTGCGCCGGCAACGAAGTCTTCCTCTGGTCGTCACTTATCAGGCGATATGAGGGCGCAAAAATATCGATAATCAGCCGGCCTTCGGTGAGCAAATGCCGGTGAGAATTTCGCAGCGCCGCGAGTTGATCGTCAATCGTATCGAGGTGAAGGAAAGCGCGGAACGGCACAAAGATCTGCGCGAACTTTTTGCTGAGTTCGAAGGTTCGCATATCGCCTTCGTAAATACGTTGCAGCAACTCCGGGCGATCAGCCAGCTTTTGACGAAGAATGTTCAGCATGGCCGGTGAAGCATCCAGGCCGTAAATTTCATTTTCGGTTTCAATTAACGGCAAAGTGATGCGGCCGGTGCCGCAACCTACTTCGAGTATCGGCCCCTTGTCTTCGCGCGCCATTGCCGCATAAAACTCAATATCCTGCGTGCGAAAAGCGTAAACGTGATCGTAAAAAGCGGCGAGAATTTCGTAATCGTCAGCCATCAAATTTCTCTCAAATCTTACAGCATTGACACTTGCGCGAGCACGACGCAAAGCGAGCCATTAAATGATTCGCGAACAACTTTGACGCCGGCGATATTGGCTTGCACAACGCCGAATTTCGTAGCGTAATCATTTTTATGCCACTCAATCAGATAGGCCGCCCAACGTCCGGCATCAAGCGTCGCCACCATTTTGGCCTGATTCGCGGCCGTATTGGGATTGGCAGTTTTTGGATTGACTCGACCCTTTCCGACTACCCAAACGATACCCGCGCTTGTATCAATAGCGCGCCGTCCCAATTCGCGCCGCAAGGCAATATCATCGGGCTGCTGCATGATTTGTTGTTGTAATTGCCTCAGCGAATCAGCCTCGATCTCCGAAGGGACTCGCGCCGGTTGTCCCGTAGAAACACCGGCATTCAAAGTTTGTTCGGATGCGTTCAACATTCCTGTGGAATCGGCATGCGCGGGCTGCCCTGGTTTCGGATCATCGTGGCAAGCCCACACACCGCATGATACAACCACTAATATCAGAATAAGATTCAATTTCATAATCTTTTCTCCTTAATCAAAGTAATTCCTTATTCAAATGATAAACGACCAAATGAAAAATGCAAGCAGAAATCCGCGCCAGCTATCAAATAAAAAATTGTTTCGTTGTCATCAATTCTGTTGCACTCGAGAAAGAAAAATGCTATCTTAACAAGTCAAAAATTTTAAATATAAAACCCCAATCCACCACACCGTGAATTGGGGTTTTTAATTTTCAGTCAACTTTATTTCGCGATACTTTCCTGCAATTTCTCGAGCGCATTTTGCGCCGCGTTTTGCTCGGCGCGCTTTTTGGAATTGCCGACGCCGACGCCGACGGTGCGATTTTGAATTCTTACTTCAACCGTAAAAATTTTGTCGTGATCCGGGCCTTCTTCGGAGCGGATGGCGTAAAACGGCACGCCGAGATTGCGGCTTTGTGAATATTCGAGCAGCAGGCTTTTGAAATTTTTGTGCTGCTCTTCGTTGAGAATGGGATCGACCTCTTTTAAAACGATTGCATCAACGAAGTCTCTCGCCGGTTCGATGCCGCCATCCAGATAGATCGCGCCGATGACGGCTTCAAACGTGTCGCTGATAATCGAAGGGCGAGTGCGGCCGCCGGAACGCTCTTCGGCCTCGCTCATCAATACGTAACGGCCCAAATCCAACTGGCGGGCGAAGCGCGCCAAAATTTTTCGGCTCACCAGCAAAGATTTTATCGCAGTAATCTCGCCCTCTTCTTTGGAGGGGAAGAGGTGAAACAGCGCATCGGTCACCAATAACCCTAAAACAGAATCACCGAGCAGCTCCAATCTCTCGTTGGAATGAACCCGGCGCTCATTGACCTGCGGTAAATAGGAACGATGTTTCAAGGCCTGTAGCAGCAGATCAACATTGCGAAAACGATACCCGATCAACTGCGCAAATTTTTTGGCGTTGGCTTCAACGCCGTCCCTTCCGGTATGATTTTTCTTCCTGAATAATTCTTTTAAAAGATTCAACATAAAACAACGCGAGGGAAGACAACAACGATAAAAAGAAAAAAAGATAAAACGAGATACGTCAACTTATCAGCGGTAATTTCCCCTTGCAAATTTGACGCGATCAAATTGATGGGAAGGCATTGCGATCGAGGTGAGGAAGTTGTCTGGTACAGCTTTCTCGCTTCGCTCGAAATGACGGCTTTGAAAATTTGATACAGTCAAATTTTACTGAACGAACTTTTTGACGACCAGGCACACATTGTGGCCGCCAAAACCGAAGGAATTGGAAATTGCCGTATTAACTTCACGCCGCACGGCTTGATTTGGCGTGTAATTCAAAAAGCACTCCGGGTCGGCGGTAATTTGATTGATCGTAGGATGGATGGCGTCATCCCGGCAAGTCAACGCCGTGGCAATCAATTCCACGGCGCCGCTCGCGCCAAGCAAATGGCCGATCATCGATTTGGTCGAGCTGATGTTGAGCCTGTAGGCTTGCCCGCCAAAAACGCTCGCGATGGCCTGCGTTTCGTTCTTGTCGTTGGCCGAGGTTGAAGTGCCATGCGCGTTGACATATTGAATATCATCAGGGGCGACGTTTGCATTTTTGAGCGCAAGACGCATGGCGCGCACGGCGCCTTCACCGCCCGGCGCCGGCTGCGTGATGTGATAGGCATCGGCGCTGTATCCCGCGCCGATGACTTCGGCGTAAATTGTCGCGTTGCGGCGCATTGCACTTTCTAACGCTTCGAGAACCAAAATACCGCCGCCTTCGCCCATGACAAAACCGTCGCGATCAAGATCGAAAGGCCGGCTGGCTTTTTGCGGGTCGTCGTTGCGCGTGGATAATGCTTTCATCGCATTGAAGCCGCCGACGCCCATCTGAGTAATGGTGGCTTCGGCGCCGCCACAGATCATGATTTCCGCTTCGCCGCGCTGAACGTATCGAAAGCTTTCGCCAATCGCATGCGAGCTTGAAGCGCAAGCCGAAACAATGCAATAATTGGGGCCTTTGAAGCCGTATCGCATGGAAATATGGCCCGGCGCAATATCCGCAATCATCATCGGAATAAAAAAGGGGCTGATGCGTCCCGGCCCCTTTTCAATGAATTTGCGTTCCTCACGCTCAAAGGTATCCATGCCGCCGATGCCGGAACTGACAATGACACCGATGGCATCTTTGTCGATTGGCGCTTCGAGCAGGCGCGAATCTGCAATCGCGAGTTTGGCGGCGGCCAGCGCATAGTGGGTAAATGCATCCATGCGCCGGACTTCTTTTTTCTCGATATAGTCTTCGGCGTTGAAGTTTTTGATTTCCGCGGCAATTTTGGTGTCGAAATTGGCGGCATCAAAACGCGTGATGACGTCGACGCCGGATTTGCCTGCGAGCAGATTTTGCCAAAACTCATCCAGCGTGTGGCCGAGCGGCGAAATCACGCCCATACCGGTGATAACGACCCGTCGTTCTTGCATAAGACGTCCGTTAAATGTTGCGAGCTTTCTACAACAAATTGATTTGAGCAAATAACAAACGAGAGTATCCGGAGTGCTTGCAAAGATTCGAAATTACACTCCGCTCTCGAAATGTTACAGGCTCAATTGATTTGGTCTCATTATCGCACGCGCCGAATCAGGCATTGGCCTTCTTTTGTTTCAAATATTCGATGGCCTTGCCGACCGTAAGCATTTTCTCGGCGTCTTCGTCGGGAATTTCAATATCGAATTCTTCCTCGAACGCCATGACCAGCTCGACGGTATCGAGAGAATCGGCGCCAAGATCTTCGATGAAGTTGGCTTCCGGCGTGACTTCGTTGGCATCAACACCGAGTTGATCCACGATGATCTGTTTGACTTTTTCTTCAAGAGCTGCCATTTCGTTTTCACTCCTCCGTTTGGGTGAGTAAGGATAAGGTTGTTTTCATATTCTAAACTTAAACAGTAACATTCTGTTTGGCTCGAACGGCTTCGTAATGCGAGCGTTCAGTTATACCTAATCCGATGGAATAGCCCTCATTCATGAAAATCTCATCACGACGCAACGATAAGGCATCGGAGACTTCTTCTTCTTTCTCATCGGGGACGACAATGTCAATCCAAGCATCCAATTCTTCATATCCAGGTATTAGCACCTCAACAATTTCAGCTTGCGGACAAATGTCTTTGGCAAGCGAGGTCAAGTCGCCGATAAGTCTTTCCTGACGGCGTTTTGAAAACCGAACATTTGAGTGCTTCATTTGATTGTCACCTCTTCAACTTTGGCTATAAATTCTCGCGCATGAGCCAATAATCTCTTTGTGCGCTTTCCCCAGCTCCGTCTTTTTTATAATGAGCTTTGAGGCGTTCTTCATAAGCATCGGATAACCATGTAAAAAATTGCGACGGGTAAAGATGTCGTTTGTGAATAAGCTCTTGATTAAAACTTTTTCTTAATCCGTCGTGTGACCATTTCTCCTGTTTGAAACCCGCATGCGCCATAGCTGAAATCGTTATCCAAAACAACGCGTAGTAACAATTGGCGGCGCAGCCATTGTATAATCCCTTTTCCAACGCCAGTTCTGCAGTTTGCAAAAATTCCTTCGCTCGCTCCAACATGCTTATCTTTCCCGCTTCAGACTATTAGCCAAAATACTCAGCTCATCACCATCCCGCCATCCACATTGAAAACTTGGCCGGTGATATAATCCGAATCCGGTGAGGCGAGAAAAGCCACCACAGCGGCCACATCTTCGGGGGTGCCGATTTTTTCGAGCGGAACTGATTGCAGCATTGCGGTTTTTGCGGCTTCCGGCAGACCGGCGGTCATATCGGTCAAAATAAACCCCGGCGCCACGGCGTTGATCTGAATATTGCGGCTCGCCAGCTCGCGCGCAACGGATTTGGTCAAGCCGATAACGCCGGCTTTGGCGGCGCAATAATTCGCCTGGCCTTTATTTCCCATCAGCGCGACCACCGAAGTGATGTTGATGATTTTGCCGGCGCGCTGCTTCATCATAGTTTTGCTGGCGGCGCGAATGCAGTTGAACGTGCCAGTGAGATTGGTGGTGATGACGGCGTTCCAATCGTCGTCGCTCATGCGCATGACGAGGTTGTCGCGCGTGATGCCGGCGTTGTTGACGAGAATATGCAAGCCGCCGAATTGATCGACGGTTCCTTTTATCAGCGCTTCAACTTGTTTGACCTCAGCGATGTTGGTTTCAAAGCCGGTTGCCCGTCCGCCGTTTTGTTGAATTTCTTCAGCGGTTTTATCGGCGCCGGCTTTGGTGGTGGCCGTGACCACGACTTTCGCGCCTTCCGCCGCCAAACGCAGCGCAATCGCTCTGCCGATGCCGCGCGAGCCGCCGGTTACAATCGCAATTTTATCTTGCAGTTTTGCCATCTTGGTGTCGTTATCAAATGCTCGTCGTATCTTGTCCTTTTGATTTTTGGAAAAAATTCAGGTTTTAGCTTTTTTTCGAGTATCAGAGTTTTTAGTGTAATTGGCGATTTTTTCTCGACAAACTTCCTCGATCAACTCCTGCAATTCCTTCACTTTTTTGTTGAGCCAGGTCAGCTCTTCACGCGTAATTTTGTATTTTCGATTGGAGCGGCTATGCACGTAGGCATCACATAAGAGTTTGAAGCAGCGTTTTTCCTTTGCCGTGGTGTTGGGAAAAACGGTTAAAACTCGGGGTTCCACAAAAGCGGCTTTATAGCCCAGCACGTCGAGGTCGTGCCGATTTGGCCGGTAGCCGGTGTAAACCAAAAGTATGGTTGAATAAAAATGCTCAACGGCCTGATGCAGCGCCAGAGCGGCTTTTCTATAATCGGTGCGATCAAAAGCCTGCTGAAAGCCGGCCAAAAAAGAAATAGCGCTTGTATACAATTGCTTGAAATCCTCGGCAGCGCGCTTTCTGCACTCTTCAGGATTCAGGTCGCGCGCCGGCGCCAATTGCCGGCGTCCTGAATCGTAAAGCAGAATGCCTTCATTCTGAATGTCCGTAAAAAAGTAATGGCCTCGACGCAGGTTTTTGTTGATAAAGCAAATCTCATGCGGAATGATGGTTACAGGCGTCTGCACCGTCGCGCTCTGGCGAATCAGTTCCTTTACACGATACCATTTTCCCGTTTTTCTGGCAATTCGGCGATGCGCCGTGACAACAAGAATGTCAAAATCGCTGCGCCTCGCGTCAATTCCGCCGGCGCCCATTTGTGCCTCATCAACCTCGTCGCCGCGAGCATGGCTTCCAAACAAGATGATGATCTCCAGTTCTATTGCATTAACTACCTCGCGAATGATTTTCACAATCTGCCGAAGCTCTTTCCGTTTATGCGTAGATAGATGCTTGAGACTCGTCGTCATATTGTTTCGTCGTTACAGCGCTTCCAACTCCGCAACTTTTCCTATCGTCTTTGCCACAAAATTTTTATTGATGCGCTTCAGCAATCCTGCCAGCACGTTACCCGGCCCGACTTCATAAAATTGCGTGGCGCCATCGGCGATCATGTTTTCGATTATTTCGATCCAGCGCACCGGACTGGTGAGTTGCTCATCCAAACGTTGGCGCAACTCCTCGGCATTTGTCGCCGGCCTGGCGGTGACGTTCAAGTAAATCGGGCATTTCGCTTCATGAAAATGCGCTTTTTGTAAATTCTCACGCAAGCCCTCGCGCGCGCCGGCCATCAATGGCGAATGAAAGGCGCCGCCGACCTGAAGCTGCTTCGCTATTTTCGCGCCTCTGGCTCTGGCAAGCGTCACCGCTTGTTGAACGCCGGCAATCGAGCCGGAGATCGCGATTTGTCCCGGCGAATTAAAATTAGCCGGACAAACAATTCCTGCACGCGAGGCTTCTTGACAAATCGTTTCAACTTCCGCCGGATCGAGGCCGACAATCGCCGCCATCGTCCCTGGATTTTCAATGCCGGCGCTCTGCATCAATTCACCGCGGCGCCTGACTAATTTCAGCGCGTCATCGAAATCAAGCACGCCGGCGGCATGCAAGGCGGAATACTCGCCGAGACTGTGACCGGCGACCATGTCCGGGATGAGGTTTTTTTCAATGAGCAGGCGCGTTACAATCGCGCTGTGAATAAAAATCGCCGGCTGGGTAATATCGGTTTGAGTTAATTTTTCTTCCGGACCGGCGAAACAAATTCGTTGAATATCGAAACCGAGCAGCTCATTCGCACGCGCGAACAACTCCGAGGCGAGCGGAAATTTTTCGCAGAGGTCTTGAGCCATGCCGGCGTATTGCGAGGCCTGGCCCGGAAATATGAAAGCGCGACGTTCGGTCATACACTGAAATAAATTTTAAATTGCCAATTTTCAATTTAAAATTTTTAAATTTATTTTAAGCGCAATTTGTGCGACACTAAAATTGCACAATGGCCGAGCCCCACGTGAAGCCGCCGCCGAATGCCACCAGCAAACAGCGATCGCCGGATTTCAATCGCCCGTTCTCAAGCGCTTCATTCAGGGCGAGCGGAATCGAAGCCGCGGAGGTATTGCCATAGTTTTGAACGTTCACATAAACTTTTTCCAATGGCATGCCGACGCGCCTGGCGGTGGCATTGATGATGCGCATATTGGCTTGATGCGGAATCAACAAATGAATATCATCGCCCGTCAAATTATTTTTAGCGAGAAGGTGCTCGGCGGCATCGCCCATTGCGGTCACCGCATGTTTGAAAACCTCGCGACCTTCCATTTTCAAAAACATCAGGCGCTCGGCCAAAGCCACATCGGGTGGAATCTTGGTGCCGCCGCCCGGCATGCAGAGCAAATGCGTGAGCCGGCCATCGCTTTTAATGAAGGTATCGACGATGCCGCGTTTGCCGTCACTGGGGCCGATCACCGCCGCGCCGGCCGCATCGCCAAACAGCACGCACGTGGCGCGATCCGTCCAGTCCGTGATTCGCGTCAAAAGCTCACCGCCAATGACGAGAACATGTTGCGCCTTGCCGGCAGCGATCAAACCGTCTGCCAAAGACAGGCCATAAATAAAACCGGTACAGGCCGCAGCAATATCGAACGCCGCCGCGTTTCCTGCGCCCAACATTTCCTGCACGTAACACGCCGTCGATGGAAACGTCACATCGCCCGTCACCGTGCCGATGATGATCGCATCCAGTTTTTCGGCGGGCAGTTGCGCTGCTTCCAACGCGGCCCGCCCGGCAGCAGCGCAGAGCGCAGAAGTCGTATCGCTTTCATCGGCAATATAACGCCGCTCGATACCGGTGCGCTCGCGAATCCATTCGTCGGTGGTCTCCACCATTTTTTCCAAATCAAAATTGGTCAACACGCGTTTCGGCACGGCGCGGCCGGTGCCGAGAATCATAGAACTAAGCTTCTTGTTCAACGAGTTTTACTCCATTGGATGCTTGCAATTCCTGTCCGATAATTTGCGTCACTCCTTCCGATACCATCTTGATCGCTTCGCGGATGGCATTTCGAATCGCCTTGGGGGTGGAGCCGCCATGACAAATGATGCAGACGCCGTTGATGCCCAACAAAGGAGCGCCACCGTATTCTTCATAATCAAAAATTTTTCGCAGCCCGGTAAACGTCGGCTGCAATAAGAACGCGCCGATCTGGCGAAAAATTCTTTTGCCGATTTGACGCTTGATATGATGGCGAAACACGCCGCCGAGACTTTCGGCAAACTTGAGAATGACGTTGCCGACGAAGCCGTCACAGACGACGACATCGGCGGTGCCTTTGAGAATATCGCGGCCTTCCACGTTGCCGATAAAATTCAGCCTGTCACTCGCTTCCAGCATTCCATAGGCTTCACGAGTGACCTCGGTGCCTTTCGAGCGCTCTTCACCGTTGCTCAACAGGGCGACTTTAGGCGACTCGATGCCGATGACGCGATTCATGAAGATGCTGCCCATCAAACCGAATTGCATCAACTGAATCGATTTGCAATCAACATTGGCGCCGACGTCGATGAGCATCGTCACACCATAACCGTTGGGAATGAGCGAGCCGATGCCCGGACGATTTACGCCGCGAATGCGCCCGAGTTCCATCAAACTCGCGGCCATCGCGGCGCCGGTGTGGCCGGCGCTAACAACGGCATCGACCTGGCCTTCCTGATGCAAACGCGTCGCGACGAGCACGGAAGCGTCTTTCTTCTTTTTTAATGCGACCGTCGGAACATCGCACATCTCGATTTTCTCGGAGGCGTGATAAATCGAGTAGTGCAGATTTTCTCCACGTGTCAGCAACGGATGCCGGCTGATTTCATGCTCGATTTGCGCTTTGTCGCCAACAAAGACGATTTCATAAGCGCCATTCGCCAGTTTTGCCGCTTCCAAACCTCCCTGTATGATTGCCGCCGGCGCATTATCCCCACCCATGGCGTCCAATGCGATACGCATATCCTATTCTCGAAATTTTTTAAAATGACTCATGCTGTTCGTCAAGCCTCGAACGATCATGCGATTCATCAAATGCGTTCGCCATCAACAGCAAGTTATTGCTCGCGCGGCAAAAACACCGAGCGGTCGCCATAATAACCGCAGTTCGGGCAGGCGCGATGCGGCAATTTCGGCTGGCGGCAATTTGAACAAGGCACGACGTTGGGCGTGGAAAGTTTCCAGTGCGTCCGGCGTTTATCACGACGAGTGCGAGAATGTCTACGTTTTGGATTGGGCACGACTTTACCTCTTTCTGGTCTTAATTGACACGCCGCCGCGATTTTTCTTACGATTAAAATAAAAATCGAGGCGGACGGAGTGAATGCAAATTTGTTTACAAAAGCTGGCGCAGCTTTTCCCATCTCGGATCAGCCGGCGGCGCGGCACAACGACACGGTTCGAGGTTGAGATTGGCGCCACACCCGCCGCATAATCCCCGGCAATCTTCCGAGCACAGCATCTTCATCGGCATGGCGAGCATGATCGTACCGCGAATCTCATCGGCGAGGTCGATCTCTTTCACATTGGACGCGATATAATGAAAATCATCGGCTTCGCTTATGGCGAGCATCGCTTCGTCGCTCGAAAACACCACGCGCGATTCGCCGCTCAACATTCGATCAAATTCATTCGTGCAACGATCGCACGCAAAGCGCCCGGAGACTTGCACGCGATTTTTCAAAAAATAATGCGGCAAGCGCTTTTCCAGATCAACCTGAATCTTCACGTCATCGCGCAGATTCGGGTGATTTTCCAGACCGAACTCCGCCAGCTTCTCCACGAAGTTTAACGTGTGCAGCCCTTCAGAAAGATGTGCGAGCGAAATCTTCATGTTCAGCCGCCGGAAAAGATTAGTGAAGAATTTATAAAAGAAAGCGTTATAAGTCAAGATAAAAAAATGTGCAGCGATTTGACGATAGGTGATGGATGATCACCTTATAGAAAAACAGCTTTGCGCTTTTATTGTTCTACTTTGCGATAGTGCGCGACCCAATAACCGGATTCTAAAAGATCGCTCAATTGGGCTGCCATCTGGCGCGCTTCTCCTCGTGTCGCATAACTGCCGACACGCACGCGATACCACGTCCCGCCCAGAGACGGAATATTAGCGCTTTGCACATAGGCATTGAAGCCTTTGGCGCTGAAGCGCTGCGCATCCTGCTCGGCGCGCCGGCGCGTTTGCCACGAGGAAACTTGTACGGTGTATTTACCATCGCTGTCGACGACGACCTGCGGCGGAGTTTGTGGTGGCGGCTCTTGCACCGGCAATTCGCCAGGTGTTGCCAATGTATCGTCGATGATCGGCGGTGGTTGCGTTACCGGTGGCTCCGTTTTTTCTTGCCTTTTCGTCAATACCAACCAGCCCAAAAGAACTGCAACTCCGACGATTAAAATTCCGCCTACCCAGGCGATGCGCCGATTTCCATTCTCCATCGTCAATTCTCCTTACAATCTAAACTATTGCGCTTCGATCAATTCTTTATTTGAAAAGTAGAACGAAACTTCGTTGCGGCCATTTTCCGGCGAATCCGAGCCGTGCACGATATTGTTCTGCTTGCTCGTGGCAAAGTCGCGGCGAATCGTGCCCGCCGTTGCTTCAGCCGGATCGGTGGCGCCGATGAGCTGGCGGAAATCCGCCACGGCATTTTCTTTTTCCAGCGCCAGCACGACGACGGAGCCACTCGACATAAAGCTCACCAGCTCTTTGTAGAAACCGCGTTTTTTATGGACCTCATAAAATTTCCCGGCCACTTCCGGCGTGAGCCGAACCATCTTCATACCGATGAGACGAAATCCGGCCGCTTCGATGCGGTCGAGCACTTTGCCCATCTTGTTTGCTGCGACACAATCAGGTTTGAGAATAGCGAGGGTGCGTTCCAAGGTTGTTCTCCTTATATTTGCAAATTATCTTCCTGCAACGACGGCGGCCTTTTTAGTTTTTCGCTGCGGCTTTTTCATTTTGCTTTTCTCTTTTGCTGAAGAATTCTTGACCGCAAAAACTTTTTTGTTTTTGCCGAGCGCTTTTTCCATCATCGCGCCGATCTCCGCCGGACTTTCGCAAACATACGCGCCGGCTTTGCGCAGGGCTTCCATTTTTTCCGCGGCCGTGCCTTTGCCGCCTGCGATAATCGCGCCGGCATGCCCCATGCGTCGTCCCGGCGGCGCCGTGCGGCCGGCAATAAACGCCACGACGGGCTTATCAAAATATTTCTTAATATACGCCGCGGCTTCATCTTCCGCCGAGCCGCCGATTTCGCCGATGAGCACAACCGCGTCCGTGTTATCATCTTCAGCAAAGAGTTTCAGCGCGTCGGTATGCGTCGTGCCAATAATCGGATCGCCGCCGATACCGACGCAAGTCGATTGGCCGATGCCAAGATCGGAAAGTTGCTTCACTGCTTCGTACGTTAACGTGCCGCTGCGCGAAATCACGCCGACGCGACCCGGCTGGTGAATGAAGCCCGGCATGATGCCGATCTTGCATTTGCCCGGCGAAATCACGCCCGGACAATTCGGGCCGATCATGCGCACGCCGGTTTTATTCAGCCATGCTTTCACCGGCAACATGTCGGTGATGGGAATGCCTTCGGTAATCGTCACAATCAGCGCCACGCCTTCCGTCGCTGATTCCATAATGGCATCAGCAGCGAAAGCCGGCGGAACAAAAATCGCCGCGGCATTTGCGCCGGTATTTTTTACGGCATCCGCGACGGTGTTGAAAATCGGCACGGTGTCGTTAAATTTTTGTCCGCCTTTTCCCGGCACGACGCCGGCAACGACGTTGGTGCCATATTCCATCATCTGGGTCGCGTGAAACGAGCCTTCGCTGCCGGTAATGCCCTGCACCAGCACGCGCGTTTTTTTGTCAACGAGAATGCTCAAATCTCCTCCTACATGTTGTCGTTTATTTGTTCTTCGATTTTCTTTTGTATTCTGTTTTGGATTCTGCCACTTTCAACAAACCACCGACGTCATCAGGAGCAGCATATTTGACTCTTGCCTTTTCTTTCGGCTTTGCAAAACTCTCTGCGATAAGAATGTCATCCAAGTACCACCACCAATGCGAGCGATCATAATGGCCTTCGCGACAACGATGAAGCATCCCTTTGGCAGCGCCGACTAAAAGCAAGGCTGCGGCTTTAATATCCCGATCAAGTTTGGCTAACTTGCCCTTTTGAATTTGGTTCAATGCTTCCGGAGAGGCTTCTAGAACCTTTTGCAACTCGCTACGATGATAGAATAATGCATCTACATCTTCCGATACGTCAAGAATAGCATCATCAGCAGAGGGTGGAATTGCACCCGGCAGAAAATTAATCAACCAGTCCAAAAGTTCTGTGGCGCGCTTTTGAGCTGATATCTTAGAAATCGGTGTCGTTATCATATTTTTATTTTGGTGACCAAATGAGTTCGATTTCTGGTTGCCTTCGCAAATAACCAAGACCGTCTTTGGCAATGAAGCAAGTTTTTACATAGGAAGGGTAGGCATTCTGAGTCCACGCGACAAAAACATTATTACGTGGGTTCAAGAATCCTATTGTCTTTCCACTACGTTCGTATTGCCCGATGTAGCTGTGTTTGCCAATCGTGTTTTCTGCATCTTGTAAAATCACACCATGCTCAAGCAATTTTTGTCGGAAGAAAGGATGCAACCTTCCCAACGCAAAATCGCGCCGAACATTATTGATCAGCTCATCAACCTGCGCTTCCGTCCACGGCATCTGCTTCTCCTTCGCCGACCTACTTTCTCGCGCTTTTGGATTTTCTTTTGTATTCTTCTCCGGATTCTGCTACTTTCAACAAACTGCTTGATGTTTCCGAAAAACGATACCCACGCTTTGTGGCGGCTTGATTTTCGGCAATCAGCTCTTCTTGAAGCATGTCATCCAAATACCACCACCAATGCGAACGATCATAATGGCCTTGCCGAAAACGCCGCAATTCTCCTTTTTCTGCGCCAACGATTAACAAGGCCGATTGGCGAATTTGTGCATCAAGCGTTGCCAAATTTCGCTTTTGTGTTGCTGTCAAAGCCAACGGCGTTTTTTGGAGAAGATTCTCCAATTCGCTGCGATGCCACAGAAGAGCATTAACATCGCCGCTAATGTCAAGAATCGCCTCTTCAGGAGAAGCAGGAATAGCCGTCGGTAAAAATCGCGTCAACCAATTAAGCAAGCTGCTGGCCTGTTGCGCTGTTGATTGTTTAGACTTGGACGATATTGGAGTAATCACCTCTGACATTTTTCACCTCGGTGATAATGTAACTTTTCTTGCTAATAACCTTTTCAGCAAGATGACGTGAAACACCGTGGTTTTCCAATTTCAACCAGAACTCGGGCTTTGTCCTTCCCAAAGCAAGGTCACGTTGTACACTATTGATGAG
>Ga0247727_10011690_pt1 | contig 15243 bp, 15 predicted proteins | sample WisWelCaveWW1625_FD_202498 | JGI IMG/M metagenome (GOLD analysis project Ga0247727, IMG submission 202498) | Biofilm microbial communities from Wishing Well Cave, Virginia, United States - WW16-25 | ecosystem: Environmental > Aquatic > Deep subsurface > Groundwater > Cave microbial mat | place... | reverse complement strand
GCCAACCAGGAGCACACACGAGTGAAGGAGCGCACGGTGATCGGGCGCAACGTCAGGACGGGTGTCGACAATGCGTTCGTCGCTCCTGTCTCGATCGGCGACGACGCATGGATTGCAGCAGGCTCCGTGATCACAGACGATGTTCCCCCAGGGGCGCTCGCGATCGCGCGCTCGAAGCAGGTCAACAAGGAAGGACGCGGTGGAAAGCGGGACGATTGAGCAGACGCTTCCCGGGTTCGACGCGGACGTCCCGCGCGTCGAGATGAAGACAGGGCACGCGATCCCGCTCGCGCCCAAGAAGCGGCTGATGGTGTTCGCGGGCCGCTCGCACCCCGAGCTGGCCGCGAAAATGGCCGAGCGGCTCGGCGTCGAGCTCGGCGAGATCGAGCTGACGACCTTCGCGAACGGCGAGACCTACTGCCGCTACTGCGAGTCGATCCGCGGCGCCGACGTCTTCCTGGTGCAGACGGGCTGCACCCCAGTCGACCAGAACCTGATGGAGCTGCTCCTCATGATTCAGGCGGCCAAACTTGCCTCGGCGAAGCGAATCACCGCTGTGATCCCCTGGTTCGCTTACTCGCGGCAGGATCGGAAGGCAAAGCCGCGCGAGCCGATCTCGGGTCGTCTGGTTGCGGACATGCTCCAGCTCGCGGGCGCCGACCGCGTGCTGACAATGGATCTGCACGCGGGGCAGGTGCAGGGGTTCTTCACGATTCCCGTCGACCACATGACGGCATTGCCGCTCTTCGCCCAACACTTCCGCGACCTCGGCCTCACCGGCGAGAAGATCGTCTCGGTTGCTCCCGACGCCGGACGCGCCAAGTACGCCCTCCGGTTCGCCGAGATGATCTCGGCCGACTTCGCGATCATGCACAAGACGAGGCCGGCCCACGACGAGGTGGCGATCACTGAGGTCACTGGCGGCGTCCGCGACAAGATCGCGATCGTCGGCGACGATGTTACGACGACGGGCGGCACGCAGATCGCGGGCGCGACGACACTCAGAGAGCACGGCGCGACGGAGGTCTGGATGTTCGTGACACACTCGCTGCTCGACGCCGAAGCGCTCCAGCAACTAGCTGCTGCGGAGATCACGGGCATCGTCGTCACCGACACGGTGCCGATCGACCCGCTGCACCGGCCGCCGAACATGACCGTGCTGACCGTTTCTGGCCTGCTGGCCGAGACGATCATGAACGTCTTCAGCGACGACTCGGTCTCGGCGATCTTCGGCGGGGAGAACCAGCTGTTCTAGCGTTGCGCAAGACCGAAAACCGCTTGCGCGGATCCCGCTCGCACGAACGATCCTGAAGGCGGCCGCTCCGCGGCCGCGACCGCTTGTGCCTAGCGAGGCCCGCCGCTCGCACGCGTCGCTACAATCCGCGGCCGTGTCCGGAGACAGGCTGAAGCTAGCAGTACGCGAGCGCGAGGATCTCGGCTCGCGCCCGTCGCGGCGCCTGCGTGCGCAGGGGCTCATTCCCGGCGTGCTCTACGGGAAGGGCCACTCCAGGGCGATCGTCGTTCCCGCGGGGGATCTCCGAACGGCGATGACGGGCGCGTCTGGACTCCACGCGATCCTCGACGTCGTGGTCGAGGGCCAGACGACTGTGTATTCGTCGATTCTCGCCGAGTACGAGCAGGATCCGATCCGCGGCACGATCTCCCACATCGATCTGCGCGAGATCCGGCTCGATCAGGCGATCCACGCCACCGTCGTTGTGCACCTCGTCGGCGAGTCCGCGGGCGTCAAGACCGGTGGCGTGCTCTCGCTGATTGCCCGTGAGCTCCAGGTCGAGGCGCTTCCCGCCAACGTTCCGGAGCACATCGACGTCGATGTCGCGGCCTTGGAGCTCGGAGACGTTCTGCGTCTCGCAGACATCCCGGCGATCGAGGACGTCACGTTTCTCGACGATCCACACGAGACGGTCATCGCGACGGTGTCGATGCCCCGCGGGTACGCGGAGATCGAGGAAGCCGATGCCGCGGCCGCCGAAGAGGCAGCCGCCGAAGGTGCTCCGGAAGCGGAGGAGGCCGCCGAAGACGGCGAGCCGTCCGACTCCAGCTCCGAGGAGTAGCAGTGCGCCTGTTTCGTCGGGGCGAGGCTGCCTCGACGCTCGACCTGCTCATCGCTGGTTTGGGCAACCCCGGCACGAGATACGAGAGGGACCGCCACAACGTCGGCTGGATGGTCGTCGATGAGTTCGCGCGGCGCCGCGATGCGACGTTCAAGTCGAAGTTCAGCGGGCGGCTCGGTGAGACGCGGGTTGGCGAGGCGAAGGTGGCGCTCCTCGAGCCGGAGACATTCATGAACGAGTCCGGCCGCTCGATCTCGGCCGCGGCGAGGTACTTCAAAGTTGTGCCCGAGGATGTGCTCGTCGTCCACGACGACGTCGATCTCGACGTGGGCCGCCTGCAGGCACGTCTTGGGGGAGGGCTGGCCGGCCACAACGGGCTTCGTTCGATAGCGCATTCACTCGGCACACCAGAGTTCCTTCGCCTGCGGATCGGCGTGGGGCGGCCCGGGCGAGGTGACCCGCGCGATGTTGCCGATTACGTGCTCGCGCCATTCGATGCGCACGAGGATCGAGAGGCGATCGTCGCGCGTGGCGCCGATGCTCTCTATGTCCTCGTTGCCGAAGGTCTCGAAAAGGCGCAGCACCAGTTCAACTGAGCGCCGACGTGCGCATTGGCGCACTTCTTCTACATTTCCGTTTCCCCTCTGGGACGGCCTCCTCGGTAGCGTTTACAGAGGGCACGGGGGTGCCCCTGGGGGTGGTTGATGAAGGCCGCTAGCGTTGAATCCGTGGATGAGGTCAAGGTTCGTAGGGCGACTGTCGACGATGTTGCGGAGCTCGCAGACCTCCGGCGAACTTTCACGCTCGAGGATGCGACCGAAGGTGAACCCTTGCGAAGCGACTATGAGGAATCGTTCGCTCGCATTGTCACGAACGGCATCGAGTCCGGTAGGTGGGTCATCTGGGTCGCTGAGGCGGACGGCGCAATCGTCTCGCATGCGTTTGTCGGAACGATCGAGAAGATCCCACGTCCTGTCGTAGGCCACGGCGTGATTGGCTATATGACGAACGTCTATACGCGGCCGGAGTTCCGCGGCCGTGGTATCGGCGGTCGCGTCCTCGATGCGGTTGCCGCCTGGGCGATCGCGGCTGGCATCGAGCTTCTCGTCGTTTGGCCGAGCGAGGCGAGCTTTGGCCACTACGAGCGCCACGGATTCGCCGATCGCGGCGAGCCCCTCGTCTGGTTGCACCCCGACGATCCGGCCTGACAGGCAACGCTACGATGACCCGTGCGGGACGCGATTCCCGCCAGCCGCATGGACCCAGCCCGCTCGACTCTCTCCGGTCTTGTCGCCGAGCTCGCCTCGAGCGAGCGCTTCCGCGCGTTCCTCGACGACTTCCCCGCCGCAGCGCGCGTCTCGGAGCCAGCGCTTCCGCTCGTTCTCGCTGCTCTGCACGAATCTCTCGCACGCCCGCTGGTCTGTCTGTTTGCCGAGGACGAAGAGGCGCGCGACATTGCCGAGGCGGTTGCGTGGTACTGCGATCCGGCTCGCGTCGCGCTGCTTCCCAGCCGTGGCGTGCGCTTCGGCTCGGGGCTCGAGCCGCCCGCGCACCTCGTCGGTGAGCGCGCACGCGCGCTCACGGTCCTGGCCAGCGGAGGCTTCGTCTGCGTTTCGGCACGTGCCCTTGCGGAGGGCATGCCGCCTGAGCACGAGCGAACCGAGGCAGTACGAATCGCTCCGGGCGACGAGACGGGTATCGACGGGCTCGTCGAATCGCTGACTCTGGCCGGCTACGAGCGGGTCGAGCGAGCCGACGAGCGGGGACAGATCGCCGTACGGGGAGGACTCGTCGACGTGTTCCCGAGCACCGGACGCGAGCCTCTTCGGATCGAGCTCTTCGGCGACGAGGTCGAGCACATCAGGGCGTTCTCGCCGTTCACGCAACGCACGCTTCATCCCGTCGACGACGCCGTGATCTACCCGGCGAGCGAGCGCCTGCACGATCCCGACAAGCTCGAGGGCGATGCGAACGATGCCTTCGACGATCGCGTACCACTGCTCGAGCGACCGCCCGATGTCGTCTGGCAGGCCGACGATGTGAGGCAGCTCTGGGAGGAGGAGAGCCTCGCGCCTCAGAGCCTCGACGGCGCCGCCCAGCTCGAGCCTCTGCCGCGGTCTCAGCCCCACGTGTTCGAGGCCCAGCGGCCGGCGATCGCCGCACGCGGACTCGCAGAGGCCGAGAACGAGCTCGCTGGGATGGTCCGTCAGGGTCGGCGAGTCGTCGTCACGTTTCCGCATCGCGGCGAGGCACTGCGCACGCAGAGGCTGCTCCGCAAGGTCGAAGCAACAGTCCACGAGGAGGCCGACGACCTATCGCGCGATCCCTCACTTCGATTCGTCGTCAGCTCCGCGCGCCGCGGCTTCGTTTGGCGAGACCTCGGACTCGCGGTGCTTCCCGACTCACAGGTGTTCCGAAAGCGGCCGCCGCGAGCCGACGCACGGCTCGGTCGCGCGCTCCAGTCGTTCGCCGATCTTCGTACCGGCGACTACGTCGTCCACGAGGATCACGGCGTCGGAAAGCTCCTGGGTTTCGAGACCAAGGAGGTCGCCGGCGTCACGCGCGACTACCTCTACCTCGCGTTCAAGGGCGAGGACCGACTCTACGTCCCGCACGAGCAGCTCTCGAAGGTCTCCCGTTACATCGGGGCGGACGCTCGCGCCCCGTCGCTCTCGAAGCTCGGCGGCAAGGCCTGGCAGAACCTCAAGAGCCGCGCTCGTGCCTCCGTGCGCGAGCTCGCGGGCGAGCTTCTCGCCCTGTACGCGAGTCGCCAGCAGGCTCCCGGCTACGCACTCGACCTCTCCAGCGACTGGCTCGAGCGGCTCGAAAGCTCCTTCCCGTACCGGGAGACCGACGACCAGCAGCAGGCGATCGAAGCGGTGAAGGAGGATCTCGAGGCAGCGCGGCCCATGGATCGGCTGGTCTGCGGGGACGTCGGCTTCGGCAAGACGGAGGTCGCCGTCCGAGCGGCCTTTGCGGCGGCGGTGAACGACCGCCAGACGCTCGTCCTCTGTCCGACCACGATCCTCGCAGAGCAACACTGGAACACGTTCCGCGAGCGCTATCGCGACTTTCCCGTTCGCGTCGAGATGGTGTCGCGGTTCCGTACCAAAGCGGATCAGGCGCGCGTCCTCGGTGAGTTCCGGGAGGGGAAGGTCGAGGTCCTCATCGGCACTCACCGCGTCCTTTCGCGCGATGTGATTCCCAAGAACCTCGGCCTCGTCGTGCTCGATGAGGAGCAGCGCTTCGGGGTCGCACAGAAGGAGCTCCTGCGCTCACTTCGGCTCGAGGTCGACGTGCTTGCCCTCTCGGCGACGCCGATCCCCCGCACGCTGCACATGTCGCTCTCAGGCCTGCGCGACATCTCGATCATCGAGACACCGCCCGCCGGCCGCCGCCCGATTCGCACGACCGTCGGCGAGTACGACGACGAGCTCGTGAAGACGGCTCTGGAGCGCGAGCACGCACGCGGCGGCCAGGCCTTCTACCTCCACAACCGGGTCGAGTCGATCGACGAGGCGGCGACGAAGCTCGAGCAACTCTGCCCTGATCTCCGATTTCTCGTCGCGCACGGCCAGATGACCGAGCGCGAGCTCGAGGAGCGCATGCACACCTTCGTTGCCGGCGACGCCGACGTGCTGGTCTCCACGACCATCATCGAATCGGGCATCGACATCCCGCAGGCCAACACGCTCATCGTCGAGCGGGCAGATGCGCTCGGGCTCGCGCAGCTCTACCAGATCCGCGGTCGCGTCGGCCGCTCGGATGTCCTTGCCTACGCCTACCTCTTCTATCCGGAGGCGTCGGAGCTGACTCCGGAAGCACGGGCGCGTCTCGCGACGCTCGCGGATCACACGGAGCTCGGTTCCGGATTCCAGATCGCCATGCGCGACCTAGAGATCCGCGGGGCAGGCGACCTGCTCGGGCCGGAGCAGTCTGGGCATGTCGCGGCGCTCGGGTTCGAGCTCTACGTGGAAATGCTGGACGAGGCCGTCGCCGAGCTCTCAGGGAGCAGGCGCGTCGTCGCCCGCCCCGTCCGCGTCGATGCCCGGGTCGACGCGTATGTTCCCGCGTCGTACATCGCTGCGGAGGCCCTCAAGATCGATCTGCACCGCAGGATCGCGCTGGTCGAGGACGAGGACGAGCTCCGGGAGCTCGTAGCCGCTACGGAGGACCGCTACGGGCCGCTGCCCGAGCCCGTTGCGAACCTGCTCGCGATCCAGGAGGCGAAGCTGAAGCTCGCTCGCCTGGGAGCCGACTACCTCGTCTACCGCGGTGGACGCGCGACCGTTGGGCCATTGTCGCTTGGCTCGGTGGAAGTGCGTGCGCTCGTCGGTACGGAGCCCACCGCGATCTACTCGACGCAGAAGCGCGAGGTCTCGCTTCGCGTCGAGACCCTCAAGCGAGCGCTCGAATTGCCCGATGCTATTGTCCAGGCCCGCCTGGCCGCCTGAGCCGCGGCCGTTTTTGGATGTGGCGTGAACCGATGACCCCTCAGCTTTCGAACAGTCCACAACGTGTGCCTAACAGCGCCTCGGCTATAAGGGACGAGCTTCGATGCTGAACGCATTGCGAATCACACTTGCCGTCCTGGGAGCGACAGCCGCTCTCGTTGCGTCCGCATGCGGCGGCAACGCCGGCGTTCCGTCCGGCTCGGTCGCCGAGGTGGACGGGACGGAGATCTCGAAGGAAGAGCTCGATCAGCTCCTCGATCAGGCGAAGCAGGGGTTCAAGGTGAACAAGCAGGAGTTCCCCAACGTCGGCACCCCGGAGTACCAGAACCTTCAGACCCAGTACGTGGCGTACCTCGTGCAGCGCGAAGAGTTCAGGCAGTCGGCCAAGGAGCTTGGAATCGAGGTCACCGAGAAGGAGGTCGACGAGGCCGAGGACGAGTTCGTCAAGAGCCGCTTCGACGGGAACCAAAAGGAGTACGAGAAGGCTTTGAAGGAGCAGGGTTTGACCCCGGAGGCCTATCGCTCGACACTCGAGACGTCGGTGCTGACGCAGAAGCTGTACGACGAGGTCACGAAAGACACGAAGGTCACGGACCAGGAAGTCCTCGAGTACTTCACACAGAATGCGTCGCAGTACGGGACGCCCGAGTCACGCGACGTCCGGCACATCCTCATTGCCGAGAAGGGCGCGGACGGGCAGGTCGACTTCGAGAAGAGCAAGGCCAAGGCCGACCAGATCTACGCCGAGCTGAAAGGCGGCGCCGACTTCGCGTCACTCGCGAAAGAGAGCTCCGAGGATCCCGGCAGCAAGGACTCCGGCGGCAAGCTCACGATCTCGCGAGGCCAGACGGTTCCCGAGTTCGACAAGACCTCGTTCGAGCTCGACGAAGGGGAGCTGTCGAAGCCTGTGAAGACGCAGTACGGCTACCACGTCATCGAAGCCGTATCAGCCGTGCGCCCCGCGAAGACGACGCCGCTCGACGAGGTGAAAGCGTCCATTCGCGCCACGCTGATCCAGGAGAAGCGGAACGGAGTCATGTCTGCCTGGGTCGAAGACCTGCGGAAGAAGTACGACGGCAAGGTCACCTACGCGGCCGGCTACGAGCCGCCGGAGCTTCCCGAGGCGCCGACCGAGACCCAGTAGGCTTTGGATGGTTGACCGGCAATTCCTCGTCGCGCGGGCGGTGGCTGAGACACGGCGCCGGCTGGCGCCGCCCGTCCTCGCCCGTATTCCCGATACGCGCTCGGCCGGGCGGCGTCCCCGGCTTGGTCTCAGCCATCCCCGCATCGACGGGCATTACCGGTCAACCATCTAACCGATGAGCCTCGCTGAGGCGCTGCTCGACCTCCAGGAGTTGACCCGGCACCTTCGCCGGGAGTGCCCGTGGGACCGCGTGCAGACAGCGCGGACGATCGTGCCGCACACGGTCGAAGAGGCGTACGAGGTTGCCGACGCTGCCTTGGCGGGCGACGCCGAGGAGCTTCGCGGTGAGCTCGGCGACCTGCTGTTCCAGGTCTACTTTCTCTCGCTCCTCCTCGAGGAGACGGGCGACGGTGATCTGGAGGCGGTCGCGCGCGACGTCCACGCCAAGCTGGTCCGGCGCCATCCGCACGTCTTCGGCGACGGCGAGGCGCGGACTCCGGGTCGCGTTCGCGAGCGCTGGGAGGAGCTGAAGACCGAGCAGGAGGGGAGAGAGGGCATCTTCCACGACGTTCCCGAGGCGCTGCCCGCGCTGCTCCAGGCGCTCAAGGTGCAGCGACGGGCGGCGGCGGTCGGCTACGACTGGCCCGATCTCGCGGGGCCGCTGGCGAAGGTTCGCGAAGAGCTGGACGAGCTCGTCGCAGCAGTATCCCTGGCGGGTGAGCCGTCTCCCGAGACCGAGGCTGACGCTGCGACCTTTCACGAGGTCGGCGACGTGCTCTTCACGGTTGTGAACGTCGCGCGGAAGCTCAACGTCGATCCGGAGCTGGCGCTGCGCGCGACGACCCGCCGCTTCACGGGTCGCGTCGAGCTCGCGGCCGAGCTGGCGGCGACCGACGGCGTCGACTGGCGGGCGCTGGACCTCGAGGTTCAAGACGAGTACTACGACCGTGCGAAGGAGACGCTTGCATGAGCGCGATCGCCAATGTTCATGCCCGACAGCTCCTCGACTCGCGAGGCAACCCTGCGCTCGAGGTCGACGTCCGGCTCTCGTCGAGGGCATTCGGCCGCGCGGCCGTACCTTCCGGCGCGTCCACGGGCGAGCACGAAGCCGTGGAGCTCCGCGACGGCGATGCGCGTGCGTACCTGGGCAAGGGCGTTCTCACCGCAGCTGCGAACGTGAACGGAGAGATCGCGGCGGCGCTCGGCGGGGTCGATGCAGCGGACCAGCGCACGCTCGACGAGCTGCTCATCAAGCTGGATGGGACACCCAACAAGGGCCGCCTGGGGGCGAACGCGATCCTCGGCTGCTCGCTCGCCGCGGCCAAGGCGGCGGCGGCCGACGCGGGAGTGCCTCTATACCGGTGGATCGGCGGCGCCGAGTCTCGCACGCTGCCCGTGCCCATGATGAACGTGATCAATGGGGGCGCGCACGCCCAAAATCGCCTCGACCTGCAGGAGTTCATGGTCGTCCCGGCCGGCGCGTCGACGTTCTCCGAAGCGCTCCGAATCGGTGCCGAGGTGTTTCATCAGCTCAAGGCCGTTCTGCACGAGCGGGGCTTCGCCACCGGGGTCGGCGACGAAGGCGGGTTCGCGCCCGATCTCGAGTCGACGGAGGAAGCGATCGCAGCGGTGCTCGAGGCCGCGGAGCGTGCCGGGCACCGTGAGCGGGTCGGGATCGCGCTCGACCCGGCTGCGAGCGAGGTCTTCCGCGACGGCGTGTACGAGTTGCCAGGAGAGGGGCGCACGCTCGATCCAGGAGCAATGATCGACTTCTACGCGGCACTCGCCGATCGTTACCCGATCCTGTCGATCGAGGACGGGCTCGACGAGAACGCCTGGAGCGACTGGAACGCGCTCACCGACTCGCTCGGCGACCGCGTACAACTGGTCGGTGACGACCTGTTCGTGACGAACGTCGCGTTCCTGCAGCGCGGAATCGGTGAAGGGGTTGCAAACGCGATTCTCGTCAAGGTGAACCAGATCGGAACGCTGACCGAGTCGCTCGACGTGATCGAGCTCGCGCGCAGCGCTGGCTATGCAACCGTCATCTCCCACCGCTCGGGCGAGACCGAGGACACGACCATCGCGGATCTCGCCGTCGCCGTGAACGCGGGCCAGATCAAGACCGGCGCGCCGTCCCGTACGGACCGGGTCGCGAAGTACAACCAGCTGCTCCGCATCGAGGAGGAGTTGGGCGCAGACGCCCTCTATCCCGGCTGGAGCGCCTTCCCGCGCGGACGGTAGCCTGGCGATCATGGCCCGACACGACCGCAGGACGAAGATCGTCGCCACGATCGGCCCGGCGTCGAGCGACGAGAAGATGCTCGGTCGTCTCGTCGAAGCCGGCATGGACGGCGCGAGGCTGAACTTCTCGCACGGTACACACGAGGAGCACCGCGAGAACGCCAAGCGCGTGCGGGCGGTCCAGGCGTCGGCGGGAAGGTCGCTCGCGCTGATCGCCGATCTGCAGGGGCCGAAGATCAGGATCGGAGACCTCGACGCCCCGGTCGAGCTCGAGGCCGGCGCAGCGATCGTCGTGGCCGGGGAGGAGTCGTGTCGCGACGGAGACCTCCCCGTTGCGCCCGACGTGCTCGGATCCGTCCTCGAGCCCGATGACGAGATCCTCGTCGACGACGGCATGGTTCGGCTCCGCGTCGAGCGCGTCGAGGGTGCGAGGGCACTCTGTCGAGTCGTAACGGCCGGCGTGGTCGAGCCGCACAAGGGAGTGAACGTCCCCGGTGTCCCGTTGCCCGTCCCTTCTCTTACGGATAAGGATCTGGCGGATCTCGAGTTCGCGCTCGAGCTTGGGGTCGATTACGTCGCGCAGTCGTTCGTCCGGTCGCACACAGACGTTGCAGCACTGAAGGCCAGGATCGAGGCCGCGGGATCGCAGGCGTGGGTGATCGCGAAGATCGAGTTGAAAGAGGCCGTCACGGCACTTGAGTCCATCCTCGACGTCGCAGACGCGGTCATGATCGCGCGCGGCGATCTCGGGGTCGAGATCGGCGCTGCGGAGGTCCCCCTCCTGCAGAAGAAGATCATCCTCGGCGCGCTCGAGCGCGGGAAGCCGGCGATCACCGCGACCCAGATGCTCGAGACGATGGTGCACCGGCCCGAGCCGACTCGCGCGGAGGCATCCGATGTCGCGAATGCCATTCTGGACGGATCGTCCGCGCTGATGCTCTCCGCTGAGACCGCGGTCGGAGAGCACCCTGTGAACGCGGTCACGACGATGGCGAACATCGCGCTCGCGGTCGAGCCGAGCCTCGGTTATCGGCATCAGCTTCCTGCCGCTGCCGACGAGCCGACCGTGGGCCGTGCGATGTCGAATGCTGCGTGCGATCTCGCCGAGGCGCTGGGCGCGAAGGCGATTCTCGTTCCCACGTTCACCGGCCGCACGGCGTCGGCGGTGGCACGCCTACGTCCGCACAAGCCAGTCGTCGCTCTCACCCACGTCGTCACGTCACTTCAGCACATGGCGATCGAGTGGGGCGTGACTCCACTGGAGATCCCCGAATCGGCCGATGTCGACGACCTCTGGCGGCACTCGATCGAAGCGGCGCGGGCGGCAGGCATCGTCCAACCGGGCGACCGCGTCGTGCTCACCGCCGGCACCGCGGTGAACATCCCCGGCTCCACCAACGTCATCAAGGTCGACGTCGCCTGAGCACCCGAGTAACAGGCTGTTACATGGTCGATTCGGAGCAGGTGAAGGGGCGCGAGCTCGGGCGTTGAACCTGGCCTCGTGGCAGGGAGGGTGACGGAGAAGGCTTCCACGAGGAGCAAGAACGTGCAGCGGCGCGTTCAGCGCCGACGGCTTCGCGTGCTCTGGGCTGTCGCCATCCTCGGCGTCGCCGCCTACCTGTATTACCGACCCCTCGCGTCGTATCTCGAGACGCGCAGCGACCTGGGAGCGCGACGATCGGAGGTCGAGACGTTGCAGATCGTGCGTGCCCAGCTCGAGCTCCGCCTCGTCAATTCGACGAGCGTCGAGGCGACGGAGCGCGAGGCTCGCCGAATCGGGTACGTGAAGCCGGGTGAGCAGCTCTTCGTCGTCAAGGGCATCCCGGCCTGGCGGCAGGCGCGCAGCGCTGCCCGAGACCGCCGCTCGTAAGCGACTGGGTGAGGGCGGCGGCCGCGGTCGCGAAGCGACCGCCTTCAGGATCTTCGCGCGACCGGAACTCCGCGTTAGCGGATTCCGAACATCGCTCGTAAGCGACTGGGTGGGAGCGGCGGCCGCGGTCGCGAAGCGACCGCCTTCAGGGATCTTCGCGCGACCGGAACTCCGCGTTAGCGGATTCCGGTCTTGCGCAGAACCTACTCTTTGCCGCGTGGATGACCGGGCCGTGGTCGCGCGGCAGCTGGGGCGACAACCGCGCGCGTTTCTCCGCGTCGTCGTTCGCTGTCCGCTCGGCCTACCCGCCGTCACCGAGCAGGCGCCGTATGAAGCGAACGGCGAGCCGTTCCCGACGACGTACTACCTCACGTGCTCGTACCTCGTTGCAGCGCTCGCACGACTTGAAGCCGCGGGCGGCGTCGACCGTTGGAGTCAGGCGTCTGCGAAAGAGGCGACGCTCACTGCGTCGCTAAAGAGCGCGACTGCCGATCAGCGGCGAGTCCGGCGCGAGCTCGCCGGCGATAGGAAAGGAAACGACGACGGCGCGTCGCTCGACCTCGGGATCGGGGGTGCCCGGACACCGGAGCATCTCAAGTGCCTCCACGCTCACGTCGCCTATGCGCTCGCTCGGCCTGGCTACCTCCTCGGCGAGCGAATCCTTGCCGAGGTCGAGCCTCCGTGGCCCTCCGACGGGTGCTGCTCGGAGGCGCTCCGGGACCCGAGCTAGGCTGCGGCCTCGTGACGGCCGACGTACTCAGCGCGAAGCTTGAGTGGGAAGACGCGTATCGCAGTCTTGTCGAGGCCGCGCACGACCCCGCACGGGAGGATGACCTGCGCCGACAGCTCGAGGCGGTCCTGAGCGAGCTCCGCCGTCGGGTGGGAGGGACGTTCACGTTTCGCGAGCTCGCGGACGAATATGTCCGCGCGGACGTCTGGGCGCGTAACGCGCTCGCAGAGGCCGAGGTTCCGGGGTGGCCGCGCACGTTGTCGCTCGTCGAGGGTGCCGCATTCCATCTCTATTCCCGTGGCGCCGTGGACTACGCGCCGTGAGCATGCTGGAGCGACCGAGCCGGGAGCAGCGGTCGCGGGCTCGTCGCCGATCCCCCTTCGTGCGCGCGCTGCTCGTCGGCGTTGCGCTCGTGCTCGCCTTCCTGCTCGGGATCGCGTTTGCGCGCACCCTCGACGAGCGGCCCGAGGACGGCGGGACGGTGACGAGCATCCGCACGCTCACGCCGCTTCCGCAGGAGGGCCCGGCACGCACGGTCACAGTCACAGTCACGCAACCCTGAGGAGCCGGCCCCTCGCCTTCCGAGGCGCGAGGCTAGAGCTCTTCGGAGGCTTCGAGCAGCCCGGCGAGGATGATCCCGACGGCGCACGCGAGGCTGATCCAGATCCCGACCCCTCGGCTCGCGAAGAAGAAGCTGTCCGGGATCGAGATGAGCCGAACGAGGACGAGGACCGTCGCGACCGAGCCGATGCCGATGGTGACGAGGCTCTCCGGCACGGCTGCGGGCATTGCCACGCCGACCTCTCGGAGCACCATGAGCAGGACGGCCGCGAGCCCGAGAAACAGCACGATCTTCCCGATCGCGCCCGTGTGCCAGCCGATCACCGAGACGGTTGTTCCCTGGCCTTCGCCCGTGTACCAGCCGGTCAGCGCGGAGAGAGCGAGGAGTAGTCCGAGGAGGAACGTGAGGCGGCCGCCGAGGCCTGTCAGGCCTCCGACGCCGGCAAAACCCATGCGACCGCGTCCTGCGGGACTCTCCATCGGGTGAAGAATATGACTTCGCACCGGCTGGACACCCTGCACAGCGCGGAAATCTGTTCTTAGAATCTCGTTTGTGGCTCGTCTCGCACCGACGACTGCGCCCGTGACCGCTCCCGAGGAGGAGCCCCCACTCGATCCCGAGGCGGTCGAGCGGGCGTACCGGTTCCATCGCGCCCGGCGGGCAGCCAAGGCGAAGTGGCATCGCGAGAAGCGGTGGGCGGGTCTTCGCTTCTGGGTCGTGCTCGCGATCGTCGTCGCGGTTGCGGTGGTGCTCGCCGCGCGCACGCTCGGCGAGATCGAGCGCGTCTTCGGCCTATAGATGGTTGATCGGCAATTCTTCGCCGCGCGCGTGGTCACTGAGACACGGCGCCGGATGGCGCCGTCCGTCCTCGCCCGGATTCCCGATACGCGCTCGCACGGGCGGCGTCCCCGGCTTGGTCTCAGCCATCCCCGCATCGACGGCAATTACCGATCAACCATCTGATGACGGCTGAGCCGGCCGAGGGGAGGCCAGGGAGCCTCGCGCTCGGGACGCTCGTCTTCGGTGCCGGGATCGGAGCGCTCGCGACCGAGATCACCGCGTCGCGTCTGCTCGCACCGTACTTCGGGTCGTCCACGATCGTCTGGGCGAACCTCATCGGGATCGTCCTCGCCGCGCTCGCCGTTGGGTATTGGCTCGGTGGCCGGATCGCGGACAGGCGACCTCGGCCGTCTCTGCTCGGGTCGATCGTGCTCGTCGCGGCCGTCTGCGTCGCCGCGATCCCCTTCGTCGCGAAGCCGTTCCTCGATCTCACGGTCGAGGGTCTGGATGATGCCTCGGCGGGCGCGGTCATCGGGAGCTTCGTCGCTGTTCTCTTGCTGTTCGCGCCACCGGTCGTGCTGCTCGGCATGGTCTCGCCCTTCGCGATCCGGCTCGCGGTCGCATCCATCGAGACCGCTGGTGCCGTCGCCGGGCGGCTCTATGCGCTGTCGACAGCGGGCTCGCTCCTCGGCACCTTCCTGTCGGCTCTCGTCCTCATTCCCGCGCTCGGTACGCAGCGAACGTTCCTGGTAATCGCCGTGCTTATCGCCGTGTCGTCGTGCCTGCTGCTCGGCGCGCGATATCTCGTCGTCGCAGCCGCGCTGGCGGCTCTCGTGGCCGTGCCGCCGGGCGCGGTGAAGGCGGAGGCGGGGTTGCTCCACGAGGAGACGTCGTATCACCAGTACATCCAGGTCGTCGAGCGCCCAGACGGGAGACGCCTACTCTCGCTCAACGAGGGTGTCGCAGTGCACTCCGTCTGGCGGCCCGACTCGGTGCTCACGGGCGGCGTGTGGGACGCCTTCCTCGCAATCCCTCCGCTCCTCGACCATCCCCTCGAGCGGGTGGCCATCCTCGGCAATGCCGCCGGGACAACCGCTCGCGCGCTCGGCGTGTACTACCCGGAGGCGTACGTCGACGGCGTCGAGCTCGACCCCGCGGTGAGCCGCGTCGGCCGTCGGTATTTCGCGATGGACGAGAATCTGCGCCTCACCGTTTACGACCAGGACGCGCGTCCGTACCTACGCTCGACGAGTCGGCTGTACGACCTGATCGTCGTCGACGCGTACCGCCAGCCCTACGTGCCGTTCTACCTCGCGACACGCGAGTTCTTCCGCCTCGTTCGCGAGCACCTTGCCCCGGGTGGGATCGTCGCGCTCAACGTCGC
>Ga0247727_10011689_pt1 | contig 15244 bp, 17 predicted proteins | sample WisWelCaveWW1625_FD_202498 | JGI IMG/M metagenome (GOLD analysis project Ga0247727, IMG submission 202498) | Biofilm microbial communities from Wishing Well Cave, Virginia, United States - WW16-25 | ecosystem: Environmental > Aquatic > Deep subsurface > Groundwater > Cave microbial mat | place... | reverse complement strand
TAATCAAACCCCGCCGCTAACCCGACCGGATAAGAAAAATTGATACCCGCTAATTTCTGTTCAAGCGACGGCAGCTTTTTTAAAAGCAAAAAAGCAAGCAATTTTTTTATAAGTGGCCAAGAGCCAATGATTTTCCCAACATGAACCATTGACACATGTACCTTTTCCGGATCAAAAAGGAAAAAGACCGGCTTAAGGAAACGGATGTATCCTTGATGAATGAAAAATAAAACTATTTGCTTTCGTTCTGTATCAAAAACAAAAAGCATAAGTACAAAAAGGGCTATGCTTGTGGCTGCAGACAACATGCAGTAGAGACAGATTGCCTTTATTACAACGAGTTGTAGAAATACGAGGTAGAGTGATGCGAAAAATCCAAATGTGGCTTCAAAAACAAATAGATATTGCGCGATTTTATTTTTGAATACAAACACTAAGATAAGAAAAAAAAGCAGCAGCGCATAATTAATGACGCCAATCAAGGCTAATGGAACACCAAAGACGACCGAGTAACTACTTTGCAGAACCTTACCGCAATCTACGAATATATTTGTTGCGCACGGTGGAATAAAGTTTGAATAATGCTCGTACGTGAGATATGCCGCATCCAGAAGTCCAACAAGAGAGAACAGGAAAAGAAGGCATTTTTTCAGCATCCAACCATTGTATCACTAAAATCATTAAACCGTTCCAAATATAGGTTCAATTGCATGTTGATTGGGCTCATGAGCTTGATCTGATTTTTCTTTGAGCATTTTGATAATGAGTGGTAGGTTTTCCGGCATGCGAAAAAGTGAATAATTGTCGGGAGCAACTTCTCTTTCGGCGACGCAGCTGAACGTATTATTCTGTTCTTCAGAAAAACTGAGTCGTACGCCGTTCGACTGGGGAAGAGGACTTGACCCGATATCATGAGCACTGTAAATTGACGTGAGTCTTTTTACGATTTTTGGATTAAGGCCGCTAAAAAAAGCTGGCGGACATGCGGCATATACCATAAGCTGGATGTATTCCAATTCTTTCGGCGAAAGGCTGCGATTTAATTTTTTAATCTCTTCAATGGTAGTTTCTTCTGCACCAATCAATCTTACAAATGAATAAAGTGCGGCATTTGTCATGTCATCAAAGGGCTGTGAATGGAGAATGGCATTTGGAATATGATCTTTCAGATCCTTATATATACCGCCTTGCATTAGTCTTAACAAATAATGAGTCGCGTTGGCGCCAAGGCTATGCCCCCACAACGTAAATTCTGCAGAGTGGTTATAATCAAGGACCCACTTCATATAGCCCGCCATGTAAACTGCCATTTGTCCTGGTCGTTCCGGCGACACGGTGCCATCTATATTTCGTGGTCCTGCGACGTACTCCCAAGGGAGTATGATTGTTCTGCCTGCCATCATGTGGGTGAAATTATCGTAGTAGCGAGCCTCTCGTGAAGCATTTAACAGCTCTCCGATGTGTAGTCGTCCTATGAAATCTGCCGCACCTTTGCCAGCCTGCTCTTTTGTTGCCCCTGTTCTCCTTTCTTCAAATGCGGCAATCCACGGAGTGAGGTTATTCGCCCATGTGGGATAGAGTTCGTGTGCAAGTGCGCCAGGTATGAAAATCATGATGGAATTGGGGTTCAATTCATCAATGATTGCGTCGGGCCTTCGGGTATCGTTAATAACATTAACGTCAAAATCTGCTTCGGGTGGCAGTACGCCAAGAGCCCGAGAGGTCCGCTTAAGTGAAATATGTACATCTTCCGCCGCTCTCTCAAATGCCTGTATAGTTGACGGATCATATTCCTGAGGAGTAAGCACTTGTGTTGCGAGTTTAAATACTGAAGGTGTGAGATAGTTGACACCAAGTAGGGCGAGGGGGAGTTTGACAAAGAGCCCGGTATTAAACTGTCTTCGCGATATGGCATCAGGACGCATATTACCCTATTTTCCCAGAATTTATCCTATAGTCAATATCTGGCTTGGTTGTATAATGACCTTATGAAATTTTTCTATCTGCTACTTGCCCTTTTTTTGATAAAAGGGATCTTTCTTATTTTTCTCATTCCACCTTGGGAGTCACCGGAGGAGCCGGGGCATGTTTCCTATGTTCAGTACCTTGTGACAAACTGCGCATTTCCATTGTCGTCGCCTTTTATGCTCACGAGCATTAACAAATCTCTTATCAATGAACGTCGTATTATGCAGCGAATACAGTTGAAGGAAGGTGGTCAGATAGAAAAACAAACGTTATACGATAGAGAAAGTAAAAAATATGACTCAGGATCAACAAACGTAGCTCTTAACCCGCCGCTTTATTATATGTATCTCGTTCCGTTCTATAAAGCTTCACTTTTATGGACAAGTTATGTAACCATTGTATTTCTTCGGTTCGGCTCTCTTCTCTTGGGGTTGGGTACGATTATTGCGGCCTATATTTTGGCGATTACTCTTACAAAAAATCAAAAAACCAGCTTAGTCGTGACGTTTCTCGTGAGCATGCATCCGATGTTTTCTTTTATGAGTAGTGTTGTAAGTAACGACGCCCTGGTTACGTTTATTTTCGCCGTATTTTTAGCCGCAACAGCGATGTTTATTACTAAAAAAGACAATACTCCAATAGACATGATTCTCATATCTCTTGTATCTGGCTTAGGTCTTCTTGTAAAGCCACAGTTATTTATATTACTGCCGCTTTTTGTTTTACTTCTCTGTCTTAAAAAACTAAAACTGTCAAAAATAATCCTCGTGACTGTATTAACATGCGTCTTACCCCTTATTTGGTATGTATACGTATTTTTGAGAGAGGGAAGCCTTGTCGCAACATACCCGCTTCTTGCTAAATCAGCCGAACCGGTAAATATATGGATGTATCCGATTAATTTTGTCTTGTCGGGACAGCCGAAAGGTATTTTTATGACGTTTTGGGGATTTTTTGGTTGGCTCATGGTTGCGCTTCCTGGTTGGGCATATGTTGGATTTGCGCTCATCATCATCTTGTCGATTGTAGGGTGGGCAAAAGGATGGAGTGGGGCAAAGAAAAAGATAAAAACGATTCATATTTTTCTTTCAGTTGCATTTTTTCTTTATGTAGCAACGATCTTTACATTTGATGTCTGGACGTATTTGTTAAGTCATAACTTCGTTGTTCAAGGCCGTTATTTACTGCCAATACTGCCGATATTAATACTATTTTTGGTAGGTGGGCTTGCTAATTATTCACGTACGTGGACTAATAGACTAGTTGGAGCTATTATTATTTTTTTTGTAATCTCTCAAATCGCTCTATTTTCCAGTATCGCCAACTATTATTATGGATCTATCATTCCGCCTGTTTTTCTTTTTCAGATTTATGACAGGTAGCGTGGCGGTCTATCTCACTCCAGGGGGTGTGTATATAATATAGAGTATGAAAATTATTCGAAAAGTAGCATTAGCCTATTTTAAGGATAGAAAGCTTATCATGGTACGAAGCCATAAAAATACAGATGTTTTTTATAATCTTGGGGGGAAGGTGGAAGAGGGAGAATCAGACGTAGACTGTCTTTTGCGGGAGGTAAAGGAAGAAGTAAGCGGCTCAATGGACAAAACGACGATACAATTTTTGCACGAGTTTGAGGAGGAGGCACACGGTAAAGAAAATGCGAAGCTTACAATTCGTCTTTATCGCGGAAACCTAATTAATGAGCCTAAGGCATCTTCGGAGATTGCTGAGATCGGATATTTTGATTCAACGGCGCGAGTAGAACGGGTAACGATCATGGGAAAGGCCATACTCGAATGGTTAAAAAACCAGGGTTATATTGACTAAATATGCTTATCGCAGTAGACATTGATGATGTGCTTGCAGATTTTGTGAATGCGATAGCTGAGTTCCATAATGCAGCATATAAAACATCGCTTAGGCGAAATCAATTTAAGACTTCTTATTACGAAGATACATGGGGAGGCACTCGTGACGATGCGGTCAGAAAAGTATATGAATTCCACACAACTCCACTTTCTCACAACATCAAGCCGGTAAGAGGGGCGATCGATGCCATTACGGAATTAAAGAAAAAGCACAAACTCATCGTTGTCACTTCGCGCCCCAACGATTTTGAGGTAAAAACGAGAAAATGGCTTGAAGAATATTTTTCAAATAAATTTTCTCAGGTATTTTTTACGAATCATTTTACACTTAAAAAAATGCCAACCAAGAAAAAGGTGGACATATGTAAAGAGCTTAATGTAGACGTAATGATTGATGATTCGTTTGACTTCATGTACGAATGTCACACCCAAAACGTTCGTGGACTATTGTTTCATACACCGTGGAACAAAAATCGCGTTTTGCCTGCAAGCATAAAAAGGGTTAAGTCGTGGGAAGAAGTTGTTAAGACCTTGATATAATTTGTATCCATGAATATCACGAAAGTAATTTCAGAGTTCAAAAAACGTTATCCTGACAAAAATATCATAGTGAATTCACCCGAATTTCCCTTGGAAGTTATCTGTGAACTTGACCCTGTGGCTCAAACCAAGGCGGTTGCCGTGATAGATTTCGCCAGGCCACACTATCATAGAAAAAATACAGAAATTTACGAGGTTATTCAGGGTGAGCTTATTGTGTACCTACAGGGAGAAACGATTCGTCTTCGTAAGGGTGAGCGGGTAAAAATAAAACCATTAAGTATCCATTCTGCGGTAGGAAAAGAAACATGGATCAATGTGTATTCCGATCCAGGATGGACCCTTGAAGATCATATTTTAATAAAGAATGTTCGTGAACTGCAGGAGGATAGATAAGTTATACAAATAAGTATGTCTTACAAAATTGGGAAGGTTGAAGATTTCAAAACAGTCAATAAAGGTAAAGGATTTACCGTGATTCCTACTGGGAAAATAGATCCTGCTTTTTCAATTACTTATATAAATCTTACGGACGGAAGAGATCCCGGGGATATCGACAAAGTCACAGAAGTAAACCCCGGAAACAATGTACTTTATATATTGATGAAAGGTGAGATCGCTTTTACATTGTATGGAGAGTCAACAGAAACAGTGACACTCAAAGAAAAAGAATATATCTATCTTACGCCAGGAACAAAATACGAGATAACTGGTTCTGGTGAGCTTGCCCTCGTTATGACGCCGGCCTATTCGGATAAAACCTTTTATCATCCAAAAAAAACATGAACACAAAGGGGTTTGAAACACTAATGTGGAACATAGCCAACGGCTGGAATGAAAAAAAGCCTCGTCAGGCCGTTGAGTGTTTTACTCCAGACGCAACGTATATGGAGCCGCCTGATAAACAGTTCTTTCAAGGACACAAAGAGCTATATGAATATTTTGGAGGCGACAAAGGAGTGGAAATGAAGCTTACTTGGCAGAATCTATTTTTTAATGAAAGCACACAGAAAGGAAGCGGAGAATATACTTTTGAGATGAATGGTGCTGTTCATCACGGAGTTGCGATAGTTGAATTAGAAGGCGGGAAAATAAAAATGTGGCAAGAATATGATACTTCTGGGACTCTTTCTTACGGTGATTTTATAAAAACAGAGGGTAAAAACTTTAAGTTTACAATCAAAGAACTAATTAAGTCTTAACTTAATTAACTGATTGATTTATAATTAGTCTATGATGTGCATTTATAAATTATTCAAAAACATATGGCACACCTGAATCCATATTTGAACTTTAAGGGTAACGCGCACGAGGTGATGACATTTTATAAAGACGTTTTAGGGGGATCGCTTGAAATTATGACATTTGGAGACTCACCTATGGGTGCCCAGACGCCAGAAAGTGAAAAAAATAAAGTCATGCACTCTGTGCTCATGAAAGATGGCCAGATGATTTTGATGGGCGCAGACATGATGGGTGACGCAGAGCCAGAAATGGGAAATATGGTGACACTTTGCCTCATCTGTAAAACTGAAGAGGAAATTAATACGCTTTTTGCAAAACTTTCTGCAGGTGGCAAAGTAACAGCGCCGTTAAAGAAAGAATTCTTTGGCTGGTTTGGCCAGTTTACCGATAAGTACGGCATGAACTGGATGATGCAACAAGGCGAGGATATGAAAAAATAATAGCTTGATATAATTTATTCATGTATCCGCTTACAAAGACGACTGAGTTTCGTCTCCGGCTTTTCCCCAAAGACTACTACAAGGTCAAAACGTTTTATGAAAAAGACCTAGGATATCCGATTATCCACAGTTGAGATTTGGGTGGGAATAAAGGAGTAATGTTTAATACAGGAGCCGGAATCTTGGAACTAAATAGTCCCGATGGCGAACATAAACCCTTGCAGGGCGCAAACGCATCGTTTGAGGTCGCGGATGTTTGGACGCTCTGGGACAAACTAAAAGATCATCCGAATATTGTAAAGCCCTTAACTCTCAGGCCGTGGGGAGATATGTCATTTCGTATTGTTGATCCAGAAGGATTTCAGATATCATTTTTTACACCCGCAAAGCGAAAAAAAGAAACGTTATAAATTCTCGAATTATTTTGCTATGGAAGAAATAACAAAGTTTGTGACAAATGTAGGCTTGATTACGAGTAATGGCCCGCATGGACATAATGTTATGTCTTGCGAGTGGACTCATCAACTCTCCTACGATCCTCCTCTCGTTATGGTTGGGATACGCACAGTAAAAACTACGTTTGAGAATATTAAAGCATCTCAGGAGTTTGGAGTTAATATTGCTTCGTTTGATCAGAATGTCGTTTCAAGTGTAGCCGGCAACCATCACGGTAAAGACGTTGATAAAATCGGCGTGCTTAAAGAACTAGGGGTTGTCTTTTATAAAGCGAAGACCATAAACACCCTTATGGTTGAGGGAGCAGCGCTGAACGCGGAGTGTAAGATGGTGAAGTTTATCGATATAGGCGATCATCCGATATATATTGGGGAGATTCAGAATGTTAAACAGGTAGACAAAGAACCCCTCACCTACTATAGAGGTAGGTATTTTAAGATCGGAGAAAAAATTGAAAAGCCTGATAAGTTAAAACTTGGGGAAATAGACGAGTTGATAAAGAAATACTCAAAATAATCTGTAGTATAATGGTCCGATGAAAGCGTTTTATAAACTACTTGTTGCCGCACTCATCGTTGGTACGACCAATAATTTCGTGTGGTTTGCGCTCACGTTCTGGATATACCTTGGTACAAAGTCAGTCGTCTCGACTGGGATGGTAGCGGGTATTTACCTTATCGCAACGGCACTATCAGGTATGTGGTTCGGGTCGCTTGTCGATCACAAGAAGAAAAAATATGTCATGCTCGGTTCGAGCGCGGTAACTCTGACATTTTTTATCGTAGGCTTTTTGGTATACCATCTCAATTCGCCAAGCGCTTTTACCTCGGTCACGAGCCCAGCACTTTGGTTATTTGTAATTCCACTCATGCTTGCAGTTGTTGCGGGAAATATTTTTAATATCGCTGTGCCTACCTTAGTTGCTCATTTGGTACCTAAAGACCAACATGATAAGGCAAATGGAATGTTTGGTACAGTGACTGGCATTGCCTTTGCTATTACTTCGGTTGCAAGCGGCACTACTCTCGCATTTGGAGGAATGTTTTTAGTGTTAATAGTTGCGATTATTCTCACCGTTTTTGCACTCATATATCTCGCTTTTCTTTCTCTTCCTGAAAAGAAGGTCATTCATAGAGGTGAGGCGCAGGGACAAAAAAACCTGCCTGCCGGCAGGCAGGTGGATATCATGGGTACGATAAAGGTAATCCGAGCTATTCCAGGACTTTTTGCGCTCATTTTTTATGCGACCTTCAATAATTTCTTAGGGGGAGTGTTTATGGCTCTTATGGATGCATATGGTCTTTCACTGGTGTCAGTACAGATTTGGGGCTTCATGTTTGGTATATTAAGTATGGGATTTATCATAGGAGGCCTTATCATTGCAAAAAAGGGACTGGGAAAAAATCCCCTCAAAACACTTCTTCGCGTAAATATTGTCACTTGGACTGTCTGTATTTTCTTTACGATCCAACCATCGATTATCCTTTTATTTATAGGTATGGCTTTCTGGATGACACTGTATCCCTTTGTTGAAGCGAGCGAGCAAACGGTTATTCAAAAGGTTGTTCCGCCCGAGCGCTTAGGGAGAGTCTTCGGATTCTCACAAAGCATCGAACAGGCAGCGGCGCCTTTTACTGCATTTCTCATAGGACCTATTGCCCAGTTTATATTCATACCCTTCATGACCACCGGCAAAGGGGTAGAGCGTATCGGAGGCTGGTTTGGTACCGGCACCGGTCGCGGCATTGCACTGGTTTTCATAATTGCCGGCATCATTGGACTTATCGTTACTCTGTTGACCATGAGGTCAAAGTCATACAAACTCCTTACTGCACAATATAAAGAGTAGTTCGCGTATAATATGTACATATGCTTAATCTAAATTCACTCATGCTTGGATCGATGCAGCCTAAAGTTATGGCTGGTTTTTATGAGAAAGTATTCGGTAAAAAACCGGATATGGCAGAGGAGAAGTGGTATGGTTGGCAGATTGGTTCAACGTTTTTTGGACTAGGAGAACATTCGGAAATGAAAGGAAAAGCAAAAGAGCCGGGGAGAGTTATGTTCAATCTTGAAACAACTGAAGTAAAAAAAGAATTCGCAAGAATCAAAAAACTTGGCACTAAGGTCGTCAAAGAGCCCTATAATATGGGTGGCGCATGGATTGCAACATTTGCAGATCCAGACGGTAACTATTTTCAACTCATGAGCCCATGGGAAAGTAAATAAATACATGAATTCCACTCTTCATAAGCGTTTTCTCCTATTTTTTTTAATCGTATCGGTATCAATGATTATTGCAGTGTCCTTCGTGGGCTTGTTAACTAATAAGACATCTCAATCTACAAAAGCAAAGGCGTCTGATGTCGCAGAGGAGATATATATCAAAAATAGCGGATTTGAGGAATGGAATTTAACAACCTCAAATCCACTAACAGGACAGACGGTCCCATCTCCTATGAACTGGGGGAATAGTTTTAACTGGGCTGCAGGAAGTCGTTTGGATAAAAGTTTGGATGTTCATGGTGGAACCGCTGCTGTGATGCTTATTGCTGGGAAAGGATTTCGTTCGACCGCTGAACTTGAATATTTTTTGCCCGATGGTACCACGAAACCGGGCACATATGTATTAAGCGTTTACCAAAAGACACCGCTCGTTAGTCCGTTTGGGGTAAATGGGTATATTTCAATTCAGATGCGAGATTACACGAAGTATCCATACTATTTTCAGCTCGGACAGACGAAATTAGTTAATTCAAAAGAATGGTTAAAGATTGAAACTAGTCCCATATTAATCACAAATACGGGACCACAAATACATTACGACATTATTCTGCACCTTGATTCCGAGTCGGATCCGGTTATTTTCGACGATGTTCATTTTGAAAGAATTCCGTCAGCAACTACTCCAACAGTGCTCCCGACGGCTGCAATACCTTCAATAACTAAAACACCTGTTCCCACAATAACCGTCTCCATAGTGCCGACAAACATTCTAACGATAACTCCACTACCAACTAATTCAATCACCCTTCCAAGTCCGACACTTACCAAAGCTCCGTCGCCAACAGTATTGCCAAACGCAGACGTCTCTCCGCCCGTTTTGAAAATCATCTCGACGTGTACTGAGTGTTCTCGTTCTGCTGACGGTGAGATAGATATCGATGCTTCTGCAAAAGACTCGAGCGCTATTTCAAAGATTGATATCTGGCTCGACAATAGATCAAAGAAGCTCCTTTCCTGCGCATCCACTCCCGTATGTCGGCATCAACAAATACTTTCTACCCTGGAGCTCGGGCAACACAACATTATTATCGATGTGTATGACGATGCGCCCGCGTCAAACAATAGCTCTGAAACGGTTCGTTTCGAAGTTATACCGTAAAATTTATTTTAAATTATTTTTTTGTTACGACTGCAATGATCGACGTTCCAATGGGATAGTTTATATAGGGGAGGAGGAAATTTTCACATGCTTCGATAGCAAAAAGGACGGTATTTAATGGTGAAGGTGGTACATAAAGATCTCCGGACGCGTCTCGTCTACTCGTGAATCGTCTTAATAATTTCACGAGAGCTAGTGGTAAAAAAAGAAAAAACATACGAAACGACAGTTTTTCTATTCGCCATTTTGTTGGTGTAAATAAATTCCGTAGATCATGTGGCGTATAGCGTATCTTAACGTTCGACGCCACATCGTGCTGTGATCGAAGCCATTCGAGCGCCGCACAGTGAAGTATTAATAATCCCCCCGGTCGTAGCACACGGTAAAACTCCTTGATAGAACGTTTAGCTGAATTTGTGTCCAAGAGACCCATTACATCCATATTTAAAACGGCATCAAATGATCTGTCAGGAAAAGGCAGACTAGTAATTGAAGCAATCTGAAGATTTTTGAGTCCCCTTTTTTTTGCAAAAGAAAGAGCTTCAGATGAGACATCAACTCCTGATACGCGGTACCCACGTGAGCGCAGATAAACCATATTCATGCCAGTGCCACAGCCTGCATCAAGAACCTTAGATTCTGCATCAGAAAATGTATTGAGATAGAATGCAATTACCTGACGAAGGCCTCTGTACCACCATAGCTCACGCTCTACCTGATACATGTAATTGTATTCTTCTTTTTTCATGGTCATATCCAACTTTGCATTTTGAAAAATCATATAGTATGCTTTTTGCAATTGTATGTTAAAGAATCTTCAATATCTTCTTGCGCAAAAAAAAGACACAGTCGTAATTATATTGTTTTTTTTACTTCCTTTCGTTGGATTTTGGCGCAACTTTGATATTGGCGGTCTTAACCTGCAGTTCTTTCACGCTGATTTTATCGGGTACTATTACCCTGATTTTGTACAGGGGGTTGAGGTTCTTAAGACATTAGTGAGCTTTAAATCAATAACCGATGTTTTCTGGGACCCCTATACATTTCTTGGTTTTCCGTTACTTGGCGCAGTTGATAGGATTGGCTTGTTTTATCCTGTCAGGCTTCTTTTTTATACCATCTCTATGTTTTTCCCGCAGAACTATTGGATATTTTTCGCCACTTATTATTCGCTTTTTCACCTCAGTCTGGCCGGAATCGGTACTTATTTCTTTGCTAAAACGTGTCTTAAATTTAGTCGTCAAGCCGCCTTTTTGACAGGAATAGTTTATGTGTTTGGTGGCGCGCTTTTATATGTTGGAGTCTTTACTAACGTTGTTACCGGGCCTGCGTACTTGCCATTCGAGCTGTACTTGCTATTTACTGCGATGCAAAAAAAATCGTTGCGACGAGCCGTGGCCGCAGGACTACTCTTGGCCCCAATTCTTTTATCAGGATATACCTCAACTTTTATATACAACAGCTTCTTCATAGCTTTTTTCCTTTTTGCCTATTTTGTCCGCGATACTCGGACCGCTATTCGATGTATCTGCTATCTTTTCGTATTCAGTATGGTTGCAATAGTAATTTCTTTGCCCGTACTGTTACCCAGCATAGAAATAAAACAAATGGCCATACGGCAGGAGCTTAACTACTTAGGTTCTGCGGCACACGCATTTCCAATATCGAGTATTCTTGATTATTTTGTACCTTTTTTACTTGGGCAGAAAGGCACCGGCTTATACGGATATATTGGTAGTGTTTCGCTCATATTTGTCTTTATTGCATACGCCTTTTCAAAGCGGTTTGTAACCGGATTATTGTTTGGTATGGCCTTGGTATTTTTTGTATTATCGCTTACTCAGACTACGTTCCTCTATGATATGTTTTATAAATTTTTACCTTTCTTCAGTCAGTTTCGGTTTCATATTTTTCTTCAATATTTAGTCGCATTACCCCTTGCTGTTTTGGCTGGAGAAGGATTAGAAATTATTACACGCAATAAAATTCCTTTTCATACGATTTTAAGATATTTTAAGTATCCAGCAGTCATTAGTCTTTTTATTTATGTTTTATCTGTATGTTTACCGTATATAAGTCCTCGTTTCTTTGATAGTGAGCTCGTGAAACAAATGTCAACGTCCGTCATTGTTACGGCACTATTTCTTATCTCGGGACTTCTTATTGTGAGATTTGGTTATCGATCGAAAATATTGCCGATTTTGTTTATTCTTGTTATTACACTTGACTTATTTACTACCCTAAATCGTCTAGACTTCTTACATTCAAATTACGACCCGCGTGTTTTTAACAGCGCAAGTGCGGTTGTAAAAAAATATAGAGAGGAACTTAAACTATATGGCACAAGAGCATATTTTCATGAGTCCACATTACGTTACAATGCAGGCGTTGAGGGTATAAAACATATTGGAGGCCTACAGGGTCTGACGCCTCGGTATTACAGTATGATGGTAAATCATTACTCAACGAGTGATTCTTGGATACCCGCAAACTCCCCTCTGTTGGATTTATGGGGTGTACAGTATATTTTTACCACCCGAATATTAACAGATAGTGAAAGGGTTAATATTGTGACACAGGTAAACGAACCAATTCCTGAATATGATTTTGGACGATTTCTAACGCAAAATGGCTCGTGGGTAGCAAAAGGCACAGGGGTATTTGTATATGAAAATCTTGACTACATCCCTCGTGCTACGCTATTTACGAGATGGGAAAGAATAGTCGACGATACAAAAGCCCTGAAGCGCATGGATGAACTTGACCTTCACACTATCGCGGTTGTTAATACTACAGAACATATTGTCTCCCCCTCGTTACTCAAAGGAAAAGGAGAAGCGGTCATTATGGAGGAACGTAACTCATACGTAAAAATACAAACAAACAGCGACACGAGAGCGCTCATGGTGCTTAGCGATTTATATTTTCCAGGATGGATTGTTCGTATTGACGGAAAAAGGGGAGATATCTATCGAGTTAACTTGGCGACGAGAGGCGTGTTTGTGAATAAGGGAGAGCATGTTATTGAGTTTCTGTATGAACCGTGGAGTCTATATATTGGGGTTACCGTATACTTTGTGCTGCTGATTTTATTTTTAGTCTATATGGGATTAAAACACCGAAAGTAACACGATGGGCGACTTGATTTATTCTTCACGGGCGAACGTATTAAAGAGGAGCCCGAAAACACAGAACCAGATAAGTGATAGAAAATTATCAAAAGAATATATTATATTCAGAGAAGGGTTGGGAATAACACTATGAAACCGCGAATAGTTTATATCCACGGTAATCAGACTTCGCATTGGTCTTCATCATGGCCGAAGTGGTTAAAGCCTGAACTTGAAAAATTAGGCTTCCTCACATTTTTTGAAACATTTCCGGATTCTATCCTAGCACGTGAAGAATACTGGCTACCATTTTTAAAAGATTATGTAAAAGCGGGGAAAAACGATGTAATCATCGGCTGGTCCTCGGGTGCTGTTGCCGCCATGCGCTATGCAGAAGAAAATAAGATAAAGGGATCGGTTCTGGTTTCCCCCTCTTACACCGATCTTGGCGACGAGATGGAAAAGAAAAGCGGATACTATGATACTCCATGGAACTGGGGGAATATCAAAAACAATCAAAAGAAAATAGCCCTATTTTACGGAGATGATGATCCGTATATCCCTCAAGAACAGTTTGATTTTATCGCGTCCCAATTAAAACCTAACGTTTCAAAAATTGCCAAAGGTAAACACTTTATTGAATACGAACAGTTCCCGCAGGTTTTGAACTATATAAAAAGTAGTTACTAGCTAGATTGCAGTGACGGGCTATACCACCCCAGGGGTGTCTACTTGTTATGAAGGTGTTATTAATTTTTGTAACTAATATGATCAGAAAAATAAAGGAAGGGCTACCGCGTCCTGTCAGAGACAGAGAGAAATATGGGAACCTATCGAACAAAAGAAGAAGCAGAACATCGTTTGCGACAGATCGAGTATTTTAAGCAAAAAAGCTTGGCAATAAATTAATTACTTACAGAAGAAAGTGAAGCGATGGCTTTTTTGAGGTTTTTGTTATAAAAAACTGCTTTTTCATATTCTTCTTTTGCTGCTTCAAGGTTGCCTTGTTTTTTATAGATATCTCCACGAATAAGATATAACTCAGAATAAGCTCGATTCTGATTATTGATTATCTTTTCAGACAATGAAAATACTTTTTCATCTTCACCGATTGCCGCCAGTGCTTCAATCGGCTCAATCTGATACCATAGAGTGCGAAAGGGAAGCAGCGCTTCTATGTTCATAAATGTGTCTGCGGCTTTTTGGTTCTCACCCAATTTTTTATATGCGACTGAAAGATTTAGTGCAGCATAAATATCATTGGGTTCTTGAGAGAGTCGATTTAGGGAATAATCCCGTGCTTTTTTCCAAGCGACATTTTCATCAAAATCTTCCTGAAGTATTTCAATCGCTAGTCGTTCGTTATCCCTTGGGATAAGGATGAGGTACTCGAAATTAAACTTTTTCCATAAATCTAGAAATAGTTCATACGAGTAAGTCAGATCATGACCTTGCAGCGAATCGTCTTGGAGAAGATTCTGTTTTGCATCATCATATCCTTTTACAACACGGAAATGTCCAATGTCCTCATTTTCTCGAAGCCATGTGCGGGTGATGACCGGAACTCCAGATGCGATGGCGCGTTTTACTAACTCCATATCTCCAGCAGGCCTATGATATGGGATAAATCCGTATTCACGTGAAGCTTCGCCAAGTTCATCAAGGGTTACCGACTTATCGTCGTTATCTCCCAACTGGTTTTGAAATGGTCGCAAGCGTTGACCTAAAACATCCTGTCCGACAGCGATATCATAGTAAGACAAGGCCATGGAAAGTGCGGCCGGACCGCAATTATTGAATGTTTGATATGCCTGATAATCATTCGGCAAGAAGTAATACTGTGGAAGTTTCTGAGGTGCTGCGGTTGGGCTGATAGTAGGTGAGATCGGCGTTACAAAACTGGTTGGAATGGGATTTTTTTCTCTGAAAAATAGTATCGCAAGAGAGATTATCAGTATAAGGAGAAGGACCCGTAGCATGCTCTATTTTATCACACTGAGCGACGTCTAAAATCACGTCTAAAATCAGACTTGACAATTCTTTTCAAGAGCGTCTATAATCGGCTTATATGAAATACTTACCACTGATCGTGATTGCAGTTCTAGTTTTAGGTGTAGGCGGTTACTTTTTTCTCTCACAAAAAGATAAAATGACCCCTCAGGGAGCCTCAACTTCTGTGAAGACGGAAGCAGAAGATGGGAATATGTTTACCTCCATACAGGACGCGCT
>Ga0247727_10011688_pt1 | contig 15245 bp, 16 predicted proteins | sample WisWelCaveWW1625_FD_202498 | JGI IMG/M metagenome (GOLD analysis project Ga0247727, IMG submission 202498) | Biofilm microbial communities from Wishing Well Cave, Virginia, United States - WW16-25 | ecosystem: Environmental > Aquatic > Deep subsurface > Groundwater > Cave microbial mat | place... | reverse complement strand
CATCTACGCACCGTAGCGTGCTTCAACGCGCAGGCGCGCAGGCAGGCGACAGGGCTGGTGCAGTGTGGCAGAAGTCCATCATCATCAACTACACGCCGCCGGCGGTGTTTGCCCTCGAGCAGAACTATCTCCGTCCGCTCCGCGGACGAGAGTCTCGTCCCGCCAAGGAAGGCTCAATTATGTAGCGGGACGGACCTAACCCCTTCAATCCTTCTACAACCATTTACTACCAACTGCCGATTGACGGCCGGGTGAGCTTAAAGCTCTACAATGTCCTGGGACAGGAGGTCACGACGCTCTTCGACGAGCAGCAATCGGCCGGGTACCATGAAGCACGCCTGGATGCCACGACGCTTGCCAGCGGACTGTACTTCTACAGGATGAGCGCAGCGAACTTCACCGCGGTGCGGAAGCTGATGGTGGTGAAGTAGCCTCGATTTTCCCTCTCTAAGCCTTGTAGCCCGGCGTTGGGGGACCCATGCCGGGCTTTCTTATTTTTGGATCAATAATACAGTTTCAGTGCTCTGAGGAGTATAGTGGTGTCTCAATTTGGTAGGTCAGACCTGCCCGCCTTGCAGAATCCGGTGGGGCAGGCTGGCCTTGGTCGCTCCGTTGCCGACCTTCCTTGGCACGCTGAAGCGGGCTCCGCGAATGCGGGAGTTCTGGGGCGTAAACCACCATCGGCCCTACGTCCGCCGAAGGACTTCGGTCCGCAGGCGGACGTCGGCGAGCAGGCGGGCATTTGGCAAAGCCATCCCTTCGGCACATGTCTCACTTTTTTGGCAGACAGGTCACAAAGTTCACGAAGTGATCTGCCAAAGGCATCGCTTCGCGACCTTCGGCAAATGCCTATCCGACCAGGATATATCTTGAGGCAGGAAACTACGAAAATATTGTTTTACTTGACTTTTCATGCACCAAAAGCTACATTTAGGTCAGCCCAAATAATCTATGCCTGCGCCAACCCAATCTGTTGAGGATTACATCAAGAGTATCTACAAGCTGCAAGCCCGCGGGGACAAGGCCACGACTTCGACGCTCGCCAGACATTTACAGGTTGGCGACGGCTCAGTAACGGACATGCTTAAGAAACTGTCCGGGAAGAAGTTGATTCATTACGCCCCGTATCACGGAGTTCGACTCACGGAGATCGGAAAACGGATGGCGCTGAGAACGGTTCGGCGACACCGACTGTGGGAAATGTTCCTCGTGGAGTTTCTTGGCTATTCCTGGGATGAAATTCATGATGAGGCCGAGCGATTGGAACACATCACATCCGATGAGCTGGAGCGGCGACTGGATAAAGCTCTGGGGTATCCGAAGGTTGATCCACATGGTGATCCCATTCCCGACGTGAAGGGAGAACTTCACCCTCCGGCGTACGTAAGTCTTGCCGATGCCGGCGTTGGGGTCGGCGGGACCATCGTGCGCGTGAGCGATGAAAGTCCGGAAGTTCTGCGCTATCTTGAAAAGTTAGGATTGGGCTTGACCAGAAAAGTGAAAGTAAAAGAGAAGATAACATTCGATGGCTCCGTCATTGTTCAAGCTGGTTCGAGGGAACTTCCCCTCAGCCATAAATTAGCGCAGGCGGTCTACGTGCTGGTAAGGTAAGACATGCCGCGACGCGGACTTGTTGAAAATACAGTTCAGAACATGAAGTCATCCGCAGAAGTCCTGAAGTCAACGAGAATCACTCCTCGCGAGATCGTTCCTTATCTCGGACCAGCGTTTGTTGCCAGCGTTGCCTATATGGATCCGGGAAACTTCGGGACGAACATCCAGGGCGGATCTGACTTCAATTATGATCTTCTCTGGGTCCTGCTGTGGAGCAATCTGATGGCAATCCTCATCCAGGCGCTTTCGGCGAAGCTCGGGATCGTTACGGGGAAAACGCTTCCCCAAAATTGCCGGGAGCAATTCTCGCGGCCGACCAATTTCTTTTTCTGGATCACGGCGGAGATTGCCGCGATGGCGACGGACCTGGCCGAATTTCTTGGAGGTGCTCTTGGATTTTATTTGCTTTTTCATATTCCGATGTTCCATGCAGGATTGTTGACCGGCGTTGCGGTATTTGTCATCCTCGCTGTCGATCGCTATGGCTTTCGGAAATTGGAGTACGTGATCATGGGGTTCGTCGGGCTGATCGCTGTTTCGTATGCCATCGAGGTAGCGTTGGCAACGCCGGAGTGGAGCAAAATCTTCTATCACGTGGCAGTGCCGCGAATCAATGCGAGTAGTATCTATGTTGCTGTGGGAATGCTGGGGGCCACGGTCATGCCTCACGTCGTGTATTTGCATTCAGCTCTTGTCAAGCATCGGCTGACCAGTGAGGATCTTTCTCATAAGACGAAGCATTTCAGGTTTGAGGTGGTCGATATTCTTCTTGCGATGAACGGTGCGTGGTTGATTAATTCTGCAATGATCATCATGTCGGCGGCGGTTTTTTTTCGTCATGGTATCCCCGTCCAATCCATTGAGCAGGCACACGAAACACTCGCCCCGCTTCTTGGAGAATTTTCCAGCCTTGCGTTCGGTGTAGCATTACTCTGTTCCGGCTTGTCGTCGTCGACAGTTGGAACAATGGCAGGTCAGGTGATTATCGAAGGATTTCTGAACATTCGTTTCAGCATTTTCTTCCGGCGCCTTATCACTATGATCCCTGCACTGATTGTCATTGGTATTGGCCTTGATCCACTCAGAATCCTGATTCTCAGTCAGGTCGTTTTGAGTTTTGCGCTGCCGTTTGCACTGATTCCTCTCATTATTTTCACGAAGAATGAAACCATGATGGGAGAACACGCCAACAAGCTTCTGACAAATATTCTGGCGATCACGTCGGTCATCGTTATTGTTTTGCTGAATGTGCTGTTGCTCTATCAGACCTTTGGCGGAGAATTTTCGTTGTAGTAAGGTGAAATCATGAAAAAGCAGTTCTTGATCAAGATCGCACTCCTTCTTGGAGTGATTGTGGTTGTGTTTTCCGGTTGCGATACCCTGTTCACGTCCGCTCCCGAGGCTGGAGAAAGTTTCGATCAGCCGCTTGAAGGGTTGACTCCTGATCAGCAATTTGCCTTTGCGCGTGGTGATGAAGCATTTGATCGACGGTTTTCCTTCCGCGAAGGTCTCGGACCTCTTTTTAACCAGCCCGCGTGCGAAAGCTGCCATCCTTCCGACGGGAAAAGTCATCCCTTAACGAATTTGGTTCGATTTGGACTTAACGGGGCAAGCTTCGATCCGCTTCTTGCATTTGGCGGACCGCAGCTGCAGGAGCGCAGCATCCCCGGAGTCCCTCCTGAAGTCATTCCATCGCAGGCCAATGCTATTTCCGTCCGCAGCGGTCCGGTTGTATTCGGCCTTGGATTGATTGAAAACATCCCCGATAGCGTGATTCTCGCGAATGCTGATCCGAATGATGTCAACGGAGATGGTATTTCCGGAAAGCCAAACTATGTAACTCCTCCGAGCTGGCTGACGATTATTCCAGGCCCGTACGGCGGCGCGTATCTCGGAAGGTTTGGAAGAAAAGCCGGTGTAGCCTTTCTCGTTCAACAGGTGGCAACAGCGTACTTACAGGATATGGGGATCACCTCCGAGTTTCTTCCACAAGAAAATCCCCATCCTCAAGCTGGCATTCTGGGAGATGATGTTCCCGATCCCGAAGTCTCGGCTGCGACGGTGAACGATGTGGTGGCGTACTTGCGCACACTCGCCCCGACCAGACGCGGAGCGATCACGCCTCAGGTTGAACAGGGCGAGCAGATTTTCTTGCAGATCGGATGTGCGAACTGCCATGTGCCGACGCTTCGTACCGCACCTCACCCCACGATTGCCGCTTTGAATAGCGTTGAGGTGCCCTTGTATTCCGACATGCTGGTGCACGATATGGGGAATGGACTTGCTGACAATTTTGTGGAAGGAGATGCGAACGGAAGAGAATGGCGCACAACCCCGCTCTGGGGACTGCGGCTTTTGGGGCAGCAGTTAGGAGGAACACCATTCTATTTGCATGATGGGCGCACATCGGATCTCCGATCGGCAATTACACTACACGGCGGCGAGGCCCAGGGAGCGCGCGATCAATTCCTCGCGCTTCCGGCCAGCGACCTCGAAGCGCTAATCGAATTTTTACTCTCACTTTGAGCTGTGACTCATCGATCAACACGGCGAGAGTTTCTGGGGCGGCTTGGCGCGGCTGCTGTGGCGCAGAGTTCTCTGGTGTCACTTTTCAACGGATGCGCCCCCGGACTCGCGACATATCGACTTGGAGCGATTGATCGCCGGGTAATCCTGTCACTCGCAGACTTTCCCGAGTTACGCAATGATGGAGGGGCAATTGAACTCGAGATCGAATCAATCCACGACCCGCTCGTTGTCGTTCGCAGAAGCGAATCTGAATTTGTTGCCCTCTCGCTGATCTGTACACACCAGGGCTGTACAGTATGGAAGGAACCGTCGTTCTTTCGATGTCCATGCCACGGATCGACGTATGCCCTCGATGGGTCAATTGCCCGTGGACCCGCAGAAAAACCTCTCGCAAAGTATCGCACGGAGTCAATCCATGGTCAGCTCATTATTTATCTCTAAATTATTACGTATGCGATATTGGTTGCCGACGCTCAAAGGCGTTGCCATATGTTTTTCGATCGCTGTTTCCGCGCATGCGCAGGGAGAACGGGACACGAGTCGTCACGAGCGCCCGTTTGTGAGCGGCGGCGTCTATGACAAGCCGTTCGTTACGAGATTGCTCGGAAAAACCGCTCTCGGCGGATACATGGAAGCCGTGTGGAAGTTTACCCGTGTGGGGGGTGTCACAGAGGAGGTAACGTTTGAAGCGCGGCGGTTCAATCTTTTTACGTTTTCGAGAATTTCTGAGCGCGTCAGGTTCTTTGCTGAGCTTGAGTTCGAGCATGGGACGGAAGAAATCAACGTTGAGGTTGCGGCTCTAGATTTTGAAATCCACCCCTCACTGATTTTTCGCGCTGGCGTAATCCTTTCTCCCCTCGGGAAATTCAATTTGACGCACGACAGTCCGCTGAATGAGCTCACCGACCGTCCACTTGTAAGTACCCAGATCATCCCTACGGCGTTATCTGAGGCCGGGATGGGATTTTACGGTTCGTTTTTCCCCTCCGCTGTCTCACGATTCACTTACGAGCTCTACGGTGTGAATGGATTTAACGATGGTATTGTTCTTGCAGGGAGCGGTACGCGGATTCGAGAGGGTCGGGGTGATGTCGGCGAAGACAACAACCCTGCACCGTCCTTTGCCGGGAGGATAAGCTATTCACCCGTTGAAGTATTCGAGGCTGGCATTTCAGGACACACAGGTCCGTACAACCGCTACAAGGTTGACGATTTTTTCGTGGACGAACGGCGCAACTTGACGATCCTCGCCTTTGACTGGGAGTACGGTGGAGAAAGTTTCGATGTGCTCGGAGAGTACGCCCACGCCCGGATCAACATTCCTCCTTCACTCCGCGGACTCTATGCCCGGAGACAGCAGGGACTGTATGTAGAGACAAATGTCCGGTTTGGGAGCGGTATGCTTGAATTCCTCCCGCTGTCAGAATTTACAGCCATCGGACGATATGAGTTTGTCGATTTCGACTCCGAGATCGCAGGTGATGCCCGACAACGATTGTCCGTCGGGGTCAATTTCCGTCCGACACGGGACACAGTGTTCAAACTGGACTATCACTTCGATTGGGAATGGAACAGAGTGAATGTGGCAGAAAAAGCAGCAGGGATCAATTTCAGCGCTGCAACGTATTTTTGAGAAGGTATTGTCTCTGCTTTCTTAGTTGCTCGATCCCATCAACTTTCCCTCCTTCAGATACTTCTCATATTCCTCCTTGTATCGCTTGACAGCGTTGAAGATTCCTTTGGCAATCTTTTGCTGGCCTGACGGGCTTTTTAGAAAGCGCTCTTCGTCGCGGTTGGAAAGGTAACCAGTTTCGACCAGCACGTTGGGCATGGAAGCGCCCACGAGGACGTAAAATCCCGCCTGCTTGACACCCTGGTTTTCCATGCCGCTGTGGACTTCCATTTCCTGCTGAAGGATGTCTGCAAACTGTTCGCTGTATTTCACATAGGCACTCTGCGCCATCGTCAGAAGGATAAAGTTTTCTTCCGTCAGTTCTTGATAGCGTTGTTCGTACCCCTCTTCGAGCGCCACGACGGCATTTTCGCGCTCTGCTATTTGCAGCGCGTGTTCTGTTTTTCCGGGCCGCAAAAGATAGATCTCGAATCCAGTTGCCGGATTTGGTTTGTGCGGCATAGAGTTGCAGTGAATACTGATGAACAGTTTTCCGCTCGCCTGATTGGCAATCTGGCCGCGTCGGTAGAGCTCAACGAATTCGTCCTTTGTGCGGGTATAAACAATTTTAACCCCGCGAAGTTGCCTCTCGATAAGTTTTCCCAGCTTCAGCGCGACGCCAAGCGTGACATCCTTTTCTTGCACCCTTGTTGGTCCGACCGCGCCCGGGTCTTGTCCGCCGTGCCCGGCATCTATGACGATCACGTCGAGTTTCCACTTACCCCGTCCACGCTCGAGATATTTTTCGATTTCGCGGCGTCGCTTTTGAGCAATCTCCTCAACTGTGGGAGTGTGAATCGTAAGCAGAAGATCGTTGCTGCCTTCAGACTGTAGCAGTTCGGTGGAAATGATTTCACCCTTGAGCCTGAACGTCAGCTGTGTAGAAGTGGGTGACTGGAATACCAGGATTTCCTTGATCACGCCGCTCGGCGTTATCGTATTGATGGCCGCGGTATCGGCCGTCGCATCGGCAAGGGTCACATAGAGCCAGGATGCAGGCTCGGATTGTGCGCCCGCTGCGGGCTGGATAGGTTTAAGCCAGCTTTCGTAATCTCTGATTTTCTTGTTCGAGAAGATACGAACGAGCATACCATTAGCCCGGTGCTCGAATGACAGCGCCTCGATGTCGTATTTTGGCTTCGGCGGAATCGGACCCACGGCAATAAGCTGGAGATCTTCGTTGAATACGACTTCTTCCTCGAGGACCGCATCAATCACAGGGATAAACGATTCGAGGGGAGCAAATATCGAGTTTGCTGCATAAAGGATATTGACCGGCAGCTGTACAACGCTGGCATTATTGTTTCGATCGATAATGACTGCGAAGGGACTGTTTGCGGTAGCTTTGATGGTGTATTTGTCGCTTTGTAATCTGACCGTTCGCGTCGTCGACCTCACAGACACGCGCAGTCTCAAAGCAACGGCGAGATCGTTCAGGGACCCGTACACGATGTTATGCCGCTGAAATACCCCGATCTGGGTATTGCGATTGGGCTCGCCGGCAAAGCGAACATCAATAGTATATTGCGAAGAGGCGGGGGAGGAACATATCAGGAGTAGGGCCAAGATGCGTCTCATTCGATGGCTACCGATAATTTACAAATTGCATCGCGAAGGGGAGATCAGCCTGCCGCAGCATACCCATGATCGATTGGAGGTCGTCCTTGTTCTTCGCGCTCACCCGAACTTGATCGTCCATAATTTGGGCCTGAACTTTGAGCTTCGCCTCTTTGATCATCTTCACGATAATCCTGGCGTTCTCGTTCTCGATACCGTTCTGCAGCTTGATGACCATACGCACCAGGCTACCGGCGGCCGGTTCAACGGATCCGAATGTCAAAGCTTTCAGATGGATGCCGCGCTTGACGATTCTTGTCTGAAGGATATCAACGACCGCCTTCATCCTGAAATCATCATCGGCGATAAGGACGATTTCATGTTCTTTTTGTCGAAGTTCGATCGATGCTTTTGAGTCTTTGAAATCGTATCGCTGGGCAATTTCCTTACGCGACTGGTTCAGTGCATTGTCGACTTCCTGCATGTCGACCCTGGAGACAATATCGAACGAGTTCTGCTGAGCCATCGTGAAATCTTCCCTGCCTAGAACTGTGCACCGAAAACCGCGCGAAGGCACAGTGCAAGCAATCTCAAACGGGGGAAACGAGTGAGAATATCGTAGCGGTTGTGCACTTCCTGCTGTGTTTTCGGGTCTTTGGAGATGATGATGATCGAAAGTGGGCGTTTCATTGATTTCCTTATGAAGGAAAGACTAGGTTACTTTTTCCGAGATGACGATGTTTCTATTCTTCAATCCCTGGATGAGCGGCTCCGCCAGAACACACTTCTCGGGCGGCATCACACCGCGCGTCACGATGTGCCCCCGCCCAAGCATCTGTGCCATGATCGATGTGGGAAACGCCGTCGTGCGCATCATCGCCGTCATCGTATTCGCATTATCATAATAATCTATCATTTCATACGCAAGTGTTTTTTGCTCGCCGACCATCGTTCCGGAAATCGTTGCCCGGAGGAGAACAACGTCAGGACCGTTGGAATCCAATCTCTTTCGCAACAGGTCTGTGAATACTTCGCGTGCAGTACGCACGTTTTCGCCCACCATGAGCGGTTCATTACTGGCGAACCCGACCTCCAGGAGGGTCCTGAATTTTTCGCAATGGCCCTTATAGCGGATTGTTTTGTAGTCAAGCTCCCTTACCTTCCCGTCGAAAATTTTCGGAAGAGTTGAAAGTCCTCCCGATGTGTTGAACGCTTCCAGGGCCCTGAAGGGGGCGGGAAACGTAATCTCTTCAAGATCCGTCATGGATTCGACGTGCATGAGCTTTCCTCCGCGAATGATCTCGGCCGGTTCAACATACTCATTGATTAAGCCCTCGGGTGAAAAAACAAGCTGATAGTTGAGCGGCGGTCGGGGGTGCTGCGGCAATCCCCCGACACGAAGATGGATTTCGTCTACCGTGTCGAACCGTCTCGCTCCCGATGCTGCAAGGACATTGACGAGCCCCGGTGCCAGGCCGCAGTTCGGAAGAATGCACACGTTCGCCGCTGCAGCTCTGGCATGAAGCGTCAGCTGACGTTCGACGACCTCGTTGTTTCCACCGAGGTCGAGGAAATGCGTACCTGATTCAATGGCGGCTTTCGTGAGCATGTAGTTTTGCGTGTAGGAAACCGCCCCGATCGCCACATCCATCCCCGCCATTGCACTCACAACATCGTCGAAATAATTGATGTCGAGGCGAGCGGTACGTATGGTCGCTTTCCGCGAAGTCTTTCCAAGTGGCCCGGCCACCGATCTCGCTCGCTCTTCATCAATGTCGGTCAAGAGAATCTCTTCGACATCGTTTGCCCGCGCGAGGTCAAATACAATTGCACCTCCCATCATCCCGGAGCCTAACACCAGAACCTTCATGTGTTTTCCCTTATCTCATGAACTCATCTACGTATTCACTCACTGCTTCATCATTTTAATACTTACTTCAATATCTTTCCCGTCTCCATGCTCCAAAACAGCAGATCAAGTTCGTCCATCGGGATGCCGAGTCGTTCTGAGAATCTGGCGAACTTCTCCTCTATGGTAAAGTAGCGATTCCGCGTGAGCGGCTTCGGCAAGCTCCGGAGAACACTATAACGAACGAGGTTTTTCAGGATGTGCCGGTCGAGAATGGCAAGACCCCGGTGGCCAATATTCCGCAAGAAGTGTGACGCTTCTTTGTGCCCCATCCCCCTCACGTTCTTCACAAGCCATTCTCGCAATAGCCTGCTCGGAGTTCCATCGAGGAGACGCCCCGCGATGAGAGGAAATTGTTTTTTGATTTTGATGAGATTTTTTCCCTTCGTTTCGTGAAAGCGGATATAAGATTCTCTTTGGCGCAGGAGGGGCGTTGGGTCGATTGACCGCTCGAAAAAATCATGTTGCTTCAGAAGCTCGACCGCTTTGGAGGCGTTTTCGGCGCTTGATTGCGGTGTAAGCAGGCAATAGACGAGTTCGTAAAAATATTCCGAAGATGGAATTTTCGAAAATTCCTCGAGCCGGCGCTGGATACTGGATTTCTTTTCCGCGTAATGAGTAAGCAGTTCGGCTTGCGTGTGTGTGTCCTGTTTGTTCTTCATGTGCGAGGCAATCGTACGAGTATCTTGTTTTTCCGTTTACCCAGCTCGACAAGCCCGTCCTCGGCGAGTTTTTGCGTTACAGATCTCAGCCAGGGGATTTCGGTGCCAGTGAAGTCGGGTTTGATAAGCCTTCCCAACCTGCTTAGCTCGATCGTCGAACTTCCATTCAGCCTCCGCAGCCCCTCCACGATTCTTCCGCGGTAAATCCGAACAGGTAGTCCCCGGTACAACTTTTCTCGCGTCGCGCTTCGCACGCCCGCCTCCCCGATGGAATGCAACAGAACATGCGCTGATAGACACAGCGCGCTGACAGGGCAAGTTGCGCACAGCGGTCTTCGTGCGGTGCATACAGTCGCACCCAGATCCATCAGCGCTTGATTCCAATGAGGAACATCTTTTTCCGGCAAGATTTGCCGGGCAAGCTTCCAAACGGTCTCGTTATCGCTGCGGTCGGAGACGCTCTTCATCCGCTTGAAGACTCTCGAGAGAACGCGGCTCACATTCACATCTCCGACCGGAACGGGCTGGTTGAACGCAAAACATGCAATTGCGTGTGCAGTGTACTGCCCCACGCCCGGAAGCGACTGGAGGGCCTTTATCTCCTCCGGAATTTGACCTCCGTAGTTTTCTACTACTTCTTTTGCGAATCTTTTCAGTCGCAGGACTCTCTGGTTGTATCCCATTCCCTGCCATGAACGGATCGCATCAGCAACCGGTGCACGTGCCAGAGACTGCAGAGTCGGATATCGCTTTATGAAAAGGGAGTATTTTTTTTTAACGCGGCTCACCTGTGTTTGCTGCAGCATGACCTCCGATACAAGGATTCGATATGGATTGCGGGTTTTGCGCCATGGAAGAGGGCGTTTGTTGCTCCTGTACCAGCGGAGAAGGAGATCATGGAGCTTCTTAGATTTGTTGAATCGCGGCATGTAATCCTTGGTAGCAGGAATTCATGGGTCGCCCCTCCGAGTCTCATTTGCCATTTTCTTCACAACTGCACGATTTCCCTCCAGCATTTCAATCTCTTTCAATTCGTATTCAGGAATCCATCGGATCTGTTCATATGCGTCATCCCGGAGACCTTCAGCCATGGGACGATACGACCGCACGAGATAATAAAGAATTTCAAAAGAGCCGCTGTCGGGATACGTGTATTCTTGCCGGAAATATAAATCGCCCACCTCGGCTTCGATGCCGAGTTCTTCTTTGAGCTCCCGCTTCAGACACGCGACAGCCGACTCGTTGTTTTCGACTTTACCGCCGGGGAACTCCCACTTCAAGGCATAGCGTGCAGTTTTCTTACGCTGACACACGAGGGTTTTTCCGTTCTCTCGAAAAATAGCGACCGCGACCTTAGTCCTCATCGGGAAAAAGATACAAATTTTGGCGCAGAAACAAAAGAAAAAGACAATGAAAGGACTTGACTTTTGGTTACAACTTTGTTAGGTTGAATATGTCATCGACCCCAATTCACGTTCATGGACGTATCGCATCAGGTCATGAGGGTTATTGTTCTTACAGCAATCGGTATTTCTCTCCTTTCCTGTCGCACCGCCTACCAATCGAAAAATAGCCAGCGCAATTCCGGAGCCGAATCCAAGAATGGCAGCCCCGGAGATCGCATTGTCCTCCCCGGTCCGGGAGTTCCCCCCAGCAAGTGTCGCATCGTGGGAACGATAGCGGCCATCGATTCGACATCCCGCTCGATCAAGGCGGACGACCCGTGCTCAAGAATCCCCTGTCGTGCGAGCGTGCGCGTCGATTCGGTCATGGGCTATGGACAGGGATTTCCAACAGCATTTTCCAGGTCGGAAGAAATTTCTGTGAAGTTTGTTTTTACGCTCAGTCCGACAAGGGAGCTGTTTCCGAATATGTCGGAATTCTACCCGGGCCTTCACGTCGGCTCCAGCTTCGTAGCTGATGTGGAAGGCAGCACTGCGCCGATGAAAGATGCGTCCGACGCTCATGAGTTCGTTGTGTACGGATACAGAAGACAGGAACCTGTTTCAAGATAACAAATCGGTATTCTACCATTTCAAGGAGGTAGCCATGAAGACAAAATTATTGGTTTCAATGTGGTTGGTAGGTCTGTGCGTGGGAGTCGCCGGCTTTCTCTTCGCGGTGTCACAAAAGGCCTCGTTGCGGCACGATCTCCCCGCAGGGGTTGAGGCGTCAGTCGGAACCCCGGATGATCCGGTCGCAAGGGCACGATACGAATGGCTGAGGCTTCACGACCCGGCCACAGGGCACATACCTGCGAACATCCGGGAGAACGAGCTTGCTTTCGCTTCGACGTTACCAACCAAAGAGTCAATCGTTTCGTCGATGCTGAGTAAATCCCCTGGCCCGGCTGCCAACCAGCTTCTAACGTGGTCGAGTCGCGGTCCTAACAATGTTGGCGGACGGACGAGAGCGCTTGCGCTCGACGTGACGAACGAAAACATTATTCTGGCGGGCGGCGTATCAGGTGGACTGTGGCGATCGACCAATGGCGGAACCTCGTGGACTAAAGTGTCGTCGCTTTCAGGTCTGCAGAGTGTAACGTCCATTGCGCAGGATACGCGGTCTGGACAGACAGCGACATGGTACTACAGCACCGGAGAATATGTTGGAAACTCTGCAAGCGGTGGAAGTGCTTCTTACAGGGGCGATGGCATTTTCAAGTCGACCGACAGTGGGCTTACATGGTCTCAGCTTGCTTCCACCGTGTCTGGGACTCCCCAGAGCTTCGATCAAGCGTTCGATTACGTGTGGAATGTTCTGACGGATCCTTCTAATGGGGCGCAGGCCGAAGTGTACGCTTCAACGTACGGCGGAATATACAAGAGTACGAACGGGGGAACCAGCTGGTCTCTGGCTCGTGGTGCATTTCCTGGCTCTCCGTATACCGATGTTGCCATTATCCCCGATTCAGGAATTGTGTATGCCACATTGAGCAGTACGGGTACTAATCCAGGCATATGGAGATCGCGTGACGGAACCACATGGACAAGTATTACTCCGGCGGGTTGGCCGGCGACGTACAACAGAGTGGTTGTCGCCATCGCTCCGAGCAACAAGAATGTAGCCTACTTTATTGCCGAGACCCCGGGCACCGGGGTTAACGGTCATAGTTTTTGGAAGTACACCTATGTTTCTGGCGATGGTTCCGGCGGGGGAGGCACGTGGGTCAATCGCTCCGCCAATCTGCCCGCCGTCGTTCCTCCTGTCGGAGGTATCGACTCGCAAGGCTCTTATGATTTGATAGCGAAGGTGAAGCCGGACAACGAGAACGTCGTTTTCATCGGTGGAACAAATCTCTTTCGGTCGACAGACGGCTTTGCCACCACGGGCAACACCACATGGATCGGCGGCTACGCGGTGATCAACAATATTAGCCGTTATGCAAATCATCATCCCGACCAGCATTCATTAGTCTTTCTACCATCAAGCTCGATCACCATGATTTCCGGGCATGATGGTGGACTCAGCAAGACGACGAATAACCTTGCCGGGACCGTGGTGTGGACGTTTCTCAATAATGGCTACCAGACGACTCAATTCTACACGCTGGCAATCGATCACGCAACTTCTGGAAACAATATCATCATAGGTGGAATGCAGGATAACGGTACGTGGTTCACGAACACCACTGTGGCAACAACACCGTGGTTAGAGGAATACTCCGGCGATGGTGCGTACTGTGCAATTGCAAATGGACGCTCTTCGTACTATGTATCAGCCCAGAATGGGCTTGTCTATCGCTTCTTGCTTGGTGATGATGGACTCCCCTCTGCTTCTCCGTATTTTACCAGAGTTGATCCGACGGGGGGAACGGGGTATCTCTTTATTAATCCGTTTGTCCTTGATCCGAACAATTCGACCATGATGTATCTCGCCGGCGGCGATCGCCCGTGGCGAAATAGCAACCTTACAGGAATTCCGATGGGCTCAATTAGCACCACGACCGTCAACTGGACGGACCTTACGTCCTCGCAAATTGTGGGAGCAATAATTTCTGCGCTGGGGATTTCCACGACACCGGCCAATCGCCTCTATTTCGGGACGCACAACGGAAAGGTCTATCGATTGGACGGTGCAAACTCAGGGCTTCCCGCTCCGACGGACATCTGGACCGGAAAAGGTTTTCCCGCCGGTGCATATGTCAGTTGCATCGCTGTGAGCCCCACGAATGCCGATACCGCGATGGTCGCTTTCTCGAACTACAGCGTTGTGAGCGTCTTCTTCACTTCCAATGGCGGAACCACCTGGACGTCCGTGGCTGGTAACCTCGAGCAATTCGTTAGCGGTACCGGCAATGGCCCCTCCTGCAGGTGGGCTGCGATAGTCCCGCGAGGCGGAACGACGTATTATTTTGTGGGAACGAGCACGGGACTGTATTCGACAACAACTCTCAGCGGAACATCGACGGTCTGGGCTCTTGAGGGGGCATCGCCGATCGGAAACGCAGTTGTGGACATGATCGATGTGAGGCAGTCGGACGGGCTCATCGTGGCAGGCACGCACGGGCAGGGCGTCTATAGCGGCACGGTCCCTGTAACCTCCGTTGAATTGGTTGAAAACACGACTCCGTCCAGCTTCTCGCTCGGGCAGAATTATCCTAATCCATTTAACCCGTCGACCACAATCCGCTATGAAATCCCGAATCAAGGTAATGTACAGGTGAAAGTGTTTGATCTTGCGGGCAGGGAAATTGTCAGCCTCGTGGATGCAGCGCAAACCCCGGGAACATACACTGTCACATGGGATGGAAAAGACAGAGCCGGAAATTCAGTTGCCAGTGGAATCTATTTTTACCGTCTCCAGGCAGGCGGATTTTCCGAGACGAAGAGGTTAGCGTATCTGAGGTAAGAATGCCAAATTCGGCCATGTTTTCCCCTTGAGATTACAGCATGTCTGAGGAATGTTAATGCACCCCCTTTTTCCAAAGCAGCACATTTTTCACTTGACAGGTGAAAAAAATTGATATATCTTGAGTGAGCGATTCACTCACGATGGAGGTACCCAATGGGAGCGTTTCAATCCATCACAGAGAATATCCTTCCCCATCGCAGCTCGCCCGCTGAGGTGATTCGAGTGGGTGTGGCGGGCCAGCCCCCGCCTGAACGACGTGGTCTGGCGGGCTCCGTTTTCTTCGCTTTACTCATTTTTTCGACTGGCCTTGTCGCTCAAGTAAAGATTCAGGAAAGAGTGCGCATCACGCCTCAGGTTGCGCGCGACAGCAGCAATGTTGGACGTGGCAGTCTTGGAAAAGGAGGATTCAGTCCTCTGTCGGCGAGCGTGTGCGGGGACACCGCCGCCG
>Ga0247727_10011687_pt1 | contig 15246 bp, 20 predicted proteins | sample WisWelCaveWW1625_FD_202498 | JGI IMG/M metagenome (GOLD analysis project Ga0247727, IMG submission 202498) | Biofilm microbial communities from Wishing Well Cave, Virginia, United States - WW16-25 | ecosystem: Environmental > Aquatic > Deep subsurface > Groundwater > Cave microbial mat | place... | reverse complement strand
GTGGACGACTTGGGCTGTCGCGTCGTCTTCGATGATCTGGTGAAGGCCGTCGAATTCGTTGGGGTCGGCGTCGATGCTGCCGTAGATGGCTTTGTCGCCCCAGGTGTCTGCGAAGTTGCGGGCTTTGATGGCCAGTAGCTCGGCGGCGAGGTCTTGTTTGTCGGAGCGGGTGATGCGGAGGAACTTGTCGATGTCGGCGTCGCCGATGAGGATCTTCAGGGCAATGGTGAGGAGCGTGGTTGTGGGGGTTCCTTCGACGACGGTGCCGCCGGGTGCGATGAAGGTGGGGTTCGAAGCGGCGTTTTCGCGTTGGTATTGCAGCGCGTTGCCGCGAATGGGGACGAAGGGCATGAGTCCGAGGAGGGGGTTGGCGTCGATGGAGGTCTCGGCGACGCCGACGAGGACTTGGTTGGTCGAGTACTTGTCGGCTTCGGCGAGTGTGAGTGGCATTGGTTATTCCTTGGCGGTGGCGGGTGGGGGCGGTGTGTCCTTGCCGCCGGCGATCGGCGCGGGGCCGCTGTCGGACTCGAGTCCGTGGCGGATGCGCGTGAGGGCGCGCAGCCCTTCGGGAGCGGGCGCGGGTCCGCGCACGGGTGCGCTGGCTTGGCCGGCGGTGGCGGCTGGGTTTGGTTGGGTGGGCGGCGGGGTGTTGGCTTTGACGTGCTCGGCGATGGAGGTGGCGCGAGTGACGGCGGCGTTGACTTCGGCGATGGTGGCGCCGGCGATGGCGTCAGGGGGTAGGTCGGGGTGGGCGGCACGCTGGGCTTCGATGAGGGCGGTGACGCCTTCGCTTCGGGTGGTTTCGATGTCGGCGGTGGCTTTCTCGAGGGCGGCGGCGGCGGAGTCGCCGGCGTCGGCCTTGGCCTGGAGGGCGGCGAGTTGTTCGTCGGAGATGTCGGGCATTGGGTGAGGGCCTCCTGTGGCCGGGAACGTCTGGGGGAACGTTATCTATGGCTGGGGCCTGTGTCAAGGGGTGGTGTTTGGGTGTGGCTTTCGGAGATGTGGTAGTTAGGTCCAGACGGCGAGGACGGCGGCGTCGTCGGCCTTGGTCTCGTCGAAGAGCGCGACGGCGACGAAGCGGCCGGCGACCATGTCCGCGGCTGCGATGTCGCGGGCGGTGGGGACGTTGGACAGGGACATCTTGAGGGAGCCGGTGAGGGTGACGCGGGCGAGGTAGGTGCCGGAGTCGAAGGCGCGGAGGATCGCGCGGTGGATCTGGGCGGTGCCGGCTGGGATGGTCATGGCTTGTCTCTGTCTGTAATGGGGACGGTTTTGGTGAGGCCGCAGGGGCAGGCCCAGGTGGATTTGAAGCGGCTGTGGAGGTATTGGATGCGGACGAAGTGCCAGGTGTGGTGTTTGTGGGTTTTCACTAGACGCCTCCGAGTTTAAGGGTCTGTTCGTAGATGGTTGGGAGGGCGCCGAGGCGGCCGGTGCCGGCGCGGCGGAAGCGGGTTGTGATGCCGCGCACGCGCGCGGTTTGCTGCGCGGCGTGGATGAAGGTGTCGGTGTAGGCGATGACGTCGTTGACCTCGATGCCGCAGTTGGGTGGTGTAGTTAGCTCGCCCTTGTCGGTGGTGAGCACGGCTTTGCGGAGCCGTGCGGCGGCGACGGCGTTGGCGTCAGCAGCGGCGGTTTCGTTGGCGTCGCGGCGGCGGTCCTGGAGTGGCTTGTCGTGGTTCTGGGCGGCGAAGTCGAAGGCCTGGCCGAGGACGCCGGCGCCGAAGACCTCGGCGGCGGCGGGCGCCCGGTGGTTGCGGGCGCGGATGGTGTAGATGAGGTGGTCGGTGCCGTAGGTGTAGTCGGTGCCGTCGCTGGCGAGCGGCTCGTTGAGGGTGATGAAGGTGGTTTGGGTGAAGAAGACGTCGGGCATGATGTCGAGGAGCGCGAGGATGGTGTGGAGGTGGGATCGGTGGGGGTGGATTGTCCAGGTGACGTTGAAGTTGGCGGACCGGGAGCTGTTGCCGTTGTTCGCGCTGTCGATGCCGGCGCGCCCGGCTGTGCCGCGGGCGACGCGGGTGAGCGGCGAGGCGGCGACGACGATCGAGGAGCGAGGTGCGAACTGGGCGAGCCAGTGGTCGACGCCGCGTGTGTGGAGGGTGAAGAGGGACTTTCCGCCTTCGCGTGTGTACTGCCAGCCGGTGATGTATTGGCGGGGGATGGTTGAGAATGCGGCGTCGTAGCCGAGGCCGAGGACTACGTCTCTGCCGAGGGCGATGGGCGAGGGTGGGCCTGCGTACTGGGCGTTGGAGTTGTCGAAGGTGAGGTGGGCTTGCTGGTGGAGGCCGTCGAGTTCTTCGATGGTGGCTTCGATGAGGTTGGCGGACATGTCGAGCGAGACAGCGGTGCTCGATGCTTCGAGGACCTGGGCTGGGCGGGAGTACCAGGCCTTGGAGGCGCCGCCGTGCGCGATGGCGTAGCCGAAGTTGGTGGTGTTGTCGAGGGGGATGGGGTCGAGCCATTCGTGGGCGCCGGGCGAGAAGTCGGCGGCGGTTTGCTGCATGGTGATGTAGGTTCTGGTGTAGGCGGGTGTGCCGGTGAACTTCTCGACGAAGGTGACCCGCGTGGTATCGGGGCGGGCGATGAAGGGGGCGGCGAAGGTGACAGGCTCGTCGGTCTCCGCCTGTTGCTGGATGAAGAACTGCGTCCAGGTGTCGGTCGTGACGAGGACGCCGTCGCCGAGAACGAGCGACCAGAGGGTGGGCCGGAGCGTTGTGCTTTCGGTGCCGGTGACGACGATGTGGAAGTCGCCGTTACGGAGCATCTTGCAGCCGTTGATGGAGGCGGCGGTTTGTGTCCAGGTGGTGACGGCGCCGAAGGTTCCGCTGGTGCGGCGGATGCGTTTGAGGGTGTTGGACTGTTCCCAGACGATGCAGAGGTCGCCGCCGGTGGTCTTGTACTGGACGGTGAGTGCTTTAGGGGCGACGCCGCCGGTGGCGGTGGTCGAGGTCTCGGCGCCGAAGTTGGCGCCTTGGTCGGTGCTTTCGCGGAAGAACAGGCCGCCTGTGGAGTCGTTGTAGACGACGAAAACGCGGGTGTTGTTGATGACGGCGAGGGCGACAACGGTTGCGGTGGCGGCGCTGCTGAGGGTGGTCCAGGAAGCAGAGGGGTCGCGCTGGTATTGGGCGTTGCCGGCTGAGATGCGGACGCGGTGGAGGTAGGTGTTGTCGCCGGCGGCGTCGTGTTCGGTGTCGCCTCCGGCGTCGGAGTAGGTCTGGGCGAAGATGAGGTGGCGGATGTTGCGGATCGTGTTCTGCAGAATGGTGCGGACGTAGGGGACGCCTGAGGCGGCTTTCTGGGCGGCGAGGAGGCCGGCGCTAAGGGATCTCACGGTGGGGGGGGGGGGTTGAGGCGGTAGAGGGAGAGTTTGGCGTCGATGCTGCCGTCGTTGTTGTTGGTGAGGGAGAGGATGGTGATTGAGGAAGCGGCGAGGGCGTCGCGGAGTGTGCTGGGTTTGTGGTGGTCGAGGTGGGCTTCTGCGTTGCAGAGTTCTGCCGTTGCGAAGGAGTAGGCGGGCGCGAGCTGATCTCGGTAGTGCTGTTCGAGCGGATGTTGCATTAGACGGGGCCGGGGTCTGTGGTTTGTGAGGTGAGGCGTGTGTGGATGGCGGAGTAGAGTTGTGAGGTGTTGAGCCGCGAGGCGGCTGGCAGGGTGCGCAGCATCTGCTCGAAGGCGGCGAGCCGAGAGCGGCCGAATTCCTGGTAGCGGCCCCAGGTGTTGTCGCCGCCGACGTTGACGCGATTCGCGGCGTAGGCGGCGGCGGCGAGCGCCGCGTAGCCGGCGGCGCCGGTGCTGATGATGTTGTCGTGCGAGGTGGGGAACGTCACGGACCCGTTGATGGCGTGTTCCTTGTGCCATAGGATATCGACGTTGGGGGTGCCGGAGGGCGCAGAGATGAGGTCGAGGGTGAGTGTGTCGCCCCAAATGGTGAAGGGGACGTACTGCGGTGGGTATTCGCCGGTTGGGTATTCGGCGGCGACGACGCGGATGCGTGGCGTGAGCGTAGCGAGGGACACGTTGCGGCTGTTAGGGGCGGTGGGCAGTGTTGACTTTTGCTCGATGGGGCTGGCGTGGGAGTAGTCCTGTAGGGCGCGGTAGATGGCGCGGTTGATTTCGGCGTCGGTCCACAGGGTGTTGCCGGTGTCTTTGAGGTCGTTCTCTACGTCGGCGCGTATGGTGGCGAGGGAGCTCATGATGGGGGGTGGCGGTACAGGATTCTGCGGCAGGCCGGGCAGGTGACGAAGCGGTAGTAAGGCGTGGTGCTGGTTCGGCGGGAGAGGCCGCAGGCGGTGAAGTATGGGCGTTTCCTGTTGGAGCGTTTGTGGATGGGGCGTTTCATTGTTGCTGGGTCCTGGCGAGGTGAAGGACGTAGAGGGCCTGGTCGATGGTGTCGGGCGCGGTGGTGAAGTCTTGTGCGTTGTCGAGCGCGAGTCGGGCGAGGATGCGGGCGAGGTGGTGGCGGGCGTTCGCGCGTTCGAGTGCGTCGTGCGTGGGGTTGTGGTGTTGGTCGGCGCGGTGTTGTTGAGCGAAGGTTTGCCAGGTGGCGGTGGTGGCGTGGGCGGCGGTGTACAGTGAGCAGCCGTGGAGGCCGCGGCGGAGAACGTCGGCGAGCTGCTCGTGGATGGTGCCGGGCGGGATGGCGCCGAAGCCCTGGATGACGGGGAGTACGGGCTTGTTCTGGAAGTCGGCGCGGTCGAGTGCGTCGGCGAAGGCGCGGCCGACGTAGCCGTCGGGGCGGTTCGGGTAGAAGGCGAGCGGGTAGATCATGGGCATAACGGCGGTGGAGTTGGCGATCAGGTGTTGGGCGTAGGGCTTGGTGGTGCGGTGGGCGCGGGAGTCGATGCAGGCGTAGGTCTGGGTGCCGGGGGCGAGGTTGAGGAGGCGGCCGAGCAGCGCGCGCATGGCGACGCCGTCTGTGTGTTCCCATGGTTCCTCTGCGTTGATGACGGCGAACTGCGCGCCGCGGCGGATGCCTTCGGCGAGGAGCGCGGCGTCGTCGAGCGGGCGGTGCGGTAGAACGTAGGCTTCGACGGCGACGGCGGCGCCGGCGTTCTTGAAGGCTTCGAGCTGTTCCCAGTAGCCGGCCTTGGTGATGATGCCTGCGCATTGGGTGGCGCGGCGCGCCACTGTTTCGAACGGGACCGTGCCGTACTGGTTCCACCAGGTCCAGAAGCCGGCTGCTTTCACGGGTGCGCTCCTTGGGTCGGGCGAACGGGGGAGGCGGGCGCGGCGCCCGCGCGCGGCCTGGCTGCCGGGGTGCCGGCGTGCGCGGTTGCTCCTGCGCCGCGGCCCGCTCCCCCCCTTCGCCCGAGATCGGCGGTGCTGCCGTGGTCGATGACGAGCTGCCAGCCTGGGGGGGTCTGGCGGGCGTTCCAACCGAGGTTATGGTTTGCGCCCGGGTTTTCGTCGTCGGCCTTCATGATTAGCGACACGATGCCGGAGCGGAGCGTCAGTGCGTCCTCGACGAACTCGCCAAGGCCGAAGATCTCATGTATGCCGAACGCGGTGGCCTCGGCGTAAGGGACTGGTGTGGGCACGGCGGCGTCCCAGTCGCCGCCGTGTGTCGTCCATTCGGTGGTACCGTCGTACTTTTTCCAGGTAACGCCAAGCTCGGTCCACGTTGCGGGGCGGGTGCAGCGGAAGATGTGCGCGGCGAAGCCTCCGCCGGCGAGTGAAACGATGGAGCGGACGAGCTTGGCGGTGTTGATTTGCTGGCCGGCGAGTGCGCCGACGTCGAAGTTGGCGATGGGGCGGTCGAGGAAGGTTTTGGTTGGGCCCGCGTAGGTGGCGCCGAGGAGGATGACGGAGTCGCCGCCGAAGTTGGTGTCTTGTTGGGGCGTTTGCATGTATGAGTCAATCTGGCACTGGACGGTGAGTTCAGGCACGCGTCGGGTCCTCGAGGAGTGCGATGGCGCGGTCGAGCTGGCGGATAGCGTCGCGGAGGTCGACGGTGACGCGCCATGCGGTAGGGGCGCCGGTCGCCGGGTCGGTGCCGGTGATCTCTGGCGCGGTGGTGAACTGCGTTTCGACGAGGGCGAGTAGGGCGTGATCGGTGAGCGTGAAGGTGGCTTCGTCGTGGCTGCTGTCGATGGCGTCTTGGGCGCAGCGGCGGATGAGTTGGTAGAACGTGCGGCGGTCGTTGTTGGTGGTGACGACGTTGCCGAGCAGTGCGGGTCCGGCGTCGGGTTCGAGCCAGGTCGCGGCGCCGGTGATGAGGCCGGCTTCCTCGGCAAGGATGAGGATCGCCCGTTGCGGTTCGAGATCGCCAAGAAGCGCGCGGACGGCGTTCTGGTCGTGGATGTCGCCCGGCGGTCTGGTAGTTATTGGTGCCATGATTTGCCGACGCGAAGTCGCTTGGTGAAGTAGTAGCCACCGAACGCTGCGGCGGCGGAGAGGGCGCCGAGGATGGCGGTGATGGCGGTGGTGGCGGCGGTGGAGATGATGAGGTGCTGTTGGGGGGTGAAGAAGTGTGCGCAGTCGAGGAGCATGGCGGCGGTCCCCTCTAGGTGGTACAGGAACGTCGCTGCGATGTTAGGGGGTGGCGGCGGGTTGTGTCAAGGGGGCGGGTTGGGGAGCGAGGTCGCGCAGCAGGCGGACGAAGGACTCGTGGAGGTCGTGTTCTTCTTCGGGGGTGAGCCGGTGTTCGAGGGCGACCATGCGGACGAGGACGCTGGCGGCGAGGGTGAGCGTGTTGATGTTGGAGGGGTCGTTTTCCATCAGGAGGAACATGGCGGTGCGGAGGAGCGCGATCTCTTGGTCGAGTTCTTCCGGGTCGAGCGCCAGGGCGCGGCGAAGGATGTTGCGGGCCTTGGGGCCGAGCGCGGCGGCGTAGAAGCCGTGCTTGCGGGCGTTCTGGTTTTTGGGTTGACCGCCGCGTTTCCGTCGGTGGGGCATGGTGGGGTTAGCTAGCGTGGACTGGTTGGAAGGTTCCTTGTGAGCGCGCGAGGTGGGTGAGCGCGGTGAAGCGTTCGAGGACGGACAGCCGGGCGCCGTACTGTTCTTCGAGCGTGTTCAGGTAGTCGAGCGATCCGGCGATGATGACCATGGCGGCGAGGTCGTAGTTGCCGGTTGCGAGGCCGTGCTCGAGGAGGCGGCGCGCCGTCGGCTTAGCCATGGGTGCAGGGTAGCGCGTGCGTTCCACGTGGAACAGCCGCGCTGGGTGCAACGAGGCCGCGGACCTTGCGGTCGCGGCCTCGTGCGCATTCGTCTCCACCGGTGACGTTCCTGACCTGGGCGACGGAGACCGGCGCTTAGGGAGGTCCGGCGGAGGTCATGCCTCGACTATACACCGGCGAGCGGTGGGGGTCGAACGTCCGTGCTCGTCGGTGTTGGTCGGGGCGACTGGATTCGAACCAGCGACCTCCTGAACCCCATTCAGGGTCGCGCGCGGTGATGCGCTCCTGATCTGGTATCAGGAAGGCTAGCGGATTCTGGGGTTGTTGGCCAAGGCCGGCCGGGGTGGTGTGTGCGGGCTTCGATAACCCTTGACGGCGCGGCGGTGTTGGTCGTACGCTTCGAGCCGACGTTCCTGCACGGTGGGTTTTCCGAAGCGAAAGGGGACCCGACGCATGGCCGAGCCGGCCCGAGTACTTCGACCCCTGTTGCCTGAGACGCCGTCGCGCGCGCGCGACGGATCGACGGATGGACGATTCGACGGACAGACAGAGAGAAGGACGGCTGTCGATCCGTCGGTCTATCCGTCGCGTTTTTCGACCGTCGACGGTCGGCCGCCGGTGACGGCGGCGAGCGCGGAGCGGTTGGCGCGATGGCTGGAGCTGAGGTGCGTGCGCGATATACCGAAGCGCCTGCGGCCTCACCGGGTGGACCGAAACAGCTACGAGCTGGGGACGTTTGTGGGTGGGGGGGTGTTCGTGCGGCGGTACGGGGCGCGGCTGATTTTGAGGGCGCTGTGGGACATGGTGGATCGGTGGGATCCGGAGTCGGGGCGCGGCCGGACGTGGCGGCGGGAGATCGTGTCGCCGGCGAACTACCTGGTTTTCTTGGTGAAGGAGCTGGCGAGGGGTGAGGGGCCGTGAGCAAGGGGTTGGAGGAGCGCTGGTGTCCGAAGTGCTGCCGGAGGACCGGGCATGTCGTGACGAAGGGGCCGCGGCTGAAGGTGGTGCAGTGTATGAGGTGCTGGCGGGGCCGTGAGGTACGCGGCGAGGAGGAGCCTGTGGAGGGGCGCGCGCGGTGAGCGAGGGGCGGCGGACGGCGGACGTGATCGACGCGTACGTGCGTTCGCGTTATGCGGCCGGGTGCTCGGCAAAGTACGAGGCGTGGTTGCGGTACACGCTTGGGTTCTTGGCGCGAGCGTTCGAGGAGCTGCCGGCGACGGCGGAGCAGATCGATGAGGTGAGCGCGGGGCTGCCGGTTCGCTTGTCGGAGCAGACGCGGCGTGACGTGTGGAACGGGATGCGGCTGTTGTATCGTTGGGCGAGTGGCCGGCTTGGTGTGCCTGACGCGACGGAGAGGGCCGAGCGGCCGCGGCGCCCGCGAAAGAAGGTGCTTCGGACGCTGACCGATGATGAGATGGACCGCATCTTTTGGGCGAATCGACGTTACGGGCGTGACTTGGCGATGGTGCGGCTGATCCTGGACACGGGGTTACGTTTGGGTGAGCTGAGTGGGCTGACGTGGGATGACCTGACGTGTGACGGGCCGAACCGCTTCAGTCTGCGGGTAACGGGGAAGTGCGGCGAGCGCAGGGTGCCGGTGTCGGCGGAGACGGTTGGGGTGTTACGGGCGCTGAGGAGCGGGCAGCGCGCGGTTTGGGTTGGCCAGTACGGGCCGTTGGAGAAATCGGGCGTGCAGTGTGCGGTGAGGCGGGTGTTGCGGCGCGCGAGCGTCGACGGTGGGCCCCACATGCTGCGGCACACGTTCGCGGACCACTACGTGAGGAACAACGGCGACGTGTTCTCGCTGCAACTCATTATGGGCCACGAGAACATCGAGACGACGTACCGGTACGTGCACTTGAACAATCAGCACGTGCAGGAGCGGCACGCGAAGTTCTCTCCGATGGCTGGGCGTGGGCAGAGCCACCAGCTGCGTTTGCTGGGCGAGGAGACGGGGACGTGAGGCGGCTGGGCGACTACGGCCCGTGCGCGAAGTGTTCGTCGCCGATTCGGTGGGCCCGCATGGGGGGCGGGAAGTACACGCCGGTGAACGCTGAGGGAACGACGCATTGGGCGACGTGTTCGGACCCTGGCTTCTTTAAGCGGAGGGCCGCGCGGCGGCGTGCTGATCCGGCGAGGCCGTTGATGTTGGATGGCTTTTGATGGGTCTGAATGTTTGAGGACAACAGTGAGGGAATTTAGTCCGTGATCTTCGACGTGTTGGTGGCGCTGTGTGGTGCTGCCGGTTTAGTGCTGGCCGGGTTCGTAGCCGGCTGGAACGCGCACCGGTGGGAGCAGCGTGGTGTGTTGTTCGTTCGGCGTTCTCGTCGCTGGCGTTGATGCTGGTCAGCGGCGTTGGGCGCGAGTCTCTATCGCCTGGCGCGCCGCCGGTTCCCGGTTGATACCTCCTCCGTGGCCGGCGGTGCGCCGACTCGCGTATGATGGGCTGCTGTGTGTAGGACGAGGCGCGGGGCGTTGTTTTTGACGTTGTACCTGGTGGTGGGTGCGTCGTTGGCGGCTGACGTGGTGCTGATCGTGCTGTTGTTCGCGGGCTGGTAGACGAAGCGCCCGGGTTGTTGGCCCGGGCGCTTGGTGTACGGGGTTTGTGTCCTGTAGGGTGCGATGTTACGCTGCGGCGTTCTGAGATGTCAACTTGCACCACCCACCCCATGCGTCCTTGCCTGTGCAGAACAGGTAGGCGCTGTTCTTGCCCAGTTTCGGTGTGCGGTCTGGGTGGTCTGGGCACGTCCACTGGCCTGCCGGAGCGGGCTTGTGTTGCGTCTGCCGCTGGCGTGCGGGTTTGAGGGGTAGCGGAGCGGGGACTTGAGCGGTCGCGCCGCCGTAGTCTTTCTTGATGCTTGTCGCGGCCTTTGCTGCGCCCCACGTGGGCGACGAGATGTCCACGTACGGTTCGGCTGGCAGCACTTCGACGTAGCGTGTGAGCACTTCTTTCAGGGTGTCGTTGGCGAGCTCGTCGAGCGCGGTGATGCTGAGGGTGAGTAGCCCTTCGGCGGCCGCGTCGATGAGCACGTCGTGCGTCAGCCTGGCGGGGTTGACCGTGCGGTTCTGCTTGCTGCGCCAGGTGGCCGCGCAGCCGTCGCCGCGATCGAGCGTGTCGTCGGGGTGGGCCTTCATGTAGTCGGCGATCTCGGCCTTCAGTTCGTCCAGCGTGGTTCGAAGCGCGGACGCTTTCCGCCGGATGGTTGTGAACGTGAGCATGTTCGCGAGAATCTCTTCTTTGGTTGCGGTCATGACGTTAGTTTCCCTTTCTGTTTCCGTTTCTGGGTGAACGTGGTGTAGTAGACTTCGAGTTCGGCGTTGTCTTGTTCCTTTTTGTTGACGAGTTCGGCGAGTTGGTGCGCCCGCCGGCTGAGCCGGTCTGCGTCGTTGCCGAGCGACGCGATGGCTTGGGCGAGTGGCCGGAGTTGACGGCGGATGCGCTTCCTCGTTTTTCGCATGGTGCCTCCTTTGTTGAAAGCCTGGCGAGTGCGAGCGGGCACGTACCGAGGCAGCGTGGGTGGTGAGAACCTGATGCGCAGTTCATGGTTTCGCCCCTTTCTGGCCGAAGGCCAGCTGAACGGGGGCGCCGAGGACCAGACGGCAGCGACGCCCCCACACGCAGACGGACGAGCACGGAGAGCAGACCGGCGGAGCGCCAAACCGGGAGACCGCCGGCAAACGGCCGCAACAGCAGCAGAGCAGCGCCCGGCCGACCGGGAACGCGCGCCGACACACGCACCCCCGCACACCTAGCGGCCAAGAGCAGGACGAGCAGCGAGGAGGACGAGACGCGATCACGACGCCACCGCCGCCGAGAGGAAACACGCGAGGCACGGACCGGACGGCAGGACGGTAACGCGACCACACCCCGAAGGGCACGGCCGCACGGGACAGCAGAGACAACAGCCGGAGCCCCGACAGAGAGAACAGACGACGGACGGAACGACCATGACACAGACCCCTTTCACCGGCGGAGAACCGGAACGGCCCCCGGCCCCCCCGGGCGCGGGCGACGCGCCAGCTAAGGCGGCCGCACGCCGACGGAGGCAATGCCCGCAGCGCGCACCCCACCATCAACGCCGCCCGCACGAAGGCTTAAAAAGACGGGGGGCGCGCGGAGCCGCCGGGGGGCGGGCGCGGCGTAGCCGCGAGGCTTGCCGACCGAGGATCGGCCGCCATACTGGGGAAGGCGCGCGCGCGGGGAGAATCGTGGATCCGGTGGGGGCCCGCCGGAGGCGGGCGAGGGGGCGTGTGTTTAAAGGGGAACGAAGCGAGTGTGGTTGTGTTGGTTGGTTTGGACGGGCGTCGTCGGCGGAGCGCGGCGAGAGCCGGGCGGAGCCGCGCGGCCGTGGCGCCGGTGGGCCCGGAGCCCGCCTCCTTTGCGCGAGCGGTGAGCGGCGCCCGATCGGTGAGTGCGGGCGAAGGGGTGAGCGGACGGCGGCGGGCGTGGCCCAGAGGCCACGCGGTGCGCGAGGGCGTGGGGCGGAGCCCCTCGACCGAGGAGCCCGCAGGCGGCCGGCGCGGTGCGCGAGCTAGGGTACGCGGCCGCGGGCGATGCGAGGTTGGTGCCGGTTGGCGGCGTGGGTGAGGAGGGCGAGTGAGGTTACGTAGTCGTCGTGTCCTTCGTCGGCGGGGACGCGCCAGTTGATGAGGTTGCCTGGCAGTAGTTCGCGGCGGCAGGCGCGTACTTCGTTCCAGAATGTGGAGGAGTCGGGTGAGGCATCGGGGTGGTAGATCTTGAGGCGGCCTGTTGCTGTAGTTGTGATTAGTTCGAAGCCGAGCTCGCTCTTGTTGGTCCTGGTGAAGCGGAGGGGTATGACGCGGTGTTCGCCGAGTGCGTTGGCGAGGAGGCGGGCGATGGTGTCGCCGAGGCCTGTGGCGTCCACGGCGACGGTGTCGACGCGCCAGACGCTGGTAAGGAGGTCGCGGAGTTGGGGGAGGAGTTGTTCGTGGGGTGTGCCTTGCCATGCGATGTGGTGGAGGACGGCGGCGTGGTTCTGCTGGATGGGGTCGGATGGGGACGCGGGTGAGACGGCGGCGATGGTAAGGACGGTGCGGTCGTGGGTGGCGGCGTGTGCGTCGGCTGAGCCTGCGAGGTCGAGGCCCGCGACGAAGCGAGCGGCTGAAGGCGGGGAGCTGCGGCGAGGGAAGTCGCCGGCGAGCTGGGCGATGAGGTCTGGTGTGAACAGGCGACCCTCGCCCGGTAGGGTGTGGAGGTCGTACTGAGTGAGGAAGATGGGATGGTTGGGGCCGAGGCGCTGCTGTTCTGCGGCGACGAAGGCGCCGTAGGCGGGGACGTGGCGAGCCACTTCGTGCCAGTCTGCGTCGAAGACGCGGCGCGAGCCGTCGGCGCGCTGTTCGGCGAGGGCGGCTTGGCGCTCGCGTTCGAGTAGGTCGAGGTCGGACCAGGGGGTGCCGTAGAGGACGGCGGTTGCGTTGAAGGCGGCGCGCATTGGGGCGAACTTCTTGTCGTAGGTGTCGGCGTCGAAGTCTTGGGCCTCGTCGATTTCCAGCAGCAGGCCGGCGGTGTCGCCGACGACGTTGGCGTTAGGCTCGCCGCTGGCGAAGGAGACGGAGGCAGGGCCGACGATGACCAGGTGGTCGTCGTTGTGGTTCTGTGTGCGCGTGGCGCGAAGGGCGCCGATGAGACGGCGGCGAGAGCGGACGGTCTGGGGCCGGAGGGTCGGCGCGGCTTTGACGAGCGTGGGCGAGCGGGCGCCGAAGGCGCCGGTGTTGGCCATGGCGAGGATGGCGAGTTCGAGTTGGGCTGAGACCTCGTTCTTGCCGGACTGGCGGGCCATGCGGCAGACGAAGCGGTGACCGTCGTTGCGTAGGATGCTGGCGATGACGGCGCGGGCGAGGGGGAGTTGGTATGGGCGGAGGGCGCTGAGCCCGGAGGTCACGGCGCGGGCGTTGTGGCTTGGGCGAAGCGCTGGGCTTCGTCGAGGACGCGGGTGAGTTCGGCGTCGGGGTCGTCGATGTTGCCGAGTTGGTCGGCGGCGAAGCGGCGTGAGTGGATGCCGCGGTCGACGAGTTGTGCTTCTTGGGCGACTTGGCGATCGCGGTCGGTCGGCAGGACGGAGCCCCAGGCGATGTCGTGGCGGGCGCCGCTGAGTGAGGTGTTGGTGAACTGGTCGAGCAGAGCGAGGATCATGGCGTTTCGTTGGCGGTAGGCCTGGGTGCGGATGATGCGTTTGCGGTCGGTCTTCTTGACGAGGGGGTCGAGCTCGAGCTCGAGTGCGACACCGGAGAGGTCGCGCCCGCCGGTGTCGCCGAAGGCGGCGCGCGGAGTTTCGGCGAGGTCGTGGATGAGGCGGTAGATGGCGGCGAGGTATTCGACGTGGAGTGTCGGCGCGCCGCCGCGCAGGAGGTCGAGGAGTTCGGCCTTGGCGTCCTTGGGTAGTTCCCAGATGGCGCCGGGCCGGACGGCGATGTCTTGGGCTTCGGTGACGCCGGAGAGGGCGGCGATGGGGTTGCCGCTGAGCTCCATGATTAGTGACAGTTGTGTGAGTTCGCGGTTGAGTTCGGTGAGTGGGTCGTAGAGCGTGTCGAGGTCGGAGGTTCCCCAGAGTTGCTTGGGCTCGCGGACGTTGGGGAAGATGACGAAGGGGATGAAGCGGTAGGGGTTGGCTTCGTTGCGGACGAGGGCGGCGTTGAGCCAGAGCTGGTAGTTGTCGGTGGTGTAGGTCTCGACGATGGCGTTCTGGGGGCGGTGCGCGAGGCCAGGGAGGGCGATGGCGGCGTTCTCTTCGTCGAGGGTGTATTGGTGGGCGACGCGCCAGAGGGTGTAGGGGTCGTCGGGCCAGTGCCACGCGAAGATGCCGGATGGGTCGGGGGCGGAGACGCGGACCTGTTTGAAGGTAGGGTCCCAGTAGACCTTGTAAGCGCCGTCGCCGAGGACCGCGCAGTCGATCTCGGTGTCGAAGTCGAGGGCGGTGAGGTTGTTTTGCTGGGCGACCTGTTGGAGGGCGGTTTCGGCCTGGTCGGCGTGGGACAGTTCGTCGGGCGTGGGGTTGGTTTCGGTGCTGGGATGGACGACGGTGGTGCGGCCGGTGAGGAGCGCGGCGCAGGCTTTGTGGATGATGGAGCGGGCGTAGTTGAGGGTGAGTCGGCGGATGGCGTTGTTGCGGGGCGCGTTGGGCCATTGCTTGCCGTTGTAGAAGTCGAGGGCGCGGGTGTAGCGTGCGAGGCGGTCGCGGTCGCGCTTCTTGAGCTGCTCGGGGATGGTGAGCGGTGGCATGGCGGCTGGCGCCGCCTAGGGGATGGCGCGGGGTGGTAGCGCGCGGCGGAGCCGGCTGGTGATGGAGGGGCGGCGGGTTTTGGTTGGGCGGATGGTTGGTGGGACGAGGGCTGCCCGGCAGTTGGAGCAGGTGCCGTCGTGGTTGAGGATGACTTCGGTGCGGCAGCGTTCGCAGTAGGGGCGCATGGGGGCGGCTAGTTGACCCAGGCGGCGGGGCCGATGCCGTCGTAGCGGGCGACGGCCTGGGTTTCTTTGAGGGCGATGGCGGTGTAGGCTTTGACGCGCCAGCGGTTGGCGTCCTTGGTTTCGAGGGTGCCGATGTTTTCGAGCTGGATGATGCGTTCGAGGTTGTCTTGGGCGTCGGGGTCGTCGGCGCTGATGCCGAAGAGTCCGGCTTCGTCCATGCGGAGGGCGAAGATCGTGGACGCGTCGCCGCCGGTTTTGGCGAGGAAGGCGCCGCCGGCGGTGAGGGTTTCGGTGTCGGTGATGAAGTCGCAGGGGAGCATGGGGATGTCGGCGTAGAACTGGAGCGGGCGGTTGATTCCGGCGATGCGGTCGAGGGCGAGTTCGCGGCCTTGGGCGCGGGCGAGGGTCTGGATGCTGCGCATCGAGCGGCGGGACATGATGAGGACGTTGGCGCGTGGACGGACGAGGTCGATCATCTGGTCAAGCTCGCTGAGGGCGCCGGGGTCTGAGGTCGCGTCGACGCTGGCGTGGACGACTTGGGCTGTCGCGTCGTCTTCGATGATCTGGTGAAGGCCGTCGAATTCGTTGGGGTCGGCGTCGATGCTGCCGTAGATGGCTTTGTCGCCCCAGGTGTCTGCGAAGTTGCGGGCTTTCATGGCCAGTAGCTCGGCGGCGAGGTCTTGTTTGTCGGAGCGGGTGATGCGGAGG
>Ga0247727_10011686_pt1 | contig 15248 bp, 13 predicted proteins | sample WisWelCaveWW1625_FD_202498 | JGI IMG/M metagenome (GOLD analysis project Ga0247727, IMG submission 202498) | Biofilm microbial communities from Wishing Well Cave, Virginia, United States - WW16-25 | ecosystem: Environmental > Aquatic > Deep subsurface > Groundwater > Cave microbial mat | place... | reverse complement strand
GCATTTTGATTTTCACCATCGAAGGCTCCGCGGCGTATGATTATCTCTATCCGCGCCCGAACGTGCGCTTCTCCGATTTTCCCGTCGTGCGCTTCTCCGATTATTTGCGTGAATTAAAATTGACCCCGAAGCCGGATCGCGACCGCACCGTTTTTCTGTACATCTGCGCCAAATGCGGCAAAGAATTTGAATCTTCCTACAAAGCGCCCGCGCGGCAAAACATGTATTGCAACGAGCACCGCATCTGGCACCGCGAGTCGTATTATTCCGATGCGTCAAATTATGGCAACAATGGATTTAATGATGCGGAAAAATCGGCAGGGGCGCAACAGGCAAAAGAGAATGTAAATGCTCCCGGCTCGCCGGCAGGACAATCCGGCGTTGTTAATATCGCGGCTAATGTTGCAGAAACGAACGCGGTTCAGGAGGGGAAGTAAGGACGGGCGAAGTCGGACTTGGGCAGAAAAATTTTCTAAATTTGAAAATCTTCGCGCCCAAGTCCGACTTCACGTAACGCAGTTTTTTTCGTTGCGGCTGAGCCTGTCGAAGCCCCCTTTCGTTGCAAACTTAAACTCGTTGCGGCTTTTGAAAATGCAGGCAATAATGATGAAACGTGTTGCTCACCCACGCGTAGCGATAGCCGAACGGCGCGAGGCTTTGGTCGTTCTGACACCAGAATTGCTCGCGGCCTAAAATAAAATCTTCACGAAGGCGGAGCGACAGATCCCACGCGAGCGGATAAATCCGGCCTTTCTTTTTGACGTTCTTGACGATGATGGTCATGTAGCGGCCCGGTTCGAGGCGCGCGCCGGCGAACCGATAAATTTTAACCAGATTGTCGAGAAAACTTTCGTAGTCGGAAATATTGCCGACGTCGCGCGCATCATCGGAATAAAATTGCAACAGCCCGGCCTGCTTGCGATTCTGCTGCGTTTCTGCGCCTTTCATCCGTAGCATGTCCCAATATGGCGGGCTGGTGATGATATAATGGAAAGACTCCGGCAGCTCGTTGTAAGTTTCGGGAAGTCCCGCGTCGCTGCAGCTCACTTGCCACTTCGTGCCGGTTGGCCGCGACGCGAACCGCTGTTTGATAATGTCATAAAATGCCGGATTCAGTTCCACGCCGTAAGCTTCGCGCGCGCAGGACGTTGCGGCGATGAGCGCGCTGCCGGTGCCGACCATCGGATCGAAAACGCGCTCGCCCGGCTGCGTGAACCGCTGAATAAATTCTTCGATCAGCGGCTCCGGAAATTTTGCCGGATGCAACAACACGTTTTTTTCGCGCGGCGGCGGCTTGACGATAAACCACGCGCGCGGGTCGTGGCGATTCAAAATACTTTCATTTTGTTTGATCGTTTTAATTGCATCAATCTTATTCGGCTGTGCCGCTGTCGGTGTGATTGAAATATCGCGGCGAAAATTGAGGCAATAAATTGCCTCGTTGCCGCTTTTTGATTCGTTGACAGTTGGATCGCTTTTCGGCAAATCGCTTTCGCCGATTTTGCAGCCAATTTTCTCGTCTTTCATCGCGAGAAAATGGCCGACGTGCCTGCCGAATTCCCACGCGATGGGAACGCGCCGTTGGCCGTCGTCCGCATTACGGACAAAAATCGTTAAATAGCTGTTCGGTTTCATCAGCGCGACTGTGGCCTGCAGGCGTTGAAGCCACAGAGACACCTGCCGGTTGTAGCTTTCTTCATCAGTAAAAATCTTTCGCAAGTCAACCATGGCATAATCCAATTCCGGTTGGCTCGCGGCATCGTTGTTTGTCTTGGATTGATGATCGCGCGAAAGCAAAAGCTGATCATGCAGCAGCACGGCCTCGCGCTCAAGCGCTTGCAACACCGGCTGCAGCGCTTCGGCGTTCTCCGGAAAAATTCCCACGCGCGAACGCCGTTGCGGCGCGGCCCCGCCGTCCGGCAGAAATTTTTTGGTGAAAAACGTGACAAATTCCGCCGGTGTTTCCGCGCTCAATAAAAACCAGCTTTTTTGAAATTGCAGCCAGCGCCGGCTGTCCAGATCATTCATCCGATTTTTCGGATCGACTTCAGGAGAGGGCATAATTTTTTTCGTTTTAGATTCAAAAGAATTGCCCAACGGATTAAAAAACGACCAACGGATATAGCGCGTCGTCATTTGATAAAACTTTAAGTAAAAATACGGTTCTTAATCCGTTGGTCGTTTTTCTATCCGTTGGCCTTAATTTATTTGATGACACTATAAAAGTTAGAATTTTTCCAGCTTTTACTACGCAATGGTGTAACCAATATCGCGATTTTTTTTGTGCGATGCAAATATTTTTGTTGCGGTTCTGTCATTAAAATTGCAAATTTGAATTTATGCGCGCCGAAGAGATGATCTGTCTGGCAATTTTGCCCGTGGAGGTGGAAGCCGGTTTGCGCTACGCTTTGCAATCGCTGAATTTCACCTTTGACCGGATGGGCTACAAAGACGATGCGGCGCAGCGCCTGGCGAAGATCGCGCTCGGCAAAACCTGCGAGGCCACGTTGATCCGCTTTCTGCGCCAGCATGCCATTCCGCATCTCAGCGCCGAAGGCGCAACGCCGCACACCGATCCGGATCGCTTCGATTTGCGCGTGCTGAATGAAATCGTCGATCTCAAAACCTTCAGCGTGCCGGATCAGGTCGCGCAGCCGGACCGCTTGCTGCACTGCCTCGCGCTCGTGCCGAATCATCAGGCCAAAGATCAATGGAGCAAGCGGCAACATTACGAGCGTTTTCTCTTCGGCTTTTTCAAAGGCAAAATGCGGCTGCAATTTAAAAACGCCGAGGTCAAAAGCGAGGTCGGTCGCGAAGAAATCGAATTGACCAGCGTCCCGACAATATTCTATTTGGCCGCAGCGCCAACAGTCGTCGAATGCGAGAAACAGTTTCATGCCGTGCGTCACGGCACGGTTTGCCCGCAATATCCGCGCGGCACGCGCATCGACAACATGGGCTGTCGCATCGGCGAATTGACGTCGATTCAAAATTTTTTGACGAAGATGGAAAAATTTCAAAGACGATGAGCTGCGGAAATGCGACGGGTCTCAATAGGATCATATAATGGGAAATTATACACTGATGCAGATTAAGGAAAGAAAGTCGATGAAAAATAAAAAAACATGCTTTGTTATCGCTCCAATTGGAGATAAAGATACAACGACCCGTCATCGCTCCGATCAAATTATGAAGTATGTTATCGAACCAATAGTAGTGGAATTGGGCTACGCAACACCGAGACGATCTGATCACATCTCTGCTCCAGGGATGGTAACAACTCAAATTATTGAATGTATTGTAGAAGACGATTTAGTTATAGCAGATCTTACAGGTGCTAATGCAAATGTGTTCTATGAACTCGCGATTCGACATGCGATACGAAAACCAGTTGTTCAGTTAATACAAAAAGGAGATCGAATTCCGTTCGATGTTTTGACTTCTAGAACTATAGAAATTGACCACACCAACTTAGATAGCGTTGAAGAAGCAAAGCAGGAACTCAGGCGCCAGATACTGGCCGTTGAAAAAGATCCAAACAAAATCGACAATCCTATTTCCATGAGCCTTGATCTTAGAGCGCTCAAATTAAGTGAAGATCCTGAAAAGCGATCTATCGCTGAGTTAACAGAAGATATATCTAAGATTCGCGCCATAGTACAAACACTCAGCCATAATTTTGATGTTCTAGAGAAGCTCAAGATGTGGGAGACTGTTATGGAGCGACTCAATATCTTAGATCAAAAAAATGTATCGGGTTTTTATGATCTTGATGATATTGCGAGCAAAGTTGATGATGTCGAAAGTAAGGTGGAGGATTTAAAAAGTGAAATCACCGAGGTTAAGGAAAAACTTAATGAATAATTGATGCCCACTGAGACGAGTCAAATTTGCTGAAATAAATTTCGAACATACAAAGAAGAAGTTTGAGCTCAATTAGTCTCTAAAAAGTGAAATCGGTGCAAAAAAGCAAAAAAATTTCCCTCCGAGAGACACCGAAGATGCCGAGATTCGCCGAAAAAATTTTGTTCGGCGACACTCGGTGGTTTCGACGAAGTTCGGCGGATAAGCTTTTCCTGTTAGGTTGCGGCTCGTCCGCGTTGGATCATTAGCCATAAAATGTAAGGTAATATTCTTGCGATGGTGGAATTGTCAATATAATAATAAATGATATGCCCCCACCCAAAGAAATTTCGGATTTAATCGCGCGCTTCACCCACAATCGCGACGCCTATATCTCCGGCGATTACAACGAAACCCAACTGCGGCAGGAGTTTCTCAATCCATTTTTCGCTGCTTTGGGTTGGGACGTTGAGAACAAGCAAGGCTACGCCGAGGCGTACAAAGATGTCATCCACGAAGACGCCATCAAAATCGGCGGGGCGACGAAAGCGCCGGATTATTGTTTTCGCATTGGCGGCGTCCGCAAGTTTTTCGTTGAAGCGAAGAAACCCGCGGTTAATTTGAATGAAGACGCCGGACCGGCGTTTCAGCTCCGCCGCTATGCGTGGTCGGCGAAGCTGCCTCTCAGCATTCTCACGAACTTTGAGGAATTTGCCGTCTACGATTGCCGCGAGAAACCCTCGCAGTCTGACAAGCCCTCCACCGGCCGGACGCTTTATCTGCGCTACAGCGATTACGAAACACGGTGGGAAGAGATCAGCAATACTTTCTCCAAAGAGGCGGTGCTCAAAGGCTCGTTCGATAAGTATGTCGAAACTCAAAAAACCAAAAAAGGCACGACTGAGGTTGACGAAGCCTTTCTCGAAGAGATCGAAGGATGGCGCGAAATGCTGGCGCGCCATATTGCGTTGCGCAATCCGCAGCTCACGCCGCGCGAAATGAATTTCGCGGTACAGCGCACGATCGACCGCATCGTTTTTCTGCGCATTTGCGAGGATCGCGGCATCGAAACTTACGGCGCGCTCCTGGCGCTGGTGAACGGCGAGCGTGTGTACCAGCGCCTGTGCGAGCTTTTCCATCGCGCCGATGAGCGCTACAATTCCGAACTGTTTCACTTTCAAAAAGAACGCGACCGCTCCGAGGCGCCGGACACGCTCACGTTGGATTTGGAGATCGACGACAAGCCGTTGAAAGACCTCATCAAAAATCTTTATTATCCCGATAGCCCATACGAGTTCTCCGTTCTTCCTGCCGACATTCTCGGCCAGGTTTACGAGCAATTTCTCGGCAAAATCATTCGCCTGACGACCGGCCATCGCGCCGTGGTTGAAGACAAGCCTGAGGTGAAAAAAGCCGGTGGGGTTTATTACACGCCAACTTACATCGTTGATTACATCGTGAAGAATACCGTCGGCAAGTTGCTGGAGGGGAAGACGCCCAGGCAAGCAGCAAAATTGCGTATTCTCGATCCGGCTTGCGGCTCCGGCTCGTTTCTCATCGGCGCGTATCAATATTTGCTCGACTGGCACCGCGATTGGTATGTCAACGATGGCGCGGAGAGGTGGGCCCGCGGACGTTCGCCGGCATTGCATCAAGCTGCCGGCGGCGATTGGCGGCTGACCACCGCCGCGCGCAAAGAAATTTTGCTCAACAATATTTATGGCGTCGATATTGACCCGCAAGCCGTGGAAGTGACCAGGCTCTCGCTGCTGCTCAAAGTTCTGGAAGGCGAAAACGAGCAAACGCTTTCACGCCAGCTCAAGATGTTTCACGAGCGGGCGCTGCCGGATCTCGGCAATAATATCAAATGCGGCAACTCGCTGATCGGGCCGGATTTTTATGCGCAGCAACAGATGCAATTGCTGGATGACGAAGAACGCTATCGCCTCAACGTGTTCGATTGGCAGGCGGAGTTTGCAGAAATTATGAAAGCGGGCGGGTTTGATGCGGTGATTGGAAATCCGCCGTATGTTCGAATGGAAGGCTTCAAGGAAATCAAAACCTACCTCAGGGCGCTTTATGCTTCCCATGATGAGCGCTCGGATTTATATGCTTATTTTATCGAACGCGCGCACAAACTTCTCAACCGCAAAAGCCGATTTGGAATGATTGTTTCCAATAAATTCCTTCGCGCCAATTATGGAGAACCGCTGCGGGAGTTTCTGCGCCGATATGCCGCTATTGAACACGTCGTCGATTTTGCCGGATTGCCGGTATTTCCGGGGGCGACGGTGAGAACTATTGTGTTAATCACCTCGCACCGCAAGGATGGCCAATATCAAGCCCTTTATTCTCCGCCTTTGCCGGTGGATAAATTTGGCGAAGTCGTGAGTGGGGCATTGTCGGTTGATGAAGCTATCATCGGGCTGACATATAAAGTCGCGTCAAATGCTTTCGAGCAACCGGTATGGAGTTTTTCAAAACCCGAAGAGGAAAATTTGTTTCGGCGGCTTTCATCAAATTATATGAAATTAGCCGAATACTGCGATGGACAAATTTGTCGGGGCGTCGTATCCGGTTTGACGGAAGCCTTTGTGATAGACGAAAAGACCAGGACGCGCATATTGAACCGCAACCGCAAAGCCGAAGCGATGATCAAACCGTTTCTTAATGGCCGCGACGTGCGCCGGTATTTTCTCGATTACAAAAATCTTTACTTGCTTTACGCTCATCACGGTGTGGCGATCGAGAAATATCCGGCGATCGAACAACATCTGCGCGTTTTTAAAGACCGCTTGCAAAAACGCGCCACCAGGCAAAAGTGGTATGAGCTGCAACAGCCACAATATAATTTCGCGCGATTTATGGAAGCGCCCAAAATCATCTTTCCGGATATCGCGACGACGCCTCGTTTTGCTTTGGATGAAACCGGTTTTTATGGCGCCAACACCATTTATTTCATTCCGCGCCATGATTTGTATCTGCTGGGGTTGTTGAATTCGAATTTAGGGAATTTTTACTTCGTCAAAACCTGCGCCGGCCTGGAAGGAAAAACTGAGACCTATTTGAGATTCTTCGGCCAATATCTTGAAGGCTTTCCTGTCCGTCCCATCAACTTCTCGGATCCCACAGACAAAAGTCGCCACGACCGGATGGTGAAACTGGTCGAGCAAATGTTGGCGTTAAACAAAAAATTGGCCACCGCGAAGACCGGCCACGAGCAAACGTCGCTGCAGCGTCAGATCGACGCGACGGATCGGCAAATCGATGCGCTGGTGTATGAGTTGTATGGATTGAATGAAAATGAAATAAAGATTATAGAAAAACAAGAATAGCCTCTTGCACATTTGATGCGCCGGCATTATCTTGAAAAAATATTCTCAGCCAGACCGTTACGCGTTCCGCGTTACACGAAAAAACAGAAAGGTGAATACATGTCAATTGCGGTCGGAGGAAAAAGAGTTCAGCGGGTCACGGCGCGCGAGGGCTATGATCGCTGGTCGAGAACTTACGATAACACGCCGAATCCGGTCGTGAGCATGGACGACCGCTGCACGTTCATCGCGCTCGCGCCCAAACGCGGCGAGCGAATTCTCGACGCCGGTTGCGGCACGGGACGACATTTCGCTCCGCTGCGCCGCGCCGGCAGCAAGGTGTTCGGCATTGATTTTTCGCTCGGCATGTTGCGCGTCGCGCGCCGCCAGTTTCCGCAGGCGCCGCTGCTGCTCGCCGATTTGCAAAAAGCGCTGCCGCTGGCCAACAGTTATTTTGACGCCGTGTTGTGCGCGCTGGTCGGCGAACATCTCGATCCGCTGCACCGCGTGTTTCGCGAAATGCACCGCGTGCTCCGCCCCGGCGGGCGCTTGGTTTTTTCCGTGTATCATCCGGACATGGCCGCCGCCGGCATCGAGGCAAATTTTCAGGAAGTCGACGTCGAATTTCGCCTCGGCGCGTATCGCCACACCGTCAAAGATTATTTGCACGCGCTGCAAGGCGCCGGCTTCGTCGACCTCCGCCAGCACGAATGGCGCGGCGACGAGCAGCTCGTCAACGTGGTTCCGCAGGCGAAAAAATATTTGAATTTTCCGATCCTGTTGATTTTGCAGGGCAAAAAATAGTCGTAGTCCCGCCCCCTTGTGGGGCGTTGTTCTAAAAACGGATCTATGTTTTTCGAAAGCCGTTGATTCTACAAGGCAAAAACAAGATGGGTGAAACGAAAGCCTGTTTTGATCTATGCATTATCTTTATCTGGACGAATCCGGAGACCTCGGCACTCAATTTCAAAATTCGGGAACTTCGCAGTATTTGGTGATTACCGTACTCGCCATCGAAGGTGAGGTCGCCAGGAAATCAGTTGAAAAAGCGATTGAGCGCACAATGAAAAATAAGCTGCGAAAAAACCCTCGTCGCCGGTCTAGATACGCTACAGAGCTCAAAGGGACGAACACCGAGCTTACCGATAAGCGGTATTTTTATCGCTACGATTTACATGAGAGTAAAGCATTGCAGGCTGTGGATTTGTTTGCGTGGGGTATTCATCGAAAATATGAGTTACGAGATCTGGAATGGTATGATATGTTTCAAGAGAAGCTTGCTTATGAAATGATATATCCGCCCTAAAATAAAAAAGAGAGCGAACCCTGCACGGCGTACTCCCCAAGGCTATGGCCCTCAATGGGAAGGGAACACCTTGGGAACCGTTCAGGCCTTACTCACTCTCTTGTTATGAAGATAAGCTTCGAAAACGAAAAAGTCAAGAGATATTCCTGTTGCAAAATCATAGCGAACTGAAAGGTCTCCATGCAAAAAATCGCCATCATCGCCGGCGACGGCATCGGCATCGACGTCACCATCGAAGCGCTGAAAGTGCTGCGCCGCGTCAATGAAAAATTTAATTTGAAGCTCGAACTCGTCGAATTTCCCTACGGCGCGGAGCATTATCTCAAAACCGGCGTCGGCCTGCCGCCCGGACAGATGGATGATTATCGGAAAAATTACGCCGCGGTTTATCTCGGCGCGCTTGGCGATCCGCGCATTCCCGACATGCGCCACGGTCGCGAGATTCTGCTCGGCATGCGCTTTGATCTCGATCTCTACATCAATCTGCGTCCGGTGAAATTGTTGAATGAACGCCTGTGCCCGTTAAAAGAAAAAACGGCGAAGGACATTGACTTCGTCGTCTTTCGCGAGAACACCGAAGGCCCGTATGTGAACGCCGGCGGCATTCTCAAAAAGGGCACACCCGATGAAGTCGCCACGCAGGAATCTTATTACACCCGCAAAGGCGTCGAGCGCATCATCCGCGCCGCGTTTGAGTATGCGAAATCGCATGGCCGCGCGCGCGTCACCATGTCCGACAAATCCAACGTGTTGCGTTACGGCCACGATCTCTGGCAACGCGTCTTCGCCGCGGTCGGCGAAGAATATCCCAATATCGAAAAAGATCATTTCTTCGTCGACGCGCTCGTGATGAAAATGGTGAAGAATCCCGAGCATTTTCAAGTCATCGTTACCGAGAACATGCTCGGCGACATCATCACCGACCTCGGCGCGATTTTGCAGGGCGGCCTCGGCATGGCCGGTTCCGGCAACATTCATCCCGGCCAAACCTCGTTGTTTGAGCCGGTACACGGCTCCGCGCCCTACATGGCTGGAAAAAATAAAGCCAATCCCATCGCCGCAGTTTTAACGGTCGCGATGATGCTCGATTATCTCGGCCATCGCCACGCCGCCGATGCGGTTGAAGCCGCCGTGCAAAAAGCGGTAGATGAAAATCAAGTTACGGGCGATATTGGCGGGAAATTGGGAACGCGTGAGTGCGGGGATTTTATTGCGGCGCAGATTAGTTAATCGAGAAAGTATTACGAACTATTCCATTCAAATTGATAATTGGGATTGTTCTTGAATTTTTTCTTGTAACCAGTCTTTAATCAACTGCTGTGAGGAAATCCCGTTCCGCTGAGCAATTTGACGAATTGTCCGGCTCATGCGTTTTTTAAGAGGAATAGTTTCGATTGGATTGTCATGCGAGTCGACAATGACGACGCGTAAATTCGACGCGATGGTAAATTTTGCCGGCGTGGCATATAAATTAGCCGTCGAGTGAGTATCCAGCCATTCGCTGGCCTCTTCATAAGTCGAAAAATGCGGAAGACTCTTACGTTTTGGCATACCGTTTTCTTTCTTTGTGATCCATGTCACGCGCACTGACAACAAAAGCGTCGTGATTAAGTTTGTAAATAAAAAATATATTCAGATATCGCCCTGCCTCCGTTTGGCCGTAAGCACCGTAAAGATCTTCGCCGGCGACACGGCCTTTTTCCAATCTACGAAAAATTGACCTTCGCTGAAGCAAAACGTCGGGAACCTCGTCTTCTTCGACATGATGTTTGCTCCAGATTTTTTCTGCATATTCTTCTTTTATGACGACACGATTGATATGCATTCTCGCACCGGATTTACTTGCTCAATTTAAGAAACCTTGGCGGGTAAAGCAACAAAATTCACACACAAAATTTATTCTCTCGCCACGCTTGCTTTTCAGCCCGACTTTGCATATTTTATGTCAGGTAGAATTTGTTTAATTAATTTCTGATGACCTCGCCACGGACGGCATTTTAATATATGGATTATTCCACTCAACCTGCAGATTTATCCCCCGTTCCAGCATCCCCGATTCAAGCCCAACCTGCAGCCTCGCGTCGCCGCGCCGCTTTGTCGCCGCCGCACATTATCGCCGCGATGAAGATTTCCGTTTATGAAGCGTTTCCAGCGCAGATTTTCGTGACGCTGACCGGCGGCGTTTTCATGCCCGCTTTTGCGCTCGCGCTCGGCGCGAATAATTTTTACATCGGCGCGCTCGCCGCGATTCCATTTTTCGCCAATCTGTTTCAGCTCGTCGGCGCGTACTTCGTGGAGAATTATCCCGGACGAAAAAAACTTTGCGTCGCGGCTTCAAGCCTGCCGCGCGTGCTCTGGGCGCCGGCGATCATTTTAACGATGCTTCTCTTTCCGCAAGACCAAATCATCATGCGCGGCATTTTGCTGGCGCTGTTGATTCTCGCGCATGCGCAACTGGCGATCTCCGGTGTGGCGTGGCTCTCGTGGATGACCGACGTCGTGCCGGAAAACATTCGCGGGCGCTATTTCGGCTTGCGCAATTCGCTGGTCAGCATCGCGACGGTTCTGGCGACATTTGCCGGCGGCTGGTTTCTTGAGGTGCAACACGGCAGCCGCACCGCGTTTGGCATTCTCTTCATCATCGCTTCCATCGCCGGAGCGGTTTGCACCATTCTTCTCATCAAACAGCCGGAGCCGAAGAAAATCCTTGCGCCGCGGCACAAAAACTTTTTCCGTCTCTACCGCGAGCCTTTTCAACAACCGAACTTTCGCCGCCTGTTGCGATTTTCACTGTTGTGGCAATTCGCATTATATTTTGCTTCCCCCTTCTTTGTGGTTTACACGTTGACGGAATTGGGCGCCGGTTATGCGCTCGTCGCCACGTACACGGTTATTGGCGCCATCTCTGAATTGCTCGGCATGCGCGTTTGGGGGCACATTTCCGACCGCACCGGCAACAAGCCCCTGATCACGATCGCCGCGGTCGTTTTCTGCGCGCTGCCGTGGATTTGGTTGCTGACATTTAAAAATTCATTCAGTTTCTATCTCATGATTCCGGTGTTGCACATCGCCGGTGGATTTTTCTGGGCGGCTTATAATTTATGCTCGACCAATCTCATGTTTCGCCTCGCCCCGCGCGAGCGCAATTCGATCTATTTCGGCGCGTGGGCAGCGTGCAACGGTTTGGCGGCCTGCGCCGGTGCGCTGCTCGGCGGCGCGCTCGGCAGATGGTCGGCGCTGCAGCACATTAATTTACTGCTTTTCTCCATGACCGGATTGAAAATCGTTTTTCTTTTAACCGGCGCGCTCCGTTTTACCGCCCTGTTGTTTTTGCGCCCGATCAAAGAAACGCAAGGCATGCGCACGCGGCAGGCGCTCCAGCTTTTGCGCCGCGCGCGTAACTGGCGGGTGATGCTAAAAGAAAATGCCGCGTCGCCCGCCGATTTTGAAAAAGAAAAGTTCTGGCCGTTGTTTCGCCGGAAAAAAGCTGTCCGACGTTTGTCGATGATGTGAGACTGTAAATATTCAGGTACAAAAAGAGGCTGTCATTCCGTAGGAATCCCTGGCCTGCGGCACCGCGTGGCGCGGCGGGCGCCAGGGCAGGCTTTTTTCATCTCAAGCACAGTGCTTGTGAGAAAAAGGATTCTTCCAGAATGACATGCGAAAGGTGGGCTGAATAGTTACCTTTTCGCTTTTCATATTGGAATAATGCCACGTGATCACCTGCCTCGCCTCGCGATTTTTGCGCTCACCTATCTCGTCATCGCTTCCCAGAAAATTCCCTGCCTGCATCTCGACCGCCCGAGCGGCGTGTTGATGGTCATCTGCGGCGTGCTCACGCTTGACGAAGCGTATCAAGCCATCAACTACGACACGATCACGCTGCTGCCCGGCATGATGATTCTCGTCGGCAATCCGCAGAACATGCTGGTAGGAATATATTCCGGCTGGAGCTACGGCGGCTTTTTTTTGCGTATGTTGCCTATCGGTCTGTTGGGATTGTTGCTGAATTTTATTTTGATCTATTTCGTTTTCAAAAATTTATTGCTTTTTTAAAAAAACTTCGGCAGATTTTAGTTCAACTTAGAACTGCACCCTGGAGAGAGACCATGACTGAAATTCGTTCGGAGCAATTGCTAAAGCTCGTCCGCGGAGCCGGACAGGAGCATGTTCTACGCTATTGGGATAACTTAACGGAAAACTCGCGCCGCCAATTATTGCATCAGGTGTCGTTGATTGATTTTACTTTAATGGGACGATTGCATCAGCAGTACATTTTAAAGAAGAATACCGGCGCGGCAGCGAAGCTGGAGCCGGCGGAGATTGTCACGCTGGTCCGGCAGCGGGCGCATCCGGAAGAAGTGGGGCGCATGAAGGCGCGCGGCGAAGAAGTTTTGCGCGCCGGTAAAATCGCGGCGGTGCTGGTCGCCGGCGGGCAGGCGACCAGACTCGGTTTTGATCGACCGAAAGGCGCGTACCCCGTCGGGCCGGTGAGCAAAAAAAGTCTTTTCCAACTGCACGCGGAAAAATTGCTGGCGACCGCGCGCCGTTATCGCACCACCATTCCGTGGTACATCATGATCAGCGACACCAACGCCGGCGAGACCCGCGCGTTCTTTGAAGAAAATAAATTTTTCGGCTACGCGCCGCAAGACTTGATTTTTTTTGAGCAGGAAATGATTCCGGCTCTCGACGAAAACGGCAAGCTTATTCTTGATGCGTCGGATCATATTTTCGTGAATCCGAACGGCCATGGCGGCACGCTCACCGCGCTGGAAAAAAGCGGCGCGTTCGCCGATATGCGCCGGCGCGGCATCGAGGAGATTTTTTATTTTCAGGTCGACAATGTGCTGTTGCAAATGTGCGATCCTTTGTTCGTCGGCTATCACGTCGCCGCGAACGCCGAAATGAGCGCCAAAGTTTGCGCCAGGCGCGATCCCTACGAAAAAGTCGGCGTGGTCGGCAAAGTGTTTGATGCGGCGACTGGACAAAAAGGCCGATTGCAGGTGATCGAATATAGCGATATGAGCAATGCCGACAAAGAAGCGCGCCTCACCGACGGCACGTTGAAATATACTGCGGGCAGCATCGCGATTCATCTTTTGAAAACGAGTTTCATCGAACGCGAAGTCGCGGGCGGCACGAAACTGCCGTGGCACGTGGCGCACAAGCAAATTCCGTGTCTCGACGCCGAGGGTCGACTCGCGCAGCCGGAAAAACCGAACGGCTATAAATTTGAAACGTTCATCTTCGATGCGCTCGGCGACGCTGCAAGAGTGGTGGTGCTCGAAGTTGATCGCCGTTTTGAATTCAGTCCGATAAAAAATGCCGCCGGCGAAGATTCTCCGCCAACGGCGGAGCGCGATATTTGCGAGTTGTACGCGGGTTGGCTGGAAAAAGCCGGCGCCAAAATCCCGCGCGATGCCGCCGGAAATTTAAAAACGCGCGTTGAAATCAGCCCGCTGTTTGCGCTCGACGCGGAAGAGCTGGCGCGAAAAATTTCGCCGCAGTTGCGTCTTCAGGACGATATTTACCTCGAATCGTGACAGGCAAGGCTGCCTGTCCCACTTTAAACACCTCGCATGCTGCACTGCTATTATTTCACGCCCGACGGCAATTTGAAGGTCGCCAACGATGCCGACACTGTCCGTCGGGCTTTTCAAGACGGCACGTTGTACTGGGTCGATCTCGAAGATCCCACCGAAAGCGAAGAAGAGATTCTCTGGGAAATTTTCAATTTTCATCAGCTCGCCGTTGAAGACTGCATTGCCACGCATCAATATCCCAAGATCGACGACTACGGCGATTACCTTTACATCATTGTCCACGCCGTCGATTACAACAAGAAGGACGGCGTGTTTCGCACCACGGAACTGGATATTTTTCTCACGCCGCAATTCGTGGTCACGTTTCATTATGATCTCATGCGTTCGACGACGCAGCGGCGCCATCGCCTGAACGAAGGCGCGATTTCTCCCGATCGCCGGCCCGCATCGCTGCTGCACCAGATTCTCGACGCGTTGATTCACAATTACGGCCCGGCGATGGAAGACTTTGAAAAGCGAATCAGCAATATTGAAGAACTCATTATCAAGAAACCCGACCAGCGCGTGCTCGACCGCATCTTCCAATTCAAAAAAGAAGTGCTCAATCTCAAGCGCATCGTCGGGCCGCAACGCGAAGTCATCAACCGCCTCAGCCGCGGCGAGTTCCGCTTGATTCCCGCGGAGCTGCGCGCTTATTTTCGCGACGTGTTTGATGAAATCGCGCGCTACACCGAAATGGCGGAAAGCCATCGCGACGTGATCATGATGGCGCTCGACGCGTATCTCTCGGCGACCTCGAATCGCCTCAACGAAGTGATGCGCGCGCTCACGTTGATCTCCACGATCTTCCTGCCGCTCACTTTTATTACCGGCCTGTTCGGGATGAACTTTCAACACATCCCCGGCGCCGGAAGCTGGTGGGGATTTTATATCACCATTGGCGCGTCGGCGTTGGTCGGTGTCGGCATGTTTATTTATTTCAAATTGAAAAAGTGGATTTAAGACGCGTTTGTAATCCCGCAGTAATGGGTTAGTAGCGCAGACATCTTGTCTGCAGGCGAGACGCCCAATGTCACTAACTTTTTTGAACTGAGGCACGTTGCCCAACCCCGTTAGGGCATACGTGTCAAGCTAAGCTGGCAGTTTTTCTAATAGTGTTAATGGATATGTTCTTTTTTTGCTTTTACCCTTGAGACATCGTTTCATAATAAACGCTATTGCATTTTTTAAAAGTTGCGC
>Ga0247727_10011685_pt1 | contig 15249 bp, 11 predicted proteins | sample WisWelCaveWW1625_FD_202498 | JGI IMG/M metagenome (GOLD analysis project Ga0247727, IMG submission 202498) | Biofilm microbial communities from Wishing Well Cave, Virginia, United States - WW16-25 | ecosystem: Environmental > Aquatic > Deep subsurface > Groundwater > Cave microbial mat | place... | reverse complement strand
CGAGCTTGGCTGCGGGGATGGCTTTGGAACGCCGATTGTCGCTCAGGTGGTTAACAAACTCATTGCCATCGATTCTGAACCGCGTTTGGTCAACGGGAATAAGAAGCGGCTTAAGGGGATTCAAAACATTGAATTTCGCGTTCAGAATATTTGCGACCAGGTTCCCAAGGAATCTTTTGACGGGATATTTTCAATAGATGTCATCGAGCATCTCGACCCGCATCTGAACCACACCTTCATCAGGAATCAGTGCGCGTGTTTAAAAGATGATGGAGTGTGTATTGTCGGCACGCCCAACGTCACCGCCTTTAAATACGCCAAGGATTTAAATAAATTCCAGCATATCAATAACAAAAGCCATCAGTCTCTGCGAAAACAGATGGAGCGTTTTTTTAAAAATGTCTTTATGTTTTCAATGAACGATGAAATGGTGCACACTGGCTTCGGACCCATGGCGCATTACCTTTTTGCCATGGGAGTCGGGGTGAAAAGAGGATAAAAGGAGTATAAATATAATAAAGGGACTGATATAATATCGCCGGTGTGTGCACTTATTTTTTTAAATAATAAGTAGCGGTAATAAAGGAAAATTGGAATGAGAAGACTTACCTATGCTCAGGCGATTTCGGAAGGCTTAGTGCAAGCTATGACCTCTGACCCCAAGGTTTTTATTATGGGGTTGGGTGTTGATGATTATAAAGGAATATTTGGCACAACCCGCGCGGCTTTTGCTAAATTCGGTTCCCGGCGTGTGTTTGATACCCCGGCCAGCGAAGGGGCTTTGACCGGTATTGCTATTGGAGCGGCCTTGAACGGCAAGCGTCCCGTCTTGGTTCATGCCCGCAATGATTTTATGTTTTTAACCTTAGATCAAATGATCAATAATGCCGCCAAATGGAAATATGTCAGTTGCGGCCGTTCCAGTGTTCCTTTTGTCGTGCGTTCCATTATCGGTAAAGGCTGGGGCCAGGGGCCGATTCATTCCCAGAGTATTCAATCTGTCTTCGCGCATTTTCCTGGACTTTTTGTCGCCATGCCTAGCAGCGCTTATGATGCGAAAGGCATTTTACTTAAAAGTCTACAAATTGATACGCCTGTGGTCATCCTTGAGCATCGCGCCTTATATAACATAGAAGAGGAAGTTCCTGTGGAGTCTTATACCGTGGAATTCGGTCAGGCGAGAATTGTCCGGGAAGGAAAGGACTTAACCATTGTCGCGACTTCCTTAATGGTTACCGAGGCCCTCAAAGCCGCCGAGATTCTAAAAACGGAAGGGATGGACATTGAAGTTATTGACCCGGTTTCGATTCAACCTTTGGATGAAGAAACTATCATTGAATCGGTGCGCAAAACCGGGCGTTTGATTTGCGCGGATACCAGCTGGTCGCGATGCGGTTTTGCCGCGGAGGTGGCGGCGGTCGTGGCTGAGAAGGTCTTTGGTGAATTGAAAGCCCCCATAAAGCGCATTACCCTGCCGCAATGCCCTTGCCCAGTTTCCAAAAAATTGGAAGACGCCTTCTATCCAACTTATCAGGATATCGTCAAGGCTGTTTATGAGGTATTCGATAAAAGGACTTCATCTGGGATTCACCGTTTACAGGAAGTCGATACCTTTGTCGGCCCTTATTAACCAGTAACTCACACCTACGAGGTGTCGTTTGAGAATAACTTGGGCGACACCTCGTAGGTGTGAGACGGTAATCGAGGAATAAAAATATGAGCACAGATTTGGAATTACAGGTAAAGAAATCCTTAGAACGAGTCAAAATCAATTTTGGTCACGCGGCTGTTGAAAACGCGGCACTCAATGAGATTGAAAAAAAGAATTTTAAGACCACACTTAAGTCAAGACCCATCCGGATTCGCATGGAATTGACCAATGAGTGCAACTTGCGCTGTGTTTTTTGTTATAAAAGTTATTTTAACGTTCAGAAAGAACATCTTCCGATGGATGCATTTTTCAAGCTCGATCCGTTTTTAAAACAAGCCAAGTTCCTGACTTTTTTTACCAAATCTGAGCCTTTGATGGCTAAGAATCTTTTCCCTGCCCTGGAATATTGCTCGCATATGCCGGCCGTCACGTATTTCTCAACGAACGCCATTCCTTTGACGCGTGAAGTGAGCGAAAGATTAGTCGATTTGCGGTTGACCTTTATGCAGGTTTCGGTCAATGTTTTCGGCGATGAATACGCCAAGGTCTACCGCGGTGGAAAATTCGAACAGTTGGAAGAGAATTTAAGAGCGCTCAATGAGATTAAACGGCAGAAGAATTCTGACGCGCCTAATCTACGGCTTTCTTTTTGTTCAACGAAGAAATCCGTGGTGAATTTAGAGGAAGCGGTCCGCTTTGCTAAAAAGCACGAGTTTTCCCAGGGCGTTCAGGTGACCCCGGTTTTTGCCGTTGGTGAAGACCAGATGGAAGACACCTATGAATCGGATCCGCAGTATTTCGATCATTATTACGACCGCGCCCGCAGGTTATCGGATGAGTTGGGAATTCCTTTTTGGATCATCAGCAATCCCCAGAGTCATAATGAAGATGTGTTTTGTTATGACCCCTGGGAGTCGATCAATATTGAGCCCAACGGAGACGTTTATCCGTGTTCGGTTTCGAGCCAAGCGATGGGCAATGTCAATCAAGAGTCCATTGAAAAAATCTGGAATGGTCCGCGATATCAGGATTTTCGCGCGCGCGTCAATGTCCCCGGCCCCGAGCAAAACGAAGATTGCCGTAAATGCCTTAACTGCCATTTGCATAATATGAAGACAGCCGCTAATTCCGCCGTGGAAAGAAAAATCATGAGCGGCGGCTACTACCGGATCAAACAATAGGTTTTCCTGAAAGACACCGGGCATGAATCGTTTAAACGAATTTATCCAGAAAAAGAAAAAAGAATTTTTTCATCTCAAGCATGAAGTCCTCACTGAAATCATCTATCGCAAGCCTCATCTGCTGCCGGACCGGTATACCTTTGTCTTGACGAATCTGTGTAACCTCGCCTGTTATTTTTGTTTTCAGAAAAAAGATGTCCGCAAAGACCGCATGCGTTTGGAAGATTGGCTTAAATTAGCCAAACAGCTTCCCGGTTACGCCCGCGTAACGTTTACCGGCGGGGAACCGTTGATGTTTTCCGGTTTTGATGAGATTTTTACCTATGTCGCCGGCCGTTATGACTGCAATATGATATCCAATGGGCTTCTGTTGACTGAGAGAAAAATCGACTTTCTTTTGTCCTTCTCAAAATTCCGGGTTCTGTCCATTTCCATTGATGATATCGGCAATAAAAACCGCGAGGTCAATCCCGTGCAGTGGACCAGAACAGAGAACATGATGCGTTATTTTATTAAGCGGCGAAACCAGTTGAAGTCCAATTGCGTGCTCGAAGCCAAAACGGTTGTCCTTGATAAGAATGCCTCAGACCTGCTGGCCATCCATAAATACTGTGTTGAAGAGTTGGCCTGCGACCATCATTCCTTTCAATTTCTGAAAGGTTCTCCAACCCAGCATGCGGATTATATGTTTTCGTTCGATGATATTCTTAAGAAATCACACGCGCCGGTTTATCAGAAGTTTGATACCCTCTGTGAGCAGTTGGAACGAGTCAGGGAATATAATTTAGAAACCGGCAAGACCGCCTTTCTGCATCCCATCATCGGCTCTTTAACGGCTCCCAATCCATTACCGGACATTCAATATCTTAATCAGAAAGAATTCATTAGAGAAAACTATAAATCCTGCAAGTTTCCCTGGTCCAGTGTGCATATCAATGTCGATGGTAATTTATTCCCCTGTATGGCGGTTTCGATGGGTAATGTGAAGGAAACACCTTTGGCGCAAATCATCCATGGCAAAGATTTTACGCGGTTTAAAGATTTGCTCCGAAAAGAGGGAACAGTCGAAGGGTGTAACCGCTGCGGCTGGCTTCGTCCAGAGGATCGTTTGAAACGAAATGGCGCGTCGTCGTGTTCGGATCGGCAGGACGCCGCGGCCGTTAATCAGCTATGAACAAACGCGTCATTATTTTAGGCGCCAATGGTTTTATGGGCGGCTGGTTGTTGAGGCGGTTTGAGACCAGGCAAGACCATGTCCTGGGTTTTTCTTCAGCCGAATGCAATTTATTGTCGGTGCAATCAATTGAGAGTGCCTTGGCGGATATCAGCCCAAAGGATGTTCTTATTATGGCGGCGGCGATCACGCGTCGGCGGGCCAATACCTTTGAAGCGATGCAGACGAACATTCAGATGGTTGAAAATCTCAGCCGAGTGCTTGTTCAGCATCCTGTTCATCAGGTGATTTATTTAAGCAGCGTGGATATTTATGGTTGTTTGGAAAAGAAGTTTAAGAAAAAAAATATACTGATCACCGAAAAGTTTGAGCTAAAGGCAGACGACTATTATGGAACAGGCAAGGTTGTCAGCGAATTGATTTTGAAGAATCGGCTTGGCAGCAAAGACACGGCTGTAACCATCCTGCGTCTGCCGGGTGTCTTTGGACTCGGGGACAGAGAGGAAAGTCTTGTCGCGCGCTTTATTAAGGCCGTCACGGAAAAAGGCAGGGTAACTATTTACGGCGACGGTCAGGACAAACGTGATTACCTTTATGTGGACGATGTTTGCGCGGCGGCGGCTGAAGCCGTCGAATGCCGTTTAGATGACACGGTCAATGTGGTCCGCGCCAAGAGTTATTCGATATGTGAGATTGTCGAATTGATCAAAGCTGCGACACGCTGTTCGTGCGAAGTGGAATTTAAAAGAATTGCGCCGTCCCAAGATGAGCGAATCAAAAATATGCAGTTTGACAATTCCTATTTGCGAAAGGTCCTTCCCGGATTAAGCGTTCACGATTTATCGTGGGGTGTGGCGCAATATCTCGAACATTTGGCTTGTGCCAGGTAAGGATTAAAACCACGGTGGATTTCGTTTAGAACCTACGCGGTTTACTGACAGAAAACTCGTGCAAACCGCTTAGGTTGACGCAATGATGACCATGAATATTGAATTACGTAAAAAAATCATTGAGCTTATCACCAATGCCGGCGCCGGACATATTCCCAGCGCTTTTTCCATCGTTGATATCCTAGCGTATCTGTACGAACATGTTTTGAGACTTGACCCCCAAAATCCTCAATGGGATGACCGGGATTATTTTATTTTAAGCAAGGGCCATGGCTGCGCCGCTCTTTATGTGATTTTACAAAAGTACGGTTTTATTACCCAGGAAGATTTGGATAAGGAAAGCAAAGAAGACGGGATCTTAGGTGGACATCCGGATTCAACAAAAGTTCCTGGGGCCGAGGCTTCGACCGGATCCTTGGGCCATGGTATCGGGACAGCGATTGGCGTTGCCCTGGGTTTAAAAATTCGTCAGAAAAAGAACAAAGTGATTGTTCTCATCGGGGACGGTGAAAGTAACGAAGGCACGGTCTGGGAATGCGCGCTGGTGGGGGCGAATTTAAACCTGGGGAATTTGTGCTGCATTATCGACCACAATGGGTCTTCCGCGCAGATCATGAAAATTGAGCCGTTAAAAGAAAAGTGGGAGGCCTTTGGCTGGGAGACATATGAAATTGACGGCCACAATGAAAAAGAAATTGCAGAAGTTTTTAATAAAATTAATTTTAACTTTACCACTAAACCCAAAGTGATCATCGCCAACACGGTTAAGGGCAAGGGAGTCAGTTTCATGGAGGTTCACGGTCCCTGGCATTACCGTGCGCCGAAGGCGGAGGAGTTGGAGTTGATTTATAAAGAATTGGATACTCATCGCTAAATGACCACCTACACCTCGTAGGTGTCCACCTACGAGGTGTAGGTGGGTTTTGGGAGAAAAGAAAACGTGGCATCATTAAGAGATTCATTCGCGGAAGTATTACACCGGGTGGGTAAAGAAGACCCAAACCTTGTTGTCTTGGTAGGGGACATCAGCCATTTTCGTTTACAGCCGTTTGCCAAAGACTGCCCGGGGCGCTATTACAATGTCGGGATTTGCGAATCGACCATTGTCAACATGGCCGCCGGCCTGGCGAAAGTAGGTTTTTATCCGGTAGTCCATACCATTTCACCGTTTATTGTCGATCGTTCTTTCGAGCAGTTGAAACTGGATTTCTGTTACCAAAAACTCGGCGGCAATATAGTCACGGTGGGATCGGCTTTTGATTACGCGAATTTAGGTTGCACGCACCATTGTTACGGCGACTTCGCTTTGTTGAAAACATTGCCGGGTACTCAAATTTTTTATCCCGCCACTGAAGTGGAATTTGAAACGCTTTTTCGGCAGAGTTATAATCACGGCACCTTAAATTATTTTCGCGTACCGATGCAGGGACATCCTTATGATTTTGATCCGAAGCAAATAAAGGCTGGCAAGGCCATTCGCCTTCAAGCGGGAGAAGAAGTCACGATCATTGCCGTGGGTTCGCAGTTGCGTACAGCCCTGGATGCCATGGAACCATTAAATCAATTGGGCGTATCGGTCGACTTGATTTATATTCATACTGTTAAGCCTTTTGATGAAGCTCTGATTAACGCGAGTTTATTCAAGACCCACAAATGCCTGGTCATCGAGGAGCATAGCGTCTTTGGCGGGGTTTTTGATGATGTCTTGCGGGCGAGCCGTATCATTGAGAACGTGCGGTATGCGTCCATAGCTATTCCGAACACGTTTATCCGTGAATACGGGACGTATCAGCAGCATTGCCAGCGTTTGGGTTTTTCCGTGGAGGGTATCCTAAGGAAAGTGAAAGACGAGCTGTTGAACTATTCGGAAACTCTAAACAATCGGTTCTCCCCATAATTTATCTACCACACTGTGCGTAAAAGTTTATCGGTTATTGTCTCCGCTTATAATGAGGAAAAAAAGATTCAATCCGCCCTCGAATCCATCGTGGATATTCTCGAGACGAGGCGCTGGGACTATGAATTACTGGTTTTTAATGACGGTAGCAGCGACCGTACGGGCGCCATCATGGAACAATCCGCTGCCGATAATAAGCGCATCACGATTATACATAACCCCGTTAATAAAGGGTTGGCCTGTATCTCACGCATGGCCATCAAAATGGCCGGCAAAGATTATGTGACGTGGTTTTCCGGATCCAACAGTATTGATAAAGAGTCGATGGGAAAGATTCTTGATGTGATGGACAAAGCCGATGTCACGGTGACGTATATGGTCAATCCACAGATCCGTCCGCCGTTAAGGAGATTTTTATCCGGTCTTTATACCTTTGCGATGAATAAGATATTCGGGTTGAATTTACGGTATTTCACGGGGCCGTCGGTGTATCGGACAAGTGTTTTAAGGAGTGTGGTTACCGTTTCGCAGGGGCATGATTTTTTTGGGGAACTCCTTATCCGCTGCCTGAAAAAGAAGGCGACGTATCAACAGATCCCCTTTACCCATCAAAACGATAAAATGAGAAATTCCAAGGCGGTTTCCTGGAGAAATATCCTCAGTGTCGTGAGAACAACCGTCTTTTTAATCAGGGATATATACTTGTCACATCGGAATTTCAAAGTTGAAATTCCGATTCCACCTCTGGCGGGACCAGATAGTCAGGCGACCCGATGTGACCCAGCCAAAGGCGGCCCGCCACGTCCCGTTGGGACTTCGCCTGTGGCGGGGTCCCTTGCGGGAAAGGGAGATAGTGCACGAGCGAAGCGAGTGCCTATCTGGAAAAGATAATGGTGTATTTAATCACCAGCGCACTATTTTTTATTTTGTCACTTCTCATTCATGTTCTTTGGTGCCGGTATAAAAGAAGGGATGAACTGCACATCACTTCTTTTGTGGTTATCAGTTTGTTGTGTTTGTCCGGTTACTTTGCCATGGCCCATTTTCTCATCCCTCAAGTAGACAGTGCCCCGGGCATCTGGCTCTTGCCTTTAGAGAAAACAGCGGCCGTGCTTTATTTCTTTCTTCTGCCTTTTTATCTCGTTTTCTATTATTCCACTATGATTGACAGCCCGTCCCGCCGGGCCATTGCTTTGCTTAGAGAAAGAGGGGCCCTTAGCTTTGGGGAATTATCTCGTGAGATCAGCGATGAGAAGTTTATTATGACCCGCTTGAATTCCTTGGTCATATGCGGTTACGTTCATTTTGACGGAAAATATTACCAGCTTTTGCCGCGGGCGGTGTTGTCTTGCCGCATCATCAATGTTTATCAAAAGATGATTGGCCGAAAAATCGGCGGGTAATTTTTTACAGCATAGGAAATTATATGTATGTATACTCTAAACACGGGCAATCAAGCCCAACGGTAAATGAATCCTTTCGGTCGATGAGACTCTATTTTACAATAGGCCTATCGTTGACATAAGTCAGCGGTCAAACCGAAAGGAGAAAAAACTTTATGGACAAACCAACTTTTTATTTAGCGCTCGACGCCCACCCTGGAGATTCACAGCTTGCTGTTCTCTCACCCAAAGGCCAAATCATGTCTTGTAAAAATTATCCAACCGCCGCCCCTGATCTTATCGAAGCCGTTTGCACCGTCCGCGGATCTAAAATGCTCGTGGTAGAAGAATCCCAAATCGCCGACTGGATTAATCGCATCTTAACGCCTTTCGTCGATAAACTCATTGTTGCCGACCCCAAAGAAAATGCATGGATTGCCAAAAGCAAACATATCGACGATAAAGTCGCCGCCTGCCGTCTCGCCAAGCTGCTGTGGGGTGGTTATATCAAGCCCATTCATCACGGCGATCCTCAACGCCAACAATTCAAAGAACTTGTTTTGCATTACCACGATCTGACCCGACAGACCACCCGTTTTAAAAATAAACTCAAAGCCGAATTTATTTCTAAAGCCGTCCCTGTTAAAGGCCCCGCTGTCTATGATCCGTCATTGTTGAAAACACACCTTAGAAAACTTTCTAAATCACCAATGGCTCAAGACCAGGCTAAAAATTATTCCGCCATCCTTACTCAAATCATGGAATTGCGTTTGTCCGTCTTTAAAAAAATCCGTTCCTATTTCCGTCTCTATCCCGAAATCAATCAATTCAGACCTATCCCGGGAATCGGCCAAGTCTCAGCCTTTACAATATCCGCAATCATCGACACCCCTCATCGCTTCTCTAATAAACGTCAGTTCTGGTCATACATCGGCCTAGCCAAATCTCAAAAAGTTTCCAACGGGAAAGTCTATCGTTCTGTTAGTTCTTCGCATGGAAACAAATTACTCAAATGGCTTTTCCTTCAAGCCGCCATGATTGCTTTGCGGTCCAATCAACCTTCTCGCTTTAAAGAAACTGCCGATCGGCTTTCTAAAAACGGCGTCTCTACTAAGAATATCAGACGCACCGTCGCTCGTCAAATCGCCTCAACCATTTTTACAATTTGGAAATCAGGAGAATCTTATCGCCATGCTTAAACCATAGAAACCGAAGCTTTAAAAATCTCTCGACGTTTTCTCTAAAATCTGATGAAATTTTTATACCCGACAACCTTTTCGCTCTTTGCTAAATCCACAGCGAGTCTCAGGAAATTATTAGACCATGTAGGCTGCTTAAGCCTTAGAGTCTCTTTTTATGTCTAGTCCCTGTGGAGCTAAGGTCCAAGTCATAGATTAGGCTGGGGCATTGCCCTCAAGTCTCGATAGATGCCTGGCACATCATTTTTTAAAAGTGTCCTCTAAAAAAATCTATGGATTTGTCACTCTGCTGTTCATTTAAAATTTTCAAAGATCGGAAGAAAACGCCGCGCGATGTTCGCACTCAACCCATACCCTCAAAGTCAAAAACTTTGGCATTAAATATCTTTTTCCTTGACTTTGGTTTAGATAGATACTTTCCTAGCTGCCCTTGACTTCAATGATTTCCATATAAAGAAAAGTCAAGGACTGCCCCAGCTTCTTCTTTTAATGATATTAAGGAAAGCTGGGGCTGCTAGAAAATTCCTTTCCTATGCAGCACCAGTTTTTCTGAAAAGGATTTCATTGTAACTGGTACCGCACTGGTGCAGTACTGGCTACAATAAAAATTTTTGAGAAAAGCCAGTGCAGCAAAGAAGATATTCCGCCCCAACTTACCTTAAAGAGCCTTAAGAGGAAGTTGGGACAGTCCCAGCTTCCGCTTTTAATCATAATAAGGAAAGCTGGGGCGACCGAAGAGAGGAATTTTCTTGAAAAAGGCAGAGAGATGTCTTTAGATTTTGTTATTGTCTTCAGTGCGGTTTTGGGAGTGGTCGCTTATCTCTTTGTCCACTTTATCATTTTTCGATTCATAGAGCCGAAAGGGATCATCACCGGGTTGATGAATGTCTATTTCATTGGCGCCATAGTGAACATTGTTTCCTTTGTGTCGTTTTTTCTTTTGAAAGTTAACCCTCCTGCCACCGCAAGTGTTTCGGGGGTAATTTTTTACGGCGCTCTGTCTTTTGTGATTTATAGCCTTATGTGCTATTTTTATGTTCTTTATATTTTCGGTATTTATGAATCCTCCATTCGGATAAGGATTATGCGCGAATTTTATAAAGCCTTTCCCTCGGGTCTGACCTTAGAGGATCTTTTAAAGAATTACAATGCAGATTTTATCTTGAGGACAAGACTTGAGCGGTTAGTTGGTTCCGGGGAAGTCCTTTATGACGGTGTGAAGTACCGAATTGGGAAATGTCCGGTTATATTTCTGATGCTCGATTACATGGCGCGTGCCATAAAAAAAATAATGGGGAGCCGCTGAACTAGGGTTAAAAAGTAAAAGGGCTTTTGAGGTATCGCAATAGTCATGTCATGAATTTAGGCACGAATGGGCGAAAGCGTCATTGTTGCCCGACAGGAATCTGAACTTAAAAATATTTTTAAGTAAAAAATTCCCCGCTCCTTTAGGGCGGGCTTATTCCAACGTCAGAAAACTATAGCTGTTAGGCCATGGAACTTCACATTCGAAGAAAACCTTTTGATAAAGCTTGTCACATCGGAATTTCCCCCGCCAAAGGCGGCCCGCCACGTCCCGTTGGGACTCCGCCTGTGGCGGGGTCCCTTGCGGGAAAGGGAGATAGTGCACGAGCGAAGCGAGTGCCTATCTGGAATCTTTTTTTATTGACGCTTGTACAACTAATCGGACAATTTGTGCGAGAGCAAGCGTCGACCTGCCGGTAGGCAGGGATACTGACTGTTTCCATTACTCACGCAAAAGTCAGTAGGCCGCGGATGTTCGATCACGGTAACTCAATTTATGCGCAAGAAAGATTTTTTCTTAGGCTGCTTGAAATTTATCCTGCCGTCTGTCCTTTGGCTTTTTCTTTTTAAAACCTTTCTTTTAAGAGAAGCAACTATTTTCAGTGAAAATTTTTCCCAATATTCCAGCGTCAAATTCTATTTGGATAATTTGCGTCTGGGCGTTTATCCGTTGTGGAATCCTTTTCTTCTCTGGGGCGTTCCCGACATGATCACGCTGGTCAATATCGGCCCTTTTAATCCGCTTTGGCTTTTGACATTTCTTTTAGACGCGATAGGCTTGGATTTTTACGGTGCGTATCTCACGACAATCATTATTTATTTTTTTATCGGTCAAATCGGTTTTTATCTTTTAGCAAAAACCTTGCTGCGCGATACGGTAGCTGCCTATGCCGTCTTTGTCATGCTGATATTTTCTTCCATCAGCATGTCGATGTTCGCTCAATATATCTTGATACTCATTTGGGTTCCCAGCGTCTGGTTTTTTTATTTCTTCATTTCTCTTATCCAAACTTGGCGGAAACGTTTCTTCGTTGGAACGATTTTTTCTTTGATGCTGATTTTATCGACGTATTTGCCGTTTTATTTTCTGACTGTACTTTTGGCCGTCGTTTTACTTTTTCTTTTTTTCTGCGGAGGAAATTTAAAAGAAATCGTCTCAGGAGGCCGGGGATTTTTACGGAAAAATATTTTGTTATTCTTGATTTGTCTGGGGGTTATGGGAATGTCCTTGTCCCCGACCATTCAGATGTATCGGGCCACATTGGCACAGGAAATAGTTGTTCCGTTCCGGCAGATTGAGAAAAACGCGGTTCTTCACCAGGGAGTAACATTGGCCAGTTATGCTAAGACAACGGATGGTGCCATTAGCGCCAGGATGTTTTTTGATGATTTATTTTCCAATCTCGGCCAGATTGAATACGGTAACGATGGTTTCGTCTATGTTTCTTTGTTTGCCTTTCTTGTCTTAGGGATGTCTATTTTCAACGGGCTCACCAAGCGGGCGGTGATGCTATTTTTTTTAAGTTTATTTCTATTCCTGCTTTCGATTACCAATGCCACGCCATTGCATCCGTTTTTATTCAAGCATGTATTTTATTTTAAATTTTTTCGTAATCTGCATTACCTGATGCCCTTTTTGTTAACCGCTTTCCTATTATTCGTGGGGGAACAATTGCGCCTGCTTTTGGAAGGGGTTTCAAAACCATTAGATTCTTTCCCCCTTGCCCCGCCATCGGCGGGGCTTGTGGGGAGTCCGTCTGCCGGCGAGGCAGGGAGGGGAATCTTTGCGTGGCGCTCGCGGTGGTTGTCTATCAGTTTAACCGTGGTCGTTCACCTGACGGCCTGGATTTTTTTAATGACAAGGGAGAATGTCGTTGGGGCATCGTATATAACCATTGTCGGCAGTTTTTTATTCTTTCTTTTTTATTTTGCTGGTTGTCTAGAAAATCGTAAGGCCTTTATTTTTCTTTTTTTATTGGTAATCATCAGCCTTCAGCCAGCGCAGGTATTCTGCGGTTATAATGCGCAGGCGAAGAATTACACGTCCGCTATCATCAGTAAGTCTATCCAAATTTCTTCAGCGCTGCCGCAGTTTTCTTTCCTCCGTCCGGATTTTGATCAGAAACGGGCAGACATGCGGTTGAGCACGGACCCGCAAAATTATTTCAATTCTCATCGGATTTCCATGACCGATTCACCCGGTTTTTTTATGCCGTACGAATACGGTTTTCCCACGTTTTGGTCGTATTATTTTTCAAAGCATATTCCGGACGATGTCAGCCGACAGTACACCAGGTATAAATTTTTTGTTTATGATCGGATACGATTGGTTGATGAAGAGTACTTTGATTTGAATATCCTAGCCAATGCCCTTCGAAGGAATTTGAATTTGGCCTTCGTTTCGTCTCCAATAAAGGAAAAGGTAAGGGATGAGTTGTCCTCTTTCTTGGAGAGAGACAAAGCTGACGATAAAAGTCAGGCTAGGCTGATTTCTCATTCCGAGTCCGAGCTTGCCGTTAAACATCTTGATGTCAACTCATTAAGGATAGAAACGGATTTCAAGGATGAAAAATTTTTGGTCTACACCGATAGTTTTGACCGCTATTGGCAGGCCTTTATCAACGGCCGAGAAACAGCAATCTATCGCACGAACTTGGCGTTTAAGGGAATAAAATTACCTGCCGGGTATAATGAAGTTTATTTTCGTTACGCGCCGCCGGGAGGAACAGCCATTCATTTTTTCATATTAACCATGTTTGTCGGTATGTTGATGTATCTTTTGTGGCTATTTTGGCGGGATCATTTTTGCGTCATTGCGAGTCCCGCCTTCGGCGGGACCCGCAATGACGCAACCGTAAAATTCTTTAGTTCTATTTTTCAGCGGTGTTTTATTTTATATTTATGCGCCGGTGTCATTTTATCTTTATTTGTTGATTCATCTATTGCCCGTCTTAACCGATTGAATCATTTAAAACAGGTAGAGCATTCGGTCAAAAGTTTTGAGTTGGGATTGATACCGTTTAATGCGGAAGAATTTAGATGGGCAGCCAGGTATTATCGGGAACTTTTAAAATTTTTTCCTCCGAGTGACTTAGTGTATGGCAATCTGGGCTTTTGTTATTACTATCTGGGTGACTATGAACGTGCTATCCGGGCGTACCAGCAGGCCATCGCTTTGGAGTCGCATTTATATCTTTACTATTTGGATATGGGGCTGATTTTGTTTCAAGTCGGGGAAGTTAAGAACGCGGCTTCCCTTTTCGACACTTCTTTAAATTTATTACCGGCGACAGTGGCTTTTTATGAAACCTTGGCTGAAAAATTGCCTGCTAAAAACAAAAATATGATGACTCTGGTTGGACTTCTTAAAAAGCGGGCTGAGGAGGATGCGATGCGGATTTATTATTATCTGGGCCTGACCAACTTTTTAGATGGGAATTATCCGCTGGCCGCCGGTCATTTCAACAAAGCCATCATATTAAATCCCAAGGATATTTCGGCGTATTACTATCGCGGCCTGACGATGGAAAAATTAGGAAATAAACAACAACAGTCGCATGATTTTCAGAGAGTCAGTTTTCTGAAAAGCCAAGGGGTAGAAGAGAGAGAATATCGGACAGAAAATTTGCGACTGCACCTTAACACAGAGCTCGTGGTCTTACGATACCTAAGCGATAAACGATCTTCTTATTGACAATGAATCAAAAACAAAAAGAAATCATCGGCGTTATCTCTCTCATTGCCGTTTTGATTGGCAATGCGTTATTTTTGCGGTTTAACGCCTTTCGGTGTTTTAATTTTTTTGACATGGGTGGATTTCTTGACGCCAGCTGGCGTATTTTCCGCGGTCAACAGCCCTATGTGGATTTTATTTATACGACGGGGCCAGTTCATTTGTATATGAATGCGTTTTTCTTTTGGCTGTTCGGCGGTTTTGGCAAAACGGCTGTCTTAGCCCATTTGATCGTGGTGCATTCGATGGTGATTGCGGCGGCGTTTCTTATGGTGAATCGGAAGATTCCGTTGTTCGCGGTCATGCTGGTGATTCTTTTGACGATGACGTGTTTTTATTGGCCGATCTCGCATCCTTGGTATGATCAGTCGGCTCATCTCTGGGGAATTTTGGCGGTGACTGTCTTGATCAGTCAATTCCTTTCGCAAAAATCTCGAAATATTTTTGGAATCGGTGTGTTTTGTGGCGTGATGGCGGTCATTTCATTGATGGCCAAGACGAATGTAGGCTTGGCTTACGGAATAATGTTTTTGATTATCTTTTTGGTTTCATCAGAAAGAATTCAGGGCGTGGGCGGTTATTTGCTTGGCGGGCTGGCGGGCCTGACCGTTTTTGCGATTCTTATCGGGCATCCTGAAAAATATTTTGCGCAGGTTATTGCGTCTTACGGCCTTTACAAATCGAGCCGCCTGGCTGAGTTATTAAAGCCATGGAATTGGCTGGTGAATTTTTATTGGCTGCCGGCGATGATGGCGACGGTATTTGTTTTGCCTGTCGTTAAGCGGTATAAAGAATTATTCGCGCTTTTTTTTGGGACCATCTTTGTTGCTATCTTTT
>Ga0247727_10011684_pt1 | contig 15250 bp, 12 predicted proteins | sample WisWelCaveWW1625_FD_202498 | JGI IMG/M metagenome (GOLD analysis project Ga0247727, IMG submission 202498) | Biofilm microbial communities from Wishing Well Cave, Virginia, United States - WW16-25 | ecosystem: Environmental > Aquatic > Deep subsurface > Groundwater > Cave microbial mat | place... | reverse complement strand
ACGTATGACAGTGGCAATTATCAGCCCATCATGGATCGGGCGCTGGAACTTATCGGCTACGAAAAATTTATCAGAGAAGAACAACCGAAACTCCGCGCGGAAGGCAAGCACGTTGGTATGGGCGTGGTAGCCTATGTGGAAGGCACGGGCATTGGCCCATACGAGGGCGCGCGGGTGAAAGTGCAGGCCAGCGGCAAAGTTTCCGTGGCCACCGGGGTAGGCACGCAGGGGCAGGGTCACTTCACCGTGTTCGCGCAAGTGGTGGCCGAGCAATTGGGCGTAGATGTGCGCGACGTAGAAGTGGTGACGGGCGACACCGACCAGTTCTATTGGGGCGCGGGCACATTTGCCAGTCGCGGGGCTGTTGTGGCGGGCAACGCCATCAACGAAGCCGCCAGAGACGTGCGCGCCAAAATTCTCCGTTTGGCGGCTGAGCAACTCGAATGCGCCGAGGATGATTTGGAACTGGTGGATGGGCAGGTGCGCGTGAAAGGCGTTCCACAGAAAGTGATAACGTTGGGCGAGTTGGCGATGCGGGCCAACCCCCTGCGCGGCGCGGTCAAGCCCGGCACCATCCCCGGCCTCGAAGCCACCAACTACTTTGGCCCGGCCAGCGGCGCAACGGCGGCGGGTGTCCACGCCATGATTCTCGAAGTTGACCCGGAGACGCTGGGCGTTGAAATTAAAAAGTATGTCGTCGTCCACGATTGCGGCACGGTGATTAATCCATTGATTCTTGAAGGGCAGGTGCAGGGCGGCGTGGCGCAAGGCATCGGCAACGCCTTTTATGAGCAATTGATTTTTGACGACAACGGCCAACTGCTCACCGGCACATTCATGGATTATCTTTTGCCGACGGCGCTGGAAGTGCCCAATATCATATCGGGCCACACGGTCACGCCCTCGCCCCTCAACCCGCTGGGCATCAAAGGCGCGGGCGAGGCCGGCACCATTCCGGTCGGGCCGTTGTTTGTGCAAGCCGTGGAAGATGCGCTTCAGAATCAGTTTGAAATTTTAGAATGCCCGGTGAGTCCGAGGCGACTGTGGGAGTTGGGGCAGAGATGAGATTGGAGGATTAGAGAATTATCAATCCTCCAATGCTCAAATTTTCTATGATTTTGGTCACTGGCGCGGGCGGCAAAACAGGGCGGGCGGTCATCCAAGCCCTGGCCGAGCGGGGCGAGGCCGTGCGCGCCTTTGTGCGCCGCGAAACCCGAGTGGTGGGCGCGAAGCAAATCATCGTCGGCGACTTGCGCGATGAGGCCGCGGTGCGTAGAGCGATGGAGGGCGCGCGGGCGGTATATCACATTTGCCCCAACATAAGCCCGGAAGAACAGAGGATTGGAGAATTGATAATTGGCGCGGCGCGGGCGGCGGGTCTTGAGCATTTTGTCTTTCATTCCGTCTTGCACCCACAGGTGGAAGCCATGCCGCATCACTGGAGCAAACTGCGCGTCGAGGAAATGCTTTTTGAATCCGGCTTGCCCTTCACCATCCTTCAGCCCACAGCCTACATGCAAAATTTACTGACAGGATGGAAGAGCATGGTAGAGGAAGGTCTATTGCGTCATCCATATCCCATCGAAACAAAAATTAGCCAGGTGGATTTAGACGACGTGGCCGAAGCCGCCGCGAAAGTGTTGACCGAGCCGGGTCATGCGGGCGCAACGTATGAACTCGTCGGCACACCGCCCTTGACTCAGACCGATGTGGCTGAAACATTGAGTTGGGCATTGGGGCGGCCCGTGCGCGCCGAAGCCGAAAGTGTTGAAACATGGGAAGCGCGCGCCCGCGCCTCGGGGATGGGCGAGTATCAACGTGAAACGCTGGCGAAGATGTTTCGCTACTATGAGCAACATGGACTCGGCGGCAATCCCAGTGTGCTGGGCTGGCTGTTGGGCTGTCCGCCGACCTCCCTCGCTGAGTTTGCGGCGTGGGCCGTTCAGGGTGAAGCGCCGCGCTCACGCAAGCCGCGCTATTGCGAAGGCTGAACCATGCGGTGCATCGCCCTCACCCCCTCGGCCCGCCGCTGGCTCACGCACACCACTTCAGCGCGGGTGCTCAATGTCTTTGACCGCGCTTGCAATCTCGTCAATCAAGAAAGTGACCTGCTCGCCCTTGTGACTTCCGAGCGTGGCTTGAATCCCTTTGCAATGTTGGTGGACTCCGATGATGCTCTGCCGTTCCGCAATGTATCCACGACTAACGCCGTGACGGTCTCGGCCAATCACTTGACGGTTGGCTCGTTGCGGGTTGAGATTGAACTGGCGCAAGAATGGAATCCCATCCCGGATTGGCCCGCCGTGCGCCAGAGGTTGGCGGCTGAATCCGGCTGGCTAAATGTGCTGGTGGAACAGGCGATGCAAATTGCTCCGGCTGGGAGTTTGCTGGAATTATTCAATCCCTTATCTTTAGCGTGGGAGGGCTTTGAAAGCCCGATGCCTGTCGGCACACTCGACGCTGGGCGCGCCCCGACACCATTGCTACAGCGTGCAGGGCAGGGAGCCATAGATTTGGTGAGCGGATTGCGTGGCGGATCAATGGAACAATCTATGCTTGGAGCAAAACGGTTAGCCGGGCTGGGAGGCGGGTTGACCCCGGCGGGCGATGATTTTATTGTGGGCGTCTTGTTGGCGATATGGGCCGGGCTTTATGGTTCAGAAGTGTTATCATGGTGCAAACCCATCGCCGAAGCCACCGCACCTTTAACTACGACTCTCTCCGCCGCTTATCTGCGCGCCGCCGCCCGTGGCGCGTGTATGTTTTACTGGCATTCGTTGTTGGATGCTCTTTGCCGGAAAGACCCCGCCGACTTGCGACTTGCCACTTGCGACCTGCTCTCCATCGGCCATACTTCCGGCGCGGATGCGTTGGCCGGATTTCTCACTCACCACCTGACCCACAGGAGTTAACTCTCATGCAAACCAACTATCTCAAGCGCCTGTTAAGTAAAAACGAGCAGATAATACTCATTGCCCGCCAACATTGGCTGGTGCTCGCTGGCGAAATTCTCAGCGAGAGTGTGTTGACCCTCGCCCTCATCGCGCTGATCACGCTGATTTGGCAGTGGTGGGTGAAAGACGCCTGGGTAGCGTTCGGATATTTGTTGTTGCTCTTGCCACTCATCAGCCTGTGGCGGGATGTGTTGAAGTGGGCCAATCGCCAATTCGTGGTCACCAATCGCCGGGTGATTCAACTGGAAGGCGTCCTGCATAAAGACATCACCGACTCCTCGCTGGAGAAGGTCAATGATGTCAAAATGGTGCAGTCGCTCTGGGGCCGCATCTTTGATTACGGCGACATCGAGATTCTTACGGCCAGCGACTTGGGCGTAAATTTGTTCAAACGCATTAACGCCCCTATCAAATTCAAAACCGTCATGCTGGATGCCAAAGACAAACTCGGCGGCTCGATGGATACGGGCGCGCGTTCCGCCACGCCCGATATTCCGACCATGATTGCCCAACTCGATAGCCTGCGCAAGCAGGGGGTGTTAACCGAAGACGAGTTTGGCAAGAAAAAGGCTGAACTGCTTGCCAAACTCTAACGCCACTGTTTATTTCGATTCCGTAGTAACGTAGTTGCCCCTTGTGGGCGGTGAAATCATTCGGAGGTCATCTATGAAAACATTAATTAAGAACGGCACGCTCATTACCGCCGCCGAAAGTTTTAAAGCAGATTTGCTTGTCGAAGATGGTAAGGTCGCCCTCATCGGCGCGACCCTGTCGGGCGACAGCGCCCAAGTTGTAGACGCCACCGGCAAATACGTTCTGCCCGGCGCGATTGATGTTCACACCCATCTCGAACTGCCCTTTGGCGGCACGGTCTCCTCCGATGATTTTTACTCGGGCCACAAAGCGGCGGCCTTTGGCGGCACCACCTTTCACATTGATTTCGCGGTGCAGGCCAAAGGCGAGCGTTTGCATGACACCGTGGAACGCTGGCACAAAAAATCCAGCGACAAGGCCGTATTGGACTACGGCTATCACATGGCCATTGCCGACCTCACCGATGAGGTCCTCAATGAGATTCCGCAGATGGGCGCGGAGGGCATTCCATCGCTTAAACTCTTTATGGCCTACAAAAACGTCTTGCAGATTGACGATATGACGATGTTCAAGACCATGATGAAGGCCGCCGAGCATGGCATGATGATCATGGTACACGCCGAAAATGGCGATGCGATTGATGTGCTGGTGAAGAAAGCGTTGGCCGAGGGCCACCTCACCCCCGAATGGCACGCCCTCACCCGGCCCGATTGGTGCGAAGGCGAGGCCACGCATCGGGCGGTGGCCCTGGCCGCCATCGCGGGCGCGTCGTTATATGTGGTGCATGTCACCTGCGCCAAAGCGGTGAACGCCATTGCGGCCGGCCGCGCGGCGGGAGTCAAGGTGATGGGCGAGACGTGCGTGCAATACTTTCACTTCACCATTGACGATTTGCGTAAACCCGATGGCGCGAAGTGGGTGTGCTCGCCGCCCGTCCGCACCCAAGCCGACAACGCCGCGCTCTGGGAAGCGGTGCGGAATAATTCCCTGCAAGCCATCTCCACCGACCATTGCCCATTTTTCTTTGATGGCACGAAGGAAATTGAGTACGAGGGCCAGCCAATCAAAATTGCGGGCAAGGAGTTGGGCGCGAGTGACTTCTCGAAAATCCCCAACGGCCTGCCCTGCATCGAAGACCGGATGCCGATTTTGTGGACGTATGGGGTTGGGCAGGGCCACTTCTCGTTGAATCGGTTGGTGGAACTCACCAGCACCAACCCGGCCAAGATGTTTGGCCTCTACCCCAGGAAAGGCACGCTGGCTGTGGGCGCGGATGCGGATGTGGTGATTTGGGATCCGGCCAAGAAGAAAACCGTCAGCGCCTCCAACTCGCATCAGCGCACCGACTACAACTTGTACGAGGGTTGGGAACTCACCGGCTTGCCGGAGAAAGTCTATCGGCGTGGCGAATTGATAGTGGACGGGGAGAAGTGGTTGGGCAAGGCCGGAACCGGGACGTGGATCCCGCGCGCCGCCCACGCACCCATTTTGTAGGGGTCGTTTAACCACAAAGAACACAAAGGGTTTTCACAAAGGCCACAAAGTTTTCTTTGTGGCCTTTGTGAATCTTTCCTTCGTGTTCTTTGTGGTGAATTCTTTTATTGAATCGCCGACAGAATTTCGGGGATGGGCGGATAGTCGCCCGCGACTTCGTTGACGTAGGCATAGCGGATAAGGCCCGACTGATCTATTACGAAGATGCCGCCCAGCATGGCGATGTCGCCGGTGGCCTGGCCCTGGGTTAGGCCGGCCGCCGCGGCCCGCGCGCTGTTGGCATACAGTTGTGGGTTGAGCATGGTATGCCAGCCGCCGCGTTGCAAGCCATAGGTCACATGCACATCAATGGTTTTGGCCGCCGGCACCAGGCAGGTGAGGCTGGGCGCGAGCTTGCCACAGAAGTTGATGGCGTGCTTGGGTTCGCCAATGCCCACCGCCACGCTTTTCAGACCGGCGGCGCGAATCTCGTCCTTGTGCTGTTCCAACTGAACCAGCATATAGCGGCAGTGCATTCAGCCAAAGTGCCGCAGGAACGTGAGCAATACCGGCCCGTCACGCCACGCTTCCGAGAGTGGCACGGGTTGACTCTGTGTGTTCAACACCGTCACATCGGGCGCGCGGTCACCAATCTTGAAAATACTCTCCACAAACAACAACCTTTCAATTAACGCGATGGCGAAATTGTATCAAACCCCGGTAGCGTTTGCCTGTGGGTTGTAGAGGCTTGGGTTCTAAAGGCGATCCAACGCGCTAGTGTGGCGTGGAGGTCCTTTGAAGAATCTCTGCCGCCCATGCCGTATCGGCCTCGTCAAGCGGCGGGGTGGGCGATTTAGCGTAGTCGAGAATTAAGTCGTATCCCGCCCGGTCATAAACGCTGTGGAGTAAGACCCCGAGGTTAACGATTGGCTCCTTGTCATCCGGCCGCAAGGGCAGGGGAAAGGTGGGGATGGGTTGGCGCACGGAGAAGGGATAGAGTCGAGCCGTGGTGTCTTCACTCCGCCGGATAAACAACCGGTACGGGCTGTTGGCCTCTTCGGTATAGGGCATCGGTTGCCCGGCGCGTAGCAGGTCAATCTCCACAAAATTAACGTAGGTGTTCAACGTCTTCTCGCGTTGACTCAGATACGTCTTACGGTCTGACTGTTTGTTGCTGTGGGAGAGCAGTTCAATCACCGTCACCACCTCGCCGCTCGGCACCAGACGCACTTCCAAATAGCCTTCTTCAACCGGCTGAGGCAGGGCCACGGTCAGATACGGCGCGCTGTCCATCACGGGTGCGGCGACTGGCGCGCCGCCCCGATTGATGACCATGACATCAGGATAACGGGTTGTGGGCCGGGTATCCGGCGCGGCGGCGATGTAGGCATGTGTTTCGACGGCGACGAAATAGCGCGGACGTAGAATAGGCCCGAGTGACTCGGCCAGGGCGCTAATCAACCGATGATGCACATCGCGCCACAGCGCCGGGTTTTCGAGCCAGGGATTCATACCGGGGAATGGATGAGACATGACCAAACACCTCGCTTATAATGACTTCGATTATACTCCAGTCGGGAGACGCCCATGACCGAATATATTACGCTTGAATCTATTAAAGCCGCGCGGCAAGCCATCGCTGGAAAAGTTCACGTCACACCGATGTTGAGTTCGGAGCAGTTGGGTCAACGGATTGACGTGCGACTGCTCCTCAAAGCCGAGTGTTTGCAAAAGACCGGCTCGTTCAAACCGCGTGGCGTGCTCAATCGGTTGCGGTTTTTATCGGAAGATGAAAAGGCGCGCGGACTGATTACGATGTCGGCCGGCAATCACGCGCAGGCGTTGGCGTGGGGGGCCCGGCAGGTGGGCGCGGCCAGCACCGTCGTCATGCCCGCCTCCGCGCCATTGAGCAAAGTCAGGGCCGCGCAAGCCTATGGGGCGACGGTGATTCAAGAACTGACCATGTCCCAGGTGTTTGCCACTGCCGAGGCGCTTCGCACCGAACGGGGCTTGACGCTGGTGCATCCTTTCGATGACCCACACATCATGGCCGGGCAAGGCACGGTGGGTTTGGAAATTATCGAGCAGGCGCCCGAAGTGACGAAAGTGGTGGTGGGCATTGGCGGCGGCGGGCTGATTGGCGGCATCGCGCTGGCCATCAAGCATCTGCGCCCGGATGTAAAAGTCTACGGGGTGGAACCCACCGGGGCTGACTCCATGTTTAAGAGTCTCGCCGCCGGAAAGGCCATGCGGATTGATAAAGTGGACACCATCGCCGATGGGCTGGGTGCGCCCTTTGCCAGCGACCTCACCTTTGCGCTGACCCGGCAGTATGTAGATGAGGTGGTGTTGGTCAACGATGAACAAATTACTGAGGCGCTCGGTTTGATTTTGGCCTACACCAAACTATTGGTCGAACCGGCCGGGGCCGCCAGCGTCGCCGCGTTGCTTTGCGGTAAAATACCGCTTGAACCACCGGATGTGGTCGTGGCTCTCCTGAGCGGCGGCAACATTGATCTGGCTCGCTTGAAGACTCTATTGTAGGAGGTGCGCTATGGCTCTCGCGCCAACACTGACCGTAAAACCCCGTTACCCCTCACTCCCCACTGACCAGATCTGGCCAGAGCCGGGGCAATGGACGTATGACGATTTTCTGCGCCTGCCCGACGATGGCGTGCGGTATGAAATCATTGATGGAGCGCTATACATGACCAACGCCCCCGATCCCGAACATCAATACGCCGTCGGTGAAATCTTTGCCGAGATTCGAAACTTCGTTCGGGCCGGGAAATTGGGCATCGCCTACACCGCCCCCATCGAAGTCCACTTGCCCGGCATCACCCAACCGGTTCAACCCGATGTGTTGTTCATCACCGCCGAGCGCCGCCACCTGGTCCGCAAGAAAATCATCGAAGGCGCGCCGGATTTGGTTGTGGAAGTTTTATCCGTTTCAACCACCCGCACAGATCGCAAGGTAAAGTTTGACGCTTACGAACGCGCGGGCGTGCGTGAATTCTGGATCGTGAACCCCAAGACCCGGAGCATCGAGGTCTATGCGCGGTCAGCGCCCGGCGGCGACTATGCCCTGCACGGCGAGTTTGGCCCCGGCGAGAAAGCCACCTCCACCGTCCTGCCCGGCCTGGAACTCCTCACCGACTCCATCTTCCCTTCCGCCTAATTCTCCAATTCTCTAATCCCCACAGGAGTCCCTTCATGTCCGATTCGATGTCCGCCGACGAAATGGTGGCCCTCACCAAAGCGCATTCCTTTTTCTCGTGGTCGGCCCAGGGCGCGGTCAATCCCATTCCAATGGCCAAAGGCAAAGGCGTGTATTTTTGGGACGCGCATGGCAAGCGCTACTTTGACCTCAACTCGCAGTTGATGTGCGTCAACATCGGCCACGGCGACCAGCGCGTGATTGACGCGATTAAGGCGCAGGCCGAAGAACTGGTCTACGCCGGGCCAGGCATGGCGACCAAAGCCCGCGCCCAGTTTGGCAAAGAACTGGCCGAGGTCATGCCGGGCGATCTCAAGAAATTTTTCTTCACCCTCGGCGGCGCGGAGGCCAACGAAAGCGCGATTAAGATGGCGCGGCAATTCACCGGGCGGCAGAAGATTCTCACCCGCTATCGTTCTTATCATGGCGCGACCTCCGGTTCCATCACCCTCACCGGCGACCATCGCCGCTGGGCCAACGAACCCGGTATTCCGGGCGTCATCCGCATCTTTGACCCGTACAAATATCGCAGTCAACTTCACACCGAGGGCGACAGCGACCAAGTGTTTGCGCGCAAGTGCCTCGACCAGATTGAAGAAGTGCTGATGTATGAAGGGCCGCACACCGTCGCCGCCGTCTTCATTGAAACCGTCACCGGCACCAACGGCATCATCATCCCACCTGACGGATATTTGCAAGGCTTGCGCGAGATTTGCACCAAGCACGGCATCCTGCTGATTTGCGATGAAGTGATGGCCGGGCTGGGCCGCACGGGTGAGTGGTTTGCGGTTGACCATTGGAAAGTGGTGCCGGATTTAATCACAATGGCCAAGGGTTTAACTTCGGCCTATATGCCGCTCGGCGCGGTGGCCCTCAATGAAAAAATCTATGACTTCTATAAAGACAAAGTCTTTTACGGCGGCCTCACCTACAGCGCACACCCGATGAGCCTGGCCGCCGCCGTTGCCGTTTTGCGGGTGCTGAAAGACGATGATCTGGTGGGCAACTCCAAACGCCTGGGCGCGGTGATGACGGGGTTGATGGACGATTTAAAAGCCGAGCATCCCTCGGTGGGCGATGTGCGAAACATTGGCCTGTTTGGGTGTATCGAACTGGTAAAGAATCGCCAGACCAAAGAACCCATGGCCCCGTATGTGGGCGCGAGTCCTGAGATGACCCAACTCGGCGTGTATCTCAGAGAGCAGGGTGTCTACAACTTCACCTGGCGTAACATGCTCCACACCAACCCGCCGCTGACCGTCACCGAGTCTGAACTGCGGGAGGTGTTTGAGATTATCAATAAGGCGCTGGAGATTACGGATGCGGCGGTGAAAGAGTGAAACGTAAAACGTAAAACGCGAAACATGACTGGCCCGGCGGGTAAGCGGGCCAGTTTTATTTTCTCTGTCACAAACGGCTCAGGCTTCTCGTCTTAATGAGTAGCAAACCCCTAAAGGTCTTACAGACCTTTAGGGTTTCCTTGAAGGAGAAAGACTATGACACACATTCTGATTACGGGCGGCGCGGGCGGGTTGGGCCGTGAGGTGACGCCGCGTCTGCAAACGGCAGGCCACACCGTGCGGGTGATGAGCCGCCGCTCCCGGCCCGCCACCCTCGCCCCTGGCCTTGAATGGGCGCAGGCTGACATTGAAACGGGCGCGGGTCTTGCCGAAGCAACGTCCAGCGTGGAGGTCATTATCCATTGCGCCTCCAGCCCGCTCCGGCATACCAAAGAAGTGGATGTGGATGGCTCGCGCCGTCTGCTGGAAGCCGCGCGCGCGGCGGGAGTAAAGCGCCTCGTCTACGTCTCGATTGTGGGCATTGACCGCCTCCCGGCCTATCCCTACTATCGGCACAAACTCGCGGCGGAGGCGGTGGTGCGCGCAGGCGGCGTGCCATATTCCATTTTGCGCGCCACACAATTTCACACCCTGCTGGATCGGCTCCTACAAGCGACGGCCAAATTTCCGTTGGCCCTGACGTTCACCGATTTCAAGTTTCAGGTGATAGACACGGGCGAGGTGGCGGCGCGCTTGTGTGCGCTCGCCGAGGCCCCACCGGCCGGCCTGCTCCCCGACATGGGCGGGCCGGAAGTGTTGACGCTCGGCGAGATGGCGCGCGTCTGGTTTGCGGCACAGGGCAAGCCCGCGCGTCTGATGCGCCTGCCACTGCCCGGCAAAATCGCGCACGGCTTTCGCCAGGGTCACAACACCTGCCCTGACCATCGCGATGGCACAATCACTTGGGGGGAATGGGTAAAGCGCACTTACGGAAGGAATGGCCGATGACTCAAAAAACATGGATTCAATTGGCTCTACTCTGGAACGGCGCGGTCAACGCTCTGGCGGGTGTGGCCTTGCTGCTTGCGCCTGGGTGGTTTTTTAGCACCATTGGCACTTACCCGCCGTTCAATCAACATTACTCGGGCGATGGGGGCGCGTTCCTTTTCCCCATCGGGGTCGGCTTATTGCTGGCCTGGCGTGAGCCACGCCGGCATTCGTTGCTCATCGGTATCGCCGCGCTTTCGGGGACGCTCCATGCGGCTAACCATCTGTACGATGATTTTATTTTAGGCCACTGGACGGTGGAGCATTTGGTCAACACGGTCGAGTTGATTTTGCAGACCGGCCTGCTGGGGTGGGCGTGGTGGGTGGTGAAGGAGTGATACAATTTCGCATCGAATTCCCGCCCACTATCCCGGAGTAATTTTGTACACGGATATCACGGGTGACGCGGATTTTCCAAAAATATAATCCGCGTCATCCGTGCCCATCCGTAAAATCCGTGTACGTTTTTCTCTGTTCGAATGGAACGCCTCGAGGCTTTTACCCAACACCGCCCGCTCCTCTTCTCCATCGCCTATCGCATGTTGGGCAGTGCCATGGATGCAGAAGACCTGGTGCAGGAGGCGTTCATCCGTTGGCAAGCAACGTCTGACGCCGAAGTGCTCTCGCCCAAAGCCTATCTCACCACTATCCTCACCCGCCTGTGTATTGACCAGTTGCGTTCCGCGCGGGCCCAACGCGAGACCTACATCGGCCCTTGGTTGCCAGAGCCAATCATGACCGACCCCACCCCCGGCCCCGCCGATAGCGCGGCTTTGGCCGAATCACTCTCGTTGGCGTTCCTCACGTTACTCGAAAGCCTCTCGCCCATTGAGCGCGCGGCCTTCCTGCTGCGCGAAGTGTTTGATTATGAGTATGCGGAGATTGCTGAGATTGTAGGCAAAAGCGAAACCAATTGCCGCCAGAGGGTGAGCCGTGCCAAAGCGCATCTCGCCGAGCGCCGCCCGCGTTTCCGGCCCACGTCCGAACAACATGGCAAGATGCTGTGGCAATTTGGGCAGGCCCTCACCAACGGCGACCTGCCCGGCCTCATCGCACTGCTCACCGACGACATCGTGTCTTATTCCGATGGGGGTGGCAAAGTGTCGGCGGCCACGCATCCGGTTTATGGGCCGGCGAAGGTCGCGCGGCTTTACCTGGGCCTCATGCAAAAAACGCCGCCCGGCCTCACCTACATTCCGGGCCATGCCAATGGCCAACCCGTCATCATCTCCTACCTGGATGGAAAATTATTTAACGTGTTGGCGCTTGACCTGGCCCCCGATGGCCGAATCTGTGGCATCTACAACGTGCTAAACCCTGATAAACTGCGTCATCTGTCGGCGGCGGCGTAAAACGTCGCCATCTCAATTCCGACCCTCTTCTGCCAGACTTCGGAAGTGCGCGCCTCAGACCGCAAATTTCTACTCAACCGCTTTGGCGCGCACTTCCGAAGTCTCAACTGCATAACTCCTAAAGCGATATAAAAAGCGATAGAAACGGCCAAACCACTTGAAATTGAGGGCGTGGCCTGCTACAGTCATAGGCGGTGGATGTTGCGCGTCCGCTTCTGGTGAGCGGCTCGTGCGTACTGCACCCGGAGGAACGATGAACCCGGAAGAATCCTTTGGCCGCCTAATCAAGGCTCGCCGTCGGGCGCTTGACCTGACGCAGGAAGAACTGGCCCGGCGCGTGGGCTGCGCCGCCGTCACCCTACGCAAAATCGAGGCCGACGACCTGCGTCCCTCCCAGCAAATCGCCGAACGGATGGCGATGGCGCTTGGCATTCCATTGGAGGAGCGCGCCGCCTTTGTGCGTCAGGCCCGCGCCGTCACACCCAAGAGTGGGCGGCCCATTGAGCCGACCCCCACACCCATGCCCCGGCCCGAAGAAATCGGGCAGGAAGATTTGAGCGGTAGAGCTATTCGGGGTTATGCCTTGGGGGAACGCATTGGGGCGGGGGGCATGGGGGCGGTCTATCGCGCGGTTCAGCCCCTCGTCGAGCGCGAAGTCGCCATCAAAATCATCCTCCCGCAATTTGCCAATCATCCCGATTTTATTCGCCGCTTCGAGGCCGAGGCCCAATTGGTGGCGCGGCTGGAGCATCCCCACATCGTTCCATTGTATGACTATTGGCGTGAGCCAGGTGTGGCCTATTTGGTGATGCGGTTGTTGCGCGGTGGCAGTGTACGGTCATTGCTGGAAAGTGGCGCTCTGTCTTTGGATGTGGTGGCCCGGCTGTTGGAGCAAATTGGCGCGGCCCTGCACGCCGCGCACCGCGTGGGCGTCATCCACCGCGACCTTAAGCCCGCCAACGTGTTGCTCGACGAAGACAGCAATGCCTATCTCGCCGACTTCGGCATCGCCAAGAATCTGGGTAACCCGAATATGGAGGACGTGACCCGCGCCGATGCTATCGTTGGCTCGCCCGCCTATATGTCCCCGGAGCAAATCCGCTCCGATACCATTCGACCACAGACCGACATCTATTGTCTGGGCGTGATGTTGTATGAGCTGCTGACGGGCAACGCGCCTTTCCATGGGCCAACGCCCTTTGACTTGATTCAGCAACACCTTAGCGCGCCCCTGCCGCCATTGGCCGCCCGCCGCCCCGGTCTGCCCGCCGCGCTCGATACCCTCATCATGCGCGCCACCGCTAAAGACCCGGCGGAGCGGTATGAGAGTGTGTCTGAAATGGTGACGGACTTCAAAGCAGTGGTAAGTGGACAATTATCGCTGACGAGTGTGTCGACTCCGACACTGACCGCTTCGCGCGATGACCGATTACTGATTACTGAAAACCCCTATAAAGGTTTGCGGGCTTTCGGAGAAGGCGATGCCGAAGATTTCTTCGGGCGCGAAACATTGACTCAACAATTATTAGCGCGTTTGGCTGAAGGCGGCGATCTGGCGCGCTTCCTGGCGGTGGTGGGGCCAAGCGGTAGCGGCAAGTCGTCGGTCGTAGGGGCAGGCCTTGTGCCTGCCCTTAGGCGCGGCGCGCTCCCCGGCTCCGAAAATTGGTTTATCGTTGAACTTATGCCCGGCCCACACCCATTGGAAGAACTGGAGGCCGCGCTGTTGCGTGTGGCCGTTAGCCCGCCCACCGAATCAACCCTGTTGGCGCAATTGCGGGAAGACGAGCGCGGCCTTTTGCGCGCCGTGCGCCGTTGTCTGCCCGACGATTCCAACATCGAACTCGTGTTGGTGATTGACCAATTTGAAGAAGTGTTCACCCTGGTTCACGACGAGGCGGTGCGGGCGCATGTGCTCAACAGCCTGCTGGCGGCGGTGCTGGATGAGCGGAGCCGGGTGCGGGTGATTATCACCCTGCGCGCCGATTTTACCGACCGGCCTCTGCGCTATATGGACTTCGGTGAGTTGATGCGCCAGCGGAGTGAGTTTGTGTTGCCGCTCACGCCCGATGAATTAGAACATGCCATTCGCAACCCCGCCACCCGCGTGGGCCTGACCCTGGAGCCTGGCCTGGCCGCCGCCATCATCCACGATGTGGCCGACCAGCCCGGGGGCTTGCCGCTCTTACAATATGCCCTGACCGAATTGTTTGAGAAGCGCGATGGCCGCACGCTGACAAAGAAAGCCTACGCCGAAATTGGCGGCGTGCTGGGCGCATTGGGCCGCCGCGCCGAAGAAGTGTTTGCCGGATTGAAAGATGATGAGCAGGCTTTGGCGCGGCAGTTGTTCTTGCGATTGGTGACGCTGGGCGAAGGGGTCGAGGATACGCGCCGCCGCGTCCTCCGCTCTGAGGTCGAATCACTTGTAGGGTTAACCCCCACCCCAGCCCTCCCCCATCCGCAAAGTGCGCGGATAGGGGAGGGAGAACCCCCCTCCCTTGTCGGTGTTCTTCCGACGGGGGAGGGCCGGGGCGGGGGTCTGATGGCTGTGATTGAGTCTTTCGGCAAGCATCGCCTGCTGTCCTTTGACCGCGACCCGCTGACGCGCGGGCCGACGGTGGAGGTGGCGCACGAGGCGTTGTTGCGCGAGTGGCCACGTCTGCGCGAGTGGCTCAACGATAGCCGCGCCGATGTGCGAATGCAGAGGCAACTGGCCCACGCCGCCACTGAATGGCAAACCGCCCACCGCGAGGCCAGTTATTTGCTGACTGGCGCGCACCTGGAACAGTTTGAGGGTTGGGCCGGGACGACGACGGTGGCGTTGACGCAAGACGAGGGTGCTTATCTTGAGGCGAGTATTGCCGAGGGCGAGCGCAAGCAAACCGAGGAATTGCGACGGCAACGGCGCGAGTTGGAACTGACGCGCAAATCCGAGGCGGCGCAACGCACCTCGGCCAACCGCCTGCGCTATTTGGTGGGCGCGCTGACGATTTTCCTGCTGGTGGCGGTGGGCCTGACGGCCTTTGCCTTCAACCAACAAAGCCGGGCGGAGGAGCAGGCACGGCTTTCGACCTCACGCGAGTTGGCGGCGGCGGCGGTGAACAACATTGGCGTTGACCCAGACCTCAGTATTTTGTTAGCGTTGCAAGCAGTGGACAAATCCCGAACCAAGGAGGCCGAAGAAGCACTGCATCGGACTGTGGCTTCAGCGCAATCACACATTGTCCTGAGCGGTCATACCATTGGGGTGACAGATGTAGCTTACAGCCCCGATGGTATACGCTTAGCAACGGCCAGTCTGGATGGCACAGCCAAAATTTGGGACATAGCTACAGG
>Ga0247727_10011683_pt1 | contig 15251 bp, 22 predicted proteins | sample WisWelCaveWW1625_FD_202498 | JGI IMG/M metagenome (GOLD analysis project Ga0247727, IMG submission 202498) | Biofilm microbial communities from Wishing Well Cave, Virginia, United States - WW16-25 | ecosystem: Environmental > Aquatic > Deep subsurface > Groundwater > Cave microbial mat | place... | reverse complement strand
AAATCTTGAACAGCATAGATGGCAGCATTGGATTATATGATGATGATGGAATAGAGATCTTCGGTTTTAATAATACAATATCAAACAATGAATTTGTTAATCATACAAGAGGCATCTATATCGAAAGTGCAGTCAATAACATCCTCGTGAACAATACATTCGGAGGAAATTTAATCTCAGACATATTTTCGTTTGACAATGTAGCTAATACACTAGTCCTTCTTCAGGGGCAAAATGAACTAAGGTTTGATAAGAAACTAATCAATGTCACTGACATCGACAATCTCTTTATCGGATCAAGCATTGCAACTGTCAATGCAGCAGCAGAGCCAGCAATGAACACCTCTGCAAACATAACATTTGCAACTCCAACATGTCCAACAAATATCTCTGCTCTGAATCAATTCACTACTAATCCTAATACTGTCTTAAGTGGTGGGCAGATCTGTAATGCAGGAACTACACCAGCATGTACAGCAATCTCGTGTGTAGGGAATCTTCTCAGCTTTAATGTGAAAGAATTCTATTCCTATGCAATTCCTATTGTCGTTGACTCAGATGGTGATGGCGTTAATGATGATGTGGATGCATGTCCAACAGTAGCAGGAACATTCCAGGGTTGTCCATCAAGTCTTAGAGTCTCTGTCGAAGAGATCGACGCTTCCAACAAATCAGCTATCCAAACTGATACTGCTCTACAAACCAAAATCTTCTCCACTGATATCGGCAGCTGTGCCTTATCAATCGGTGTTGAACCAAGCAATTATGACCAGATTTACAGTAATTGTACAGCTGAAAACACTCAACTAGAAACATTTTCACCTACTGTAGACAAAAAACCACAAAATCTAATCAGTGATTTAGTAGGTATAGGTGCTACTCCTGGCAACAAATTAGTTTTAGTCAGATCAAGACAAAATGCTGATGGATCCTTCGGTTTCGCTGGTTTCAAGATTCCTAGCTTAGCTGCTGGTGAATCACGAGATGTTGGCTTCAATATTGTTCCTGGTAAAACTACATTCGTCCAAACCTCTTACCTCACAAGAGATAGCAATGGTGTTTGGCACAGTGAACGTATAGCTCGAGTCATTCAAGGCTCTGAACTCCAAGTATACCAACCAGATTATGAAGTCTGGCTAAACAGCGAACAAATCTACCCATTCCTCTTCATCAGCGACAGCGACTGGGATGTAGATGTCTGTCTTCAAGTCCCATCTGGCTACAAGGTTGTTGAACCAGGCACATGTGGTCAAACCTTTGTCCAAAACGAAGTCAAATTATTTGAATTCAAAGTTGTTGATGTCGGCAGTCCAAAAAAATTCAATGTTAAAGCTAGCCTCAAGGTCAAGCACAAAGGTAAGGTTCAAAGTCTAGATCTTGACATACCCTCAGACAACAAAATTAAAGGAAAATAAGGTAACAACAGCTTCTCTGTGGCTAATGTGAAACTTCGCACAGTGCTTCAAAAACATCTGATATCAGAAGAAAGACCTTTGATGAGAAAGTAGCTCAAGCAAAGAAAAAGAAGTAATATTATTTTATTTTTCTAAATTTTTAGATAAACATTAAAACACGTAGTTGTTTTGGTTTAACTATGATCAAGAAAATCATTTTAGACACCAATTTCATCATGATTCCAGCGCAGTTTAAAGTAGATATCTATGCAGAATTAGACAAAATATGTGACTTTAACTATGAGCTATATGTTCTTGATAGAAGCCTAACAGAGCTTGATACCATCATTAAAACCCAAAAAGGCAAGGAAAAGGCTGCTGCAAGGCTTGCTAAGGCCATTCTAGAGGCTAAAAAACCGAAGATTTTAAAAACAACCTCTAAAGTCTACGTAGATAACATACTCCTTGGTTTAAAAGACTTTATCGTAGCAACCCAAGATCATGAATTACGTCTAAAGCTTAAAAAGGAAGGAGTTAAAACTATTGTCTTACGACAAAAAAAGTATCTGATGCTTGATTAAAATGTTTTACAAAACAACAGTGCAGGATTATGTAAGGGTTCCACCAAACTTGTTTGGTGAGAATACCGAGACTGCAGTTCTCAAAGTAGTCAAGGAAAAGTACGAGGGCTTTATCTCACAGGATATTGGTGTAGTCATTGATGTGTCAGCAGTGAAGGAAATCGGCGAAGGCGTTATCATACCAGGGGATGGAGCATCATTTTACGAAACAACATTTGAATTAATTACCTTTAAGCCAGAGATGCATGAGGTGTTGAATGGCACAGTTAAGGATATTGCAGATTTTGGTGCTTTCATGAATTTAGGTCCAATTGAAGGCATGGTTCATGTTTCACAAACTATGGATGATTTTGTAACATTTTCAAAAGAAAAGGTGTTGAGTGGCAGAGATTCAAAACGAACTCTCAAGATTGGCGATCTTTGTCGAGCAAGAGTTGTTGCAGTGTCATTCAAAGACATCACCAACCCAAAACTTGGCTTAACCATGAGGCAGCAAGGCCTTGGAAAACTAGAGTGGATTGAAGAGGATAAGGCAAAGAAGAGCGCTCCTCCAAAAGAAACAAAGGAAAAAGAAACAAAGACTAGAGAAAAAGGTAAAAAATGAAAAAAAAGTTATGCAAACGGGATAAGCTGTTTTTCACAGAGGAAGTTTGTCCACGATGTCATGCAGCTGATCTGGCAACGAGTTTTCAGGGCAAGATAAATGTTGTTGATGCTTCAAAATCAGCAGTTGCTAAAAAAGCAGGCTTCCATGAAAATGGAGAGTATGCAATTAAGTGCAGGTAAAGAAAATGAAACTAAAGATTTTGAAAAACACTGAAGAGCCTTTGTTGTCAAGAAATAAAATTGAGGCAGAGGTGGAATTTGATGGTGCTCCTCCTGCAAGAAAGGATGTGATTGCTGCGGTAGCAGAGGTGAATGGTGTGAAGCCAGAGCTTGTAGTTGTGACTAAAATTGATCCTAAGTTTGGATTTCATAAAGCAGCAGTTACTGCATATTCCTATAAAGACGAAAAATCATTAGACAGAATAGAGGAAAAGAAGAAATTAGCAAAGACAGGATTCAAGAAACCAAAGGAAGTAGCACAAGCAGCACCAGCACAATAAGGTATAACAAATGGCAGATAAGAAAATAGCAGCAAAACCAGCAGCAAAGGGAAAAACATATAAGATTTACAAAGCATATCAAATACAAGGGGATAAGCTTATTCGAAAAGGTGGCATGTGCCCCAAGTGCGAAGGTTCATTACTTGCGCTTCATAAAGATAGAAAGTCATGCGGCAGATGCGGTTACGTTGAGTTTCTGAAATCAGTTTAAGCATTTGGTTGTAGAAACTTGTTGACATTAGATTTTAACGTTTCTTTTTTATTAACGAGTGTATTGAGTATTGAAAGAGAATGGCTCTCAGCTGGTTGATTCTGCAGAAGTTGTTGAAGCAGCACATAAAGAATTAAAGAAAAAAGAAATAGAAAAAATAGTTGCACAGTAAGAGTATGAAGAAGTACTGCGAACTGTTGCACACATGTTTCCAGAACGGCAGAAGTTTTTCGAGAAAGTGCTTGAAGAATTGAGAAAGCGACTGAGGTAATCTCTTTAAATAAAATTGGAAATATTTATAAACTCATGCTTCATACATACAAGAAACAAATAAAGGTGTATAGACATTGATATTATATCTAATGGATCATTTGCAAATACTTTCTTATACTGACTATTTTTCGGAGGCCTGTAAATGAAAAAAGGTTGGATATTATGAAAATAAACTCACGAGCGATTTTCTCCTCTTCCTTAGTTATATCTATACTAATAGTTTTAGTTTTTGCGGTCATAGTTTTAATTAATCCGACAATAGGAGGGAGTTTCGCCGCCTTACCATCTCTGCCACCTCAAGCAAAGGCTTGTCCTTCGCTAGGGCCGCCTTCTCAAGATGTAGCGCAAAGGTGTGCGGCGCTTAGCAAAACCCCAGCTCAAATAAAAGATCCGGAAGGTTGTGCAATAGGCTGGCAAGTTTGCGGTTTTCCAGTTTTGTATCAATTTAATGGAGATATGCGCGGTGACCTATTCGGCTCTTCGGTTGCTTCCAGAGACATCAACAACGATGGCAAGTCAGATATAATAGTCGGCGCTCCGCATGGCAACGCGGGTGGTTTTATAGTTAATGGTTATGTTCGTGTTTTTAATGGCGCTACCGGCGCGCAGTTATACCAATTCAACGGAACTACCGTTGGCAGTGAGTTTGGTTTTTCGGTTGCGGCAGGCGATGTGAACAATGACAGCAAAGCAGACATTATAGTCTGTGCATACACAGGCGATACAGGTGGGTTTGGTAACAATGGTTATGCCGAAGTACTTGATGGCGCTACCGGCGCGCAGTTATACCAATTCAACGGAACTACCTCTGGCGATCTGTTTGGTTCTTCGGTTGCGGCCGGTGATGTCAATGGTGACGGCATATCAGACATCATAGCCGGAGCGTCTCGTGGCTCTATAGGCGGAGTGCAAGTAGGTTATGTCCGTGTTTTCGATGGTTCAACAGGCACTCTGCTGTACCAATTCAATGGAACCTCATCCTTTGAATTTTTTGATGTATCAGTGGCGGCCGGTGATGTGAACAATGATAGCAAAGCAGACATTATAGTCGGCGCACTCGGTGGCGATACAGGTGGGTTTACTAACAATGGTTATGCCAAAGTACTTGATGGTGCTACCGGCGCGCAGTTATACCAATTCAACGGAACTACCTCTGGCGATCAGTTTGGTTCTTCAGTTGCTTCCAGAGACATCAACAACGATGGCAAGTCAGATATAATAGTCGGCGCTCGGTTTGGCAACGCGGGTGGGTTTACGGGTAACGGTTACGTTCGTGTTTTTAATGGCGCTACCGGTGCACAGTTATACCAATTCAACGGTACCGCGTCCTTCGACTCTTTTGGTTTTTCGGTTGCGGCAGGCGATGTGAACAATGATAGCAAAGCAGACATTATAGTCGGTGCATACGCAGGCGATACAGGCGGGTTTACGAATAACGGTTACGCCAGTGTTTTTGACGGAGCGACAGGAACATTACTGGTGCAACTAGACGGATCTGCGGCAGAAGATAAGCTAGGCTGGTCTGCAGCTTCTGGCGACGTTAACGGTGATGGCATATCCGATGTAATTCTCGGCGCATTGCAATTGGTTGTCGGCAACGGATATATCAGAGTTTACGCGGGTGGCTGAAACTATTTCACATCTTTACCACGCACAACAACATTTGTAGAATGTATATGTGCTGGAAAGTTCTGTTTTCTTAATATCTCTTTTAATTGCACCTTTAGAATCGGACTATTACTGGATATGAGTATGTATAGGTACCTTATCCTGTTTATCTTTTAGAAACTGAAAGCATAAAGTTTATATCTTTTATTCTACATTTTTAGCATATGACAAAAATTCACTTCATCACCCAAGGTTGTTCTGCCAATGTAGCTGATTCTGAAGTGATGATGGGATTACTTAAAGAAAGCGGTTCTGATATTGTTGACGATGTAGCTCAAGCAGATATTGTTGTGTTTAATACCTGTACTGTCAAAAATCCTGCTGTAACTGATTTTAATAAAAATTTAAAAAATATAAAAGAAAAATATCCAAATAAAAAGATTGTAATAGCTGGTTGCGTTCCTCAGTCCCAGCCAAAGGAGTATTCTGAATATTCTAAAATTGGAACCTATCAGATTAAAAATATAACGAAAGTTGTTGATGAAACAGTAAAAGGAAATGTTGTTTCTTATTTGGAAACAAATGATGAAGGAAGACTGAATCTTCCCAAAGTTAGAAAGAATAATTTAATTGAAATAACAAGCATATTACAAGGCTGTTTGAACGTCTGTTCGTTCTGTAAAACTAAGCAAGCACGAGGAAATGCAAAGTCATACCCAATCAGAGATATTGTAAGGCACATTAGCCAATCAGCAAAAGAAGGGGTAAAGGAAATTTGGCTTACTTCTCAGGACAATGCTGTGTATGGTTTAGAATTTGATTCTAATCTAGCAGAGTTGCTAAAAGAGATTGTTTCTATTGATCGTGACTTCAAACTACGAGTAGGAATGGGCAATCCAAAGTATATGCTTGCTTATTTAGATGATTTAATTAAAGTCATGAAGAATCCAAAGATTTTCAAGTTTATTCATATTCCTTTGCAAGCAGGCAGTAACAAAGTTTTAGAACATATGAAGCGAGGCTACACTGCAGAAGAATTTGTCTATATTGTTAAAAAGTTTAGAGAAGTAATTCCTGAAATCAGCATCATGACAGACATTATTTGCGGGTATCCAACAGAAACAAGAGAAGATTTTGAAGAAACAATTAAGATAATTAAAGAAACAAGGCCTGATGGTATTAATGTTTCTCGTTTCTGGCCACGTCCAGGAACTCCTGCTGCAAAGCTAAAGCAGATTGATGGTGCTGAAGCAAAAGAGCGATGCAAAAAAATGATGGAACTATTTACTACCGTTGCTAAAGAAAATAATCAGAAATGGATCGGCTGGCAAGGAAAAATTCTAATTTCTGAAAAAGGAAAAAACAATACATCAGTTGGAAAGAATTATGCATATAAGCAAGTTGTTATTGCTGAAGATATTCCAATAGGACAAGAGGTTAGAGTCAAGGTAACTTCAGCTACACCACTCGATGTACGTGGAGAAATTGTAAATGATTAAAGTTTTTACCACAAAAAACTATTTTATTGGATTAATATATTTGGTGCTTGCAGTAATCCTCACACTTATTTTCTCATTCTTTGGATTGATTGTTGTTGGAATTATACTCGGAATTGCAGTTGTGCTGTATGTTATATTTGGCATTTCATATATAATTCATGCTGTTAAGAAAAAAGTGAAAAGAAAACGCTAGTCTAGGACGCTTTGCATATATGCGCGATTAGACTCAATTTTTACGCTGCCTTCATAGAAATCTAATTTTCATAGCAAAGATCTTATATCATCTTCTATATCTTTTGGTTGAATCTTTGGATCGAATCTCTTCACGACCTTTCCTTCCTTATTTATCAGGAACTTCTCAAAATTCCACTTCACAAGAACACCTTGAGATAAATATGTGTACAGAGGATTATCTTTCAACACTGTTGTTTTCGAAAACAAAGGAAATGTAACTCCGTACTGTTGCTTACAAAATGACAGTATCTCTTTATTCGAGCCTGGCTCTTCTTGAGCAAACTCATTCGATGGAAACCCTAGTATGACAAATCCTTCTGACTTGTATTTTTCATAAAGTTTCTGTAAACCGGTATATTGTGGAGTATAACCACATTTTGAAGCGACATTTACGATCAAAACGACTCTTCCAGAAAAATCACGCATAGAAAGTATCCTCCCATCAATATCCCTTACCTCATAGTCATAGATAATCACATTTCCATCTCCTTCTTTCTCAAATTTTCAGTAAATTCCCTTGTTTTTATGAATTTCATCAGGTCAATTATATCTTGCTTGTCGTTCATTCTCCCGAACCAGTAATTTCTCTTATCCAGAGTAATCTTTATTACATTAGCTTGCGAACACGGACCCAGACAATACGGTCTTTCAAGTGAAATGTCAATCTTGTTCTCTTGTAGTTGAGATTCGATAAATTCATTCAACACAACAGGATTTCCCTTTTCATCGTGGCCACAGCAGCAGCCATTACACACATACAAAGTATCTTTCAGCTTTCCGATAGTAACTAAAACTCCCATGAATTTGATTATGACCCATCTTATTTAAAGTTTGCCCAAAATAAGAAATAATTATCTCTTTCCTTGGAAAGCCAACAAATCCTCTGTTGTTAACTTCCCTCCTTTCTTTAGCTTCTCTTCAGCTTTTTGTTGTAGCTGTTCAATATTAACTTGAGGTTTTTGCTGTTTAAATTTTTCTTTCCTAGGATCTGCTTTAAATTCTCTCTTTTCTTCTTTCTTTTTAGAAATTACTTCTTCTAATTTAGCACCTAATTGAGTATTGATCTCATAGATTTTTTGCTTGTAGTGATGTATTTGTTTCTCAAACTCTTTTTGGTTTGATTCTAGCTCTTTTAATCGGTTTGATAATGTAATTACCTCTTCGTGCTTTTTCTGGCTTTCTTCTGCTTTTGTTTGCGTTGCTTTATGAGTTTCATCAGCTTTGTGACGTACTGCATCAAGTTCTTGGGAAAGCTTTCTTGCTTCCTCAGATAGTGCAGACGCTCCTTCAGTTTCCTTCAGCAGTTTCTTCTTTTGTTTAATTACCTTCATGAGCTTTTGTTCTTTTTCAAAACTCAATGCATCTGTTTCAATCTTGTACTCCATGTCTTTAATTTCTTTTTTAATATAGGAGGTGTTGATTCGTGGTCCTTTCTTGTTGTTTTTTCTCTGAGGAGCTACCTTCTTGAATTCTTCAATCTTTACTTTGAGCTGCTTATTCAATTCATCTCGTTCAGTTTTTAATTTTTTGACAGAATCAGTTAAAGAATTTCTTTCTTTCTTTAATGTTTTAATTTTATTCCTTGAATCATTAATTTTATTCCTACTTTCTTTGCTTTGAGAAAAAAAACCCTCTTTTAATGCATCCAGTCTATTCAGCTCAGTCTTAAGACTAGAGAGTTCTCCTTCATTACTTTGTTTCATTGTTCAGTCGTTGTCGCATAAAGTAAAAAGACAAAAAAAGACTTTAACCAAATAGTGCGCCCAAACCGGCAGCAGCTGATTCTTCAGTCTTCTTTTCTTCTTTCTTGGCTTCTTCCTTCTTGGCAGGTGCAGCAACAGGTGCAGCAGCAACAGGTGCGACTGCAGCTTTTGCAATTGCTTCTTCGATGTTTAATCCATCAAGTGCAGCAACTAAAGCTCTTACACGTGCTTCATCCACCTTTACGCCAGCAGCTTCCAATACCTTCTTTAAGCCAGCTTCATCCACTTTCTTTCCAGCTTTGTGGATCAACATTGCTGCGTATACATATTCCATTTTATTCCTCCATACAATTATAATTTATTCTCAGATGTTGCAGCTTGAACAGCTATTGCTTCTCTCGCTGCTTTCTGGATCATGAGTTCTACGATTTCTTTTGTAAATATGCCAGCTTCAACACCAAGGTTGATTGCCCATGTATGTGCCTGTTGAATATCAGCACGCAACCTTTCTTCATCAATCGAGAGCACGTTCTTTTCATATATCATGCCGTTTTCATAGACAGCAACAACATTCAAACCAATCTCCATAGGCTCAATGCTTAATCTGAGCAACATGCTTGACAAGAGTGGTGAACATACTTCTCCTTCTTTCAATACTAGCGCATCCTCTTTGATTACAATCTTTCCAGCTTCAACTCCTGCTTTTATTTTTAGTGAAGCAAGCTCGCTGATCACAGGACCAGGTGCAAATGGTGTTGGTCCTTTTGGCACAATAAGATCATATGGTGCCTTTTGTCCTGGTTTGATTGGTGATTTTGACTTACTTTTAGATATGCTCTTGTAGATCTTAAATGGGTTTTCTTTTGTAAACAGCAGTGCTGGCATGCCTCCTGCATAGTTCATGATCTGCTCAATTCCTGGTTTTTTGTCCTTCACCTTCTCAATTGCCAACTTCAGCAGTCTGCGTTTGGTCATCATCATTAGCACAGACTCTCTGAGCTTTCCTCTCATTGCCTGCAGTTGCTTGCTTGGTAATGTTTCCACATTGATGACACCAACAATCGGATAAGAGAGTAACAGCTTTGCAAACTCATCTACCACATGTTTCTTTTCTTCTGACACTTTAGATTTGTATTTCATACTTATTCTACCTTCACTGGTTTGCTCATGGTTAGTTTCAGCAGCACGTTCTTGATATTATTCTTTTCCTGCGGTAATGCATGCAGTATTTGATTGTACACAGCAAGTACATTTTCTATGATCTTTGTTTCTTCCATATCTTCTTTTGCGATAGAACACTGCACCATCGGCGTTGTTCGTGAAACAAGTCGTATGCTCTTTTTCAATTTCTCGAAAATTGGTTTAAGATTTGTCTTAGGCTGTACAATGCAGCCTGCTTTTGGATTTGGCATCTTTCCTTTTGGTCCTAAAACACGACCAAATGCACCTGCCACTTGGACCATCAGATTTGCTTGTGCAACAAAAAAATCAAAATCATTTGCAAGTTTCTTGAGCTCTTTCTTGTTGCTCTTGTATTTTTCAAATTCGTCTAAGAGAACAATCTTGTCTGCAGATTTTGCTTCATCTTTCATTTCAGGACCAACAAGTGCACAGACTTTTATTTCTCTTCCTGAACTATGAGGAAGGTTAGCAAAGATTGTTAACTGGTTCTCGGTTTTCTTCATGTCAATGTCTTTAAAGGTCACAATAAAGTCTACTGATTGTGAAAAGTTTCTTTTTTGAGAAGACTCTCTTAATTTCTTTAACGTTGCTGCTATTTGTTTTTGATCCATGGTTCCCTTCTATCCGTTTGCACGAAATAGTCTGACGGGATAAAGATTTGACTCTATAAGCTATTTATAAAGGTTACGATAAGCATACCGCTAACTTTAAAAATAGGTTCTTTTTGCTCCACATGTATGGCACAAACAATTAAGGATATACTCAGGAAAAAAGTAGGAGACGATGAACATTTAGAAGAGGCACTCTCTTACTATCAGCAATATCAAACGAGTTCTCCATTTGCTGTCATTAAAATAAGTGGGAGTTGCATTGACTCATCTCTTGATGTGATTACAAAGGACTTGTCTGATTTACACGAACTTGGATTGTTGCCTGTTGTAACGTATGGGTTTGGTGATATGTTATCAGAGAAGTTAGCAAAAGAAGGGATTATAGCACCTTTTATAGCTGGTGAACGACGTACTGATGCAGCTGCAATGAAGCACGTTGAAGATATTGCAGAAAGAGTAAGCAACAGAATTGTGTATGGTATTGGAAAAGAAAAAGCTCGGCTATTAGATTATGAATCGCGTATACTTTATGCACAAGACAAAACTGAGGAAGGGTATGAGGAACACAATGGTGATATCACTCATCTTTTTTTCGAACCGATACAAGAAACTTTACAAGATGGTTATATCCCTATCGTCTCTCCTATTGGGACTTCGGAAGATGGGAAGAAAAACTATAATATTAACTCTGCTGATGTGGGTGCACGGTTAGCGAAGGAACTCAAAACAGTGAAGTATGTTCTCCTTACGGCTACAAATGGTGTTCTTGATAAAACGGGAAAAACAATAGACACATTAGAATTAAATGATGATTACCAACGTCTTGTTGATGATGGCATCATCAAGGACGGCATGCTCAAGAATGTAAGAGAGGCGCATAGTGTTTTGTCATGTGCAAATAATCTGGAAAGCGTACAGATTGTTCGTCCTTCTAACCTATTCTACGAGCTATTTACTAAGAAGGGTGCTGGAACATACATTACCAGAGCAAAAGCAAGAAACTTGGTAAGCACTCAACATCCATAAGCTTTAAAAAAAGAGCATTTTGGTTAACTAGTATGGTGGTTAATCATATTGCTATAGTAATGGACGGAAACCGCAGGTTCGCACGAAAGCATAGCTTACCCTTGTACAAAGGTCATCAAAGAGGAGCAGAGAATGTAGAGAAGCTGCTTGATTGGGCAAAAGAGCTCGGTGTTAAAGAATTGACACTGTATTCCTTTTCTATGCAGAATTTCAATAGGATGGGAGAAGAATTCAGGTATCTTATGAAACTGTTTGAGAAATTCTTCAAAAAAGTCTTGCAAAAATTAAGAGAGACACATGAAAATGTTCAATTCAATTTCATTGGCAGACTTGCAAAATTCCCTAAACACGTTCAACAATTGGCAAAAGAATTAGTATCAAAAACAAGAGATAATGACGGATTAAAGGTTAATTTTGCATTTGGATACGGCGGCAGAGAGGAGATTACAGATGCTGTAAAAAGAATCGTGAAAAATAAGATTAAACAAATTGATGAAAATACTATCAGCGAGAATCTGTATTTGAATTCAGAGCCAGAGATCATTATTCGAACAGGTGGGGAGCAGCGTACTTCCAATTTCTTGCCATGGCAGGGTATTTATGCTGAATGGTTTTTTTTGAAAAAATTCTGGCCTGAGTTTACCAAGAATGATCTAAAGAAAGTACTTCTTGAATTTTCTGAACGAGAGAGAAGGTTTGGTGTTTAAAGTTCTTTAAGGGCGAGCTTTTCAAATTCTTCAACATTCTTTTTGAGATTTTGAGCAGCAGTCTTGAGTAGTTTCCGCGCATCTTTCCCTTGGACAAGCAATTCTGGTTTACCTACCAATGGGTGGTTTTTGTTGAGCGTAGCAACCTCAACCCCTTTGGTATTCCACAATTCGTCCTTCAGTGCATTGCCAAAGGTAGTGTCTTCATTCTCAAGCTGTATCTTTACAGCATCCTTTTCATCTTTGAGAAACTGGATATTCATGATTTCATATGCAAAGAGGTCCTTTATATATGTTGCTGTGTTTTGCTGAGCAAATCTTTATAAATAATAAAGTCAGGAAGTTTTATGGGGATGGTAATGTTTAGTAAAAAAGAGGAAAATTCTAGGCTCGAGGAGATCGAGAAGAATATTCGTGCAGCGTTTAGAGCAGTTAAAGAGGAAATGGAGGATCATTTGACCTCTATTAATGAAAATACCAGTGAGCTGCAGGAACATGCAAGTCATCTCGATGGATTAGAGGCAAAGTTTGAGAAATTGCAAGAAAAGGTAGATGAAATTCACTTAATGCTTTCAAAATTAACCTCTCAAAATAAGGAATTCTCACTCACTGATTCTGAAAAGAATGTATTTATGGTATTGTACGCAATTGAGCAAACACCGCTCAGTTATGCTGACATATCTATGAGAACTGGACTAACAGAATTAGCTGTTAAAGCTCACATTTTTTCCATGATTAACAAAGGCATACCAATTCTTGAACGAACTATTGACGGCCAATCGTTCTTTAGGCTTGATAAGAAGTTCAAAGAGCTGCAGGCCAAGGAGAATTTGTTGCAGATTGATATGGAGAATTTCTAAGCCTCACTTTTTCTTTAAACTTAACGCAGTAATACCCATTATAACAAAGAATATCAATATTCCGATAAATACATGCAGTGTTGGGTGCATATCAACTCTTGAAAACAATAGGTAGTGAAGAATTATAGTCAACACAATTGATATAACTGCAGAAGCATAATATTTTTTATCATCATTTTTTGCCATAACAACTGATTAATTTTGTTTTATTTAAATTTATTATTTTCTATACTGAAAATATTCAGTATACATTTCTGTGATACCGATGTCTCACTTTACTTTGAATTAGAAATGATTCCGACAGTTATCAACATCATTGGAGTAGACATTCTGCCTAATCTTGTCGGAATTTGTATATTATCCTAGCTCATTGTCTGAATTATGACTTTCGTGTATAATACCGAATGCTTAAATATTTTAATCATAAAATTTGTAATTAAATTTTATAACTAATAAAATTAACTAAAACATTTAATCAATAACAACATCTTCCTGCTTATTTCTTTGCGTAGCTGCAATCTTCTCGTTCTTAATCAGCTTCTGTAATTCTCTCACATATTTCATGCTTGTTTCTAGATGATTGTTGATTCTCTGCACTGCTTTCTCAAAAGCACTCTCGAGTGTAGATCCATTTAGCTTATACCCTATTATGACCTTTCCTTCGGTAATATACGATGTTTTAGAGACTAAATCAAGATCTAACCATCTTTTCAGGTAATCATACATAGTTTGCCTTGTGATTCCTGCATGCAAGCCAAGCTCTTCAACAGTCATCACTGCACTCTCTGGCTTCTTCTCTCGTTGTGCTGTTTTCATCTTCTCATAAAGCTCAACAAGAACATTGTGCATCTTATCAGTAGCACCTTCCTTTCTCGGCGTTAAGCCCATTCTAGATAGCACTACCTTACTTAGTTCTTCAGCAGTAGGATTCATTCCTGGTTCATGATTGGTAATGATTATCTTTGCTGTCATCTCAACCTCTTTAATGCCGAATGAATTCGGTGTTACACTTGTCTAACGTAGATATTATTCCGCTGCTTAATAAGTCTCACGCCAACCTGTCCTGTGAAAAACAATAAGTTTTAAGCAATTATTAAATATTATACTAAAAATTAAGGTATGAGCTTAAAATTGTGGTGTTGCCCCTGAATTGGATTACATCATATTGAAAATTGTGTCATTATCATGTAAACTATTGCATAAAAATCATCCATTCGACATTATACCCAAATCTTGATTTTTATCAAAAAACTTGTTTTTACAACAAATCACAAATTCGTGCATCATCTCGACCCTGTCGGAATCATTTTTACTCTTTGGAAATCATACCGACAAAATACTTCAACCCTCAACAACTCAAGAACCGGGGTTCCACAACAAAACTTGGCAAAAGCATGCAGATTAAACAATAATGCCGACATGCAACAGAGTTTGCAGAATGATTATGGTATCTTACCTACAAAGTAAATCAGTATACACATTATATACATAAATTTACGAGAGAAAATCAAGGAGATTTTGGCTTAATTCCAAGACTGTTTAGAACTAATTCTCTAAATGTTTTAATATCATACGGTTTTTCTAAACAAGTAATGAGTGAATCAACACCTACTGTTTGCTCCACACTTTTTCTCATATCATGAATGTCATTTGCTGATGCAAGAATAATTGGTCCTTTGTATTTTTCTCGTGCTTCTTTAATAAGTCCAATTCCATCAAGAATTGGCATATCCTTATCAGTGATTAGGAGATCTGGCAATTGTTCTTCAAGAAGCATTAGTGCCTCCAACCCATTACCTGCTTTTCTAATATCTGCAGTTGGAATCGCCATTTGTATAAGATCATACGCAAGTTTCATAGCGTTTTCAGTATCGTCTACAAGATATATTAACGGTCTTTCAATTGTCATGCGACCTCAAAGTGAGAGTATATTTAAATATAATGTTTCTAAGAAGTAGTTACAAATACAGAAAAGTGAGAGTTAAAAAAAGAAAGATTATTTCATCTTTCCAATCTTAAACATCTTTGTGCCGCACTTTGAGCAGGTTCCTTTGATAGCATCTCTGCCGTTTTTCATTTTAACTGCCTTTGCGTCTTTAATTTCTCTTGTTGTTTTACATTTCATACAATATCCTTCTACCATTGTATCACCTCTTTATCCTAAATAACTCAATTGTTTTTTCTTCTGGATCTCTGCTGCCTCTTTGCCCTTTTCCAGCAGTGCTTTTAATTTTTCTTCGAATTCCTCAGCTTCTT
>Ga0247727_10011682_pt1 | contig 15252 bp, 17 predicted proteins | sample WisWelCaveWW1625_FD_202498 | JGI IMG/M metagenome (GOLD analysis project Ga0247727, IMG submission 202498) | Biofilm microbial communities from Wishing Well Cave, Virginia, United States - WW16-25 | ecosystem: Environmental > Aquatic > Deep subsurface > Groundwater > Cave microbial mat | place... | reverse complement strand
TGCCGCGAGCTGCGGATGGACTCAATTCCTGTGAACTTCCTCCACCCGATCAAGGGGACCCCGATGGAGGCCTACCGGCTCCTCACCCCCATGAAGTGCCTGAAGGTCCTCTGCCTGTTCCGGCTCCTCAACCCGACCAGCGAAATCCGGGCGGCCGGAGGGCGCGAGGTGAACCTGCGCTCCGTGCAGGCGCTCGTCCTGTATCCGGCGAACTCCATCTTCGTGGAGGGCTATCTCACCACGCCCGGCCAGCAGGCCGCGGAGGCGCACCGGATGATCGAGGACATGGGGTTTGAGGTGGAGGCCTGCGACGCGGCGCCCGTTTCAGCCTGACACTGTTGTATTAGCTGTGGGGTCATAGCTCGCATGCGGGTCGGCGGGTCCTGCCGCCTGCGGGGTCCCCCGCCGGCCGGCCTCGCGACGCAGCCCCCTCTTAAAGATGCCTCGGAAGATGCCCGCAGCGAGGAGCGTTTTGGTCGAACGGCCGCGCCGGCGGATGTCCCCCTCCGGCGTCACCCGCCGACAAACCTCATTGAATGTTTCCCCCACTGACTAGTTCGCCACCCGAAGCTAAGCATGCCGTACCACCACCTCGCTGGGCGGGTGGCAGGGGGGTGTTGAGCCGGACGTCTGGAGGGGCGAGCGGCCACGGTGTCCCCCGTGCCTACGCCCAGGGACGAGCGAGCCCCGGAAGCCGAGCGAGAGCGTGCCACGGTGGGGCACGTCGAGCGGTCCGGCGAGACACCACCCTGACAGGACCCGCCCAGCTCGGGAGTTGGAGGACGAGATAAAAGGAGGAGTGATGGCGAATCGGTGGATCGTGACGGCGCTGGGCCAGGACAGGCCGGGGATCGTCGCCGGTGTCACAAAGGTGCTCTATGGTCTTCGCTGCAACCTCGAGGACTCGGCGATGACGCGGCTGGCAGGCGAGTTTGCGATCATGCTGATCTTCTCAACGCCGGCTAGCCTCCGCGAAGAGCCGTTGCGCAAGGCGTTCGGCCCGATGGCAACACGGCTGAAGCTTGCCGTCCATTTGAAGCCGCTGAGCCGGCAGGAGACCCGATCGCCGCGGCTCAGAGGCCGCCAGTACCTGATCTCCGTGTACGGAGCGGACAAGCCGGGGATCGTCTTCAGGATCGCCGAGCTGCTCGCGCGCGGCGGAGTCAACATCATCGACGTGCACACGCACCGCAGCCGCGGCAACGGCCCCTCGCTGTACGCCATGCTGCTGGAGATTGAGGTGCCCGGCCAGCGCCCCGTCGCGGCGCTGGAGCAGCGCCTCAAGCGCACCGCCAGGCGGCTCGGCGTTGAGATTACCCTCCGCCCGGCTGAGTCCGCCGTCCTCTAAAGTCGGCGCGCCGCCCGACATGCACCTCACCATTCACCGGTTTCCCGATCCCATCCTCAAGCGCCCTGCCCGCGCGGTCCGCCGCGTCGACGCCGACGTCAAGCGCTTCATCGACGGCATGGTCCACCTCATGCGCCATCAGCCGCGCTGTGTGGGCCTGGCGGCGCCGCAAATCGGCCGCTCCCTGCGGATCGCGGTCATGGATGCTTCGGGCCATCCCAGCGCCAAGGCCAGCCGCGGGTTGCTGGTGCTGGTGAATCCGTCGATCCCCGCGGCGGAGGGCGCAGTGGTGCAGCGGGAGGGGTGCCTGTCGGTGCCAGACTTCACGGGCAACGTGCGGCGCGCGGCGCGGGTGCGCGTCGCGGCGCTGGACCGCGACGGGGAGCCGTTCGAGTGCTGGTTGGAGGGCTTCGAGGCCATCGTCGCCCAGCATGAACTGGACCACCTCGACGGGATGCTGTTTTTAGACAAGGTGGCGAACGTCGCGACGGACGTCTTCCGCCGAAAAGCCTACTTTTGATTACGCAGATTTTAAAATACGATTACGCAGATAGGGCATTTTATCTGCGTAATCTCTTTTTGTAATCTGCGTAATCCGTACTCAGCTTTTTGAGGGTTCGATCACGCTGAGGCGGGGAACGGCTGGAATGAGGCCGGCCGCGTGCGCCTCGTTGAAGAGCAGGCGCAGGGCTTCCCGGCAGGGCTTCGACAGCGTCAGCGATTCTTCATTAACGTACATGCCGATGAACTGGCGCGCGCGGGCGGCGTCGATCCCGCGGCCGTAGCGCATGGCGTACGCCAGCGCGTCGTCCTGGTGCGCGAAGGCGTAGAGGATGCTGTCCCGGAATACGGCCGCGACCTGCCTGGCGGTGTCGCGCGTCAGCTTTTTTTTGATGACGTTCAGCCCGAGCGGCAACGGCAGCCGGGCGTGCTGCTGCCACCATGTGCCGAGGTCGAGGATCGGCAGGAAGCCGGCATCCCGGTAGGTCAGCTGCCATTCATGGATCACCAAGCCCGCCTCCACCATCCCGCCTAAGACCGCCTGGGGAATCTGCTCGAACGGCATCTCGACCGGCACGCACCGCGGAACGGCCAGCCGCAGCAGCAAATGGGCGGTGGTGTGCAGGCCGGGAACGGCGATGCGGCGGCCCGCCAGATCCTGCGGACTGCGCGATGCGGTCGCAATGACGAGGGGGCCGTAGTTCTGCCCGACGCTTGACCCGACCGAGACGATCCAGTACGTCCCGGCGATGCCGGGATACATGGCGGCGGAAACCGCCGTCATGTCCAGCTCGGCCTGCTGGGCGCGCCGATTCAGGGTTTGGATGTCTTCGATCCGATGCTCGAATCGGAATCCGTTCAGCGGCACGGCGCCTGAGGCGATCGCATAGAACATGAAGGCGTCGTCCATGTCCGGCGTATGGCCAATCGTGATCGTCTTCATTCGCCGTCAGGCCCACTCTTCATAGTGAAGCTTCTCCCGGGGGACGCCGAGCCCCTCCAGGTCCTTGCAGACGGCCTTGACGACCTCGAGCCAGCCGCAGAGGTAAATTTCCTTGTTGGAGATGTCCGTCACGAATTTTTGGAAGGTCTGCTGGACATGGCCGGTTTCGCCCCGCCAATCCTTCGGCCGGCTGACCGTCGGGAGATAGTGGAAGGCATGCCGCACGTTGGCCAGCGACCGGAACTCCGACTCATAGAGCAGCGCGTGCTCATAGCGCGTGCCGAAGAGCAGCCAGATGTCCCGGGTGAAGTTGATGTGGATTAGGTGTCTGATCATCGCGCGCAGGGGGGCGACGCCGGTGCCGGTGGCCACGAACACCGGCTCGTACTCGAGCGGTTCCTTGAGGAGAAAGTTGCCGTGGGGGCCGGAGAGCGACACCGTCTCGCCCTCTTTCAGCTTCCAGAAATAGGTGGACGCGATGCCGCCCTCGACGTGCTGGATGCACAGCTCAATGGCGTGGGGCTCGTGGGGCGGGGAGGCCACGGAGTACGCCCGTTTGACCACCCCGCCGTCCTTGGGGACGTTCAGGATGATGAACTGGCCCGCCTTGAAGTCAATCTTCGGCGGATCGAGGAGCTTGAACCGGAAGCCGCGGACGTTGTACGAGAGGCTGTCAATCCGCTCAACGAGCGCGCGGTATTGAATAGCTGGCATCGTCTGTGTTGTGAAGGATGCCGCATTGTAACAAAAGGGTCACGGCTCTGCAAATATGCAGTGCGGATTGACGGGGGCGGCGGGTTTTGTTATCGTGCTGGCAGGCCGCTTATGGGTCCATCCGCGCACCTCCTCGCCTTCCAGCGCCGGCTCCTTCGATGGTATGGCATCCATCAGCGCCGGCTGCCCTGGCGCAACACGCGCGACCCCTACAAGATCCTGGTGTCGGAAATCATGCTCCAGCAAACCCAGGTCGACCGCGTCGTGCCGAAGTACGCGCAGTTCCTGGAGCGCTACCCGACGCTGCGGGCGCTTGCCAGGGCGCAGACCCGAGAGCTGCGCCGGCTCTGGTATCCCCTGGGATACAACGCGCGCCCTCTTCGCTTGCGGGCGATCGCCCGGCGGGCGGTCCAGGATCACGGCGGGCGCATCCCGGATTCGTACGATGGGTTGCTGGCGATGGACGGCATCGGCCGGTACACGGCCGGTGCTGTCCTCAGCTTCGCGTTCAATCGGGATGCCCCCATCGTCGACACCAATGTGGCCAGGCTGCTCTCGCGCTACTTCGGCGTCCGATCCGGCCTCCGGCGAAGCGCGGGCGAGCGCCGGTTATGGCGGCTAGCCGAAGCGGTCATCCCAAAAGGCAAGGGATATGCGATCAATCAGGCGATGATGGATTTCGGAGCGCTGATCTGCACCGCCCGGGCGCCCAAGTGCTCCAGCTGCGTGCTGCGCCGGGACTGCCGGAGCTTCCCCTATGTCGAAGCGCCAGCCAAAGATCGTTCACGTCGCCATCGCCGTCATTAAGCGGGATGGCCGCTACCTGATCTGCCGGCGGCGCGCCGCAGACTCCTTCGGCGGCTACTGGGAGTTTCCTGGCGGCAAGCGCAAGCCAGGCGAGTCCTGGACGCGCTGCCTGCACCGCGAGGTGCGCGAGGAGATGGGGATTCGCATCCGCGTCCTCGCACCCTTTGGAAGGCTCTACCATCGCTTCAGGAGCCGCGAGGCGTTCTTTCGCGTGTTCCGCTGCGCCATGGACGGGGGCCGTCCGCGCCCCCTCGCGGCTCAGGTCTTCCGGTGGGTGCCCGCCCGCCGGCTGGCGCGCTACCGGTTTCCCCCCGCCAACAAATCCCTCATTCAGCGTCTGACAATGCGGTTGTCCGGCTGAATACCGAGTGGTATACTAGTAGTAGTGTGACAGCGCAACCCAAGGAGGAGCCCGATGATCACATTGACCCAGTCAGCGGCGCAGGAAGTCAAGCGCCTGTTGGAAAAGGAGCAGAAGCCGAACCTCGGCCTGCGCATCGGCGTCAAGGGCGGCGGCTGTTCCGGCATGAGCTACATGGTGGCGCTAGATGACGCGACGCCGAAGCAGTACGATTCCGTCTTTGAGCAGGAGGGGATCAAGGTGCTGGTGGACGCGAAAAGCCACCTCTATCTCGACGGCATGACGATCGACTACAAGACCAACCTCATGGGCGGGGGCTTTGAGTTCAACAACCCCAACGCCAAGAAATCGTGCGGGTGCGGAACCTCCTTCAACGCCTGACACCCCGGAGGCCTTCCTCGGCGGGCCTCCGCCGGCGCTTACCCCGCAGGCCGAGTCTTCCATGTTCCCCGTCTTGAAAAGGGCGACCACCGCAGGATTCGCAGCCGCGCTCGTGCTCGGCGTTGCGGCGGCGGCGGTCGCCGGCCATATTCTGTTCACAGCCTCCGGGTCGGAGCGCGCAGCGAGGTGGTTCTTATCCCGCTACGTGGGGAGCGACCAGGTGACCATCCAGGGTGCGTACGGCAGCCTGGTGCGGGGGCTTTCGCTGTATGAGATGGAAATCAAGGAGGTCGCCGGGCTCCCCCCAGGCGCCATCCTCCACCTTCGGCGGCTCGACGTGCCTCCCGTAGCACGAGCGCTCGGCAGCGTGTCGCTGTACGACCTGGAAGTGCAGGGCCTGCCGGAGCTTCCCTCCGGGACGGCGCTGAAGATTCAGCGGATCGACGCGGCCTTCCCCCCTCGGCTGGAGCGGATCCGGGCCGTCTACAACGGCCGCTTGCAGCTGCCGCTCTCCGAACCCGTGGTTTTTTCAGGGACGCGCAAGGGCAAGTATCTTGACGCCGGTGTCTACTCAAAAGCGCTGGATGTGCGCGAATGGCTGCGGATCCTCTCCGCAGGCGGAGCGCTGCGCGAGGTTTCGGGCAGCCTCGTGGACGTCCAGGCGCACGTCAGCGGCCCGCTGGAGGAACCGACGGTCGAAGGCACTTTCCGCATCGCGCAGCTCACGTACCGGCACTTTGAGCTCACCGATTGCCCCGGGTCGCTGCGTCTCCAGATGCGTAGCCTGAAGGCGTACCCGCAGCTCGTTGGAGATATCTCCTGCCAATCTGGGACGATCGCCGCGCGCAACACCACCGTCAAGCTGCAGCCAAGCCGAATCAGCTATTCGGGGGATCCGCTCGCGCCGTCGTTTGCGCTCAGGGGGACGGCCACCGTCGAGGGCACGAGGATCGCGCTAGCGCTTACCGGCACGCCGGAGAATCCTCAGCTGGCCCTCTCCTCGGATCCACCCATGTCCCAGCGGCGGCTCCTGCTGATGGTGGCCACCGGCAAGAGCTGGAAAGAGACGGAAGGGGCGTTGGCCCAGGGCCAGCTCTCGACGGATCTCGTCAAAGATTTCCTGGACTACTTCGTCCTGGGCGGCCTGGGGAGCAAGCTGACGAGGAGCTTCGGGATCAGCGACGTCTCCCTGATGTACGACAGCCAGACCCGCGCGAAGGGCATCGGCGTGACGATTGGAGACCGGCTCGAGACCCAGTATGAGATTCAACCGGCTGACGTCGATCCGACCGAGGCGGCGTCCGCGTCTGTCAGCGAGCGTCAGGCGGATCTGCATAAAGTGGGCGTTGAATATCGCGTGACGAGCGACACCTCGGTGGAGCTTGAGGGGCAGCGGGAAGCGCCCGCCCCGCACCAGCCATCAACACAGATCGGCCAGACCGAGCAGGCGGACGTCCGGCCGGATGAGCAGCTCCTGTTGAAGATCAAGAAGCAGTTCTAAGAGCGCCTATCAGAATGAACTCGGGGCGCTCTGGTTCAGGGTTCTGGGTTGGGGGTTCTGGGTGGTTTGACCCACAGCCCCGAACCCTGAGCCCCGAACCAAGGTCATTTTAATAGGTGCTCTAACCAGATGCTTGAGCAGCTCAGCCAGCTCCCCGGCTGGATTTATCGATTGGCGTGGTCGTGCATCGCCGTCCTTTCCTCCTACCTGGTCGGGCAGCTGGTGAACCGGACCGTGTGCCGCCGCCTGTCCGTCTGGGCCGCCAAGACCCGATGGAAATGGGATGGGGAAGCGGTCGACGCCCTCCAGCGGGGCATTCCAATCTGGAGCGTGCTGTTCGGGCTGCATGTCGCCGTCGGCCTATGGCAGCTGCCGCCGCAGCTCTTTGAAACCGTCAGCCGCGTCCTCTACGTGCTCGCCTGGCTGTCGGCGACGATCATCGCCGCGAACCTGACCGCCAGGCTAGTTGTGCTCTATGGCAGCCACTTCGCCGGGGCGGTGCCCGTGACGAGCCTCACGGAGCATCTTGCGAAGATCGCCGTCGTAATCCTCGGCGCGCTCATGATCCTCAACGGGATGGGGGTCTCGATCACGCCGCTGCTGACCGCCCTGGGCGTCGGCGGGTTGGCGGTGGCCCTGGCCCTCCAGGAGACGCTCTCCAACCTCTTTTCCGGCTTCTACGTGGCGATGGCGCGCCACATCCGCGTCGGCGACTACATCAAGCTAGAGTCCGGGGAAGAGGGGTATGTCGACGACATCGGCTGGCGGGCGACGAAGATCCGCATGCTGCCGAACAACATGGTCCTCGTGCCGAACAACAAGCTCGGCAACGCGATCATCACCAACTACTACTTGCCGAGCAAAGAGCTGGCCGTCCTTGTGGAGGTCGGCGTGGATTACGGCAGCGATCTCGCCCATGTAGAGCGCGTCACCTGCGAGGTGGCGAAGGACACCATGCGGACGGCGCCGGGCGGCGTGCCGGAGTTCGAGCCGTTCATCCGCTACCACACCTTCGCCGACTACAGCATCAACTTCACCGTCATTCTGCGGGCGAAGGAGTTCACCGACCAGTACCTCGTCAAGCATGAGTTCATCAAACGCTTGCACGTCCGCTACCAACAGGAGGGTATTACCATTCCGTTTCCAATCCAGACCGTTCGCACCGTGTCAGCCGATGCGGACTAAACCGAGGGGAGTCAGCGCGCGCGATGCTGTATGAGCTGGTGCTGTTTGACTTGGGCGGGGTGGTGGTGGAGGTGGAGTCGGACCGCCTGATCCACCAGGTCTCGCAGCTGATCCACCGGCCGTTCGAGCAGGTGCAGCAGGCGGTCTATCATGAGGAGCTGATCATCCCCCTGGAGCTAGGGCGCATCAGCCCCAGGGCCTATTATGACGGCCTCAAACGTCGCCTGAAGCTGTCGTGGTCGTACGAGCAGTTCACCACCGCGTGGAACGGGATCGTCAACGAGAACCGTGACGTCACCTGGGTCATGGAGCGGCTGCGCAAGCGCCACAAGCTGGCGGCGCTCTCGAACACCAACGAGCTGCACATCGACCACATCAAGCGGACCATTCCGTCGCTCGGGATGTTCCATGACTGGGTGGCCTCCTGTGAGGTCGGCCTGCGCAAGCCCGACCCGCAGATCTACCGGCTGGCGCTGGAGCGGATGGGGGTGCGGGCGGCCGCCGCCGTCTATGTCGATGACCGGCCGGAGCTGGTAGACGCCGGCCGCAGCGTCGGCCTGACCGCGATCAGATTCGAGAATAGCCGGCAACTGGAGCAAGATTTACAGTCAATAGGGCTGAATCTTTAGGGGCGCGGGGCGGGAGATGGAACAAGCGAGCGTTCCGTATCAGAAGATATTGTTTGTCTGCGTCAACAAGCGGGAGCCGAACGAGGCGTGCTGCTCGCATCGAGACAGCGAGGCCCTCGCCGCCGCGTTAAAGGCGCGCGTCAAAGCCTTGGGTTTGTCGCGCGCTATCCGCGTGAGCAAGTCCGGCTGCCAGGATCTGTGCGCGAAAGGGCCGAACGTCATGATCTTCCCGGACTACGTCTGGTATCACGGCGTCGCCCCGGCCGATGTCGAGCGCATCATCCAGGACGCCACCCGAGGCCTCCCTTGAGGAACCCGCCCCGCGCGCTACAGCTACTTCGAATCCTGCGCGGATTTGATCTAAGAGCGTTTCCACGTAGTGCCTCAATTTGGCGGGTCCTGCCGCCTGCGGGGGACCCCGCCGGCCGGCCTCGCGACGCAGACTTCTTCTGGGTGCTGCCGTAGGCTCGCCGCAGCGAGGAGCGTTTTGGTCGAACGGCCGTTCCGGCGGATGTCCCCCTCCGGCGTCACCCGCCAAATTGAGGCGCGGTCCCCTTCTCCCATTACTTGACGTTTACCTCACAGTATGCTAGATTTTCTAGTAAGAAGAAAATAAGGAGGCGGGGATGGCGGCCAGCATCGTGAAAGTCCAGAAGAATAAGAACATCACGCTCCCGATGTGGATCATCCATCGATTCCGCCTCGGGGCCGGCGATTTCGTCCGGATGGAAGAAACCCGGGAGGGCGTTCTGCTGAAGCCCGCGAAGCTCGTCGACCCCTCTCAGGCCTACTTTTGGACCAAAGAATGGCAGGGAGGAGAGCAGGAGGCCGAAGAGGATATCCGCAAAGGCCGCGTCAAAGCCTTTAAGAACGTCAAGGAGCTGATCAAAGACCTCACGAAGTGATGCGGCTCCTTCGAACCGAAAGGTTCAAGAAGGATTTTCGGCGGCTACCCACCGAAGTTCAGCAGCGAGCGGCCAAGAGCCTTGAGCTCTTTGTCTCCAACCCGCGCCACCCATCGCTCCATGTGAAGAAAATGGAAGGAGTCCCAGGGGTGTGGGAACTCCGCGTGAGCGACAACTACCGCATCACCTTCCACCGCTTCCAAGACGGCGTACTCTTGCGCCGCATCGGGACTCACAACGTTCTCCGTCAGCCATAGAACATTCGACATCCCGGAAGCGCAAGCTGCTCTACGGGCGCTACGGCTACTTCGAGTCCTGCGCGGATTTCATCTAACGTTAACATTCGAGTCCCGTCGCCCCCCGTTCCTTCACGACGTCCTTCGGCTTCGCTTAGGATGCGCGTCCTGACTTTGGCGGGGGGAGCGCGAAGGCTTTGAGGCCCTCGGCGAGGACGAGGAGGGCGAGTGCGAGCAGGATCAGGGCGATGAGGGCGATCCAGTCGAGCGACGGCCGGCCGCTGAGGAGCCCCGCCATCCATGGCCAGATCGTGAGCATCAGCGACCACAGCGTCATGACCAGCATGAAGGTGGCGGGCAGCGCGCTGATGAGCCACGGCCGCTTGGTGCGTTTCAGCCAGACGGTGATCGTCACGAGGGTGAGCGCCGCCAGCAGCTGATTCGACGTCCCAAAGAGCGTCCAGAACACCTTCCAGGCGGGCACGATGTTGCCCGCCGCGTCTTTCACGGTCCAGCTGACACTCAGCGCAGGCAATGCCAGCGTCGCCAGCGTCGCCCCCACGCTGCCCCAGCGCCCCTTCCATCCCGTCAGCTCCTGGAAGACGTAGCGGCCTAACCGGGTCGCCACATCCAGCGTGTCATAGATGAACGTCGCAAATGCCAGCAGCGCGAAGGAGCGCGCGAACTCCCGGTCAACACCGAAGCGCTCCACGAAGTGGCTGATGCCGTTGGCGTAGATGCGATCCGGCGACTGCTGCGTGGCCGCATCGCCCGGGGCGAGCAGCATGACGGTCGCCAGCGCGATGACCGCCACCAACCCCTCCAGGAGCATGCCGCCGTAGCCCACCACGCGGCAGTCGGATTCGCGCGCGATCTGCTTCGACGTCGTCCCGGAGCTGACGATGCCGTGAAAGCCCGAGCAGGCGCCGCAGGCCACCGTCACGAACAGCATCGGAAACAGCGGAAATCCCCGCTGGCTCGTCCAGCCCAGGAACGCCGGGTACTGGATGCGGTCTCCGCCGAGAAAGAGGCCGATGACGCCGGCCGCGAGCGTCACGTACAGGAAGAAGCCTCCGAGGTAGCCCCGCGGCTGCAGCAGCACCCAGAGCGGGACGATGGAGGCGATGAAGCAGTAGCTCAAGATGACGATGTTCCAGATGAGCTGCGGCCTGACCGGCCAGCTTGCCGGAAGGACGAGCGGGATCGACTGCCCGTGCCAGATGATGAAGCCCACAAGCGGCAGAAAGAGCAGCGTCGCCAGGCGCAGCGGCATCCGCCATCTATATAGACAGACGCCCATCGCCGCGGCGGCAAGCAGGTAGAGCGAGGAGGCGGCGGCCACGCCGCCGCCGTACGTCGGCTCGACGAACGAGCTGCTGGTCAGGTCGGTGAAGGCAATGATCACATAGATGAGCGACAGCCACACGAACCCCATGAAGAGCAGATGGGCGGTCGGCCCCAGGTGCTCGTGCACCATCTCGACGATGGAACGCGCCCGATGGCGCACGGAGCTGACGAGGGAGGCAAAATCGTGCACTGCGCCGAAGAGGATCGCGCCGAAAACGATCCAGAGCAGCGCCGGCAACCACCCGAACCACAGCGCCCCCAGAATGGGACCGACGATCGGGCCGGCCGCGGCGATGGCGGAGAAGTGCTGGCCCAGCAGCAGCGGCGCTTTGGCGGGGACGTAGTCGACGCCATCATTGATGGCGCAGGCGGGCGTGGGGCGGTCCGCCCTGAGGTCGAAGAGGCGGGCCAACAGCCGCCCATAGATCAGATAGCCGAGGATGAACAGGGTGCAGGCGGCGATCGCGACGACGAAGAGGCTCATGTGCGGCGGGCGACAGAGCGCCGACCCGCTTGGGGCGGGTGGCGAGGGGGATGGTGAGCGGCGCGTCCGGAGGGTCGAGCGGGCACGGTGTCCCGCACCCAATACGACGCTCGGTGCGGGACGAGCGAGACCCGGAGGCCGAGCGAAGGCCGGCCACGCTGGGGCCGGCCGAGCGTCGACGCGAGCCATCCCCGAGCCAGGACCCGCCCAGCCGTCATCTTCTGAGACGAGACCATAAGTACAGAGGGAAGCCGAGCGCGAGCAGGATGAACCCAAACGCCGCTTCCCGGGGCTCTTTCACGCAGACATCGAGGATGAACCCGATCATGGTCAGGCAGAACAGGATCGGCGTCAGCGGGTAGCCCGCCGCGCGATACGGCCGTGGGTGCGCCGGCCGCCTGAGCCGCAGCAGGATGACGCCGAAGACCGCCAGCGTGAAGAACACCGAGATGACCACCGTGGAGTACGTCATGATTTGGTCGAATGTCTTCGTGAAGACCAGGCCGATGGCGATCAGCGCATTGGCCCACAGCGCCAGCGCCGGCGTATGGAGCGTCGGGTGAATGGCGCCCAATCTGGTGAACAACGAGTGATCCTTGCCGATGGCATAGAGGATCCGCGCGCCCGTCAGGATGTAGCCGTTGAGCGCCCCGAACGCCGAGCAGGCGACCATCCAGGCGATAAACGTCGCTCCGGCGCCGCCCAGCGCGCCCTGCATGACGCTGGAGGCCACCAGCGGGGTGCGGGGAAGCTCCTGGATCGGAATGAAGAGCAGATAGCTCCAGTTGACGAGCACGTAGAGCAGCGTCGTGAGCAGGACGCCGCCGATGATGGCTCTGGGCACGGTGCGCGTCGGCTGCTTGACCTCTTCCGCGACATACGCCGCCTCGGTCCAGCCTCCGTACGTCCACAGGACGAAGATGAGGGCGACGCCGAGCGACTGCACCTGCGAAAGGTCCAGCGGCGGAAGCGTCCAGTTCAGGCTGACGGTGCGCTGGCCCGATGCAGCGGAGAATCCCGCGATGACCAAGGACACCAGGGCGCCAATCTTCAGAACGGTAAACACATTTTGCACGTACTTACCCCACCGAACGCCGGCCACATTGACGACGGTCAACAGGACGATGGCTCCCGCGGCAAGCCACCGCAGCGTCCCGGCCTCGGAGGGGATGACCCGGCCCACATACTCCGCGAAGACGACGCCGAGGATCGCGATAGTACCGGTGCGCTCGATGAAGAGCTTGGTCCAGCCGAAGAGAAACCCCCACAGCCGGCCATACACCTGGGTGATGTAGACGTAATCGCCGCCGCTCGATGGGAACATGGCGGCCAGCTCCGCGTAGCAGAGGGCACCGCACAGCGAGAGCAGCCCGCCGAAGACCCACAGGACGAGGGTCAGCGCGGGCGACTGGACGTGAGCGGCGATGGAGCTGGCGGTGCGGAAGATGCCGACGCCGACGATGCAGCCGACGACCAGCGCCGTCGCGTCGAAGAGGCCGAGCGAGCGGATCAGCGCAGGCTGTTTGGTCATCGGTTGGTGGTCGGTGACCAGTGACCGGTGATCAGTGAAACACCTCAATTGAGGTGTTTGGCTTCGTCGAGTTCTTCACCGGTCACCGTTTTTCGTAGTGCCAATGCCAAGGTTCGAACGCCGTGTTATGGGGGTTGCCTCGGGGGTAGGAGAGCGCGAAGCCGAATGCCGCCGCGTGCTGCTGGAGCCACCGGTATTCCGGCAGCGCCTCGAACTCCTCCGGGTGGTCCTCGCCGTCGATCCCCTCCTCATTGATGAAATCGATCGCCTGGCGCGGAGGATAGCCGTGCTCGCTGTGGCCCGGTAGCGCGACAAACCGGTTGGTTTCGACGACAGAATAGCCGTGCTTCGGCGTGTAGTAGAGGAAAAAGTACAGCTGGTAGGCCGGCGACCGGTAACCGGATTGCACCAGTAACTGTTTGCCCAAGTCGGCTTTCATGGCGTCCATCATGCGGTGATAGGCCGCCAGGACAGGGCGGGGCAGATACTGCGGATTGAGCGGCGTGACGCGGCCGTCCTTGACCACCGACTGGGGGCCGACCGGCAAGAGATCGGCGTCGGCGGCAAGCTCGCCGAAATAGTGGCTCGTTGCGCCGAGCGTCGCCGCTTTCAGCGTCCGGAACGCATCCAGGAACGCCCGCTGCGGCGCCGTCAGCGGCTCGTACAGCGCCTCCCACGTCAGGAGGTTCGCGCTTCCCGCCTGTTTTTTCTCGGTAATTGACGGCTCAAGCGTCTTGAGGATGGCATGAAGGGTTTCGACGTCGGCAGGCTCCAGTCGTTGGGTGTTGAGGGCCACCGCCGGCAGGGCAAACGAAAACCCGGCGGCTGCGACAACGAACACTGCACGCAACCACCGGGCCTTCGCGAGCAACAGAACTGATCCTACCGCTTGCCGCGTCCCTGCACCTGATCAATCAGCTCGGCCATCCACTTGCCGGCGATGTCCTTGCAGCCCAAGCCAAAGGCGAGGGCGCAGCCGAAGGTGAGGCCCGTCAGGAGGATCAGGAACACCTCGCCCACGAACTGGATCTCCAACTGCTTGAGCGACGCCACGATCGAGAACAGCACCACGGCCGTCTGCACGACCTGGCCGAGCAGATGCGCCTGCAGGATGCCCGAGTTGCTGGCGGCCGTTCGGACGGTCGTGCCCAGGAACGCCGCTGCAAAGATGCCGATGACCAACATGAAGACCGCAGCGATGACCTTCGGTAGGAACGTGACCACCTGCCGGAACAGCTCGGCGGCCACCGACAGGTTCCATGCGTTGAACGCGACCATCAGCACCGCCAGCATGACCACCCAGTAAAAAATCGCTCCGACTAGCTCAGAGAGCTTTCGGCGCACCCCACCCTTCGACAGGAAGCTGGCGAGTTGGACCTGTTCGGCCAGCTTGTCGATGGCGAGCAGCTTCAGGAGCTTGACGATGGCGGGTTCCACGAGATACTTGGCGATGAGCCAACCGACGAACAGGATGAGCAGGCCGAGGAGCAGCTTCGGCAGGAAGAGCAGGATTTCGCTCATTAACGATTGAACGGGTACCCACAGGAGCGCCTTCACCCCTTCCCAATTCATCGCGTCTCACCTCCCTGTTGGCCACGTGGCCCCTCATGCGTCATGCCCCACTAATCCTTAACAAAGTATAAGCAGTTTTACGCAGCAATACAAGATTTTACTTGCTGTGGCACAAGATGTTGCAGCACTTGCGTGTTTATTTGGTAGAATAAACGCTCAATGGATCGCCACGAACAGCGCATCGTCCGATTCCTCTCACGGCCGGCCAGCTACCCGCATCCCACAGGAAAGGTGCTCCGGCGCGAGACGCACGTCTCCCATGTCTTCCTGGCCGGCACCTTCGCATATAAGCTGAAGAAGCCGGTGCGGTTTCCATTCCTGGATGCCTCCACGCTCGCCCGCCGCAAGGCGTTTTGCCGGCTGGAGCTGTCGCTGAACCGGCGGCTGGCGCCCGCGGTGTACCTGGGCATCACGCCGGTCGTCGAGACGGCACAGGGGCTCCGGTTGGGAGGCCACGGACGCGCAGTTGAATGGCTGGTGAAGATGCACCGCCTACCGGAGGAGCGGATGCTCGATCAGCTGGTCGCACGGCGGCAAGTCGGCCGGCACGACATGAGGCGCATCGCCGATCGCCTCATCTCCTTCTTTAAGCGCACAGCCCGTAGCCGGACAATCGACCGGTACGGGGTTCCGGCGCAAGTCGCGGAACTGGTCCTAGGCAACCTGCGCGAGTGTCAGCCGTTCGTCGGCCGGCTCCTCTCGGAGGCGGATCGGCGGTTCCTCGAGGCCTCCTACCGGCAGTTCCTCGCGCTGCGGGAGCCCGTGCTCGCTCGCCGCGTCGCGGAAGGCCGCATCATCGACGGGCAC
>Ga0247727_10011681_pt1 | contig 15252 bp, 11 predicted proteins | sample WisWelCaveWW1625_FD_202498 | JGI IMG/M metagenome (GOLD analysis project Ga0247727, IMG submission 202498) | Biofilm microbial communities from Wishing Well Cave, Virginia, United States - WW16-25 | ecosystem: Environmental > Aquatic > Deep subsurface > Groundwater > Cave microbial mat | place... | reverse complement strand
TTGATGCCTACATCAAAATTCTGCGCGACGAATTCATCAACCTTTCAAAAGAATTTCGCGACAAATCCGGCGCGCTTGCAGTGGTGAAAACAGAAGAACACACCGCGCGCATTGCCGATGCTGTCGAGCAGCTTGTAGAAAAATTTTCTACACCAGCTTCGCAAGAAAAAATTCTCTCGGCGCTCCACTCCCTCCCCGCCGCTCCCGCCGACTTTACTGGTCGCGAAAACGAATTGCAACAATTGCTTTCTTCCCTTGCCACCCTTCACTCGTCACTTATTTCTGGTCTCTCAGGCATGGGCGGCGTGGGCAAGACCGCGCTTGCGCTTTTCGCCGCGCACAAACTCACGGAAAAATTTCCTGACGCGCAAATTTATCTCGAACTCAAGGGCACGACGACACCTTATCCCCGCGCGACGCGATGCAATTCGTCATCCACGCGTTCGATCCGCAAGCAGATTTGCGGCAAGCAAATGATAATGAAATCACTGCGATGTATCGTTCAATGCTGAACGGCAAGCGCGCGCTCTTGCTTTTCGACAACGCGGCAGATGCCGCGCAGGTCAAGCCGCTCATTCCGCCGCCAACGTGCGCACTGCTCGTCACGTCGCGAAAATATTTTACGCTCGCGGGACTGCAACCCATTCGTCTTGACGTGCTGAGCGAAAGCGAGTCGCGCGATTTGCTTTTGAAACTTTGCGCGCGGATCGGCGCGCACGCGGACGAAATCGCGCGATTGTGCGGGTACTTGCCGCTCGCGCTCGAAATCGCGACAGGGTTTATCGCTGAACATTCCGACGTTGCGGTTGAAACGTACGCCTCGCGCTTGAACGAGCGCAAGGGCAAGCGCCTCGGGTTGTTGAAGAAGGCAGACGAACCCGATTTGAATGTGGAAGCCGCGTTTGCGTTGAGTTACGACCAACTGACGGATGAAAACCGCGCGCGCTGGCGCGCGCTCGCGGTTTTTCCCGCACCGTTCGATGCATCAGCGGCGGCAAGCGTTTGGGAAATAGAGGAGCAAAGCGCGCAAGAAATCTTGAGCGAATTCTATCGCGCGAACATTTTGCAATTCGGCGAAGAATCGCGGCGCTATCAACTGCACGATCTCTTGCAGGAATTCGCTGACGCGCGTGTGCCCGATGAGGAGCGCGCCGCCGTTCAATTGCGCCACGCGCAATATTATTTGAAAATCGCAACGCTCGCTGATGAGATTTACTTGACAGGCAAAGTTTTGGAAGGGCTTGCGCTTTTTGACGCCGAGTGGTCGCACATCAAAGGCGGGCAAGCATGGGCGGCAGAAAATATTGAGATTAGTGACGATGCCGCAAAATTGTGCAATGATTTCCCAGATGCATCTGTTTACTGTCTTGATTTGCGCCTTGGGGCGAAAGAAAAAATTGTTTGGCTTGAAATCGCGGTCCAAGCCGCAGGCAAATTGAAAAGGCGCAGAAGCGAAGGCACGCATCTCGGCAACCTCGGACTCGCCTACGCCGACCTCGGCGACGCGCGCAAGGCAATCGAATTCTACGAGCAAGCCCTCGCCATCTCACGCGAGATTGGCGATAAACGCGGCGAAGGACAAGACCTCGGCAACCTCGGCAACGCCTACGCCGCCCTCGGCGAGGCGCGCAAGGCAATCGAATTCTACGAGCAAGCGCTCGCCATCGCCCGCGAGATCGGCGATAAACGCAATGAAGGCAACTGGCTCGGCAACCTCGGTAACGCCTACGCCGCCCTCGGCGACGCGCGCAAGGCGATTGAATATCGAGAGCAAGCAATTGCCATCGCACGGCGAATTGAAGATAGATTGAACGAAGGTATACAACTCGGTGGATTAGGCCAACTATATGGATCTTTAGGTGAGGTTCGGAACGCAATCAAGTTCACGCAAGCCGCGCTGGAAATTTTCGTCGCAATCGAATCGCCGTACGCGGAAAGGGCGCGGAAGCAGTTGGAGGAGTTGAGGAAGAAAGCAGGCTGAAGGAAAAATCTCACCGCGAAGACGCGAAGGGCGCGAAGAAAAAACATTTTATTCCTCTTTGCGTTCTTTGCGTCTTTGCGGTAAATTAATTTTGAATGAATGACTTGACACCCGAACGCATCCGCAACCGCATTATCCTCCTCATCGGCGGGCGCACGTATCGCGCGCAAGCGTTCGTGCAAGCCGCGGAAAAACTGGGATTGGAAGTTATCAAGGGCATTGATTTGCCAAAAGATTTGGCAGAGTTCTACCATCCCACGCTCCCGCTTCAATTCCGCAACGCGGAAGAATCCGCGCAGCAAGTGATCGCGTACGCGAAAAAAAATCCCGTGCGCGCGGTTATTTCGGTTGACGACGATGCGACCGTCATCGCCGCGCTCGCTGCAGATGAATTGGATTTGACGAGCAATTCGCCGGATGCCGCGTATGCCGCGAAGAATAAAGCGCTGATGCGCGAACGCTTGGCAAACGCGCGCGTGCCGCAACCAAATTTTCAACTCTTTAGCATTGACGACGACCCCGCGCAAATTGCGCCGCGCGTGCAATTTCCTTGCGTCGTCAAACCAACTTTATTATCCGCGAGTCAAGGCGTGATTCGCGCGAACAACGCGCAAGAATTTATTGACGCGTGGAACACGACGCGGGAGATTGTGATGAAACATGAGCCATCGGTTGAAACCGACGTCTCATCATCCCGAAACCCGCAAAGCGGGTTTGCGCGTGGCTTGCCGTCGGATTCTATCCGATGGCAAGCGCGACAACATATTCTCGTCGAAGACTACATTGATGGAGTAGAGGTCGCGCTCGAAGGACTTCTCTCCGGCGGACAACTGAAATTGCTCGCGCTCTTCGACAAGCCCGATCCGCTACAAGGTCCGTACTTTGAAGAAACGATTTACGTCACGCCCTCGCGCCTGCCGCGAGAAACGCAAAAAGAAATTTTCGACACCGCCGCGCGCGCGTGCGCGGCAATCGGCTTGCGCGATGGCCCCATTCACGCGGAATTACGCGTGAACGACGCCGGCGCGTGGGTCATCGAAGTTGCCGGTCGTTCGATTGGCGGCTTGTGTTCAAAAACGCTGCGTTTTGGCGATGGAAATATTTCGCTCGAGGAATTGATTTTGCGGCACGCCTTGGGGCAGGAGATTGCCGGCATCGCGCGCGAGGATCGCGCGAGCGGCGTGATGATGATCCCGATTCCGGCGCGCGGGCTTTTGAAAAAAGTTGAGGGACTGGAAGAGGCACAAGCCGTGCGCGGCATCGAAGAAATTCACATTACGATTGCGCCGAATCATCCGGTCGTGCCATTGCCGGAAGGCAATAGCTATCTCGGATTTATTTTTGCGCGGGGCGAGACGCCGGCAGAAGTTGAGGCGGCATTGCGCGCGGCGCACGCGCGCATCAAGTTCACCATCGCGCCGGGGCTTCGGCTCACGCCGCAGTAAACAAAAGGCAGTAAACAGTTCACGCAAACTGCTTACTGCCAACTGATCACTGATTACTGTTTACTGTTTACTGATTACTGATTACTGCTTATTACTTTGCCGAGCCGCCGCCCTTGGCTCCGCCGCCGCCGCCTTTGGCTCCATCGCCGCCGCCGCCGCCTTTGCTATCGCCCGATCCTTCCGGCGACCAGCCCTCTGGCATCACGACCATTTCTTCAAATAAAAATTTTTCCATTTCCGTGCGCAAGAATTTTTGCGCTTCCGGATCGGCGAGCGCGAGACCGTAATGATTGATAAGGAGCGTGGATTGTTTTTTCCACATCTCCCACGCTTCTTTCGAAACATTTTCAAAGATGCGTTTGCCGGTTTCGCCGGGAATTGGCGGACGATCCAAGCCGGGCATTTCGCGACCTAACTTTGAACATTTGACCATGCGTGGCATTGGGCACTCCTTTTGCAAAGACAACAGACAAAGAATTGCGACTAGTATATGGATTGCAGTTGCATCTGTCAAGCCGGTTAGTTAATAGTCGTCAGTCGTTAGTCTTTAGTCGTTAGTCTTTAGTCTTTAGTCATTTGCGATTTGGAATTTTTCATGCGCCTACTCTTCTTCGGCATGCCCGGCATTTTTTCGCGCGCGCCGCTCGTTGAACTGATCAACGCGCGCGTTGACATTGGCGCGATCATCGTGCCGCGTCCGACGCAATCGCAACCGGCAACCGCGCCGATCCGCTTACTTGCGCCGCGCGCGCGTGAATTGGATTTGCCGATGCTTCAGCCGACTGAACCCAACATTATCGCGATTGCGCGCGATGCTGGCATTCCCATTTACGAAACACACACTCTCTCACACCCACACACTCTTTCTACGCTCACCGCGCTCAAGCCCGATGCGATTTGCGTCGCGTGTTTTCCGCAACTGCTGCCCCAATTACTACTTACCAATTACCCGTCTCTGAATTTACATCCTTCACTATTGCCGGCGTACCGCGGTCCCGCGCCGCTCTTTTGGATTTTTCACGATGGACTCGAAAACGCCGGCGTCACCGTGCATTGGATGGACGCGCACGCGGACACCGGCGACATTGTCGCGCAAGAGCGCGTCGCGTTGCCGAACGGCATTCGCTATGCTGACGCCGAACGCGTTTGCTCTGCACGCGCCGCGCGATTGCTCGTTGACGCGTTGCGCGCGTTGCAAACCGGTACGCTCACGCGCACACCGCAGGCGCGCACCGCCGCGCCCCGAGCGCCGAATCCGACCCCGCGCGATTACCTCATCACAGCCGAATGGACTGCACGACGCGCGTTTAATTTCATAAAGGGATTAGAGCATGGGGATTCTCCGATTCGAATCCAAATCGGAGAAAAAAATTTCGTCGTTCAAACGGCAATCGCTTTTGACGCAACGGAAAAAATCAGCGCGCCATTCGAGCGCGATGCAAATAAAATCAAATTCCAAATGGCGCAAGGCACGCTAACCACTCTAACCTCTGACCTCTGATCTCCAACCCCTGATCCCTGACCCCTGCCCTCTAATTTCCGTCACCATCACTCTCACCGCGCCCGCCTTCTTCATTGCGCGCACAACCTCCTCACGCGTCTCATCCGAAACCAGCGCGATGATATTCCCACCGCGCCCCGCACCCGAAAGTTTCGCGCCTTCCGCGCCCGCGCCGATTGCCGCGTCCACGAGCGTTTCGATTTCATCTGACGACACGCCGATTTTTTGCAGCAACGCTTGATTCTTGAGCATCAATGAACCGAGCGAGGATATTTCGCCGCGCTCGATCGCCGCGCGCGCGTCGTCCACAATGCCGCCGATTTCATCGAACCACGCTTCGTACTGCGCGCGCCGTACTTCCCATGCACGCCGCACCGCGCCGACTGCAATTTTGGTTGGCGCGGCGATACCGGTGTCCGCAATCGCGATTTGAAACGCACGCGCGATGCGAAACGTTTCAATGGGCTTGCCTTTCACAAAATAAACCGGCTGTTCAAATGCGACGACCGTATTATCAATTCCGCTCGGCGTGCCGTGATGCAACTTTTCGGCTTCGAACGCGAGCGCGGACGCTTCGACTGCGCTCAGCGTGCGGTTGAAATGCGCGGCGAGCGCGCGCGCCATCGCGACGCTTACCGCCGCGCCGCTCCCCAAGCCGCGCGCGACCGGGATTGTCGAATGAATGTGTACAGAAAAATTGCGCGGCTCGACGCCGAGCTGCGCGCACGTCAAGCGAATAATGGACGCAATCGGATCTTCCGGCGCGGCATCATCGAGCGCATAACGCCGCGCAATATCTGACGCGTCAATCCACACGCGCGCATCTTTCGTCGGCGTGATCGTAGCAGTCGCGCGCACGTGCGTCACCGGCGCGGCAATCGCCGGTCGTCCGTACACGACGGCATGTTCGCCGAACAAAATGATTTTTCCAAAGGCAGATGCGGTTGTCATTTGTTTTGTCGCGCCAGACCTTCGAGGTTTTGAAAACCTCGAAGGTCTACCGCAAACGAGTGTAACTTTCAACCAACCGCGTCTCGCCGCGTTTAATTTCGTGTCGCCATATTAGCGCGCCGTCAACGTTCGCCGCGTCACTGCACAGCGTCACGACATCACCGCGCCGCGCCGGTTGCTTGAATTCAAAAAAATGCCGCGCATTTTTTAGCGCGTCCGCGTTACCGCCGCGCGCGGCAAGTGCCTCGCGCAAATGCTCTTGTATCCAATTCACATAGTGGGGATGATTGACGATGCGCATTTCGTCAATCTCGAATGCTTGCACGCGGCGCGTCGTTTCAAAGCGCGGCGCGCCGTCGCCGGAAAATTTCGGCGCGTGAAAATCTTTTAGCACGGGTTCACCGAACGGCTCGAATCGCGCCGCCATATCCGCGGGCGTCCGGCGCGGCAGACCGCTGGCGCGGTCAAGATAAACCCAGTCCACGCGTTGCCGCGCGAGCAACACGCCGTCACGCGCGCGGCGCGCCAAATATTCTCGATGCGAACGGACGCGACGAAAATCGCTGACCCATGTTTCGATCGTGACTTGCTCGCCAAAGCGCGCGTCCGCGAGAAATTCGAGGTCGAGTTCGCGCACGACCCACGCGGTCCCGAGCGCGACGTATTCATCGGGACCAAAGCCGGCATTTTTGGAGGCGTGATACGCGGCTTCTTCAAACCATTGCGCGTAAACGGCAGGATGCAGATTTCCGTCTTCGTTGAGTTCATAACTGCGCGCGGAAAAAGTGAGGGTAAACGGTTGGGTCATCGAGTTATGCTATAATCGCGGTAAGGAGTTTTGATGGACATTACTCTGCCGATCCAATTGGCTCTCGTCGTTGGCTTGTTGTTGGCAAACGGTTTTTTCGTGGCGGCGGAATTCGCGCTCGTCAGCGTCCGCCGAACGCGGATACAAGAATTGATTGCCGCCGGCAATACTACCGCCGAAACGGTCAAGCGCGTCATCCATGATCCGGACCGATTTATCGCGGCGACGCAATTAGGAATTACAATCGCCAGTCTGGGCTTGGGATGGGTTGCCGAACCGGCATTGGCGCATTTCATTGAGCCCGTTTTCAAATTTCTGCCCGCGACATGGGGCGGCGCGGCGGCGCACGCAATTGCCGCGAGCGGCATTGCCTTTGCGTTCGTGACTTTTCTGCACGTGGTGATTGGAGAACTCGCGCCCAAATCTATCGCGCTCGCGTATCCGGAAGAAACCGCACTCATCGTCGCGCGTCCGACGATGCTTTTCGAAAATTTTTTTCGACCGATCATTTGGCTTCTCAATGGCGCCGGCAACGGCTTGCTGAAATTGTTGGGCTTGCGCCGACCGAGCGGGCATCAACTGGTTCACTCCATCGCTGAATTGAAAATGCTCATCAGCGCCAGTGTTGATTCTGGAGACCTCGAACACAGTGAACGCGAAATGCTTCACAACGTTTTTGCATTCAGCGACAAGACCGTGCGCGAAGTGATGACGCCGCGCCCGGCAATCGTAGCGGTGGACGAGGATAGCACTATCGCCGAGTTTTTGCAAACATTTCGCGACGCATCGCACGAACGCTTTCCGGTGTACGCGAACAGCGTGGACAACATCACCGGCTTTGTCGCGATCAAGGACATCTTGCGCGCGCTCGCGGCGAACGCGGACGCGCGCGCGGATCGCATCGGCGCGCTCGCGCGGCTCGCGATCATTGTGCCGGAAGCGAAGCGCGTCGGCAGTTTACTCGCGGAAATGCAGGCGCAACAATTGCAACTCGCCGTCGTGATTGATGAATTTGGCGGGACGGCGGGGATCGTTACGCTGGAAGCATTGATCGAGGAAATTGTGGGGCAGCTCAGCGACAAGTTCGCGCAAGAAAAGCCGCGCGTGGAAACGATTGACGCGCAGAGCAGTCAGGTCGAGGCGCAGTTGCGCGTCGAGGAAATTAACGCGCAATTGGGCGTCGCGCTTCCGACGAGCGACGAGTACGAGACGCTTGCGGGATTTATTTTGCACGCCTTGCGCCACATTCCCAAAGAAGGTGAACAATTTCGCGTCGGCAACGCGCGCGTAACGATCACGCGCATGGACGGACCAAAGATCGAGCGCGTGTTGATTACAAAACTCTAAAGGATTTTCTTGGACACTCCTGCTACGATCAAGCGCGTTGACCGCGCGCATTTGTTTTATCTATTTCTCTTTGCGCTTGGCTTTTTTCTGCTCTTGCCGCAACTGATCGGCTTTCAGCGCACGCACGAATTGATTCAGCGCGCCGACCCGCGTCTGCTTTTGCTTGCGCTCGCCGCAGAAACTTTGCGGAATATTTTTAGCGCGAGTTCAACCGTCATTCTCGCGCGTTTGTTTCAGCGCCGCGTGCCGCTCGTCCCGATGGCGGAAGCCTTTTTCGCCGGCGGCGCGCTCAATCGCACGTTTTCGACCGGCGGCACGCCGGGAATTATTTTGCGCTTGCTGTTTCTCACGCGGCAAGGCGTCGCCGCCGGATCGGTGATCGTGATTATGCTGATCGAAAACATTGGCGGCTTTATCATCGGCGTGTTAATCATGGCGCTCGGCATTGCCGCGCTCGGCGGCGCGGCAACCGCAGACGGCTTTGCGAATCGCGTGGCGATGATCATTTCGGCGGGAATGATTTTGCTGATCGTCGGCGCGCTGTTGGCTTTTCGCCATCCAACGCATGTCGAGCGCGGCGTGTTGTCGCTGTCGAAATCAATTGATCACATCGCGCGCCGCGTGCTCGGTCGTTCCGTGCTTTCGCTCCCGCAAGCCAAACGCGCGCTCGACGATTTTTACGCGGGGGCGCGCCTCGCGCGGCAGTATCCGCTGTACGCCGGCGGCTCGCTCGTGATGAACGCATTGCGCAGCGCGTCGGGATACGCCGCAATGTATTTTGCTTTTGGCGCGCTCGGCGCGTCGGTCGCCTTGCCCGCGCTCATTTTGTTTTACACCTCGGGCAGTTTTCTCACGACCTTTAGCGCGGTGCCCGGTGAAATGATCCTCGTCGGGACCGGCTTGGCGGTTTTTTCGCTTTCGTTCGGCATCCCGGCGGATCTTGCGCTCGTCGCCATTTTACTTTCGCGCGCGGTCACGTTTTGGTTTCCCTTGCCGGTCGGTTATCTGGCGCTGTGGGATTTGCGCCGGCGAAAATTTTTGTAGCCAGCCCCGCCTTGAATAAATTCTTACGTTCGCTCCGCGCGCGTCCTATTGACCGGTTTCTTCGCTAGGTGTAAAATCCGAACTTGATAATAGCTTTCGGCGCCAGATAAACCTAACTCGGACAAGTCGAAATCAAAAAGAGAATAACCCACGAAGAACACGAAGGAACACTAATTTTTTGTGATCTTCGTGTTCTTCGTGAGGAAAATTTCTTCGCTTTTTGCGCAAAGATTTCATTTGTATAGGTCCTAAACGATCATAGGAATAATAAGGAGTCACGATGGCTTCACCTCAAAGAGCTGGCTCACGCTGGGTCGGATGCGTTGCGTTAATAATCGTCGCGTGCATCGCGCTGGTTGTAGCGGTCGGGCTGTTCGCATTTTTCACTAATCGCACATCAGCCGCCAGCGTATTGGGTCCCATCGTCAACATTCAGACGCCGGAGACCGGAGACCGCGCGGAACTAAATACCGCGCTCTTGGTGCAAGCGCGCGCAGAACACTCCTCGCGCATTTCTCGCGCGGAATTGTATGCCGATGGCGCGCTCGTCGCCGTGCAATCCTCCACGTTACCGAGTGGTTCAAATCCATTTATCTTCTTGCAAACCTGGACCCCGACGATCACCGGCACGCATGTCTTGATGGTACGCGCGTATGCCGGCAATGGCGAGCACGCCGATTCTTCAATCACTCTTGTTGAAGTGGTTCCGTTGCTGCAACCGAGCGTAACCGTTGACGTTAGTTCTATTCCGCGACGCGAGGGATCACCGCTCCCTAGTTTGAACGATCTCTCCGCTGCGACCGGCATTCCGGTCGAGCGCCTCCGTGAATCGAATCCGCCGTTGCGCGGCTTGGATCCGACGCGACCAATCACCGCCGGCACACCGATTGATCTTCCGCGATCTCCTGCACCACCGCCCGGCGGCGCGCCACCCGCACCTCCCGGCGCACCACCTGCTCCGCCCGCGCCTCCCGGCGCGCCTCCGGCTCCGCCCGTCCCACTCCCAGACGCGCCCGCCGCGCCGACTGGATTGATCGCGACCGCCGAATGCACTAGCGCGCGATTGAATTGGACCGACAGCCCGGATGAAGAGCAATATATCATTTATCGTATCGCGCCCGGCGATGCGCGTTTGAATCGCATCGCGACGCTCGCCGCGAACACAACCACGTATCGCGATACGCTCCCCGGTCTCGGCATCTATCGCTATCAAATTGCCGCTCTACGCGGTACACGCGAGGGATTGTCGGGAATGGCTGAGACGCGCACGGATGAGAGCTGTTCTGGGGCGGTTCCGCCAGATGCGGTGAGGTCGCGTATCTTGATCGCGCTGATCACGGTGGATACGACGAACGCTTTCGACCGCGGCGTTTATTGTTATTACCAAATTAATACAACGCCATGGGATCGCGCGCCCGGCGCAGATAGTCTCACACCGATTGCCGGAAATCCGCGGCGGTACGATTTGACGCGTTTGCCGGGACGTGGCAGGTCTTTAATTGACCACCCGGAGAGCAGTCCGGTCAGTATCGGATTGGAATGTTGGGGACGCACCGCACTCGAGAGCAATCAGCTCAACCCCCGCTTTGCGACTTCGATTCCCAGCGCGCAGTGGGATGGGACTCTGCGCGAAATCCGCGCTCCCAACGGAAGTTTCACCCTGCGCTACTGCATCTCACGCTCGGAAGACCGGTGCAATTTTGACGGACGCATCACGCCACTTGGCGGAGCGGGTTCTTTCCCAGTGATCGAATTGCCGCCGGGATTACTCGTCCCTCTGCGCACACTTCCAAGTCCGCGCAATCTCCAGATTCGCGGTGGGGCTGACGCGTGCGATGAATTGCCAACGGATCGAGAGAGAGGATTGTGCGCTCTCGCAATTATTTTTGGCGGCGTGCCGACACTGTACTGGGACTGGAACGGCGCGCCGTTCTATGCCGAAGCGAGCATCACCGGGTATCGTGTTGTTGCCCGCGATTACACGAGCGGGTTGATTTTCAGGCTGTGGGATCGTGACGTCCGACCCGGTAGTCACAAATTTACGCTGGCGCGCACTGGGGGAATGCCCTGTGGCCGCCGCGTGAGTTTTGTGGTCAAAGCAATTGCCGGCACGCGCGAATCGGCATGGAGCGACGCGATTGGGTTTGATACACCGGCATGTCCCCCTCCGCCTCCCACTGCGGTTCAGCTCGATATTACTTTCGAGACTATGGAGCTGAGACCGTCCCTCGGGCGCGCGAATATCATTGACTCTGGTGATATTTGCATCTTTTGCGAAGACCGCCGCTTGGAATTGTACGGGGCTCTTGTAATCCGGAAAAGTGGCGACCATTTTGGACCCACATGGACATGGGGCGGTGATCGGCGCTTTGAACCGGGCCGTTGGGAAAATAATTTTGAGTATTGGATGGAACGTACTTTCCCTCGATCTCCTTTCCAAGGCGTGTGTGAATATACGTCCTGTTTAACCCAAGGCACCTATCGTTGGTCGGAGCAGTTTCTGTTTCCACCGGGCGACCCCTACATTGCGCGCGGTCCCGTGACCAGCCGTATCACGTTGCGCGAGGGAGAATCTCTTCTGATCGATCCCTTTGTCATGGATTGGGATATCCTGAATAGCAACGATATCGTGTGCTCTTCACACCTTGAATTGAGCAAGTCCTTGCGTGAGTGGTCAACCACGAACGAAGTGTTCACAATGAATTCTGATCGTGGCGAAGCGTCATGCACGATCACCGTTCGAATCATCGGCAGAGTGGCACCGTAACGAGGGAGAATAACATGAGAATCAGAAATTTGTGGCGATATGCTTTGCTCTTTGCCGTCCTGCTCTTCGCGTTGACCGCGTGCGAGCCGGACGGATTTCCGCGCATCGCCTCGCTCGGCGGTCCCGCCGTCTGGCTCGATCAGCCGCCCGACGGCGCAAATTTGCCGCTTGGCGCGTTTAGACTGAAAGCCCACGCGCGCGATACATCCGGCGGCGTCCGCCAAATTACTTTTCTGGTCAACGCCGTGCCGATTGGAAGTGTTGATACGGATCCAGCGGCGGATTTGGTTTACGCCGAAGTGACATGGAACGCGTCGGTGCCAGGAACGTACTTGCTGATTGCCTCCGCAACCAATGCCGGCGGAACAACCAGTGTCTCGGATCCAATACGCGTTTGTGTCGGACCGAGTTGCGCCCAAACAGCCGCAACTTCGGCGCCCGCTGCAATTGGCACGCCCACAACATCGGCTCAAGCAACAGCGACTCAAACATCCGCGGCACAAACCGGTTGCACCGGCAAACCGAACGTCGCTTCGTTCACCGCGACACCCACCAGCATCCTTGCCGGCGCAAACGTTACTCTGCGTTGGACTGTAACAAACGCAAATGAAGTCGCAATTCTCGGCACGGACGGATCAAGTTCCGGGCTGGTGCCTCTCAGCGGCACGCGAAACGTTTCGCCAACCTCGACGACAACTTTTACGCTCGTCGCGCTGTGCGGGTCAAAAGAAAATCTCGTCGAGGTTCCGGTCGTCGTCACCGTCACCGTACCAACGGCGACGCGCACGCGCACACTGACGCTCGCACCAGCCGCGACGGCGACGCGGACGCGCACGCCAACACCGGTTCCACAAACCGGTTGCAGTGGCTTGCCGGTGATTGCCTCTTTTGGCACACCGACTACGATCAACGCCGGCGGTTCGGCAACTCTGAGCTGGGGCGCGGTCACGAACGCGGATAGTGTCGAAATCAATCAAGGTATCGGCGGAGTTGGAGCACCCGGTTCAACAACAGTTTCTCCGGCGTCAACAACGACGTACACGATGACGGCGCGTTGCGGTCAAAACAATGCGACGCGCACGGTAACAATCAGTGTCACGCAACAACAGCAACCACCCCAAGATACAACGCCGCCGAGCATCGCGAACTTGGGCGGTACACCGAACCCGGTCTTTCATACGACAGGATGTAGCAGTTTCACACTAACCGTGACAGTGAACGTGAGTGACGCGTCGGGCGTTTCCAGTGTCACGCTCAACTATGCCTTTGCCAATGCAAATGGAACTGCGTTGAGTTCGCCCTTCACGCGCGCAATGAATTCCGTCGGCGGCAACAACTATAGCACAACGATCAACGTACCAAGCGAAAGTGGTCAGTTCCTCGGTTCGCAAACCTTTGGGCGCGTGAACTTCACCGTGAGCGCGGTTGACAATTCCACCAACAACGCGACGAGCGGATCAACGTTTGTCCAAACACAGCTGTGCATCCCGTAAAAGCAAAAGGTGCGACGCGCTTTTCAAGGCGAGTGCGTCGCACCTTTTATAAGAAAAATTATGCCGGGTTAGTCGTAAATAGGAAAAGGCAGATGAGAAATCATCTGCCTTTTTCATCGTTCGGATCGAATTATAAAGCGTTCGTTCTACTTGCTGTTTCCATTCGCAACGGGGCGCGCGGTCACGCTATGCCGCGCCAGCGCGGCGCGCAGAATCTGCTCCACAAAACCGCGATGTCCCGCCACGTCTTGCAATAACGCATAGTCTGCACTGCCGGGTTCGTGCGGCGCAAAAAAGACGCCGCAGTTCGGATTGATCTCAAGCAAAAATAATTCGCCGCGCGCATTCATCCGAATATCACAGCGCGCATAGCCTGACCCGTTCATCTCCACAAACAACGCGCGGCTCAACACTTTGAGCCGCGCGCCTAATTCGGCGTCCTCGCACAGCACGCAAGTCATTTCTTCATAGCGCACCCACTTTAACTCTTCGTGTTTGAATGAATCCGTCGGCGGAAAAAGAAACTCCATCGGAAGATAAACCGTCGGGTTGTTTTTGGTGTCCGGATTTTCCGCGACCAAGACGGTGAACTCGCGTCCCTCGATAAATTCCTCGATCAGCGTGCCGCCAAATTCCCCGATCATTATTTCCGCTTGCCGCGCCAATTGCTCTGCGTTCTCGACACGCGATTCGCGCGTGAGACCGATACTGCTATAACTATTCGGATGTTTGACGATGAGCGGAAACCGCAACGCGCGCGCCGCGTGTTCAACTTCAGAAGGATTCTTTACTTGCATTCCCGCCGGAGCAAGAATGCCGCGCGCATGGCACGCGCGCTTCATCATTTCGCGCGTCGGTTCGTAGAACGCGGAGGTCGCGCCGGTGAACGGTACGCCGAGCCGCTCCAACGCTTGAACAACTTCAATGCCCGGACTGTCTTCACCTAACGCGCCGTCGCAAAGATTCACGAACACATCAAAGCCGCGTTGCGCGAGTTGTTCAATTTGGCGCACCGATGTCGTTTTTTCGAGCGTATGCATTTCCCATTCGTATTCGCCGAAAAAAGGCGCGGGGTCGTACTCCGCGCTCGTTTCACTCGCGAGAATGCACAGCCGGGGCGAATCCGTTTGCCGCGCGCTCAATTCGGCGCGCTCAATTCGCGCAACGCGCGCGCGACATTCACGCGCACCATTTTTTTGCGCCATGCGTACGCCGCGTCGGCATTGTCCATCGGCTTTGCCGGTTTGTACGCCGCCTCTGCCGCCGCGTCAACCACATCGTCATCTAATTTTTGACCGACGAGAATTTTTTCTGCCTCAACCGCGCGGAGTGGGTACGAGGCAATCGCGCCGAGAACAATGCGCGCATGCTCGATCAACCCGTTCGGCGCGATGCGGAGCGCGCACGCGACGCCGAGGATCGGAAAGTCAATTGCGCCGCGGCGGCGCAGTTTGATATAGGTTGATTTCAATCCATCCGGCGGCGGCAAAATCAAATCAGTGAGAATTTCGTTGGGCTGTTTCGTAAGATATTCGATTCCATCGTCGCGATACAACGCTTCTGCCGGAATTTCGCGCGCGCCGTTCGGACCGACGAGCCGCACGCGCGCGTCGAGCGCGATCGCGACCGGCGCGCAATCGGTGGACGAAATCGCCCAACAGCGTTTGCCGCCGGGCGCGACCCAGCAAATAGCCTGCCCCGAGCTACGCGAGGGGTCTCCGTCTTTTTTCATACAAAAATCAATAGACTTGCGCCAGAAAAATGTTTGATTGTAATAGTTGCAACGCGTATCGAGACACAAATTTCCCCCAATCGTGCCGGCGTTGCGTAGTTGGAGAGTTGAAACCAAACCCGCCGCCCTTGTCAAAGCGGGAAATGCGAGTTGGATTGTTGGATGGTTGGATAGTTGCGTGAG